>Ga0302116_1000908_pt1 | contig 17881 bp, 15 predicted proteins | sample AG5_SCM_MG_FD_203124 | JGI IMG/M metagenome (GOLD analysis project Ga0302116, IMG submission 203124) | Marine microbial communities from Western Arctic Ocean, Canada - AG5_SCM | ecosystem: Environmental > Aquatic > Marine > Oceanic | place: Canada: Western Arctic Ocean | collected 2017-10-01 | reverse complement strand
GGTCTCACGTTCCAGCCTTACGTCACGCAGATCGAGCCCCACGACTACATGGCCGAGCTGTTCAACTGCATCCAGCGGTTCAACACCATCGTCCTCGACCTCGACCGCGACATCTGGAGCTACATCTCCATCGGGTACTTCAAGCAGAGGACCATCGCCGGCGAGGTTGGGTCCTCGACCATGCCCCACAAGGTTAACCCCATCGATTTCGAAAACTCGGAAGGTAACATCGGCATGGCCAACGCCATGTTCGAGCACCTCAGCGCTAAGCTCCCGGTGTCCAGGTGGCAGCGCGATCTCACCGACTCCACGGTGCTCCGCAACATGGGCGTCGGCTTTGGGTACTCGCTCATCGCGTACCAGTCCACGCTGAAGGGATTGAGCAAGCTCGAGACCAACGCGGGGGCGATGGCGGCGGACCTGGATGTTAACTGGGAGGTGCTCGCCGAGCCCATCCAGACCGTGATGCGCAGGCACGACATCGAGAAGCCGTACGAGAAGCTCAAGGAGCTCACCCGCGGCAGGCGCGTGGACAGGGACGGCATGAGGGAGTTTGTCGAGAAGCTCGAGATGCCGGAGGAGTCGAAGCGGAGGCTCATGGACATGACCCCGGCGACCTACATCGGCAACGCCACCGCGCAGGCGCTGGACATCGTGGCCAAGATCAAGGCTCTCTAAAGCTCGTCAGCCTAGGTCCATCGCAACGGGGGGGGGGTTGTGAACCTTTAACATAGACTCTAGAGGTGACATTAAACTTGTACATGCCATAATATTTCAACGCTCAGATCTATCAGACGAACTGGGAAACCGACTTGTACGTCGTGAAGCTGCCCAACATCCTGTCCAGCGTCTTCTTCGTCTCCCCCTTGTACTTATCGCTCGGCGTGGACGCCAGGAACACGAACAGACGGCCGGTGTTATCGATCGTGAGCTTCGCCGCGTAGTCCCCGCCGCTGCCCCCGGATATCGTGAACACGACAAAGTCCCCATCCTTGGTCGACGACACCGTGCCGCTGTTGATGGACTCCTGGAGCTTACTGTCGGCGCCCGCGATGGCCTGCAGGGCCTTGTCGGTGAGGTCGAAGGCGGCGCCGTCCTCGCCGGCGCGGTTGAGCGTGAGGCACTTCACGTTGACGGCGCCCCTGGAGCCGGACTTGACCCATCTGCTGTCCTGGCCGCCCGCGCCCTTCTCAACCTTGCTCGGGGCCTCCTCGACCCAGTCGGAAGGGACGTCGTAGGAGTACTTGGCCTTGTCCTTGGTGGTGCCGCCGAGGTAGCCGTAGGTCGCCGGGGGATCGGCGGCGCCGTAGAAGACCCTCCAGGTGACGTCCGCGCCCGATCCCTCGGCGGATGACCCGCCCGCGTCCGCTCCGTAGGCGGCGAGCGCTGGGGCGGGGTTCGCGACGTCCGTCACCGCGCCGAGCATCACCGCGCCGAGCGCCGCGAGCGAGAACGCCTCGCGGCGGGTCACTGCGGTCGCATCGACGGTCACAGGGAGCGCCCGGATCGTGGTGTCGGTTTTGCCAGCCTGGAGGATCAGGGCTCGGACTCCTCCCTTGGCGCGGGGGGCGCGGCGGGACTGGAGTGAACCGGTCGGCGGCAGGGTTCGCGCGACGCCTGGGAGCGTGGCGGGCATCGTAAACATCGTCGGCGTCGGCGGAGTTGAATCACGCGGGGCCGGGACGGGCTCCTGCGCGTGCTGCAATGAATGCCACGTAAGCGACTTATCGGGCAGGTTATCCTCGTCACCCCGTGGGACTTAACAACGTCAGAGCGGGGGGCGCCGGGGCGCCACCGGGGCGACGGGATGGCGGCGCGCGCTGCGTACCTCGCGGTTCACACGTCCACATCGGCGCTGAATCGACCGCACGGGCCGGCGAACCGGCCATCTCGCGCCGCTCGCCGTCACCGCACCCTCGCGCGGTGCGACGCGAATGTCAATGATGTCTCGGAACAATCATCGGCCACGCCGCGCAGCCGTTCGATCGTGGTGATGTGCCACCACGTCACTCCACACGCGCGAGCGGGGCTCTTCTCCCCCGCGAACCTCCTGCAGGGTCGCGTCGACGTCTGGTGCCGATGCGTCACCGCCGGGCTGTACCTCAGCGACGCGATACGCACTAATTCCACCGTCCATCTGGTGCTGCAATCCGACGACCTCGCCTCGTGCCGCCTGGTGTCGGTGGACGGCGCGACCGTGGAAGGCCTCGCCCCCGCGGAACGAACCGTCGCGCTGCTCCTACAGCGCGCTATGCAGCACGCCTCGCTCGACGAACTCCCGACGCTCGCGAGGGAGGCGCCGGGACGCCGACGGAAGGAGAAGGCTTCGAGTGTCGACGACGACGACGACGACGCAAACAATGAAGGGAAGTCGATGCGCAACGCCGAGCGCCGGCGTCGCGGATGGCTCGCCGGGCAGCCCGGCAGCCGCGGGCCCGTGCCGGGGATCGCGGTATCCGATCACCACTCACTGGAGCGGGCCCTGGCGTGGGCGATGCGGGGCTGCGGGGCGGTCACGCTGCTGGACATGGACGGAGACGATGCGGAGACTGTGTTGGGACGGGTGAGTTTCTTTTCATTTTCCTATGGGCAATTAGAATGACGGCCACCACTTTGTTCATCACAGGACCTCGATGACCCGAACGAGGGTGACGGAACAGCCGTCGTGGTGGGCGACGACGGCGGCTTGACCCAGGCGGAGAGGCAGACGCTGATGTTCAATCACGGCGCCATACTGCTGACGCTGGGGCGGAGGATGCTGCTGGCCAGTCACTGCGTCGTGCTCGCGCACAGCGCCCTGGACGAACGGGACGATAGAGTAGTTGGCTAAGTGTTCAGTTAAAAAATGTAGTTTAGTGCGCCTTGGCCGGGCTCTTGGTGAAGCCGGTGAGGCTACCGAAGGTCCCTTCCGACCGCGACAGCCGTCCCGCGCTGCCCCACGCCTGCACCTTCGCGCGGATCCTGAGCTCCACCATCCTCGCGTGCCGCGACCGCCGCCACCACGCGATCAACCCCACACTCGCGACGAGCCCGACCGATAAGACACGCCAATCGAACATATTTCCGAGCAGAGCGTTTATACCCCCATCCGTCCCCCCCCATCCGGATACAGGCCCCAAGAGCCACTCCTCCTCGGCGTCCACCGCCCCCGCCGTGAACGCGATCGCCGCGCCCATCGCCCAGTCCACCGCCTTACCCCCCACGGCGTTGCTGAACCGAATCTTAGCCACATTCGGCAGCTTGAGTCCAAACGTCAGCTGAGCGACGGCGAGGGAAGCGCTGAAGCAGTACCTCGCCAACGACGACTCATCCTCCGCGAACGTTTCATCCTCGGACGCCGCCGCATCCTTAAGATGCGCCTCCTTGAGCCGCGTCCACTCCGCGCCGCACACCCGCTCGCCCGCGTCCGCCAGCTCTTGAATCGTCGCTCGCTCCGGCAGACCCAGGAACCGGGCGGTGTAAAAAAAGTTTTCAGTCGCCAGCATCTCACCCCTGATCGCCGGCGGCAGGTACGAACCCTTCATGCCGCAGCGTTCGTGCGGGCACGGATCGTCCAGCCCGAGCAGGCCGACGACCGCATTGACGCACCTCGTGAAGTTACCGCGCGGGGTCAGCGGCTTGAGCTCGGGGGTCCCGGCGGAGCCGTATACGTGTCGAGCGTTTAGTCCAATCGGCGCGCACGGATCTTCCGTCCCGCCGTCCGATCGAAGCTTGCGTTCGTGCGATGCGAACGCAGCCTCCTGGCCCAGTCCCAGGGTGCTGTGCGTGTACACCGTGATCTCCGTCACGCCAGGTTTCGCATCCCCGGTTGCGGTTGCGTGTGCGTTACTACCCTTACTACCCACGTCTGACTCGTGAGGTTTCACGGTTGGTACGTGTAGATGTTCCGTGTATTCCTCGGGCGGCGCCGGTTGGTCCTCCGGAACCTTGAACGTGACCTGCATGGACGCGCCGCCGAGCTCTAAGACACCCAACGTGTGCCGCGGGTCCCGCGCGAACAGTGAGTCCGCGGCGTAGTTGGCGGCGACCCAGGCGTACAGTCCTTCTTTGCTTCCCGGTATCACGCCGGCCCACTCGTGCCGAAAGAGGAACGGGGATGATGACAGCGTGCCGCGACAGCTGTGCAGGATGGCGTCGCGTGTGCCGTCATCGCGGACGGATCGAAGTCCCGCGGTGGCCATGAGCACGATGGGCGTCCGCGCGAGGTACGTGGAAGGAACATGCCGGCGCGCGAACTCGTACAGCGGACGGAGGGACTCCCCCGCGCCGCTGGGATCCGACTCGAACGAGCTGAGCCCGGGCTTGACTCGCATGACGCCGAGCTCCTCCGTGTGCCGCGGGCGGGGGCCGGGGGCGACGCGCATGCCGTAGACGTGCGCGCGGGTCCCTTGGCTGCCTCCGTCCAGGATGACGACGTACCTTCGCGGCTCCGCGGACATCCACGCGGTGACGCACCCGACGACGACGATCACGAGGAGGATGAGAAAGATCGCCAACCTGCCGCGTCCCTTTGACGCGCCCTCTTTGGTCACGCCGAAGCGCGCCGGGGACTTGCTCGGGGTCGTCGGTGACGATGACCCGGAGCCCGGCGAGCCCTCCCTACCACCGAGCTCGGCCCACGAGCCCGATCGCGCGAAGGCCCCACGCGGGGCCGCCGTCGCCCTCATGCGCCCCGGTGCCCACCCCAACTGCGATCGATCGAAACGTCGCGCGGCCTCGGAGTCAATCGGTGCCCTCTCTCTCGTCACCGAAGGTCCACATCAGCAGCGCGCGCGCGGAGGGAAGGCGCCGACGCAGCGGCCATGTCTTCCAACTTCACGTCCCGCGAGGAGCGAAGGAGGAAAGAGGAGCTCGATCAGGCCCGCAAGGTACGCGCCCCGACCCGTCCATCGCGCGCGGCGCGGCGGCCCCGCGCCACCGGCCGTCGCGCCCTCTCCCGCCTCCCGCCCCACGGCTCTGGAGTGAATTCTAGGTCTAAGGATCTCGCCCCGCGCACCCGCCCCGCCCGCGCACCCGCGCTGACCCGACGAGCCCACCCAACACCTTCACCACCCATCGTAACAGGATGGTCTCGCGCCGGCGGAGCTCGACGAGGATGGCAACGAGATCAACCCGCACATCCCCCAATTCATGGCCGCCGCGCCGTGGTACCTCAATCAGAACAAACCCGGCCTGAAGCACCAGAAGGCGTTCAACCTCACGTCAGAGGAAGGCGGCGACTGGTACAAGCGCGGGGTCAAGACCTTCCAGGCGACCAAGTTCCGCAAAGGCGCGTGCGAAAACTGCGGCGCCATGACCCACAAGAAGAAGGACTGCGTCGAACGACCGCGCAAAGCCGGAGCGGTCAAGACTGGCAAAAACATCGCGGCGGACGAACTCCTACAGGATCGCATCGCGCTCGGATTCGACGGTAAGCGCGACAGGTACAACGGCTACGACGCCGAGGACTACGGCAGGGTCGTGGATAGGTACGAACGCGCCGAGGCGCTCAAGGCTGAGGTTGCCAAGAAACGCGAGCTGGAACGGGCGTATCGCAAGGCTAATAGAGTCGAGGACGGCGACGTCCCGGCGGATGAGAAGGACTTGGCGTCCGACGACGAGGCGTCGAGCAGCTCGGACTCGGACGACGACGCCAAAGCCGCGGATGCCGACACGGAAGGGTTCATGGAGGTGAAGAAGCGCGTGCGATCCGCGGGTGGAGGCGCGTCCATGACGGTGCGTAACCTGCGCATCCGCGAGGACACCGCGAAGTACCTTCGCAACCTCGACTTGTCGTCGGCGCACTACGACCCGAAGACGCGTTCGATGCGCGAGAACCCGACGCCCGCGGACGACCCGTCCATGCAGTTCGCGCTGCAGTTCCAGGGCGATAACGTGACGCGTAAAACCGGCGAGACGCTCGGGTTTGAACGCCTGAACCAACACGCGTTCGACGCCTACCAGAAAGGCCAGGAGATTCACATGCAAGCCGCGCCCTCTCAGGCTGAGCTCTTGTACAAGCAGTTCAAGGATAAGAAAGAGAAGCTCAGCGGGGTGACCAAGGCGAGCATTCTGGAGAAGTACGGCAACGCGGCGGCGGACACACCGGCGCCGGAGGGTCTGTTACTCGGCCAGACGGAGGGATACGTAGAGTACGACAGAGCCGGCAGAGTCGTGAAAGGTCACGAGAAACCGGCCGCTAAGTCCCGATACGAGGAGGATGTGTACGAACAGAACCATACCAAATGCTGGGGCTCGTTCTGGCGAGCTGGCCAGTGGGGCTACGCGTGCTGCGGGTCGTTCCAGAAGAACAGCTACTGCACCGGTAAGAAGGGGTTGGACGCGGCGGCGGCGTCGGCTACGCTGATGAAGGATAACCTCGCCGCGAGAGAGGCGCAGATGGAGGCTCAGAAAAAGGAGGAGGAGGAGGCTGCCGCGCGCGACGCCGCCGAGGGCGCGACGAAGAAGAAGAACCCGTTCGAGGTGAAGAAGGACGTGTGGGGCGGGGATGTCGCCGAGGATGTCCAGCTGGATCCCGCCAAGCTGATGGATGCGCTGAAACGGGAGGAGGCGCGGGATCGGGGCGAGGGCGGCGAGGATGGCGGGGATGAGCGCAAGCGGGGTTACAACGTGAGTCACGACGTGGACGTCACGGAGGAGGACATGGAGGCGTACAGGATGAAGAGGCAACGGAAGGACGACCCGATGGCCGCGCCAGACGCGGGAACCGACGGGTACGACATGGTGTAGTGAATGACGATTTGGTAAATGATGATTTCTCAACCCTTTTCCTCGTTTAAGAATAAGAATCTCTACGGGTGCCATCGCGTCCCGTCGCGTCGATCTCCCCGCGCCGCGTTACGCCATGGTGGCCAGCTCCGGGATCTCATCCTTGAGCGACCCCCCGACGTCCTTCACCTTCGTAATCCACCCCTCCAGCCTCGTACTCAGCTCGGCGATCTGCGGCTTGAGCAGCGCCCTCGGCTGGATCCAAGTCACGTTGACCACCCCAGCCACCTGGTCCACCACCCCTTCAATCAAGCGCACGCTCAGCGCCTTCATCAGCAGGTACTCCACGCCGTCCACGCTCAGCTTCGTCTTGGCCGCGATGTCGTTCAACGAAATCTCGCGGCAATCCGCCGGGAGCTTGAACACGATCTGGAGCAGCGCGGTTATCGTGATCTTCTCGCGCAGGCGCCGTTCGTTAGCCACCAGCGCGGGTTGCGCGTTCAGGCTGGACGCGTACGTCTCGCACAGCGCGTCGTAGGCGTGCAGGTCGCCGTCGTTGAACGCGGCGAGGATCTCGAGGAGCCATGCGAACTCGGTTCCGTCCAGGGTTCGCACGATGGGATGCGCGATGAGTTCGGCGAAGTTGTATAAATCTTCACCGAGTAAAGCTGCGAGGGCGAGGTCGGCTGCGAGATCTCGCCTGGTCTTCTCTGGGAGTGACTCGGAGGAGACGAACGCGAGGTAGAGCATGCCGTGCCTGTAGAACTCCGCGAACTCCTGCTTGGCCTTGTGGTACTGCGAGCAGACGTAGTAGTAGGCGGCTGAGACGGACGGGTCGGGTGAGGGCATCGCGTCCAGCGCGTCTTTCCCTTCGCGTACCATCTCTCGTGCATCCTGCGATCGGCCTTCGTGGACGTGGAGGAGTGCGACGTGCATGCGGAGGTAGAGGACGGGTTCCTCGTGGCCGTGCTGTCGTTGCTCCGCGATCTTCTCCACGACCTGCTCCATGAACGCCACCGCCGCGGCGCGATCGGTGTACCTGGAGGACACCGCCACGGCGAGGTGCCCGAGCTTGAGGGGCGAGATCCGGTGCTCGAAATCGACGAGGAAGTTGTGGTAGAGCTGGATGAGGAGGTCGCCTTGCTGGAACGCGGGGAGGGCGACAGCCTCCTCGAGCTTCATGGTGAGCTCATGCCACAGCTTGCCCTCGTAGAAGCCCTTGAGCTCGGCGAAGAGACCGGCGAGCTCGGGCTGCTTGCTCGCCTGCCCGTTGAGGAACGCGTCAACCTGCGCAGAGCTGCTCATCGTTCCCAGATCTCTCTAAACCTCTGTCCCGTCTCCCGGTGCGTGTCGTGCGCGTTCGCCGAACCGTTAACGATCGGTGCACTTCTCTCGATGTGAATGCGAACTTACCGCGGTGAGTTCCCCCGTGTGAGTCTCACCCGCCGGCGATGCTCGTCGGCTTGTGGCGCGCCCGTCTCCAGATCCAGGGGTTAGAAAAGGCGACTTCAGTTCGAACGGGTCTTCGTCGAATTTTTTTTTTTTTTTTTTTTTTTGTGCAGAGCTCGCGTCAACACTGGAAACACACCGCCGCATCGCGCACGATACGATGGACGATGACGCTCTGGAGGCGCTGCGGCGGGAGGCTGAACACGAGATGCGGCGTAAAGCCCCCCGCGCGCTCGACGGCACGGATCTCGGCGCCAAGCGACGTAAGACCTTCGACGCGAAGGGCGGCGGTGGAGACGACGGCGCCGAGGCGGACGAGTCCCTGGAACGATTCGAGTACACCGCGCCCACCGCCATCACAAATGGGCTCGGGTGCGTGGGATTCGTGGTGACGTGCTCGTTCATGCGGGAGAAGAGCGCGACGAGGGAGGCGACGGAGATGCTCCGGCCGAGGCTTCCGGCCACCCCGCTCGCCAACGGCGTCGCCCCGAACGGCCTCAGGCTCAACCCAGTCAAGATGCCCGGGCGGGGGTTTTTGTTAATCAGAATGTCAGAAAGGGACACCAACGACCCGAACGCGAAGAAGGACGCGAAGGATGATGAGGGGAACGAAGGAAAGAACGGGGACGAAGAAAAGAACAGGGCGATCGTCGCGGCGGAGGCTGTCGGGGTGGTGTCACGAACCGTCGCGGACGTCAGGGCGGGGAAGTGCCCGGCGCCCAAGTTCGTCGAGAAGATCATGCCAATCGCCGTCACGACGGGCTTTGAAGCAGAGTCACTAAACGCAGCCGCGATCGCCGCGCTCACAGCCTCGGGGTTCGACCCGAGCGGCTCTACAAATGTGTCGTTCGCGGTGGTGTACCACAACAGGTTCAAGACCCAAGGCGATCCGACGGGGAAAGGGAAGGAAGCCGACGGAGGGAAGGACGCGGGCGCGGAGAGCAAGCACGGGCGAATGGAAATCATCGAAGGTCTCGCCGCTGGTATCCGCGCCGCGCTCACCGCCGCGGGCGCCACGACCGCCACGGTGGACCTGAAGGACCCGGACGTCGTGGTGTTCGCGGAGGTGATATCGGTGCCGATGGCATCGGAGTCCAAGGGGGGACACAAAGAACGCTTCACGCGGAGGCTAGCGGTTGGCCTGGTGCCGAAATCAACCGGAGCGTTTGAGCGTCGCAAGAAGGGCATCATGGCGTCATCGCTCAAGAAGAAATAGCTAGCGTCCGTTCGTTCATCGTATCGTAGTCTTACATCGTATCGAATGGTCTTACTTCTACACACACAGCTGTGATGGGACTTCCCGTCCATCACAGTATCATCCTGTCGCTGGTATCGGCCGAGACGCATCGCTTGGTGATCGGGTCGTATACGTAACCCGGTCGGCATATCGGGGTGCACTTCTTCCCCTTGGCGTCGTAGAAGAACCCAACCGCGCACTTCTCCGTGTCCGAGCCCCCGCCCACCATCCTGTTCACCAGCCACCGTACCGCGCCGTCGAGCGGTGACTCGTCGCGGGTGCCGTAGAAGCGCTTCTCGAGCTTTGCCGGAAGCGCCGACGGCGCCTCGATCTTCCGCACGTTTTTCCCCATGCCGGGCTTGCGCCCCACGGATGGGACGTGCGCGTCCACCGCGGCGGCTCGGGACGTCGGGTTGGTGACGATGAGCTTGCACGATCGCGTGGTGGCGTCCCAGACGTACCCTTCGCGGCAGATGTACACGCACGCGTCGGTCTCGACGTCGAGGTACATCCCCCGCCCGTCGCAGTCGCTCTCATCGACGGTGCCCTCGCTGAGCGTGTATCGCCCCGCGCCGCGGTCGCGTCGTCGCGCGTAGAGCGGCGCCAAGACGTTCTCCACGAGGAACTGCGCGGGCGCGCGGACCAGAAACTCGGTCAGCACGCCGCTCAGCTTCTCGCCCAGCCCATCGACGTGGTGCTCGGGCGCGGGGGGCGGCAAGTCGGGCTCGATGCGCCACGGGTCCCTCTCCTTGACCCCCATCGCCGCGAGCTGAGTCGGGCGACGCCGGCGGTCGTTCGCGCGGGTGTGAAGCCGGGGCGATCGACGACCGAGGCCCTCGGCGCGCGCGTGAGGCGCGACGTGGCAAACCCGCGCGAACACCGCGCTCGTCATCTCTCGATACAGCCGGGGCAATGCGACGGTTGGTGTGTGTGTCACGCGCTGACTCAGACTTGTTTTGCCCGGGGCGGTCGTCGCGATCGAGAAGGCGCCTCGAGGAAATGGGTTCCATTTTTAGACGCGCGATGGCAGAGGCGGAGGAAGCGCCGCCGGTCGCGGAGGACGCTCCGGTCGAGGCGGCCGTGGAGGCCGAGGCACCCGTGGAGGACGCCGCGGTCGAGGGCGCCCCCGCATCGGATACGCCCGACCAAACGGAGACACCCGCGGACGACGCCGAGGCCGAGGCTGAAGGCCCAAAAGAGGGGGCGGAAGAAAGGGACGACGCGGGAAGTGGCGGAGATGAGGCGCCCGGGGAGGCCGACGGTGAACCCGAGGGAGAGCCCGAGGCTGACGCTGAGCACACCGAAGGCGAGACGCGTGATGCCGGGGATGTCGACGAACCGCTTGAGGGTGCCGAGGGTGCCGACACAGCTGTGGGACCCGACGACGACGAGTCCGAGTGGGATACCCTGACGCGCCTCGGCCTGTTCAAGGCTTCGTCGCACGCATCCATCGACGACCTGGTCGACGAGCTCGTGGATCAGTCCATGGAGATGAGCGGTAGCGACCTCGACGAGTCCATGGAGAACCTCGACGAACTCTACGCGCAGGCACCCGTGGTCACCCGTGAGGACCCGGCGGCGAAGGAGGCTGAGACGCTGGCGACGCTCGAGCGATTGCGCCAAGATTTACTCGCCAAAAACGAGACGCTCGAGAAGGCAATCGCGGCGCACATCTCCAAAACCAAGGGCAACGCGTACTCCACATCCCCGCCGGCAGCATCCACGGACACGACGACAGAAGACACGATCGCACCCGCGGAGGCGGCGCAGAGGAAGATCCGGTACCGCAACGCCCTCGCGGGGTGGCGGACTAAATCCGACGAGCTCCAATTCGCGAAAGATGAGTTCCAAGCGTCGGCGGATGAGATCAACGCGGAGCTCGCCTTACGTACGCGCAAACAGTCTGAGACGTTCGCCGCATTTGTGGCGTACAAAGCGGAAGTCGCAAAGGCGGCGGAGTACCCGGGCGCGCCGGGCAAAGGCTTGTCGGAGGATGTAATCGAACGGCGGCTGAATGAAGAAAAGGTCGCGGATGATGCGGCGAGGAAGGCTCGGCTGTTGAACGCGAAGCTTCGCCGGCGACTGGCAAACACGGAGGAGAAGGTGCGGGACAAGGAGGAGCTGGCGGCTGGTTTGTTCCTCGTAGACTTTGAGCAGCTCAAGATTGAGAACGGCGCGTTGCAGGAGAAGATCGACGCGCGAAACGGTGATTTGGTACGGATGCGTTCGAAAACCGGCGCGCAGGTGCAGGCGCTGACGCACATGAAGGAGAAGCTGCAGCACGTGCGTAAGGAGAACGAGCGCGTGGTTCGCGAGTTGGCGACGCTGGCGGAGGAGAGCGACAAGAAAGGGGACCACATGCGGCGGTTAAAGGCGGAACGGGACCGGTACAAGAAGGAGAACGAACGCATGCAAGCGGCGAGCAACACCGTCGATGTCCCCGTGTTGTTGGACGATTACCGGTACTTGAAGCAGAAGAGCACGCACTTGCGGCAGAAGACGGCGCGTCTGCGGCGGATGTGCACCGAGGCGCAGACGATCAAGGCTTCGAGGACGCCGAGGAGCGGGACGAACTCGAAAACCCCGGCCGGGGGTGATACGCCCAAGACGACAGCGCCGGTTGGAGGAAGGGACAGTGTCGTGGGTTTCTTCTGACTCCGTTGGTTGTCCTTCGGTTGCTCGCCGGCACAAAATTAGACGGTCCTTTTTTGAGTCAACCGCTTTGAGTCTATTTGCCCGTACGCGTCCTGGTTTTCCGCCCAAACTCTCGATGAATTTTAGGGTTGCCGCCAGAAGTGGCCGCGCCCGCTCTCACCCACGCACGGCGCCCTCACGCGCATCGATCGATCGGCGCACGCCACCGATCGTTTAACCACCAGGAGAGGAGAGTTAGGCAAACCTTCTGAGCCATGGTGGTCAACCGCACGAGCAAGATGCTCGCGTACATCAACTACAGGATGAGGATCACAATCGTGGACGGGCGGCAGATCGTGGGCCGGTTCATGGCGTTCGATCGCCACATGAACCTCGTGCTCTCCGACGCGGAGGAGTTCCGCAAGCTCCCGCCGAAGAAAGGCCTGACCGAGGAGGACCGGGCGGTCCGCCGCGTCCTCGGGTTCATCCTCCTCCGGGGCGAGGAGGTCGTGTCCATGACGGTGGAGGGGCCGCCGCCGCAGGAAGACAAACGAGCCAGGGCGCAGGCGGCGCCCGCGGGACCCGGGTCGGGACGCGCCGCGGGGCGTGGCATGCCGGGCATGGTGGGTGCACCGGCGCCGGGGCTCATGGGGCCCATCGCGGGAATGGGCGGGCCATCCGCGGCGTCGATGAGGCCGCAGTTCAGCGCTCCACCCGCCGGGTTCAGGCCCGGCATGCCGCCCCCGGGCATGCCGCCCCCCGGGTTCAGGCCCGGCATGCCGCCCCCGGGCATGCCGCCCCCAGGCTTCAGGCCGGGCATGCCCCCGCCCGGTATGCCCCCGCCGGGGTTCAGGCCCCCGGGACCGCCCCCGCCCCAGTGAGCGCTCGGAGTTTGAAAAGAGGGATGATGAAAAAAGCGAGGGCGAGGGGGGGTCGGATGCGGCGATCGGCTCGTCGTGTACAGTGCCGCACACACCTTTAGGACCCGGACAGCGCACGCCCGCGGCGGCGGCGTTTCTTTATCAAAAGCGAATTACAAAAACACGTCTACTCATCGAAGTAAAACAGAGACAGTCTAATCATCACCTCTGTTCGCACTTTGAGTGCACGAACGTCGCGAGCGCCGACACCGTCGGGTACTCGAACGCGGCGGATGTGGGTAGGTTGATGCCGTACACGCGCTCCAGCCTGTGCTTCAGCTCGACGCCGGTGAGGGAGTCCATCCCGGACTGCGTCATGACATCCTCCGGCATGATGCTCAGTCCGGAGACGGCGCGGACGATACCCAAGACGTCCTCGCGAACCTGTTTTAAAAACACGACGTCATGTCACTCTAATTGCCCATAACACTTACGTAAAAATAAACTCTCACCTGTTTCAACCCAGCCGCTTTTTCGTACCTCCCGTGCGAGTCCAGTCCCGCCCAGGCGGTACCGGTGACGTGGGTGTCCGTGTGGGCTTTACTGCCGGGTCTTTGGCTCTTGGGTTTCAGCACGTGGCTCCACTCTGAGCGAATCACCTGGGTGTTGCGGTATATGGAGACGAGGGCAAAGTACGCAGCAGCGGCGTGAAAAGCTTTGTTAAAAGAATACGCCGTCAGTTAGTCTAATTGCCCGTACGGAAATAAAATAAGCTCACCTTTGGCGAGGACCAACAGTTTGTTTGAGTCGCCGGCTTCGGGGGTGAACACGGTGGCGAGCGTGGGTGTGCGCGTGAACCAGCCGAGGTAGAGGACCGCGAGCGTCTTGAGCATCGCGAGCGTCGCGTCCATCCGCGTTGAGGCGAGGATGTTGTGGAAGGCGCACGGTGTCCACGCGTGCCGGCCGAGCAGTGCGTTGCACGCGCTGGTCAGCTCCGCGACGAGGACGAGGGTGAGTAGCGTGGCCCAGGCGGTGGCTTGCGCGCACGCGACGAGGTGCTGCCGCCATGTGTACGTCCCCGCGTCGCCGTCGCCCAGGCCGAGCGCGTGCACGTCGATCGTGTCGATCATCCCGCGCGCCTCGGCGACGATCACGCGCGTCAGCGCGTGGTAGACGACGAGCCCGAGGAGCACGTGCGTCGCCGCCACGGAGGTTCTCCACTTCCAAGTGTAGGACGTCAGCAGCGTCGGGTCGCGCCGGACACGGCCGACGAGGGCGTCGACGCGTTGTTGCCGCTCGCGCTCATCGAGGAGCTCGTCGATCTCCGCCTTCGGTGGGGCGGCCTTGGCTGCCATGGCGCCCGCGGAAGTGTGACCAAGTGGAAGCGGCGCCTTCACGCCCAGCCTCGGACCTGGGAAGTCGAGCAGTCGCCCAGGTCTGGTACCGGCAAAGCGCAAAGCAGACTGGACGGGGAACTCAAAAAGTAACCCGAACCGCGATCACACTCACCGCACTCGCGAGATGGGCGGCGATCCCCCGCAGGACCTCGGATGGTTCGCCCGCGCGCATGACCTCCAGGAGGGCGAGAAGGCTAACCTAGTCCTCGGCGAGGACTTCCACACCAACGAGGTGGAGCTCCTCGACCTCAACGACGAGTTACTCGCCGTGATCGAGTCCGGGGGCGAGCTCGTGTTCAAGGGGGGCCCGGACGATGAGGCTGTCCTGTGCACCGAGTGCACCACCTACGCGGTCAAGCGCGTGGAGACCAGCAACACCCTCCTGCTCTTCCAACCCCCGGGGGGGCTCCCGGATAAGATCCGGCTGCCCGACGGAACCGTCGACGACGCCGACGCGGATGCCTCGGACGATGAAAAAGATCGCGATGGGCCCACCGCCACGCCCACGCCCAAGCGCCGCAAGACGACGACCGAGATTGACGCGGGTTTTAAACCCCCGCCCGCCCCCGCCCCCGGCGACGATGCGGATGGACCCCCGGGAACCCCCGCGGAGGCCATCAACCGCGCCGTGAAGGACGGCGTGCCCCTCGGCGAAGATGGCCTGAAACAGATCACGTCCTTCGCGCAAGCCGGGTCGCACCTCGAGGTGACAAAGATCGAACCACGGCTGGATCCGATGTGGGCGAGGCTACGATCCGCGCCGCACGCGTACGCCGGGCCGGAGCGCGAGGCGGAGATCGTAGACGACGACGCGGGTGCCGATGCGGGTGCCGAGGGCGAGGGCGCCGACGCGTCCGTGGGAATCGAGGAGGACGACTTGATTGAAAACACGCAGGCGTCGAAGGTTGAGATCCACGCCGCGGTCGCGGACGGGCCCGCGTTCCGTGACCCGAACCGCGGCGACAGGTGGCGCGGCATCGACGACACGTACGCGGCGCACGTGCTGGAGATGCTCGTGGTCACCGCGCAGGCCAAAGGGATGGCCCTGGACGCGGTTAACGAGGCGAGCGTTAAATCGGCGATGGCCACCGACGATCCCCCGACGCCCGAGCCCGTGACCCAGTACGTCCTGCGCATGTACAGCGAGCCAGCGGCCGGGGACGGCACGCGGGCGATCGACGCGAAGAAGGTGTGCAGGTCGGTGGCGTCGCGCATGCTGGAAGGCAGTAAGCCCGCCGCCGCGGGGCGGCTCCGCCTAGGAGAGTTTTTGACCGCGTGGAGAGACGGGTGTAACGAGGAGCTTCGCGCGGCGTGCACGCGGGACTTACTCAAGGGCCTCGCGCTCATCGAGAAGGGCGCGAGCGGGAAGGAAGAGGAGGCGCTCGTGCGCGTGTTCAGGGACGTCGACCTGCCCAAGCAGCCGCGGGACAGGTTCAGGGCTCTGTTCGCGCTGAAACCTCGGTGGCAGATGGACGAGCTCGAGCACTACATCGCGGCGACGAGCGACGAGACGATCGAGGCGCAGCTGCTCAAGTACACGCGCGTGAGCCAGCCCACGACGGACGCCGTCCCGATCTACTCCAAGCGATGAGTGCGTGCGTCGTTAAGGGGTACTTGTAGCGTCTCACGCGTTCAATGGATGTTAACGTCGCGTTGAATTCAAAATCTTCCCTATGCCGCTGCTAAAACTCTAACTCTTATTCGGCTCCAGGGCTCTCGGCTCTGTGCACGGACCATATCTTGACCGTCCCGTCGTCCGACGCCGTCGCCAGGGTGTGGGGCTCCGTCGGATGCCACGCCACGCAGTTCACCTCGTCCTCGTGCCCATCCGTCGACTCCCCTTCGCCCTCGTGTTCGTGGTACGAAAGTACTCGGCCGATTTCCACCCACGCCTTATCCTTGGATCCCGCCGCCACAGCTGTGTCGGCACCCCCCTCGGCACCCTCCACACTCCGCGGCGGCGCGAAGAGCCGAACGCTATCGTCCCCGCCGCCCTCCGCTAAGAGCCCGCACTTACCCCACGACACCGACAACGCCGGCCTGTCGTGACCGCACGGAAAGTTCGCGACTGAACTAAGAGCCAACCCCCGACCCGCGTCCACGTCCCAGATCCCGATCGTCCGGTCGTCCGAGCACGTCGCCAGGCGCTTGAACCCCGCGGTGGGCTCGAAGGACGCGCACCACACCGTGCTGGTGTGCCCACCCTCCTCTTTCGTCAGCGTCTGCGCGCACGACCAGTCGTCGCCGCCGGGATCTTCCGTCCAAACCTGGGAAAGAAAACACGACGTCATTCTAATTGCCCGTACACGAAATAAAAAAGAAACTCACCTTGATGGAATCGTCGTAAGACACGGATACGAGCGAATCCTCCGTCGGGTGCCACAGCACCTGCTTGACGTCCTGCGTGTGGCCGTTCAGCACCGCGACGCACTCGAAGTCGTGCCCGGGCTGGACCTCCCAGATCCAGACGCTCTTATCGCGGCCGCAGGTGGCGAGGAGGGAGCCGGACGGGGACCAAGCGCACGACTTGACCTCGTTCTCGTGGCCCTCCACGACGGCGACGCACTCCCACTCGCCGCCCTGCTGCGCCCACACCGCGGTGCTCGCGTCGAAGGATGCGGTCGCCAGGAGTCTCCCTGTGGGTAGATGTGACGTGGGATGGAGGCGGCGTCAGGGTTGGGGAGTCGTTTCGTGGGCAGGTTGTTAAAAAAAGTTTTGGTTATTTTGGTTTTTTTTTGGATGTGATGTCGACGACGCAGATCTAAGGCGACCGTGGGGTTCGGTCGCCGCAGTTGCAATTTTGTCGCCGGGGCCGCCACAGCCCGAGTTCAATTTCGCTGGCAGTTATGTTGAGCCGCGCGCATTGGGTAGGCACGCGACTCGACCGTCTGTCCAGCACCGAGCGCTAGGTTAATCGGGAAAAAACACGGCGTGGGCGATCGGAAGGTGGGAAAGATTGGTTGCAGCCGTCATCGTGGCGCCCGTGTAGGGACGCACCGCAAGGAGACCACGCCGCCTGCCGCACCGTCCTGCTGTGCACACCCTCCAGCTCCGCCACCGTCACCCACGAGTTCCCCGCGGCGGCGCTCTTGGCCCAGATCCTGCACGTCTTGTCGCTGCTGCAGGTGGCCAGAGTCTTCCCCGCGGGGTCCCACGCGCAGTGCCACACCCTGGCGACGCCGACCTCGTCGGCGCCGTGGCCCTCCAGGACAGCCTCGCACCGCAGCGTGACCCGCTCGGCGTCGGCCAGGGATACCTCCGAGGTATCCATCGGCTGCGAGGAGGGCTCCGGCGCCTCACCGCCCTTGCCTCGCCCGAGGAACGACAGCATGGGCGCCTTAGGTTGTGTCAGTTGAGACTTCGCCGCCGGCCTCGTCATCACTCCTTTCCAAATAATATCCTCGCCAGTTCCGGCCAGATTCGCGCGCGCGAACGGCACCTTGACCGGCATGTCGACCCTCGCGCTTCACATCGCGGCGCCCTCCCACGCGGTGGCGTCGCGCAGGCCGCTCGCCTCCACGTCCGGACCGTCCATCCGCCGCGTCGCGCGCCTCGACCGAACGACGACCCGACGCTCCGAGGGTACATTTAATTCA
>Ga0302116_1000903_pt1 | contig 17909 bp, 15 predicted proteins | sample AG5_SCM_MG_FD_203124 | JGI IMG/M metagenome (GOLD analysis project Ga0302116, IMG submission 203124) | Marine microbial communities from Western Arctic Ocean, Canada - AG5_SCM | ecosystem: Environmental > Aquatic > Marine > Oceanic | place: Canada: Western Arctic Ocean | collected 2017-10-01 | reverse complement strand
GGGCGGGGTCTGGATCAAGTGAGGCAATGAGGCCAAGGGCCGCTGTGGTCAGCACAAGGCTTGCGATGAGGGACAAGGCAATCATGGCTGCGGAGAAAAGGCCGAAGTTGCTGAACAGGCCCATTGGTGAAAGGGCGATCATTGAGAATCCAGCGATGTCAGATGCAGCGCTACCAACCAAAGCCAAGCCACATGCGCCACCAACGCCAATCAGCGCTTCGTTGTGAGTCTCGCCCATTTCTCGCCCCTCGCGATAGCGTTCAGTGACGTGGATACAGTAGTCGATGCCGACCCCAAGGGAGATGGTTGCAATCGTGACTGTGACAATGTTCAACGACGAGCCAGCCACATACATCAAGCCGTACAACCACACCACAACCAAGAGGATTGGTACCAACGTGACGCTTGCTTGCTTGAAGGAGCGGAACCCAACCGAAAGGGTTCCAAAGACAAACAGTGAACCCAAGATGAGAGAGGATTGCATTTCTTCTTGCATGGTTGTGGAGGCAACGAAACGGGTGACAGGTCGGCCGGTTGGCATGACCCATGTCAGCGGTTTGTCCTCGCTCTCAGGACCGGCCTCAAGCCGGTCGCCGGTTGACAAGTTGGTGAACGAGGAAAGGTCCCGCCACACTTCTTCCAAGCCGGCAGCCATGCCGGGGAAGTCTTCTGGAGATGTTATTCCAAATCGAATGAGCATGTGTTCGTAACGTGCATCTTCGCCATTGATGTCAAGCCATGGCTGAACGGGATCCAAAGCGACGACAGGCGCAATGTACAAGCTGACGATGCTTGGGGGAATGTCGGGGATTGGGCCCACGCCAGGGACTCCGTTAAGCGAGAGGAATCCATAGAAGAAGGCCAAACAATCTCGGTTTGTCAAATCCATCAACAAGCCACCATCGTCTTCGGTGCAGTTCATGCCGTGACCGGTTTCATTGAGTTGCCAGCCAGCAGCTACGAACGGATCAGGGTTGAGGATGAGCGATCCCTGTGCAGCAAACACCATCTCATCCAGTGCGAGGATATCGATGGTTCCGTCAGGCTGGCGGGTGATTTTATTCGGGACCCCCTCGGGCAGAGTGTCCATGTCTTGTCGGAACTCATCGATGGCTGCAAAGACCGCAGGGTCGAGCACATCGCCGATAATGAGCAGGTTCGCAGGTTCACCTTCATCGGCGAACCGTTCCGAAATCTGAGCGACTCCAATTGCGAAATCTGAGGATTCATCAAGGAAATCCTCTACTGCGAAATCACCCTCAAGTTGGGCCATTCCGTAGGCAGCAGGTACGGTGACCATCACGGCAATAGCCGTGATGATAAGGGCGTTTCTCCAGGTGCCAGAGGCGCTTGAAATACGTTTGAGGAAGTCTTCAGGAACGAGATGCCCTGAGTCTTTCTTTGGTTCGGTGGAACGCCCTCTCGATTCCAGCCAATCGTCGACTGAGAGTCGGATTAAAGGCACCCAAAGGCCGGTGAGAATGAACGCTGCGAGGATGCCTAGAGCAGCTTCGATACCAAACGAGCGCAAAGCCGCAATATCACTGAACAGGTTTGCCGCAAACGCTGCCATGGTGGTCACCGAGGTCAGCATGATCGCACGCCCGACGCGAGTAAGGGTCACTTCTGCAGATTCAGTAGGTGTGGCCTTGGCACTTCGCTCCTCTTTGTAACGGTGCAACGCATGCAATGAATCATCAATCCCTAAGGCAAGGACAAGGATTGGCAACAGGTTGGAAAATTGCGATCTCGCAATGAGACTCAGGCCCATCATCGTTGTAAAGTTCGAGAAGTGACCAATCATGCCTTGCATCCAAAGCAACGCTGTGCCTAAAGCGAACATGACGATGATGACATCCGATACCCGTCTGAGGCTGACATACAACAGCACGACAATGGCGAGCCCCATCAGTAAAATGAGCCCTGCACTGGCTTGGAGTTCTCGGTTCACTTCGACGTTGACACCTTGGCCCACGAGCAGGGTGATGGTGCTTCGGTCGTGGGTTCGCAATTGCCCTTCCAGATCCATGTACGACCATTCAGTTGAGCACCCTCCGGATTCTTTGAGCATTTCCAAACACGTGGTTTGGTTGTACTGAGGCGGGTGGAGCACAAGCGAGTTATCGGCGATTCGATAGCCTCCAATTCGTGTTCCTTCATCGGAGAACACAATCTTCTTTTCAGGGTGGGCGTCTTTCCAAATAACTTCCCAGCCCATGGACTCAAGCGTTCTTCTGTCGAATTGAACGAGCAACCAGGTCGAAGAAGCAGACCAGCGACCATTGCCGGTGAACCCACCTTCCCAGGTACCGTCAGATGAGAGTACGCCTCCAACAGGGCCTTCTTGGAGCGCATCCATGTCAGCGACAAATCCTCTGTCAAGGGAGAGCCATCGGAGGAAATTGTTGTTTGAAGCCTCTGCCATTCGAGCAGCAGCCAAGTCGATGTGCGCTTGTGTTACGTTTGCATCGTCGAATGTGAGGCAATCTAACTCGCCACAGTCATACCAGTTGGTCGGTGGTTCAGTGGTGATGCCTTGAGCGGTAAGTCCGGGCTGAGTCAACACGGAGGTGTTGTTCATGAAACCACGAAAGTGATCGGATAATGAGATGGCACCTGGGGCTTGCGAACCAGTGACGTCGTTCACTAACGGCTTCATTGCAGGTGCGAGTGGATGGTCTTGGATGAGGTTAATTTTACCATCGATTTCCTGCAATAGCGAGAGGTTCAAGATGCCACCAGTTGGAGCGTAGATGCCTTCCCATGGCTCACCTGCCTCAACCATTTCTGTTGCGGCAGGAAGGCTTGCGTAATCGGGAGCACCATCGCTCATCAGGGGCACAGGTTGCCATTCATCAATCGATGGGACATAGGTTGGGTTTCGAGCAGAAACCAGGAACCCCAGAATAATTTCAGAGTTGGCAAACTCGTTGTCGATAATTTCCTGCGCCGTAAGTTCTGGCGACTCCATCTCATAGGATTCCATGTCGATGGGCTGAAGCGCTGTCATTGCACCGGGAATCATCAACAAAGTCAGCATAAAGATGGCGATGTGCACCTTTTTCCGATGTGGAATGAGCCATCGAGCAAAGGCAGCAAATGACCGTTCCATAGCATCTGGGCAGGCCTTCTGCTTTTCAAGTGATGTTTTTTCAAACCGGAATGTTCCCCCGCATCGCTGGATTCAAACACCGCCTTTCTATGGAGGCACCATGGCGATTTTATTGATCCTCAACCACCAACCCTACGACGGCTCTGATGTGACATGGAATGCCTTGCGCTTAGCGCAACGTCTGCACGAAGATGGCTCCGAAGTTCGCATTTTTTTGATGAACGACAGCGTCGACCTTGCTCGCGATGGAATCACCCCACCAGAAGGCACCGAAGACATGGTGAAGATGCTCAAAACACTCATCGCCAGTGGCGTGCCAGTCAAGGTGTGCGGTACATGTCAGAACCGTTGTGGCGTGCTCAAGGGTCAACCATATTACGAAGGTGCTCAGTTTTCGACGATGGCTGAATGTTCAGAATGGGTTCGCAGCAGTGAGAAAGTTCTCACCTTCTGATGTAGGAATGGAAGACTTCATAACGCCTCGATTCTATGTTTGACTGATGAAAGAGATTGATCTGCACGGGCAATCTTTGTCGAGGGCCAAGACGACCATCATCGACTCGATTGGAAACCATTACCACTTAGATGAAATTGGTCTGAAGTTTATTCACGGCTACAACAGAGGAACTGCAATCCAAACATACCTTCGCTCGGCTCAATTAAACAGTGATTTAACCAACGATGGATTCAACGCTAAGTTACGAATTGACCAAAGTAAACCGGGAAGTACCACGGTGTACTTCAATTGAGTCCCAGTTCCTCGGCCAGTGCTTCAGCGAGGTAATGGTACTCATCGACGTGGTTGTAAATCTGTGCTGAAATTCGGATGTACCGCCCTTCAGGGGAAGGCCATGACCACACAGGAACCTGGATGTTGTGCTTGTCTTGCAGGACTTTGTGCAGCGGGTCCGGCTCATGCAATGGAATGCCAGCGCCGCCTCCCGCAGGCAGCCTCAATGTGGCGATGCAGGCGATCATAGATTCAGGACATGGCGCTTCAATGCCTAGGCGTTCGCACAAAATCCGACGGCCCTCCATCACCAGATCATGGTTGCGTTGCATGATGGCAGGCCAACCGCCATCGACCAGCGTTGCCATGTAATCGATTGTTGCCGGGATGGAGCACAAGGCTGAGATATCCCTCGTTCCAGTCCAGTCGAATTCATGACGGAACCGAGTGGAGTCGCCCAAGGGAAATGACATTCCATGGCTGATGGTCAACGGATGGATGTTCACTTGGTGGTCTTTTCGAACATGCAAGAACGCTGAACCCTTTGGAGCACAGAGCCATTTGTGGCAGTTGCTGGTTGTGTATGAGGCCCCGAGTTGATCGAGATTGAGCGGTACCATGCCGATGCCGTGCGCTGCATCGAGCAGAACAGAGACGTTGCGCCCCTCAAGCAGACCAACCAACGCTTCGAAAGGCATGCGAAGCCCAGTTGGGCTTGTCACAGTATCAATCATGGCCAAAACCGTACGTTCACTGACGCCTGACATGATGGCATCGATGGCTTGGTCGGAGCTTTCGATTGGGAACGGTATGTTGACGGTGACGACTTTTGCACCCCAGCGCTTTGAGACATAATCAATGGCGTTTCTGCATGCCTGATAGGCGTGATCTGGAACGAGGATTTCGTCCCCCTCATTGAATTCGAGTGAGCGTAGAATGGTGTTCACTCCAGTTGTTGCGTTTTCCAGAAGTGCCAAATCTTCTGCATCACATTTGAGCATCAAAGCGAGTGCTTTTCGGGCATCCTCCATGAATTCCATGGCTAAATCTTCGTAGAACCTCACCGGTTCGTCTTCGAGTAAATCTTGCCACCTCCGTTGTTCCCCTCGGATCGCGGTGGACGTGGCGCCGAATGAGCCATGATTAAGGAACACGCAGTTTGAATCGAGGTTCCAATGCTTGGCCAACGGGTTGCGTTGAGGGAGAGCCATGTTCACCCGGGGGGGTGTCATCATTTATTCTTGAGCATCTGTCCGATTGAGGTCGAGTTTTGTCCCACAGTGCTTGCAGAATTTGGCATTGAAGTCGTGACCTTCCTTCGAGCAAGAAAGACATGCCTGTGTGCTAATGTCGCCCATCTTGATCAGTTCATTGGAGATAATTCCGGTTGGAACGATGATGAGGCTGTACCCCATAATCATGATGAAAATAGCCAGTAATTTTCCAAAGGGCGTGACGGGGACCGTGTCGCCATAGCCGGTGCTTGTCAGTGTGGTGATCGCCCAGTAGACGCTCTGGGGGATGGACGTGAATCCGTTCTGTGGTCCTTCGACGAGGTACATACCCGCACCGGTGATGAAACTGAGTACGGTGATTGTGGAGAGGAACACGATAATTCGTGACTTTGATTGAATCATCGCTTCGCTTAGCACGCTGGCTTCACCGAGGTAGCGGCTGAGTTTGAAGACTCGGAAAATCCTCAACAGCCGGAAGGCTCGGATGACGAGCAGGCTTTGTGCACCAGGAATGAAGAGGCTGAGGTAACTTGGTAAAATCGCCATTAAATCGACGATACCATAGAACGAACGAACGTACTCACGGGAACGGCGTGTGGCGTAAAGGCGCAGCAGGTATTCAATGGAAAACAACGCGGTGAAGGTCCACTCCACGAAGACCAATTGCGTGTGATAAACACTGTCGATCGACTCAACACTTTCCAGAGATACTGCGATCACAGAAGCAAGGATGGAGACAAGAAGGGCCACATCGAAAAACTTCCCCCGGGGGGTGTCTGCTTCGAAGATCACCTCGTGGATTTTGAATTGCAAATTTCCATTTGCAGACGACGGTTCACCCTCAGCCATGAGGATGCCTTGCCTTGTTTGCCTTTAGTTTCGTTGAGTTTTCTACCGTGAAGCATGGAGTTTACCGGCGTGTCATGAATCGCGGTTGATGCCTGCCTGTGGTGGACATGAAGTTCATGCTCTGCAGTGTATGGCAAAGAAGGTGCGGGGAGCAGGATTCGAACCTGCGAACCAATAAGGAATGGGACCTAAACCCACCGCCGTTGACCAAGCTGGGCGACCCCCGCGCAAAATGAGGGCGGTGCCTCTTAGATTTGAAACAAACGCTTCAAGCGGTAGCAGAAAACCCAATGGATTCAATGATTTCAATGACTTCTTCGGTGCTCAATGCCTCAGTTGTGGTAATTTTGCCACTGTCAGCATCGTGTGACACTTCTGCCTTGAGGACGCCAGGCGTCCCTTCGAGCACCTTTGTCACCCTTCCAGAGCACCCATCACAGGACATGCCCCTGATGCTCAGGGTGTGAATCGTTTCAGCCATGGGAGGTGCACTTTGGCACTCATACATGGGGTTTGGCTACGGCTCATTCACGCAATGGTTTCCAGCCGCGGAGCAGCAGGGAGTTCCCAACAACACTCACCGATGACAAGGACATTGCCGCGGCGGCAAAAGCCGGAGGGAGCAGGAGGCCTGTCGAGGTCAGGAACACGCCCATCGCAAGTGGAATTCCGATGGCGTTGTACAGGAAAGCCCAAGCGAGGTTCGAGCGAATTCGCCGCATGGTTGCTCTTCCAAGTTTGATCGAAGACACCGCATCGATGAGGTCGTTTCTGAGCAAAATAAAATCAGCCGCCTCGAGCGCAATGTCTGAACCTGCACCCATGGCGATGCCAACATCGGCTGTGGACAGTGCGGCGGCATCATTGATGCCGTCACCAACCATGGCAACCGTGCGGCCTTCTGCTTGGAGTCGTTGGATGTGCGCAGCCTTCTCATCTGGTTTGACTCCAGCAAATACGGTGTCAATACCAACATCTTTGGCCGCAGATTCAGCGGCTTCTTTCCGGTCCCCGGTCAACATAATGACGTCCAAACCCATCTGCTTTGCAACCTCGACAGCGCGAGGCGATGATGTGCGAATTCGGTCACTCGCTTCAATCCAACCAAGCAACCGTAGGCCGTGGCTCACCAAGACCAGTGTGACTCCTTTTCGGGCGGCAGCCTGCATTCGCTGATCGATTTCAACGTCCCACTTGACGCCAACTTCTTCCATCAAGTCTGCGTTACCAACACCGACTAAGGTTCCATCAGCATCACCGATCAAACCCATTCCCGGTAGCGTTCTGACATCGGTGACCGTGGGGCGATCTGTGGTGACATTAGCGCATGAAGTATGAATGGCATCAGCAAGAGGGTGAGTGGATTCGTCTTCCAATGCTGATGCGAGTCCAAGAATTTCCTTGACTTCTGTGTCAAGCAACTCAATGTGGCTCACCCTTGGTTTGCCTGAAGTAAGGGTGCCTGTTTTGTCGACCACCAGCGTATCGGTACGGTGGGCTTGTTCCAAGGCATGAATGCCCTTGATCAGAAGCCCGTGCTTTGCGCCGACGCCTGTTCCAACAATGAGGGCGGTTGGGGTCGCCAGGCCAAGAGCACACGGGCAGGCGATGACGAGTGTGGAAACGATGACCATGATGGCTAATTCACCCGAGGTGCCAAACGGGTTGTGGCCGTCTGCCGCACCTGATAACCACCAGAATCCACCGGCAAGAAGGGCGAGCAAGACCACGATTGGAACGAAGATGGAGGCAATGCGGTCAACGAGCCTTTGAATCGGGGCTTTGCCCATTTGGGCTTCTTCGACCAACTCGATGATGTCATCGAGCAACGTGTCACCAGCCGGCTTTGTTGTCCGTACAAACACGGTGCCATCCAACACGACGGTTCCAGCCATCACGGTGTCTCCGTGTTTTTTTCTCACCGGATACGGCTCACCTGTCATCATCGATTCATCGATGCTTACCTTGCCGTCTTCGACCGTCCCGTCGAGGGGAATCGTTTCGCCAACAAGCACCTTGAGGAGGGCACCAACAGCGATCGCTTGCACATTGCGGGCTTCGGTGTGAAGGAGCGCTTCGTCGTAAACCAAGCGAGCAGTTTTCGGTTGCATGGCCATCAACCCAAGGACTGCGTCGGTAGCCTTCACCTTCGCAGCAGATTCAATCCAGTTCCCCAAGAGAACAAAGCCAATGATGAACACAACGCCGTCATAGAACACATGGTTCGCTTCTGTCAACAGTTCAGGAGCGTTGGTGAGCGCCGGGCTAAGGGTCACGAGAACTGACCACAGCATTGCCACAGTGGTGCCCAGATGAACGAGGACATCCATGTTAGCGATGCCACTGCGCAATGATTTCCAAGCACCGACATGGAACTGCCACCCAGACCAAAAATAGACCGGAGATGTGGCGATCAGTGCCAACATCATTCGAACATCAAACGATCCAAACTGGCCCATATCGGGTGCGAACATGGTTAACCAAAGCGTTGGTATCGCAAGCAAAAGTGCCACCGCGACTTTGGTTCGTTGAGCGTTCAGTTCAGTTCGGGCCGCTTCGCTGCTGTGGGGAGCATTTCTCCGTTGTGAGGCTCCAAAACCAATGCGCTCAATGGCATGAATCACCCGGTCGATGGTCGTGTCGTTGGCTTCTTCAGAGAAGCGAACTCGGCCTTGATTCAGTGGAAGGTTGACAGAAATCCCAGCCACACCCTGGACAGATGCGGCCACCTTTTCGACCGAGACAACACATGCACCGCAGGTCATGCCGGTGATGTTCAGAGAAAGAGGGTCTTGCATAGGATCACACTTCAATTACAACACGAGACTGGGTCACAGTTGACGATGTTCCAATCGCCACTGTCCATGGTTAAGCACCCGCAACCGCAGGTGCACATCCAGCCAATTTGGTCCCAGCCTTTGCCACCTTCTGCGCGGGTGTAGAGGCGCTTCATCTTGCATTGACATTCACAGGTCTGAGCCTTGACACGTGCCATGGCTTTGGGTTTATTGTAGTCAATATAAACGCTTGGTTTTGACTACATTACTTCAGCGGTGCCAAATCGAGTGAGCCAGCCCAAACATCGAGGCCTCGAAGTTTGCAAGGGAAAACTTGGCCTAAACGAATCACTGGTGGGTGTTCGCCATTGTGATCTGGTTCGGCGGGAACCACGCTGAGTCCATGTTCATCGACGAGCAACCGCCGCTTTCCACCGAGTTGCCTGACGTGCATCCGTCCGTGAATCGAGCCATCATCAGCGAGATCCAAAAACACCCAAGCACCACGCAATCCGGTGACTCGGGCGTTGTAGGTCATGTCGCCTTGAACCGTTGCACCATCATGGGACTGCTCTCCAAGAGCGCCACCACGCAACAAGTGAATGTGGTAGGCGTTTGCAACAAGTTCCCACTCCAACCGCTTGGCAGCATGCCCTCGTTCAGAGCAGTGTGCTGCAAGTGTCGCCGTTTCTTCCTCATCATGAACCCACGGTAATTCGTGAAGATGGGCCTTCAACTGGCGGTGTGCCATCAGGTCAGGGTAACGGCGAATTGGAGAGGTGAAGTGGACATAGGCATCGAGGTTCAAACCAAAATGGCCGAGATTCTCAGCGCTGTATTTGGCACGCTGCATCAATTGGAACAGTCCTTGGTCGACGACCCTTCGAACTGGGCCGGTGAGTTGAGATGCTTTGCTTTGTGCGCTTTCAAGAGCATCGAGGATGGCTTGTCGCGCTTCGGGGTCGAGCACGTTGGCAAGGTAGGGTTCGACTTCAGATTCTGGCGTTTCTTCACTGGTGTCCAATCCCGAAAGGTCGACACCGGTTCCAGCCCAAGCCCCGAGTAAGTTGCTCAGTTCGGTGGTTTCGCTTTGGCCATGCGTTCGTGTTGAAGGTCTCGGGAGCACAATATCAACGCCTAATTCCTCAAGTTTCGCATTCAATTCTTCCACCTCTGGTGCGTCGGGTGGTGTATGGCATCGCCAAGGCAAAGGGGCCCCGATCGCCCCGAGTAAATGCCCAACAGAAGCATTGGTTGCGACCATGAACGATTCGATCATTCGTGTCGCTTCATTTGGCCATTTCACTTCCACACGGATGCTTTCATCACCGTGAAGGCGTGGTCGAAGTTCTGGATTTTGGATGTTCAAGCGAACTTCTTCTCCTTGCCATGCCGACGCTAAATCGAACATGGATTTGAATTCAGTTCGGCCAATTGCATCTTCGTAGGCCAAATTTTGCTTCACATTGATGACGGCCTCATAGGCTTGGGTGCTGATAATTTCGCTGGCGTCATTCAGACGCATGGCGATGACCATTGAGAATCGGTCCAATTCTGCTCGAAGCGAACACAAGTCATCGGCCAGTTTTGGTGGCAACATCGGAAGAACCGTATGAGGCAAATACACCGAAGTCGCTCGGCTTCGAGCCGCAGCATCGAGGGTTGTTCCGACGCTGACATAGTGTGCAACATCGGCAATGGCCACCCACAATGTACGGGCTCCATCGGCTTCAACAAGGCAGACGGCATCGTCGAAGTCTTTGGCATCGTGGGGGTCAATGGTGACAAAGGGGAGGTGTCGGAGGTCCGTTCGGCCACCTGCGACCGCCCCATCTCCATCGACTTCCCGCAGTTTCTCAGCGGCGTCCATTAACCGTTCGTTGTAAGAAGCAGGGAAGGGATTGAAGCCGCCTTTGCGTTTCGCTTCAAGTCTGTGATCAAGCAAACTTCGAGCCGTGTGATGCTTGGCTTGGAGCAGCAACAAAGCCATGCTTGGTTCCGCTTCATGGAAACGAAGACCAGAGCGTCGCTTTGCTACGAAGCGAGCCTCTTTGGCCAAATCAAACGAACCCCATGTGCGGACACGGGCGCCTTCCACCAGCGTGAACTCATCAGGGTAGTCACCACCAGCAAGATGGGCCATCCAAACCTGTTCCAACAAGGCGTATCTTTCAGCATCTTGAGGCGTCACATAGGTGCCATTTGCTTCATCCAGCGAATCACCAACCATCAGTCCAGGCCGTCCAGTAAGGCCGACAGCATAACCTTCGGTGTGAAGGGAAGTGAAGGCCTGCCATGCTCGAACGTTTGTTTCAATGGTTTGAACTTCTTCTGGGTTGCGAATTTGTACACTCTTTTCATCGACGATAACAAAACGTTCGCCCTTCGAACGGGCCAGTGCCAAGGTTTGATCAAGATCGCTTCTGAAGGCTCGCTCGGCCTTTTCATCAAGTTTGAACCGATGATTCAAGTTTTCTTTTTCGGTAAGGTACTCGGCGATAGAAGCTGCATCCCATTCGGTATCCCACAAGGTTTGGTCGTTTGAGAAATGGCTGCACAAGCGTTTCCATAGCCGCTCATCAGGAGGTGATTGAGGGCCTTTGTTTCGCTTGCTATTGTGACGAGATTTCCCTCGATTCCGCGGGTTTGCCATTGTTCACAGCCCCTCTTTTCGGAGGTGCTCAAGGGCTTTCTTTTGCGCCTTAGTGATCCCTTCAACTTCAGGAAGCACAAATTCCAATTCCAAATCGCCGCCATCGTAGCCTGCGCCAGCAATCTTGCGTCGATCGCCGGCACGGGTTTCCGGGGCGATGGCCAACATGATCGACTTATTCGAGGGCAACTTGACTTTGATTTTACCACCGAGCATCAAGGTGCTGTAAGGAGCAGGGACATCTTGAACGAGGGTGGATTGATCCCATCGTCGCCCGTCTCCAAATTGAATTCGAACCGTTAGCAGTACATCGCCAGGTTCTCCTTCGGGATGGTCGTGGCCTTGGCCGCGCAAGCGAGTCACTTTACCGTGCTTCACTCCGGGTTTGACCGTGGTCTTCAGGGTCACCGAAGATGCCTCCATGTTCCCTGATGCATTGGGCTTCAGGCGCTTGAATGTGAATGGAAACCGTCCACCCTTTTCTGCTTCTTCAACGGTCACGTCGAGGTTGACTTTGATGTCGGAGCCTTTCTGTCGCCGTTGAGGTTGTTGGCGTTGTTGGCGGCCGCCAAACGAACCTCCGCCGCCACCGCTGAACATTTGTTTGAGCATGTCATCCATGCCCCCGGCGCCACCACCGCCACCGCTGCGGCCGCGGCCTCCAAACACACTGGACATGCGTTGTTGCTGTTCGTATTCATGGCGTTCTTTGGCGGTACCAATCGTGTCGTATGCTTCCTGTACTTCCTTGAATTTCGCTTCGGCTTGAGCGTCATCAGGGTTCCGATCAGGATGGAACTGGCGAGCCTTTTTGCGGAACGCACGCTTGATTTCAGCGTCGTCTGCATTCTTGCCCACCCCCAACAGGGTGTACGGGTCTTTCTGCGCCATTCGATTTTCCTTCACCGCCCCTCCCACATCAACCCTCGCCTTGGTGCTTCACGCAATAAAACGAGGCATGACAGCGCGGTGTATCGCGTCGGAGTGGTTATAATCACCCTGTTGGTGGGTTCAAAAGCCCGAGGTCGTACCATGTCTGGTGAAACTGCTGAAAAACGCTCCTTTGAAGATAAAGTCCAGGACCGCCAAGATTGGATTGAATCCCAATTCCGTCGGATCTCAAGAGGTTCTTGGGCTCGTATCATTCGAATGGCCCGTAAGCCTACTCCACAAGAATTCCGTCAAACCGTGATTATTTGCGGTATCGGCTTGTTTGTTCTTGGTGGAATCGGCTTTGCAATGCTTGTTCTCATGGACAACTTCGTACCTTGGGTATTACACGATGTCATTGGCATCGGCAACTGATAGGAGAGATTTGAAATGGTTAACGCATTTGTCGCATTCGTACGATTTGAAGAAAAATTACTCTTGCTCCGACGCAACAAACAGGACGCAGACTTTGCTGCTCTCTGGGACGGCGTCTGGGGTGTCGGTGACACACCAGAGGAAGTGCTCGCTCGGGTCTCCGAAGCAACCGGTATTCAGCTGGAATCCCTCCACTATCACGGCACAGGCGTCGACATCGGCATCGACATGGGCCGCAACCTTGTGGACGTCATGCCCGTGCTGATCGTCGCAGACACTGAAGAAGTGACTCCAATGGGTCGCTACACTGAAGCAGAATGGATCGACCCCGGGACCCTCCAAAACTACAACTGTATCTTTTCCAACCTTGACATGGAAAACAGCGACACTGTGTTTGGAGAGCTGTACGGATCCGTCGGCTCCTTCCTCTACATCGTCAAAACCGCCATTGGCTCCGAACAACGGGTGGCTAACGAAATGTACGCTCGCCTGCACGGCAGCGGTTCCCTGACTTCGCTCCAAAGCGACATCATGTCCATCCTCCACCCGACCGGAATGCGCGGCTACCTCTTCATTGAGTCGAGCGCCCTCCACCATGTGGAGAAGTTGATCGGTCGCTCTGGTGGCCGAGATCCAGCTGCACGACGAGGACTCAACCAAACCCCTCTCAAGAACGCTAAGACAGTGCTTCCTGGTGCCGCTCCTCTGGGTGACATCTTACCATACCTTGAACCAAAGGCAGTGACCTCTGGCATCGAAGTTGGCTGCATCGTCGAGATCGTCACTGGAGCATTCAAAGGCGAGAAGGCTCGTGTTTTGAGCGTTGCAGAAACCAAGGAAGAGGTCAGCATGGAATTGTATGAACAACCCATCCCTATGACCTTGAACATGCGTGGCGACCACGTCCGTGTCGTGGAGCGTGTGGAGTGATTTTTACCGGGCTTGCCGACCAACCCCTATCGCACAGCGCGATTATATAGGGGTGTTTTGTCGGCAGAATGCCCACGAAAGTGAGTAATGGAGATGAAGACAATGCCAAAACCATGGACATCAGAACTCATCAAGAAGGCACTCGGTGTCAAAAAGTGCAACGGTAGCATGGAAGCTGCAGTTGAAGACCTCCCTCTCGAAAAGGCAATGGATGTTGCCCGAGACAAGCACAGCCAAGGTCATTTGACCGGCGCCGATCTGAAAGCACAAACCAAAGAAATCATTGGAACATGCGTTTCAATGCGAGTCAAAATCGACGGACACTGGGCCAATGACGCCCTCGCCATCATTAACAAAGGAGAATGGGACGAGCGGTTTAACTGAACTCACGGACCGTGGAAGAGGTGCTTTCGAGCGCCTCGCCGACCACAGGGGTGAACAAAAATGGAAGAAAAAATAACCCAAGCAATATCGGACGCACTTGAACGTGCACCAAAGCGCAAGTTTGTCGAGTCCGTGGATATATCATTCACAATCAGAGATGTCGACCTGAAGAACCCAAACAACCGTATCAAGGAAGAGATTCGTCTCCCCTCTGGTCGCGGTCGTAAACTAAAAATCGCAATGTTTGCTGCTGGTGAAGCGGCTGCAAAAGCAAAAGCAGGCGGCATCCACGTCATCACTCCTCAAGAAATTGAAGACCTTGGTGGCAACAAAGGAAAAGCCAAGAAGATCGCTAATGCATACGACTTTTTCCTTTCCGAAGTCCCTCATATGGGGCTCATCGGTCGATACCTGGGTGTTGTCCTCGGTCCTCGCGGCAAGATGCCTCGTCCAGTACCTCCAACCCTCGACCCAGCCATCATCGCTGCAGGGCTCCAATCCACTGTGGTTGTCAAGTCCGGTGACAAGATGACGTTCCACCTGTCCTTCGGCACTGTTGGACAAACCCAAGAAGAACTCAACGCCAACGTCATGGAAGTCTACAACCGTGTGATTTCCAAACTTGAACGTGGCATTGGTAACATTCGGTCTCTTTACATCAAGACCACAATGGGCCCAGCACAAATGGTCGAGGTGATCAATTGATTCCTAAGGTTGTCTCTTGGAAAAAAGACACGGTCAAGGACCTTGTATCGTTGCTTAACAGCGGCGACACCCTTGCTGTGATTGATATTCACGGCGTTCCTGCTGGAGCAATGCTCGGTATGCGCGCTACATTGCGCACCGGCATGAGCATTCAAGTCGCCAAGAAGCAATTGATGCGCATTGCTTGGAAGCAAGCTGGCCACTCTGCCGATTCTCTCGACACCCTCTTTGACGGTGCAATCCAACCTGCACTTGTCTCGTCATCGACCCTCAACTCGTTTGAGATGTTCACAGAACTCAAAAAGACCGAAGCGGGTCGTGCTGGAAAAGAAGGCGACATTGCCCCCCACCAAATCGTGGTTGAGAAGATGGACACCGGTATGCCACCAGGACCAATTGTTGGTGACCTGAACTCAGTCGGAATTCCTGCAAAGATCATGGGCGGTTCCGTCCAGATTCAGAAGCGAACCGTCATTATGGAAGCGGGCGATGTTTTCGAAGGTGAAATGGGTATGATGCTCTCAAAGATTGGTATTAACCCAATCGTCACCGGACTCCGTTTGTGCGGAACCCTCGAAGGCGGCACTGTGTTTCCGCCAAGCACCCTTGATATCGATTACGAGCAATTCGAGACCGACTTGGTCAGCTACGCCGCAGGCGCATTCAACCTTGCTTGCAACATCACTTGGTTCACCAGCCAAACGATGCCGACAATTCTTGCAAAGGCAAGCCGAGAGGCTATGGCCGTTGCATTGGAAGCTGCGATCACAACCGCAGAAACCATGCCACATCTCGTTGGACGAGCCCACAACGGCGCTATGGCCGTTGCTGGACAACTTGACAGCGACGCACTCGACGAAGAACTTGCGACCATGTTGGGCGCAGCAGCATCTGCTGCCGCATCCGCTGCCACAAGCACTTCTGAAAGCACTTCTGAGGCACCAACCGAAGCCGCAGAAGAGGAAGAAGAGGAAGAAGAGGAAAGCTTCGGCGGACTCGGAGATCTATTCGGTTGACCACAAATGAGGTGAAAAAATATGGAATACGTATACGCTGCTATGCTACTGCACGCTGCTGAAAAAGACATTGATGAAAAGACAATCAGCGCCATCTTGAAGGCTGCTGGTGTGACCGCTGACGACGCCCGAGTGAAAGCACTTGTTGCATCGCTTGCTGGTGTCGACATTGCCGATGCAATGACCCAAGCTGTTGCCGCCCCTGCTGCTGCCGCTGCTCCTGCAGCTGGCGGTGCTTCGGATGCCCCTGCCCCTGTTGAAGAGGAAGAGGAAGAAGAAGAAGCTGGCTTCGACGGTCTTGGATCCCTTTTCGGTTGAAACAGGTATCGAGCGCCGCCGAGCGCACAAGGAAACGCGTCTTGCACGCGTAGCCTCGTGATGCACGGTTGTCCGATTCGGTCCTTCCCGCGGAACACCTCGCCCCTTGGGGCGGGACTGTGGGCAAACCGTGCACACGCATCAACAAACGATCACGTTTGATTGAAACAATTCTCCCTAGCCGTGAGGCTGCTTATGCAAATCTGCATCAAAGCGTTGATGCTGAGTTGCCGTTTGGCAAAACCATGGTCCGACGCGCTACCACCGATTTGGAGGTCAGCGTCTCACCCGTTCACGCCATCAAAACACTGCGTCTTCTCGCCGAGGAGGCCGGTTGGCAAATGGAGCGCCATGAAGGCTCTCGCTTGGTCGATCGATTCGCGATCATCATGCCGATGGCACAATCCACACGCACCCTCGGCTTACGAATTTTGGATGGCCCTTTGCGTGGACTCGAGATGACGGCATGGTCTGAAACTCGAGGCTCAGCTGGCGCCCTGAACATCACTTCATGGGTCATGCCAGGTGGCATGGAGCATGAACTCAATCAACACTTACTCGAACACTGGGTTGCTCGAGTCCCGAGGTGTCCATGGCAGTGGACTTTTTCTGAACGTTCCAAGGTTGGCTATATGCTCCCCGATTGGCGAAAGGCGAGAAGAAAATTCCGTGAACTCGGCTTCGATGTCAAAAAGAATACTTGGCCGAACGAACCTCTTTCAAAATGGCCAATCTGATTTATCAAATCCCAAGCCTGTCATTATAGGGGTTCCCTCTTAAGTTGGGGGGGGCGCCTCCCTATAGGTGAGGAGGGGTTATTTTGAGCATTTTCACCTCCAAATCCTCCAAATCGGTTTTTTTGGCCGTGATCATGATCTCGATGTCGCTTTCGGCAGGAATAGTCGAAGTGAACAAGGCACCATGGCTTATCGAAGATGCTCCAAGTGAACTTGAACCACCGGCACTAAAACCGATGTATTCAGGCCCTGCAGATTGGGAATTGGTTCCAAGCAGTGCTGCCGTTACGGCAACCAAAGACACTGCGATTTCAGATGTGACGTTCACATGGACTGGTTGGAGTTCTGGCATGGTCAACAGCACCTCAAGCGTTTATGCCTCGGGTGATTCTGGATTGTACAACGGCATTGTAGTTGACAGCAACGACAAGGTACACATCGTTTTCTATCGGGACGACAGTACCGATTTGTATTATTCAACAAACGCTTCTGGTTCTTGGGCCACATCCACCATTGATAATGCGAATAACGTCGGTAAGTACTGCAACTTGGCCATTGATTCAAACAATGGATTGCACGTCTCCTATCAATACAACACTGGTAACACACTCAAGTATGCCTACAAATCGGCAAGTTCGTCCTCATGGTCAAAGGAAACCGTCGATAACACAGGTGGCAAATTCACATCCATCGCCATCGATTCCAACGATAAACCTCACATCGTTTATCGGGATAGTGGGGGCGATATTGGTTACGCCGAAAAGACTGGAGGTTCGTGGAGCCATAGCAATCCATCGGTAGCTGCTGGCGATGTTGCATTCACATCCATCGCTATCGATTCGAACGATGACGTCCACTTCGCATATTATGATTCACAAAACGACGACATGTTTTACCTTACCGATACCGCTGGTTTCTGGGTTCGTACATCTCTGGAGGACATCGGTTCCAACACCGGAGGAACGAGTCTTGACATAGCCATCGATCCAACGACGGATGAGCCAGGAATCTCTTACTTCGATATGGACGCAACCTCGCTGAAATACACGTATTACACTGGCACTTCTTGGTCTGCAACGACCGTTGAGAACAGTGCAGATTACGGCCGCTTCAATTCCATCGCATACGACTCTCTGGGGAATGTTCACATTTCACACG
>Ga0302116_1000900_pt1 | contig 17941 bp, 21 predicted proteins | sample AG5_SCM_MG_FD_203124 | JGI IMG/M metagenome (GOLD analysis project Ga0302116, IMG submission 203124) | Marine microbial communities from Western Arctic Ocean, Canada - AG5_SCM | ecosystem: Environmental > Aquatic > Marine > Oceanic | place: Canada: Western Arctic Ocean | collected 2017-10-01 | reverse complement strand
AAGTCTCAGCATCCCAGATCTTCATCGTTTGGTCGTCACCGGCACTCACAAGAATACGCCCGTTGGGGGAGTATGAGACGCTACGGACGGAAGAGGTGTGAGCCTGGTCGATGCTCTTCACCAAGCATCCATCGGCAGGGTTCCAAAATTTGATGGAATTATCGTAACTTCCCGAGCAAAGGAGTTTGCAGTCGGGAGAGAACGAGAGGGACATGACGGGTCTGGTGTGGCCCTCCAACGTGTGCGCTAAGATGGCACTTCCCTCGTTGAAGCTGTAGGTCTTGATGAGCTTGTCTTCACTTCCAGTAGCCAGCTGCTTGCCGTCGGGGGAGAAGCACACTGCCCAAATCCAATGCGTGTGATCCTCTAGCACTTGCACTCTCACCCACTCGCCACCCTCCCCCGGCTCCGACCAAATCATCACCTTCCCATCACTTCCACCAGAAGCAAAGTGGGAGCCTGATGGAGAGACGGTGACGCATGAAGCAGGACCAACGTGTCCCACCAAGGTCTGGACCAACTCGAGGGAAGGGCTGAATACCTTCAAGTTGTTACCTCCACCAGAGCCACAAGCCACAAGTGAGCCATTCGGAAGATAGCAAAGACCATTTACACCAAAGGCAAAAACATTGTCAGCTCGATTTTCTATGTTGTTGGATATGGTCGAGTGGATGATGATTGACCCGCTCCCACTACCCGATGCAACATGTCTATTATTCTGCGACAAGGCCACGCACTCTACAGAGCTGGAATGATGAAAAAAAATACCTGTAATCATCACTTTTCAGGAGTCGAAATTGAGATGATGCGGTGAAACGGAAAATACAAATACGTCACGTATCACAATTTCCCTCATGCGATGGTTAATTATCATGTTCCTGACGGTTAAATATCTGACCAAATCCCAAGCTCCTCCCCAAACACAAGCACAATCCCAATCCCAATCCGAACAAAAGACCAAGGAGCAATACAAAATTGAAGAGCAAAGCCGGTATGCTGCCCACAAAGCTGAACAGGCCCGCTTAACGACGCGGACCGAAGATGCGGCTGCCTCCCATAAAGCCGAGCTTTTCGCCGTAAAAGCTCGTCTTGAGGCTGAGCAGCAGGAAGTTCACCTGTCCAAACTCCTCGAAGCCCAACTTCGAGATCAGAAACAGCTTGACGATGCCATGAGCTCCGCCGCGCAGAAGGCTGCGGAGAAGGCTGCTCAGAATGCCGCGCAGAAGGCTTCGGAGTTCAAACTTGAGCAGCAGCGCCGACAAGACGCCACCGCAAAGGTCGAGGTTGAGAAGGCCAAGGCCAAGAATGGTGCAGAACATCTGCAGGAGCGGATAAAAAAATTGAAGAACGCGCGCATAGCCGAGTCCAAGCTGCTCCTCGCTGCGCAGGCGGCAGACAACGTTCCAAAGAAACCCACAACAAGTATTCCCATTCAGCAACAAAAACTTATCCGTCCCATTTCGTTCGGCGATGGCTCGCTCTTCGGGGCGCCCGAAGGCGGCTACGCCAGCAACAATTTCGAGCTATTGACTGCCCTCACGTTGAGAATAAAATCAGATAAAAATATAGGTGATGGTAATGGTAATGACAATTCCACCGATTCCCCTCCGCCGCCCCACTATTGGGACATTCACGACCCGGAATTCAACAGATTCCGTTGCGAATTGTTGGACGATATAGCTGCCAAGCCCAATGCCAATGCCAATGCCAATGCCAATGCCAATGCCAATACCAATCCACAAGAAGAAATCGAAAAGGTGCTCGGCATTCCTCTCGAAAAAATCTTCCACCACCTGGACAAGCTGCACAACTCCTGTGCGCTCCTTCACACCGGCTGGTGGAGCTACGAGTGGTGCCACGAGAAGACGTTTAGGCAGTTTCACATTACTGCTAAGAAGGACCAGAGAAGCAGCTCGAAAAAGGCACCCGTGCCCGAAACGCACAAGCTAGCCGAGATCGAAACGATGCTGGATTTGGGGGTCTACAGCAGGAGGGCGATTGGCGAAGAGGGGGGGAAGATTGTTGTGGTTGACAGTTACGAGGAGGGAGGTGAGCGAGCGAAGCGAGCGAGCTTTGAGGAAGACGAGAATACTCGCGATGAATTCCGTGAAATGGCTACAGACATAATATAATGGCTACATCCACTACTGAACTAAAATACTCAATTCGTTTGCTCGCTCAATTTGCTCTTGCTTCGTTAAAAAATGCATTAAAAATGCACCTCGCTTCGCTCGGTGCAGATTACTGCGAGGAGGGGGACAAGAAGAGGCGCATTGATGTGACCTACACGTGCTGTAATCCGGACACAGAGTTCGATGAAGGTGCTGTGGCGGGGGGCGTAAGCCAGCGGATTGACAGCAACAACAAAGGCGATGCCATCGTTCTCACCACCTCTGGCGCTGAAGGATTCATCAAGTCGATTGAGGAGTACAAGAACAACGTTTGCGAGTATAAGGCCAACGTCTGCTCACCTGTAGTCTGCCTCATCAATCTCGAAATCAACAAGCAGGAACATTTGGACGGGGGGGGGAAGGGGAAGGGGGGCACAATCGCTAGCTTATTGAACGCCGGATTGACGAACATTTGCCTCCAGAAGAACTACGGCTGGTGGACGTACGAGTATTGTTACAACAACCAGGTAAAGCAGGTGAGCGAGCGAAGCGAGCGAGCTTTGAGGAAGACGAGCATACTCGCGAAGAATCCCGCGAAATGGCTACAGACATTATTATGGCTACATCCACTACTAAACTAACATTATTCCACTCAATTCTTTTGACTCGCTTCACTCGTTTCGCTCTTGCTTCATTAAAAATGCGCACAATCTCGCTTCGCTCGGCGCAGTTTCACGTGAGCATCGCCCAAGATGCAAAAACTGGGAAGCATGTTGCCAGCTACGAGGCCAATAACAGCTTGGGAGCTTGGAAGAGCGGGAGCGGGGGAGGAACGCGGAGTGAGGTGGAGGACATGAAGCGCGTTGTCAACGGGACGATAGGAGAGGCGGAGGTGGAAAAGGGAGAAGGTGCGGTTAGTGGACCGTTCTTCGTGGAGGAATTCATGGGTGGGGACGTGTGCCAAGAGAAGGAGGTCGCAGATCTCCCTCCAACAGCAAGGACAACCGAAATCCGCTATTACTGCGGGGACGTGTTAAACATAGCGAGCGTTCACGAGGATCGGAGTTGCCACTACATTGTCAGCATCGTGGTGCCAGAGCTTTGTAAGCACGAGCACTGGGAGAAAAAGAAGAAGATCTCAACCAGGAGTTTTCATTGTCACGCAATGAATGATGAGCTGAATGATGAGTGAGGGTTGGGAGGGATAGTTGATTTTTAAAGAAGAAAGGAAGGGGATTTTTATTGTTGCACATCACTTTATGATCAAATGGGGATGCGACTCCATCAGATCCATAATCATTTCTGCGAATAGTGAATTTGCCCAAGCAAACCAAGAGCGCGTATAGTCTTGGAAATCGTTCTGGTTGAACGACTCGTGCATGAATGCAGTGCCCCTGGCCGCCTCTTTCAGCCAGCCTAAGTTCTGGACAATTTCGTCTTCGTCGTCTGACGTCTGTATTCTTGTTATCATTGCCATTGGCCAAATGTACCCGTAACCACAATGAGCACCGCCCACACCGCTTGCCGCTGTTCCTTCGAAGTAGTAGGGGTTGGTTTTGGTGCTCAATATTTTTGCCCGGGTGTTCTGGTACGCTTGATCGTGAATGGAAACGTAACCAATCGAGGGAAGAGAGAGGAGGCCGGGGATGTTAGCGTCGTCCATGAACAACTGATTACCGTATCCGTCTACTTCGAATGCAAAACTTTCCTTCTTATTAAGCATGCCGTAAGTTTTGATTCCGTTGTCAATCTCGGATGTGAGGGTGGAGCATCTGTCGGCAAGGCTGGTGAGCTGATCAGCGTATTTACTGTGCAGCTCAAGGAACGTTTTGTCACCCGATATGGAATGCAGCGTGACCGCCATTTTCTCTAGTTCGACCACCGCGAACGCATTTGACGGGATGTAGTAGGGGAGGATCTGACTATCGTCAGACGGACGAAACTCAGATCGGCTCATTCCAGTATACTGACTGGGCATCCCTCTGCCACCGACAAAAAGGGTGTCTGTGGCTGTGTCAGTTTTTCTCTGGAATGTGTAGTTGGGTCCGCTGGGCTGGTTCTCCTGCTCCTCGGTGCTCAGCTGCTGGGCTTCGATAACCCCCAGCACTGTGTGCAAAGCGTTCACCCACGTGTAAAAGTTGGACTTGGTGTACGCCAAGAAGGTGGAGGCGAAGGCTTTGGATTTGATTTGCTCGCCATAAACCTCTGAACTGAGCTTGAGGAACGAAACAATACTGTCGAGCTCGTATTTTCCCTCGAACGTATAATTACCCAATGTTGGCGAAACCACATCGTCCGGGTGCCCCCCCTGAGTCTTGCCGTCAATGTTGAACGCGTTCGAATAAGGGGAGATATTGATTGACTTAGCCTGGCGAAGAACAAGGTTGCCAAGCATCTTGGAAAGCCGGGAATCTGATGTGATGAACCTTATGTAGGGACTGACCTGACGAGTGCTGTCGCGAAGCCACATGGCCTCAATATCACCAGTGATTATAAATGAGTCCGAGCTCGTGTGCTGGTAAACAGTTGTGTCTAATGTGTTGGGGAGGGCATTGGAGAAAATTGTCGCCAATTCTGAATCTTTGAACTTTGGGATGGTGATCTTGAGGTACTCTTCTATCGCGGTGGAAATGAACGTCCGATTCTGAATTGGTGGCCGTGCATTTGGGTACAACTTGGATGAGGAAGTCCAATATTCTAAAAAAGTGAAGGTGAAGAGCAGAACCCTCAAAACGCGCATTTTTTATTGTTGCGGAAACTGGTTTGGACTTAGAAACTAAGTGGTCTTACTTCTTCTTCTCTCTATTTTCTCTAAGTGTGCTCTAAGTGTACAATTAAGTGAAATTCATAATGCAAAATGAAAATTAATGCCCAAAATTATTGTCTCCAGATTTAACCACAGACAATGATGCGCTATATCCTAGTGGCCCTCGGCCTCCTCACCCAATCCTCAGCATACACATTCAAAACTCCAACACGATTCATTATTCGACCCAAGATCAGTTCAGCCACATCACTGAATTCATTCGATCCAACCAGCCTATATGACACCCTTCAGTCCACCTCATCTTACCTTGGAGATATTGATATTGGCGTAGATGGTATGACGGCAGCTGATGCTGTCGCCACAGCCACCGATGCGGCTGCGGCGACCACGTCCAATGGGTGGTTTGGATTTTTGGCAGCTCCCATTGAGCAGCTCCTCCAAATTATTCATTCTGGACTTGACATGGTTGTTCCTGGTCAGTCTTGGGGCTTGTCAATCCTCCTCTTAACCGTTCTCATCAAGGTCCTCACTTATCCCCTTTCTTACACCCAAATTGAATCGACAACAAAAATGCAAACCCTTCAACCGCTCATCAAGGAGGTGCGAAATTGCAATTGCACTAATTTGAATCTAAGTTGCCACCACACACGCACATCCATACCATACTAACTTCCCCAATTCACTTCCAAACACAGACTCAATCCAAGTATCAATCCAACCCGGAGGTCATGAACCAAAAGATTGCGGCCATCTACCAGGACAACGCGGTCAACCCACTGGCCGGCTGCTTGCCCTCTTTGATCCAGCTGCCTGTTTTCATTGGCCTGTACCGGTCTGTGCTAAACCTTGCCAAGGAGAACAAGCTTGATGAGTCGTTCTTGTGGCTCCCCAATTTGGAAGGACCCACTTACGGTGCGGATCCGGCCCATGGGTCCGACTGGATTTTGAAAGGCTGGCACGACTTTACCCCGAGCTTGGGCTGGGAGCAGACTCTCCCGTTCCTCACTATTCCCGTGTTCTTGGTCATTAGCCAGTCCATCAGCCAGAAATTGTTGCAGCCCCCCAGTTCCGACCCTAGCCAAGAGACGAGCAACGCGGTGCTCAAGTTCTTGCCGCTGCTAATCGGGTGGTTCAGCTTGAATGTGCCTGCGGCTCTGGGCGTCTACTGGGTTGCCAACAATCTAGTTAGCACGGCAATCACCCTGCAGATCAAGAGCCAGTTCAAGGACGCGCCAGCAATGGCTACTACTGGGGGGTCTGCTGGTGACCCCGACGTCGTGACATCGTCGTCAGACAACTTGGGTGCTAGGGATTTTCCCACCAGGGAGAAGCCCGTGGGGTTTGGAGGAAGTGAAAGTGGAAGAGTCGGTGATGGGCTGGAGCCGCTCACTGCGCAAGTCGTTGACATCACTGAGGCCGGTTCTGGTTCTCCAACACAGAAGAAAAACAACAGCAACAGCAACAGCAACAGCAAGAAGAAGAAAAATAAAAATTGAAGATGGAAAGCGTTTGGATGTTTATAATATATGATGTTATTTTCTCAATAGTGAGGAGTTCAGCCATTCCAAGCCTTCGTAGAGACCGGTGCCTTGACACGCCACCGAAGGCTGACAATACCAATCTATGACAATTTTGTTTAAATCAAGTTTTTCGATGAGTTTCGCGGGTGAAACTGACCCAGGCATGTCCTGCTTATTTGCGTAAACCAAAACCGAAGTCAGGTTCGCTCGCACAATATCGTTTTGGATAATTTTGTGAAGCTCGAACCGAGCCTCATCTAGACGACTAGCGTCCGAGCTGTCAACGACAAAGATCAGCGCGTCAGTGCCTGTGAAATAGTGGTTCCAGAGTCTCCTGATCTTGTCCTGCCCCCCCACGTCCCACATGGTCATGTCCAATTTCTTATATTGGATGTGTTCAACGTTAAACCCGACGGTGGGCACGGATGAGACGCATTCGTTGAGCTTCAACGAGTACAGCAGAGTAGTTTTCCCAGCCGCATCTAGTCCCAGTAGTAAGATGCGCTTCTCCTGCAAGCCGCTGAACTGATCGATCATTTTCGCTATGAAGTTTCCTGTGTGTGTTTTGAGGAAGTGTGTTAGGTTTGCCTTCGTTTTTTCCCTAAACTTTGATAGGTAGTTCAGTTTGGGATACCACATACCCATTATTTCCCGATTGTAGTCTTTGTTGTTGAGAATTTGTATCTTGTTAAAAATAGAAAAACTTTCCAGTCTGTCAAGAGAAAAAAATTAGGTATTTTTCTTAAATTGAGAAACTTTCCTTTCCCTTCACAGCCACTATAACCTTTTTAAAGCTCAAATTCCACCCGTCACTAACCATTGACAGTTCTTACACCCACAGAAATTTATTTGCCGAGACTTCTTCACTTATTCGTTTTCTGGTAGTAACTGAAATCAGTTGTCAAGATCCTAAGAATAGTTGAAGATGGCAATCACGAGAATCTTATACAAATCTTTACTAAAACAAGCAAGGGCTTTGGCCAAACCAACCCCAGCATCCAAGCTACTCATCTACAAAGATGAGTACAGCAGAGATTACTCCAACACCCTGCTTACAGCCGGGGAGCATCAATATCTTGAAGCTCTCAATTCATACCTAGGCGGTCCAGAAGCAGCGATGTTGGCGCTTCACAAAACAGATTCGACTGATCTCTCTGAAATCATAAAAGCCAATTTTCGTTCCTCCCCCCCAACGTCTGCTAGCCTCGATGCTGGTTTTCTTGCTCTCAAACAGTTGACGAACAAAGTAAAATGGGGAAACCAGTTGGAAATGGAAAAAAGGTCACCCCCTACAACCCCGATCAAAGCAACCATGGAGTCTCACGAAGTAAAACCTGGAACGTTCCTAGTAGCTCACCCACTACTGAACGGATTTTTCGAGCGGACGGTCATTTCCATCATCAAAACGAGTGAAAAAGAAGGCGTGTACGGAGCGATCGTTAATAGGCCAACACATTTTAGCTCTCCACTTCCATTGTCCGAAATCTTCCAAAAACCTCTGCCACCGAACTTTAAAGAGTGCTTCGAGTCCAAAATGGTGGATCTCGGGGGCCCGGTGATAGACAATTTGCAGATGCTGCACAACAATCCCTCGGTTGGTGGAATCAGTATCGGTGACGGAATGTTCTACGCCGGGGGGGACGTTTCAAAGGCAATAGAAGCGGTTAAATTGAAAGCAGGTGAGCGAGCTAAGCGAGCGAGCCCTGATGAAGAAGAGAATACTCGCGATGAATCCCGCGAAATGGCTACAGACATTAGTGGCTATATCCACTACAAACTAACATTATACCACTCAATTCTGTTGACTTTCTGTTGACTCGCTTAACTCGTTTTGCTCTTGCTTCATTAAAAATGCGCACAATCTCGGTTCGCTCGGCGCAGCCAAGAAGTCCGACTTCAAATTTTTCACGGGCTGCTGCGTTTGGGCACCTGATCAGTTGGAGAGTGAGCTCGAGGCCGGTTTTTGGACCGTCGTCTCAACACCGAAGGTTGCCTCTGTAGTGTTGGGTAGCCACAACGATCAAGAAACGGACAATGACCAGTTGTGGAAAGGCCTAATGGCTGGCATCGGCAAGGAGGAGTTCACGAGAATTCCACCTTTGAGTCAGTGTGGGCGAAAGCAAAATTTAAACGGATTGCTACTGACCGGAAGTGAAAAAAGAGAGAATGATGATGGACACAGTAGTGAGTTGGCGTACCCGAGCAATTACCTATAATAAAGCTGTTATAAGGACATGTAAAATAAAAATTTGGAGATCATTTATTGGTTCCCTTCTCTATTTTTCTATTTTTCACTCTCAATTTGCATTTGCATTTGCATTTGCATTTGCAGGTGGGCCCAGCATCTAGCATCTAGCATCTAGCAACCACACTGCCGTTTTAACTTTCTCCGGACCAACCTGGATCGACAATGTTCAGTACCCCTGCCACAACCGAGTACAAGAGAGACAATATCGTAACAGTCAAGAAAATCCCACCCCCAATCTTACTGAAATGGCCATAGTTCAGCCGCATGAGCTCTTCCTTCGTTTCGGGTAGCAATTTCACAAGCAAGATCCCGCTCATCTGAATTAATGTCGTGAAGACCGTCAGTTTCAAGAAGCCGCTCAAATCCCCATTTTCCATGGTTTCCTTGCTAACGTCCCACACCCCCAGAAGCATTGTGCTCAGCGTTGACGCCAAATTCAGTGCAGACTGTGGCGGCGGCGAACGAGATTGAAAGGCAGCGGGTAGCGTTAGTATTTACTTTTGCGCGCTTCGCTTCGCTTCGCCGCTACTCACGTTGTTTACGGTGGTGAACATGGCGTAGCTCGCGCCCTCGCTTCCCTTGGGGCAAAGATGCACCATCATAATTGTCGTGGGAAGAAACTGGATACCCATTATGAATTCCGCCATGGCATCGTCGCCAAGGGCAAACAAGAACGTGGACATTCCGAAGGTGATCTCTAGAATCAAAAAGATTTGCAAAATTGACAACAATCCATTGATCAGGGTCGTCATAATGTATATTGACCGCCAACTCCACTTGATGAAGTAGTACTTGTAGCACATGACGCCGAGGTAGAGGAGCACGTACGACACGACGAGGAGGGTGTTGAGCTCCGTGGTGGTGAAGAAAAGGACCGACCGGAGGTACTGCTTCCATGCCGCGTTTCCGACCTGCGCCGAGCGAAGCGAGGCGCAATTTCAACGAAGCACGAGAGCAGCGAGCGAGCAAAAATAGTTGAGTAGAATAAAGTTAGTTCAGGAGTGGATGTAAGCCATGACTAGCAATTTCTCACGGAGCTTCGCACTCTTCTGTCACAAGGCTCGCTCACCTGCAGAACGTTGTAAAAGTACACGAAGCCCATTGGTTGCCAGACTGCGCGCGAACACACGGTCGTCCAAATCTCGTTGCACTGCTGCTTCACGGTGGAGGTTGGGGGATTTTTATTCTCCTTGAAGAAATAGATCAGTGGGAGCATTATGGAAAGGGGGAGGATTGCCATGAGGAGAATAATGCTGCGCATTTTAATGAAGGACGAGCGAAACGAACGGAGCGAGCCAAACGAATTGGGTGGGTTAGCTTAGTAGTGGGTGTAGCCATTATGTCTGTAGCCATTTCGCGCACTTCATCGCGAGTATGCTCGTCTTCCAAAAGGCTCGCTCGCTTCGCTCGCTCACCTCTTTGGACCAATTTTTTCGTACATGACTGTCGAAATCGGCGCGAACACCATCAATGCAAAAAATCTACAACCATAACACGTGCTCTGCAGCGCTCCACGGCTATCCTCAGGCTCTAACTTCGCCTTCTCAGCAACCACACTGTCGGCCATAACGTCGGCGTACCAGAAACCCAACCCGAACATAAAATAACACAGGGAAAGGTACGGGATGGAGGGGGTGGCCGGCAGCGCTAAGAATACCATCGAAATTCCGGCAACCGTCCAACCACAAACCATGTACGACTTGCGCCGATAACCCCAAAGTGGGTGCCCATCAGAAATGAACCCATAGACAAGCTTGAAAGACGCTGGGAGCGAACGTAGCGCTGCAACGGTCACCTGTTGCGCTTCGGTTGCCCCGAGATCTAAGGGATACACATTCATTAGCGCGCCAGACAATCCTTGCAGCGCACCAACAAGGAAGTAGCATGCGGGAATAGCAAGGTTTTCCAACCGGAAGAGCTGAACTGCTCGGGGCTTTGTGGGTGGATGAAGCCAGATGTGGAATCTATTGTAGTATGTGTCTGGGAGGAGGTTGTTCTCTATGTTGTTGTTGTTGTCGGAGGGAGAGGATGTGGTAGCCTCATCCTCCTTTTGAGGATTCAGCACGACGAGCTCAATATCAAGTTGGGTGTTTTTTTTGGAAGAGGTGGAGGAGATCGAAGACGAGGACGTCGAGCTTCCAATATCCATCGCCTTCATTATAAAGATGTGTGTAACCGTTTCAGGTGGTAACTTTTCACTTAATGCATAAGCATATGTAGCATACTATAAAACAAACTTCTTTTGAAGCAATTATCTTTAAATATGAGCAAAAATACCCATCTTGAAGGTATGGAAGCCACGAAATACGACGACCTGGAGGGAGGATATGGCTATGGGGCGACAGAGGCCAGCGATGAGCTCTACTACAAGGGATTAATGCAGGGAAATGATAATAAGGTATATGAGGAGGACAACGTGATTCACAAGGGCTTCATTAGAAAGGTTTACGGGATTCTAAGCTTTCAGCTCCTCATAACGTTTGCAACAGCAGCATTTATGAGCTTAAACGACGATGCGCGTCAATTTGTGGTTTCCAACATGACTTGTTTTTATCTTGGCTTGGGCATGTCTATCGTCATGCTGATCGCCCTCCTCTGCTACAAGGATCGACACCCCCACAACATGATCTTGTTGACGATTTGGACGTTTGTTGAAGGTGAGTTTGTGAAGTGAGCGAGCTTTTGGAAGACGAGATTTCACGTGATGATGTGCGCGGAATTAGCTAACCCACCCAATTCGTTTGGCTCGCTCGCTTCCCCCTGCTCCGCTCGGTGCTTCACTTCGCTCCGCTCCGCTCCGCTCCGCTCCGCTCCGCTCGGTGCTTCGCTCCGCTTCGCTCCGCTCTTCGCTTCGCTCGGCGAACAGCCTATACGATTGGGGTGGTGACAGCCATGTACACCGAGGCAGGCATGGGCGACATTGTTCTCCAGGCGTTGTTCATTACCATGGCCGTGTTCGTTGGCCTAACCATCTTTACCGTTCAGTCAAAAATAGATTTCTCCTTTTTGGGAGCTGGATTAGGTGTGTGTTTGTGGATTCTCATTGTTTGGGGTTTCGTAATTTCAATTTTTGGCTGGAAGGTGAGCGAGCGAAGCGAGCGAGCTTTGAGGAGGACGAGAGTAGAGCCACTAAACTAACCCACTCAATTCGTTTGGCTCACTTCACTCGTTTTTGCTCTTGCATTATTAAAAATGCACCTCGCTTCGCCAGACTGAGTACCTCTACTCCCTCTTCGGTGCAATAGTGTTCTCGCTTTACATAGTCTTCGACACTTGGCTCCTCCACGAACGGCTTTCCCCCGACGATTACATACTTGGGGCAATATCCCTATATCTCGATATCATTAATCTCTTTCTTCACATCCTCCGACTCCTCTCCAATAACAGAGATTAAAATATCAGCAAATAAGTGGTTTGAGAAATTCTTTGTTTTTATTAGCTCTTACTTTTTACTTTTTCTTCTTGCTGGATTTCTTCTTAAGTTTTTTGGCCAAAGTCTTTGCCTCTGCGGCAGCCAATGCATCCAAAACAGTCTGGGCCTCCTGTTAAATTTTTTGACTTGATTTAGTTTGTTGTACTTTTCGCAGCTATAGATGCGTTGGGCTCCGCTCAACTAATAAAAATTGTGTCGGGGTATCCGCTGCGCTCGGCTTTCCCCCGCGCTCGTCTGAAATTCGTGTTCTCAGGGTGTCCGACCAGGAACTGCACGCAGCTTCGCTCGCTGCGCTGCGCTCGCTCGCTAAAACTCACCTCGTTCAACGTTTTCTCGCTGTTGAAATAGGCCGGCATGGGCATGCCGGTCACCTTGGCTGGTCCACTGGGCAAGATCAAAACCGTTGTCTGGAACCGGGCGACCTCGACCCCCTTGTTCTCGACGAGAACTGGGTACGCGGACACGAGATTATTGACGGTCAATTCGGTAATTCCCATCTTGGCTGACTTCTCGTCGAACTGGCGAAGGGAGAAGGGCATGGTGGGGCTCTTCTTCGTGATCTCGTTCAAAAGCGAACGGCTCGCCTTCATACGGAGAGAGAATTTCTTGTCCACGTTTTTCTTGTAGATTGTGGTCCTTCCTTCTCCCTCCTTCACGCGTCCCTCTCCGGTGGACATGGCCACGTCAATGGCGTAAACCTCGTACTTCTCGAACTGCGCCGAGCGAGAAAAAAATAGTTGAGTGGGTTAGTTCTGTTAGTGGATGTAACCATGTCTCGCTGTCGCTCGCTCACCTCTGCTTCTTTGCACTTCTCCTCCTCAGCATCAACATCAGGCCCCCTGAGGGCAATTTCCTTGGGTCCCTCAATCACGAACCTCTTCATCTGAGTCATCCTGATCTTGAACAGAGGATTAACCTCATAGGCATCAGCGACCTGAAAAAAAATTGTGTGTGTTTTAATTGGTGTGTGTGAGAAATTATATGGCCACAACCTATCGAAATATCCCCGAATCTTTCCGCATGTGATTGACCATAAAAACAGAGGGCCCAGCAAGGGAAACGGCCAAGAAATGGCGCGGGAAAATGATCGCAAGACCGACGAAAAAAAAAAGGGATCTGAGCGCCGACCCTAAGGGTCAAAGCCACCCGAATCGACCAGTCTTCTCTAAAAATATTCTGGGTTTGTTGCATGAGCTGTGCTCCGTATAATCGTCAACTGATTTGGTTATATTCAAGTGCAACGTAACGGAGAACTTGATTACGCTCGCCCAGATCGAAAACGGCAACTCCACATAAAACACACTCACCGCCTGGATCGCAGCGGTAACTTCGCTGCCCTTTCCGCCCTCCTTGATCATGGAGACGGCAACAAGCATGGCGTTGTACGCCGCTGTGGCAACGTCGGACACCACGGGGGCCACCTGCTTGGGAACCGAATCGGCCTTCTCTCCACAGATGAAGGTGTGGCCGGCAAGGGCAATGTACCCGTCAATGTGGCAGCCAAGGTCAATCTTGACAATGTCCCCGGCCTTAAGGGGGGCCTGGACCTCGGAAGAAAGAGGGGAGTTGTTGGAAACAATCTCGTTCACGGAGACGCAAACTGGGAACGCAATTCCCTTGTCGACAGCCTTGCCGTTCACCTTCTTGCCATAAACGGCGGAGAGACCACCAGTGATGACGGTCTCTCCGCTATTGCAAATTTCAATGATGGAAGCTCCGTCAACACACTGGGACGCAACGAATTGGAGGGCCTTGTCAGTGATGCCAGCAGCAGTTTTGTACTTGGTGACCACATCTGGGAGTGGGGAAATGGGAGTGAAGGTGGGAGGTGGCGGGGGGGAATTAGATTAGTGATGTGATGGGGTACTGTTTTGAAATGTCGACTTACCAGGGTTGGAGAGATCCATAACCTCCTCTTTCTTCTCTGTGACTTCCTCCTCATTCTCCTCCTCAGAATCAGACAATTCAACCTCATCAACCTTATCAACCAGATCAGCCATGTTTTATAAGCTTTTGGAAGTGTAAATAGCTAGAATAGCTAGTAAATGAGAATGAGAGTTAGGTGTTTGAATAATATCTGGTTCTGTGTGTTGTGGGGGTGAGGGATGATTTAGGGGCGAATCTCATTGGGAAGCGCGAGAGTTAATGGTAAAGGGATAACCAACCACAAGACAAGACAAAAGGGTCATTCCGACGAGTAAACTAGGAATCAATCGCTGCATTACCTACCAAACTCAATTTGTGGCGGCCAAAAAATAAAAATTGCATCTGTCTTCATCACATCATCAAAGTCTTCCTCCTTTGTTTTGTTTTAGAAATTCAATACATTCCCGCCACGCATTACACCCCTTACGCCGTCATACAACCATTAAATCGTGTGTGTTATGAGACCACCACCACCCCAAACCGATCATACAATCCCACCTTCTGTAGCAGACAAGCGTTTAAGGATGCTCTCTCTGCTTGCCTCAATTGAAAATGATCCTACCTCCGTGGACCCAAATGATCGTCGCAGTTTATTAGAAACGCTGGCGGACATGGTGGTGACCGATCCGATTTCCGCCATGCATCCGAGCCTGTTTGCTGACAACCAAAATAAACCTCCTTCCACCACCAACAAGAAGCCCCCGTCCGCTTCCGCCCCCCTTCCCGTGATCATGTGGACCAAGTGCTTTTACGAGCGGATTAACGAGCTTCGAAAGTCCTTGGCCAAGGCCCACAAGGCCGCCCCCCCCGTCACCAAGCAGCAGCCTGGTGTCTTCAACCCCAAGACGAGCAGGCTGGACCCTGTCCCCATCCCCCAGCTCCACGAGGCTAATGTTTACGTGAAGTTTCTTGAAGAGGGTGTTCAGTTTTTCGTGTACATGATTGACCGTTTCGTGAAAAAAAGGGAAGGTAAGAAGTTGTGGGAAAGTGGGAAGCAAGTGGTGTGTGTGGTTTCTCTCTTAACTCACTCATCCAATTTTCAATCTCCAACCTCAGACGAACGCGAAATGCTTTTCTCCCAATCCTCGAACTCCCAAACCTCCCAACCCCCCTCCCAGTACCAATCCCAATCCCAATCCACCACAATAACCGAAATCACGTTCGACAATTCACTCGTTGCTGCCGCTGCCATGCAGCCGACCGAGGTTGAGTGCTGCCTCCAGAGGTTGCAGATCTGCATTGGAGACGTCACCAGGTACCTGGCGCAGCACAAGAAGAAGTTCGACAGCCCCCCGGTGCCCCCCCCTTCCTCTCCCTCTTTCTCCTCCTCTTCCACCGGAGCAAATCTTTCCATGTCGGTCATGGGCTCCAAGAATGGCGCGGAACTTTGGAAGCAGCCGATTGAGAAGTACTTGGACGCGATCCAGACCGATCCTGGCACTGGCAATGCGTACAACCAGCTAGCGGTGGTTTACCAGAACAAGGGCGAGGAGGTTACGAGCTACTACTATTACGTCAGGGCGCTGATGGGTAGGGAGCCCTTCGTTACGGCGGAGAACAACATGAGGAAGGTGAGCGAGCGAAGCGAGCGAGCCTTGTGACAGAAGAGTGCGAAGCGACTAATCCGCTCTTGCTCTCGTGCTTCGTTAAAAATGCGCACAATCTCGCACCTTCTTCGCTCGGCGCAGCTGCTGAGCGACGGCTTAAAAGACAACGAATTCCTCTCCAGGTTAACCCACTCCGACGACCCCAACTCCCCCCCCCCCCTCGACAATAAGGGACAAGTCGTGAACAAGATGGGTGAATTTCTTTCCGACTTCATCGCCGTTCACGGCGCCCTCTTCAACAAAACCTCCACAACCTCCCACACAGAGTTCAACGCTCGCCTAACATACATATTGGCCTCCTTCAAAAATTTGAGCAGCCCCCGAATGAACACCACCTCCAAAAACGACCCAACCCGAGCCACCAAGACGAACAAAAACTCCACCAGCAGCGTGTCCGACGTTCTTGTTATGAAGGTCTTCGCCATAAACATCTTTGCCAGCATTAACGCGGGAAAGAAGGAGAATCAGAAGGGCAAGTTGCGAACCGTTGAGGAGGGTAGAGGTGATGGAAGTGGAAGTGGAACTGGAGGTAGAAACACGGAGCTAGTTTGGGCGCAAAGTTTGACCTTTGGGTTTGCTTCCACGGTTGTCACGATTATTGAGGAGAGGTGAGTGAGTGAGAGCGTATTTTGATTTTATTTTTTACGTGAGCACTAACCCCCAACCCCTCACCCCCCCAATTCCACCAACCTCCCTAACCCCCCCAACCCCCACCCAACCCACAGCTTCTTCGGCCCTGACACTCCCAACCGCAGCAGACCTGCGTGCATCAAATTCCTCGCTCCTCTCTGTCTCTTCCTACAATTCCTCACCAAATCCCCACAAACAACAATCCCCACTGACGACACCTTCCTCTTAACCCTAACCGACGAAAACTTAAAATTCCGCCACCTCGAGGCACTGCGCTCGGAAGTTTTCGCCCGCAATAGCTTCTGGAATAAGCTCGGCGAATTGGCCAAAACCCTCCCAACAGCGCGAGAGTGGGTGCGGGAAGATTTGGCGCAGTGCGCCTCTACCCATAAATCGTTCCCCCCGTCCAGGTTCAACCTGAAGGAGGAAAAGGAAATGGCCGGCTTCCTCCCCCTAAATTACGGCATGGGGCCACCCCGCCTTCCCCTTAAGAAGCTCTGCCCGGACAACGTTGCCAACGGACGACGTGTTGACAAGCTCATCACATTTGTTAAACACATGAAAAATGAAGGTTCAGCGAGTGACCGTGCCACCATCTACTCCTCCGACGGCGACTGTCTTTTGCACAACGACAACGACAACGAAGGCATTGGCATGAATATTGACGACGACGAGATCATATTCTCTCCTTCACCCCCCCAACCCCAACAACCAACAACGACCCCTTCCCTCCAAACCCCACCTCTCGGAGTTGCTTTGAATAACGGCTTCAGCGGCGTCGATTGGGGCGGTACAAACTCAAACTCAGCGGGTAACGAAAACGCCGGAAATTTCGCCAACCTCCTCCTCCCGGATGAACTAAAGAAGCCGACCCCAACGAACACAACATTGACCACGTCATCGGTGGCGGCGGCGACGGCGACGGCGACGGCGACGGCGACAGCGACAGCGACAGCGACCGCTACTCGAAACGAGCTTCCTTTCCCACCCCCTGGACTTGTTGCAGCACCCAATAAAAAAAATAATAATAATAAATATGACGGCAATGGAGGCGGAGAATTCACAACCTCAAACTTCTTTCACCAGCTAGACGCCCAGCGAAACAACTCTTCACTCTCGTTAGACTCACAAGGTGCAGCTGATGGGGAGGACAACGGCGAGTACCACTTCAATGGCAGCAGCAAGACCAAGGAGGGGGACGACAGCATGTGGAAGTCCATATTCGGCGACTCACTGCCAGCGGGGGCAGTGGTGGCGGCATCGGAAGTTAAACCGCTGTCAGCCAATCCATGGGCAAACTAAATTTTAACAGGCATATATCGGCATGATACATGATAAATTACAGGATAGGTAAATACAAAATAAAATTTTGTTTTGCCTGCATGTTCGTAATTTTTGGGTGTGGAAAATAATTCTTGGTTTTTATGTTATTAATACGCTGGACCGGGCAACAGGAACTCCACCACAACGCTGGTGGGTCCATCCCCAGCCCCAGGTCTCTGTATGCACATATTTAGGAGGGCCATGCCCTTGTGGAGGGTGCGGAGCTCGGCCTCGGTCGCCGGCGGACTCGTCGGCGCCTTGCACGTCTTCTTGTGCTTCTTCCAGGCTAGTTTCTGGCAGGAGGGGGAGCAGTAGAAGGTGTTCTTGCACCGGGCGCAAGGTTTGGCGGGAAGGGAGCTGCAGACGTCGCATTTGC
>Ga0302116_1000897_pt1 | contig 17969 bp, 8 predicted proteins | sample AG5_SCM_MG_FD_203124 | JGI IMG/M metagenome (GOLD analysis project Ga0302116, IMG submission 203124) | Marine microbial communities from Western Arctic Ocean, Canada - AG5_SCM | ecosystem: Environmental > Aquatic > Marine > Oceanic | place: Canada: Western Arctic Ocean | collected 2017-10-01 | reverse complement strand
AGCTGCTCGTACTCAAACACCGACCGGCACCCCGCCATCATGTCGAACTTGCGCTCGCCGACCACCTCGTGAACGCTGTCGGGGGTCGGGGACCTGTCCTCGTCGTCCACCACGGACCGGAGCTGAGCCACGCGGTTGAAGCTCGGAACCTTCGTCATGGTCCTCACGCCGGGTTCGACTCCGGGAGATTCCTCGAAGGGCGCATCCTCGATCGTCTCGCGCTCGGGTCCATCAGTCGCCCTCGACTTCCTCGGCTCGCGTTCAACCACCGGGTATTTAGTGTAGGTCTCTAAACCTCCCCCTCCCGGCGGGCCCCTGGACGGACCCGCGACGTCGCCGAGCCCTTCCTCGGAGTCAGCGCGGTCCTCCGAGCCGCCCACGTGGTCGTCCAGGTCGTCCAGATCGGCCAATGCTCCGCCGCGTTCGCCAGCCGTGCCGTCGCCGCGGCCGACGGTGACGTTGGGGTGGTCGAGCGCGGGCGGCAGCGGGGCTGGATGCTGGGACTCCGTCTGTGCGCCCTCGCCGCCCGCGGGGGGCGTGTCCACGGGCGCCGCGGGTGCATCTGCATCTTCCGTTTGTGGCGCCTCCCTCGGCGTGGCGTCGTCGTCGGTGCTCGGAGTCATGAGCGCCGCTTTATCCAGCGGCTGTCGATGCCCATGCCCGTTGGATGGAAGCTCGCCGGCTTCCTCGAATGAGTCATCCGCAGCCTCCTGCGCGAGTTTGAACTCCATCGCCTCCCTCACCATCTTGTCCATGTAGCTCTCGGGCGCGGCGGCGGCCTCTAAAGCGGCAGCCTCGCGCTCCGCAGCTTCTCTTCGGGCGGCGGCATCTTCCGAGTCGGATGAATCTGCGTCGTCGTCGTTCCACCTCGACTTGGCGGCGGGTGCCCTCGCGGGCGCGGGAGCCGGGCCCGGGGCATCGTCGGCGACGCCGGTGCCCCATCGCGACAGCCTCGGCGCGGGATCGTCGCCCCGGGTCGCCTCGGGCTCCGGGTCCCCGCGAGGTGACACCCCCGCGTCCTCCACGCCGCTCGCATCATCGGCGCTCTTCGCCTTCGCCTTCGCCGTCGCGGCGGCCGCCTGCGCGAGGATGGACCCGCCGGCTTTCTTGGCCTTCTTGACGCCGCCCGACTTCTTGCCCACACCCAGCAGGGCGTTCAGATCCCGCTTCCCCATGCCTCCCTTCGTCCCGCGACCCGACGCGTGGGCGCGCTCGCTGAGGAGTGTCACGGCGGCGCATTTTTCCCAAACGTCGTCCCGTGCGGTGCCGATTATAATTCATTCTGGGGTGGCGGCAGACTAGTGCTACCGTCCGTGGACCATGGGTGACGATGATGCGCCCGTCGAGGATCCCTACGCCCCGGGCGAGCTCCCGGTGTTGCGCTACGCCGAGGAGATCCTGCAGGCGGTGCGCACCAACCCGACCACGGTGGTGATCGGAGAGACCGGGTCCGGCAAGACGACGCAGATCTCGCAGATCCTGCACAAGGCTTCCGCCTCGCTCATGCCGGACTCGCGGATGGGCGTCGCGGTGACGCAGCCGAGACGGGTCGCCGCGGTGTCCGTCGCGAGGCGCGTGGCGCACGAGATGGGGGTCAAGATCGGATCGCTGGTCGGATACACCGTCCGATTCGAGGACTGCTCGTCGAGGGACACTCGTATCAAGTACCTCACCGACGGCACCTTACTCCGCGAGTGCCTCGAGGACCCACAGCTGTCCAAGTACGGCGTCGTCGTCCTCGACGAGGCGCACGAGCGTTCGCTCAACACCGACATCCTCTTCGGATTGCTCAAGGTGCTCGTCAAGACACGGAAACCGACGCTTCGGCTGGTGGTCACGTCGGCCACCTTGGAATCAGAAAAGTTCAGCGCCTACTTCAACGACTGTCCGGTCTACCACGTCCCAGGTCGCGTGTACCCGGTCGAGCTGGCGTACGCCACGGAGACGCCGAAACACTACGTCGCGACCGCGCTGGAGACGGTGATGGACCTGCACTGCTCACAAGGACGCGGCGACGTCTTACTCTTCCTCACGGGGAAGGATGAGATTGAAAGAACCTGCGCGGCGCTCAACGAACGAGTCCGGGAGATGCCCGAGGATGAGTGCCCGGACATGCAGGTGCTGCCCCTGTACGCCGCGCTGTCGCCCGAGCTTCAGGCTAGGGTGTTCGCGCCCCCGCCGCGAGGGTGCAGGCGCGTGGTGGTGGCGACTAACCTCGCGGAGACGTCGCTGACCGTTCCAGGGGTGGTCTTCGTGGTGGACCCGGGGTGAGTTTATTTCTATTTCCTATTTCCGTTCCGTCCGTACGGGCAATGTGACTGACGTCGTGTTGTATTGCAGGTTTACGAAACAAAACGAGTACGACCCGGTGACCGGGATGGACTCGCTGAAGGTGACGTCCATCAGCGCGGTGCAGGCGAGGCAACGCGCGGGCCGCGCCGGACGCACGCGCGCCGGACGATGCTTCCGCCTGTACACACGCGAGCACTTCGAGTTAGACATGCCCACGACGACCGTTCCGGAGATTCAACGAACGTCACTCGTGGGAACGGTTCTCTACCTCAAAACCTTGCGCCTGGAAGGACTGGACGTCCTCGACTTTGACTTTCTGGATAAACCCGATTTGAAACTCATGGGGGATGCGCTGCGACAGCTGTACGCGCTGGGCGCGATCGACGAGGACGGGTCCGTGACGACGCTCGGTCGCGAGATGTCGCCGCTGCCCGTGGAGCCGCAGCTCGCCAGGGCGATGCTCGCGGCGAGGCGGTTCAAATGCGTCGACGAGATGGCCACCGTCGCGGCGATGCTGAGCGTCGAGCGGGTGTACACGGGGGCCGGGCCGCCGCGGGTGGAGGAGGGTGAGAAGCCCGTCGAGTCGCTGTGCTCGGATCACGAGAAGCGGATGGGGGACCACGTTGTGTTGATGCGGACGTACCAGGCGTGGCAGAGGGGCGGGCACAGACGGGATTTTTGCGAGCGGCACGGTTTGAGCGACCGCGGGATGGAGTTCGCCAGGGACGTTCGGAAGCAGCTGCTCGGGGTGTTTCGGGAGATGGAGCGCAGGGGGGGCGACAGACACGGCAACAATGGGGGTGACAGACACGGGAGGTCCGGGAGGAGGGACGACGACGGGCCCAGAGGCGACAAGCGCAAACGGGACGGAAGCAGGGACAGGGGCCGCGACAGGAGCAGGGACAGAGGTCGCGACAGGAGCAAGGACAGGGGCCGCAATAGGAGCCGCGATGGTAACCGGGACGACGAGGCGAAGCGCGGCGACGTCACGGCGCTTCGCCAGGCCATCTGCGTCGGCTTCTGCAACCGACTCGCCAGGCGCCTGCCCAAACACAACGGCTTCCGAACCTTCAACGACAACGCCGTGCTCGCGGAGGTCCATCCGTCCTCCGCGCGTCAACTCGCGGACGATCGCACCGGTTTACTACCCGAGTGGGTGGTGTACCACGAGCTCATATCCACGACGCGGGTGTTCCTGCGCAACGTGTGCGCGGTGGAGGGGCCGTGGGTGGAGGCGGTGACGGAGCGTCTGCGGGGCGCGGACCTCGCGAAACTCAGCGGCGGCCGCGTCAAGGGGGAGAAGGCGAAGGAGGAGGAGCGAAGGATGGCGGTGGCGAAGGAGGCGGAGCGGCAGAGGGTCGAGAGCGGGGTGAGGAAGAACGACGACAAGGCTGTCGACGACGCGAAGGCGAGGTACCTCGCTCGCAAGGCGGCCGCGGAGAAGGCCAAGGCTGCCAAGAAGTGAGTCGGTTTAATAGTTACACCGCACGACACTCCTTGCACTTATTACGCACACGACCGTGCTCGCATATTTCTGACCCACCGCACTCCTTGCACTGAGAGCGCCGACGACCGTGCTCGCAGAATGCAGACCCACCGCACTCCTTGCACTGAGAGCGCCGACGACCGTGCTCGCAGATTGCACCCCCACCGCACTCCTTGCATGAATAGCGCTGACGGCCGTGCTCGCAGATTGCAGACCCACCGCACTCCTTGCACTGAGAGCGCCGACGACCGTGCTCGCAGAATGCAGACCCACCGCACTCCTTGCACTTAGAGCGCAGACGACCGTGCTCGCAGATTGCACCCCCACCACACTCCTTGCATTCAGAGCGCAGACGACTGTGCTCGCAGATTCCTGACCCACCGCACTCCTTGCACTGAGAGCGCTGACGACCGTGCTCGCAGATGGATGCACCACCGCACTCCTTGCATCTATAGCGCTGACGACCGTGCGGACAAGCGCTGCACACCTTGCACTTCGAGCGTTGCTTCACCCCGTGCTCGCATGGCCCCTTTGTTGGAGGGGCTCTCTTCCGCTTCGTCCCCTTCTTCGTCAGACCCGCATCGTTCACCTCTTCCGCCACCTCGACTCCTTTCTCACCCTCGTCTACATCCGGAACCCGCACCCTCACCCTGGGCCGCCACACCGTCGTCATCAGGGCGTGAGCCGCGCGTGACCAAATCACGCCGTGATTCATCTCGAACGGTCTACTAAAACAACGGCATTTACACCATTTTTAGTCATACAAAACAAACGAAGAAATATCTCTGTAAAATACCCATACATTGACAAGAAAATATGCTAAAATACCCATACAGATGCAGTAATTGGAGTTCCGAATAACGCATGCCTGATTTCCGTTTTTCACAAAGAATCCATTGTCGCGGCGCAGTGGGGCGCGGACACGCATCCACCATGTGCTTACCCCCCACTCCCGTCAAGGTGGCGCAGGCGAAGGCGTTCGCCGCGTCCGGGCTCATGAAAGATACTCGCCTGAACGTGATGCGCATACCGGGCACTTCCATGAACCCCATCGGCTTCGCGGAGGGCCCGATATTCCTTGTGCTCGCCTGGATTTATCGCGCGCAGTTCGAGACCAAGATGCTCGGGCCGATGTTCCTCATCTACCTGTGGAAGGAGTGCATTCCCATGAGCGTGTGCCTGCACAGGTACTTCAGCCACAAGGGGTTCAAGTGCGGACGCGTCACGCAGTTCGCGCTGTACATCGGGGGTTGCCTCGCGTCTCAGGTTAGTAAAAAGCGCCCCTAGCTACCCCCAAGGGTCAAAACAGCCGCGGATGATTCGTCACGCGCGACGACCGACGCGAGGCGTGCCGAGGGATCGACACGCGCCGAGAGAAACACGGCCGGGGTTCTCGCACGCCACGCGCGCGCCGCGGGGGTTTCCCGAATCGCACTCGCGGCGCGGGCGCGATCCCCCGCCTCGAGCAGCGGCGGTGCCCACGTGTTCGACCGACGACACGGCTACGGCTTCGGACACTTTTTTTCCCGAGACACCACCGACAGACTGTTTGATCATACGAACGAATCTTTACGCACGCGGAGGGGGGGGTCCCAACCTCGACTTTAAGAACGCTTCTTTCCCGCGCACGCGCGAAGCAGGTCGTGTCCCACGATTCCGTCCCTCTTACTTACCTTCTCCCTCTTCTCGAACCCTCACTCAGGGCGCGCCTCTTTGGTGGGCGAGCAAGCACAGGCGCCACCACGCGCACTGCGACACAAAGGCTGATCCGCACTCGCCGGTTGCGTTCAGCAAACTGTACGCGTGGATGGGGTGGGTGTACTCGTCGCAGGGCGAAGGTCCGTTCGGGTCGGGGCACGATCAGGAGTACATGCAGGACCACCTCGCGTTTCCCGAGCTCGCGTTCATGGAGAACTTTTACTGGGTCCCAGTCTTTGCGGTTCACGCTGGGTTTTATGCCACGCTTGGACCGGCGTGGGCGGTGTACTGCAGCATGATGAGCGGCGTCCTGTGCCAGTCCCTGACGCTGTACTTCAACGTGATGTTCCACTCGCACCCGGACCCCGTGACTGAGGCGGAGCGCGCCAAGTTCGCCAACGCCAAAGGGACGTGCCGCGCGGTGGACATACCCTTCGACCCGCTCGCGAATACCTTCGGGGAGGCGTACCACGGTTGGCACCACAAACACCCCTTGGCGTACAAGCGCCCGGGGCTGGACCTGCCGTACTGGACGCTCATCAAGCCCGCGCTCGCGCTCGGGATCTTCTGGGGTCCCAACAAGATGCACGAGGTCAAGGTGAAGTGAGTCGGGGCGTGAGTCGAACCGGTGACCGCCGCCTGAACATGTACACTAGAGACAGACCCTGCGTGGCAGTATTTATTTTTTGTGCCCCCGAGCGGGGCAAGCGCGGTACGATGGCTTGCTTGTATCTTGGACTGGGAGCTGATTAACTCAGCCGCCAGTCCCGCGACGCCGCTTACCGCGACGCACCCTCAGGAATAACCGTTCCAGCCTAGCTAGCTAGCTAGGTCTCGATTATTATTATTGAATGCGAGTTGAAGTGAACTTATCAGTCCAAGTTTTACAACGATGAAAAACATGAACGCACCTTCACCACCCGACGCGCGAAGGGAGGCGGGTTCGGTCGGCGCACCGCGGGCGCGTCATATCTAGTCGGCTCTCACATGTCGGGATCGGACGCCGCCGGAGGACGCGGCTGGCGGGGGCGGGAGTGGGACGAGATGGTGGAGCAGTGCGCAGTCGTCGTCGATCGGCTGAGAACCAACAACCGCGCGGGCGACGACGGCGCCGCCGAGCTCACGCGGACGCTCGAGGAGGTCGCCGCGCTCATCGCAGACGACGAGGAGTACGTCGCCGCGCTCGGTGCCGCGTGCGGCCACGACCTGCTCACCAGGCTGGTGACGCACGAGGTCCCGGAGGTGGCGTCCGCCGCCGCCGACGCGATGGAGGCGTGCTCCAGGCACTGCCCCCCCGGCGCGTCCTTCCCCGCGCGCGGCGACGTGGACGAACCCTCGCACGCCATCCTCGGCGTCGGCACGCTCGCGAACCCACTCACCCTCCGCATGAGGCACGTGCGCGAGCCCGAGGGCGGCAATAAGCGACGCATCCCAAACATAGCGTGGGACAGCGGCTTGATCCTCTCGCGATGGATAGCGAGGCATCCCGAGTCGGTCGCGGGTAAGTCCGTTTTGGAAATCGGCGCCGGGTTGGGCGCGCCGTCGTTGACCGCGGCACACAGAGGCGCACGGAAGGTGGCGCTGACGGACGTGGATCCCACCGCTGTACGCAACGCCGCGTACAACGCCAGAATGAACCTCGGCGGTGAAGTCTCGTCGAAGATCGCGTGCGCGGCGCACGATTGGGACGATGATGACGATTCATATTCCGATTCCGACGACGACGGTGCCGGTACGTGCTCGTTGGGACGGGCGCTGTCGCGGGCGGGGTTCGCGTTCGATCGAGGCGGCGTCGACGAAGGGGAGGATCGGGTTTTGAAGGATGGAGCCGACGACGACGGTTGTGAAAAAAGTCACGAATACGTCACCTTCGACGTGGTGCTCGGCGCGGACGTGGTGCACGAGCAGGGCATGGCTCGCGGCGTGGCTACGATGCTGCGTAAACACCTCGGTCACGGACCGGATGCATTCGCGGTGATCGTCAACCCCGCACCCGCGCACAGGTCGGGTGCCGGTGACCTGCCGAGTCGGCTGGAGAGCGCGGGTATGTCGTTTGCGAAGGTGTCCGTGACGTCGGCGATGCTACGGGTCGGGGTGATGGAGGAGACGGAGGACGTGCGGCTGGACATGTTCTTAATTCGAAGAAAAGAGTGGGGGGAGCCGGACGTGGCGTCGTTGGAGGACGTCACCGACGAGTGGGCTAGGCACGCGTGACGGCGGAACGATGGTGGAGAGCTGTTTGTTTCTTCAGTAAGAGTCTTAGCACTAGAGAAGTTAGTTATTCGATTCCGCTGGGGAATTATATGGCGCAAAACAGACCGTCGTTTCCGAGTCATCGTTTCCGCCGATTCTGAGTGCGCTGTAACACCCAGCCGCAAGAAAAAACCCCAATCGCTACATGGCTATGGGTCTTTACCCAGGAAACTTGCCAATTTTGGAAATTTGAGATTTTTTCGTGTGATCGCCAGTGCTAATTCAAAGATTTTGGGTTCGTTAGCCCGTTGAGACAGCATTTTAGGTCGGGCGCCGAGCGCCGACGGACGCCTGGGCGTGCGCTGCTGAGGTCTTAGAGGCTAAGACCCGCGGGCATCATGCCTATGCCCCGTCACGCGCGGTCTCTGCGGTCCGACCGCTCCGGTTGCTCCCGGAGCGGTCGGAGCGACGGGCGGCATTCGCACCATTACGAGGCTGATAGCGTCCGCAGCGGACGGAGCGATGGGAGGAGCAGGCGTGGGGGAAGGTTTCAGAGCGAGCGGTCGCAGGTGAGCTCGGAGGAGCTGGCGCCTCCGCGATCCGCGCTGAAACGTAAGGACGATCCAAACGCCGGAGGGACGCAGGAGCCCACGAGGCCCGGCGAGAAGGAGCCGTCGGCGTGGGCCAAGTTCAATAGGTGAGACCGAATCCACCCTGGCCCCGACCCGAAAATTCCCGTGGACGACCGAACGCCCCGCCCCAACGAACGCGGCGCGCTGACCCGATGTCCCCAAAAATTTCCCTCCCGCAGCGACATGACGAAGAACCCGCTGAGTCTGATGATGTTCGACCGCGAGCAGTTCCCGCGCAAGGAGGCCATCGCGATCATGAACGACAAAAACTTCAACAACATGATCTTCGTGAGCATCATCGTCAACTGCCTCCTCATGGCTGCGCTGTACGACCCGTTGGACGAGAACGCGAACGCGGCGCTGAGCGACGGCACCGACGTCTTCTTCACCTTTCTCTTCATGTTCGAGATGTTCGTCAAGATATGCGCGTCTGGTTTGCTCTTCGGCGAAGAGGCGTACTTAAGGAACGGCTGGAACATTTTAGACGGGATCGTGGTGATCATCTCGTTCGTGTGCCTCGACTTTGTCAGCGGCGGCGCGGAGGGCCTGAACTCCTTACGCGCCATCCGCGCGGTCAGGCCGCTGCGCACGCTGTCCAGGTTCAAGTCCGGCGCGCTCTTCGTCAACACCCTCTTCTCCTCGGCGCAGTACATCATGAACGTCTTCATCTTTTTGGTGTGGTTCATCATCCTGGGCGCGTGCGCGGGTACGGTGCTGTTCCGCGGCGAGCTCAGGAGCAGGTGCTTCGACATCAGCGCCAACACCGACCCGAACACGTGCCCGTCCGCGGACGCGTTGTACGCGGGCGCCATCGCATCTCCCGCGCGGTACGAGGCTCTCACCGACGGCGGCGACGACGTCATCTGCGGCATCTCCCTCGACAACTGCCCCGTCGCCACTCACACCTGCTGCGACTACGCGAAGCACGGCGAGATGCCCAGTAACGGGTACGTCAAGTTCGACAACGTGCTGTGGTCCTCGCTGCTCGTGCTGCAGGGCTTGACGATCGACGGCTGGAACGAGACGGCGTACATGTTGATGGACGCCATCGGCTGGCCCGTGTTGCTGTGGTACGCGCTGATGGTTTGCGTTGGTGCTTTTTTCGTGATGCAGCTGCTGTCGGCGGTGGTGGTGACGAGTTTGCAGACGTGCAGCGCGGAGCAGAAGATGGTGGATCAGATGGAGGCGGAGCGGGAGAAGAGGCGGATCGAGGCTGGCGGCGACCCTCTCGACAAAGGGGATGGCGACGCCATCGATGCGATGGGGAAGACGTGGAGGACCAGCAAATCTCTGGCGGGCGTGCGGAAGCTCGTGCGGCTGCACATGCCGGCGGTGCACAAGATCGCCGAGAGCGAAAAATTCAACAACGTCATCCTCGTGGTCATCGCGCTCAACACCGTCGTCATGATGACGCGGCACTACCCCGAGAGCGACGATTTCGCGGACGCCAACGTCGTCATGGAGTACTGCTTCAACGGCATCTTCATCGCCGAGTTTGTGATTAAGCACCTGGGATACGGCCTCGGCGGGTACTGGTCCGTGGGGTGGAACAGGCTCGACGGCTTTGTGGTGATATCGTCGATGGTTGACATGGCGGGCAGCGCCATTAACCTCGGCTTCATCCGCGCGCTGAGGGTCCTGAGGGTGGTGAGGACCGTCCGGGTGCTCAAAGCCGCCCCCGAGGCGATGGCGGTGATCACGGCGATGGTCACGTCCCTCGCGTCCATGACCGGGTTCCTCCTCGTCTGGCTCATCTTCATGCTCATCTACGCGCTCCTGGGCACCAGGCTCTACGGCAGCGCGTGCGTGTTTGAGATTGACGAGGACGCCGGGCGGCTGTCGTTTCGGTCGTTTATGCGCGCGATGCTGACTCTGTTCGTCACCGCGTCGGGCGAGAACGGCTTCGACGTCATCCACTGGACGATGGAGGCGGAAGGCCCGGCCGCGTCCATGTTCATGATCTCCTGGATGTTCATCTCGCAGATTCTCCTCGCGCTTCTCCTCGCGTTATTGATCGATACGTACACCGTCGGCGGCGACGAGGAGGAGGAGGATGAAGGGCCAACCCCGCCCAAGGGTGTGGCGACGACGCACAAGGAAGGGTACGAGATGGGCCCCATGGACTCCGGGGCGAGACCACGACGGCTCAGCGAGGAGCTCGTCGACATGGAGGAGGAGGACCGAAGGGTTTCTTTGTCGGAGGAGGAGGAGGACGAGCGGCGTCGTCGTCGCGAGGAGCGGAGGGACGAGCGGCGGGCGTACGATAACGGCGACGCGAAGACGTGGACCAGCCGCGATAACCTCTCGGAGACGTCCACGCCGCAGGGCACGATCATCGCGCCCCCGCGGTCGCACAGGGGCACGGAACCGACGGAGATGAAGACCACCGCTCGGCACGGGAACCACTACTCCAAAACCCCGGGATCTTTGGTGGAGAAGTACTCCCAGGCTGGGTACTCGCAGGCTCGGTCCGGGAAGGGAGGAACGCAGGACCGGCACCATGACCCGCACTCCCCCGACACCGGCGCGCTGAAGAAGCAGCTCAACGAGCTCTACGACGAGAAGGCTGCGGATGCCGCGGACGCGGCGCCGCAGACGCGGTTGCAGCAGCTCCAGAACCTGAAGCGTCACAAGGTGATGCACGAGGTGGCCGTCGTGAGGCAGTGGCTGTACGATATCGACTACGACTACGACAGGAGCGTGGAGCAGCCCTTGCCCATACGCATGACGGCGACGCAGGAGCAAAAGGCGAAGGACCGCCTGAGCCTTCGGAAGAATTTCGACTGGACAAAGGCCAAGGCGCAGAAGATGGAGTTCAAGCGACTCGCGCTCACGCCCTTCACGCAGACCCCGACCGGAGAGCAGATGAACATGGGGTCGATGCCCAAATCGTTGAAGGCGCTCCGCGACGGCGAGGATCTGGGCCAAAGTAAGTCAAAGTCGATGAAGGCTCTGAACGAATTCGTGGATTCCCATCAGCAGCCTCAGGAGAAGACCATCTGGCTGCAAATCGTCGAAGATAACCGGTTCGGCAACTTCATCCTCGTCTGCATCCTCTGGTCGTCCATCATGCTCGCGATGGAGACACCGAATTGGCCCACGGAGGGTTCAGGGGCGGCGAGGGTGTTTTACGTCACCGACATCATCCTGACCATAATCTTCACCTTTGAGATGGGCATCCAGTGGATGGCCATCGGGATCGGCCCGTACTTCAGGCAGCTCGCGAACAAGCTCGACTTCATCATTGTGGTCTCCGCGTGGCTCTCGCTCATCCTCTCGTGGGCCGGGCTGGACGCCAGCACGCTCACGGCGCTCCGCTCGCTCCGTCTGCTCAGGATCCTGCGCCCGCTTCGCGCCATTCGCAGGCTTCCCGCGCTGCGCATGGTGGTCGACTGCACCGTGGGCGCGCTGCCCGCGATCAAGTGGATCATGGTCCTCGGCGCGTTCCTCGCCATGATTCTCGGCCTGTTTGGAATGCAGTTTTTCGGCGGCAAGTTTTGGAGCTGCCACTTCGTCCCTGACGTCAACGACGCCTCTGTTTACGAGGCGAAGAGCACGCAGGCGACGTGCGAATCCTTCGGCGGGATCTGGGCGCAACGGACGCTCACGACGTGCGAGCACGACGCGGCGATCGACGAATCGGGCGACCCGCTGTGGCCGGTGGCTTCGTTCGAGTGCAGCATGCCCCCCGTGGTGACCAAGGCGGACTGCGCGGCGCTCAACGGAACCTGGCGAAACTCGGAGTACAACTTCGATAACATCGGCCAAGCGCTCGTCGTGGTGTTCATCACGTCAACGGCTGATAACTGGCAGGACGTGATGTACACCGGCATCGACGCGGTGGACGTGGACAAGAACCCGGTGTACGACGAGAACCCGTGGGCGTCGGCGTACTTTGTCCTCGTCACCATGCTCTCGTGCTTCTTCTGGGCCAACATGTTCGTGTCCACGCTGGTGGACCAGTACACCAAGGCTAGCGAGAACGAGGGAGTCATCGCCATGGCCAACGAACACAGCGCCACGCTCGATAAGGCGTTGATGCTCGCCAGGACGCAGGCGGAGAAGGAGAAGCACTGGGCGGAGCGTAAAACCAAATCCAACTTTGTCAAGGTGTGCATCGCGATCGCCTCGCACAGGATGTTCAACCCGATCATGATGGGCGTCATCATGCTCAACGGATTTGCGTTGATGTGCATCCACGCCGACCAGCCGGGGTGGATGGACGACGTGGACTTTTACTCCGGCATCTGCTTCCAGACCATCTACTGCTTCGAGGTTGTCGTGCTGATGACCGCGATGACCCCCGAGGCGTACCTGTCCGACCCGTGGTGCAGGTTCGACCTCGTCATCGTCGCGGCTGGCGTCGTCGAGCTCTCCGTCCCGGGCGACGCCGGGTTCGTCGCGGTGCTGAGGACCTTTCGATTCCTCCGTCTGTTTAAGATCATCAAGGGTTTCAAGGAGCTGCGGGTGTTGATGTACACGATCCTATCCGCCATACCCGGCGTGAGCAACATCGGCTTACTGCTCTTCCTGTTGATGTTCATGTACGCGTGCCTGGGGGTTACCCTCTATGGCGACATCGACGCGCCGTACGGGTTCCCCAACGGCCTGAACAAGTACACCAACTTTCGCAACTGGCCCAACGCCATGTTGTTGCTCTTCGTGATGTTCACGGGGAACTGGGAGAGCATCTTTCGGGCTACGTACTGGGACTGCGAGGGGGACGAAGGGGACTGGGGCAGGGAGTGCAGTTACCGGTACTCGGCTCCGTTTTACTTCTTTTCCTATTTCCTCATGGCCAACGCCGTGCTCGCCAACCTGTTCGTGTCCATCATCCTGGACAAGTTCACGTGCGAGACGGCGTCGGAGGAGGAGAGCACCAACTTCATCGAGGTGGTGCACGTCGCCTTCCTGGTGAACAACTTTCGGAACATGCTCACCAACAAGATTCGCATCTACCAACTCCTCCGCGGCCGCGCCGATCGCCGGACGTTGAAGCGGTACAGGAAGAGGTACGCCAGGATCCTGCCCCCGGGATGCCTCGACGAAGGCCACTACAGGCACGGCGAAGCCTTGAAGATCCTCAGGTCGATCAAGGACGTCAAGAGCATCATCTCCGCGCCGCGCGACGGCGAGGAGACCAGAGACGGGTCCCCAAACACCGTCCTCCCCAGCGCGCAGCAATCCGCGGCGGCGCTCACGATCGTCCCGGACGATGAGGCCAAGGAGGATCGGATCTACGGCAGCGAGACGGAGAGCGGAGTCGGGCCCGCCATCGACGACGAAGAGTACGATTCTTTCGACGGGGACGACCTCGCGTCGAGGTACTCGCAGGATGGCGGCGGGAACAACGGCGACTGGCTCTCCTCCTGCAACTTCAACATCATCCCGCAGCTGGACTACTGCTACCACCCGCCTCCGCACAGGGATCACAGACACATGCAGAACGAGGAGGACACGAGGGAGATGGAGGAGGAGCGAGCGGAGCCGGAGAACAATCGCGGGAACGAGCGAAGGTCCCACCGCGACGGAAGGGAGGAGAGACGGGATACGGATCGTCGCAGGGACGAACGGAGAAGGGGTGACGATCGCGATGATCGCAGGGAACCCCGCCGATCCCGCGGGGATCGGCTCTAATATACCGAGTAGAGAGATTTTATCACGTGTATCGTAAAATTGAGACGTCACATTCAGCTTTCTCGCGTCGTCGTCGAGCTCACGAGGAATCCGCTTCCTCCTCCGCGGCGTTGTCGATTTCCTCCTGAACCTCTCGGGCCCTCTCCTTCGCCGCCTTTTTCTCCAAGTTGCGCCACTTGTCCTTGAGATCCATCGTGGTCCTGTCCTGGAACGCGTGCGAGCTCTCCACGAGCACCGCCTTCCACGCGCCCTTGCCGTGCTTGGCGACGCCCTCTCTCAGCGCCTCCACCTCCTCGTCGGTCCACGGCTGCTTGATCTTGCGCCCAGCGGGCGCCAAGCCGAGCTTCTTGTTGAGGGCGGAGTGCCGGTTGGCGACACCGGGCGGCTGGGGCTCGGGGTCCTTATCGGGGATCAGGTCCTCCAGGGATCCGTCGTTCTCGGCGCCGCCGCCGAGGCCGACCATGGATTTGGCAAACCCCCAAAGGCCGCCGCTTTTGCGCCTGGAAATTCCCGTTCCCGCCGCGCCGAGGCTCGCGCGCCTCCTCTCCTCGCCCTCCGCGGTCTTCCTTTTCTTCATCAGGTTGCGCCACTTGTCCTTCAGATCCATCGTGGTCCGCTCGTTGGCGCCGAAGAGCTCCTCGTTCGTCTTGTAAATCGCGATCCAATCGATGCCGCCGTTGGGGCGAAGCCTGTCGTCGACGACCCTCAGCTTACCCGCCTTTTCCAACTGCTCGTACCCGCGGACCAGCGCCGCGGTCTCCGCGACGCTCCAGAACTTGCGGCCCACCTTGCGCCTGTCCACGTAACCCGCGGCGACCTTGTCGCCGTCCCTGAACTTTGAGTGCCTTCGAGCCAGCCCGTGCGGCGCGACACCGCGGAGCTTGGGGGTGCCGTCGGGGGTGCCCACCGCGGTCGGCGGGGAGGGAACGCGCGCGAGGTGAAGACCGGGGGAGGTGGGCTCGGGCTCGGGCGAGGCAGGGTAGGTCTCGCCGACGCCGCCCTTGCCCTTTCGCCAGCTAGCAGGTAGCATACCCTTGACCATTTGGCCCAAGCTGCGCCTACCGGACTTGCGCTCGGCGTCGAGGTCCTCCTCCGTGGGCGCCGCCTGGGTGGGCATGATACCCTCGTCCGTTTCGTCATCCTCCTCCGTCGCCTTCTTAGACGCGAATAGACCCGAGGCAGAGGCGAGTCGGTCGAGCGTGCGCGTCACCGGAGTGCCCTTGGGTCGACCCTCCCGCTCGACAATCCTCTTCTTGATGGCGGAGATCGGCTCGTCGTCTTCGTCGGAATCATCGATCGGTAACCCGCGTTTCTTGCCGCGTCGCTTGGCCTTACCCTTGACCTTACCGGGTTTGGATGCATCCGCCGCCTCGGCGAGGTCGCCCAGCGCGTTCCAGGCGTCGTCAGTCGCCGGATTGAAAGCGAACACGTCGTTTGCGTCTTCGTCGTCGTTTGCATTCAATCCGTCTCCGTCGTCGTTGTCTTCGACGGGGTCTTCAAAGGCGAGGTGCGCGGGGAGTGGCGCGAGCTTGGCGACGGGGGATGCCGCGGCGGTGGCCTTCGAAGGGGTGCGGACCTTGGGCGCGCCGGATGCTGTCCGGAGCATGCTCTTGCGGCGGGGCGAAGGTGACGCATTCAGAGGTGACGCGGTCAGCGCCGCGCCCGGCGCGAGGATCTCGCGTACACCGCGCGGGAGCGAGGCGTGGTTGCGATTGGGTCCCGGGGGATCGTACCGCGCCGCGGCGATGTCGTCGACGAGCCTCTGCACGGAGGTTCCGCCCATCTTCTGCCCGTGTATCGTCGCGAAGCGCCTGAGATCCAGCCTCAGCTGGCGGTCTCCTACTCCGTACATCTCCCTCGCCTCTTCGATCTTGCCCGCGTCGTTCCCGCCTTCCACCGCGTCTAGGACCTTGAGCATGCCTCGACTGGCGACGTCGAGCAGCGCGTTGCCGCCGGTGTTTGTTGGGAAAAGCTCGTCCACCATGGCTGCGAAATGCGCGGGTTCGTCGATGGATCTGACGCACACCGCCTGCCGGATCCTGACGCAGATGTCCGCCACCTCCTGTGAGGTTTGCGCGGTGAGCGGGGAGAGCTTGTCCATCATCTTGCACACGTGCGCGGAGACCTCGCCGTCGCCCTCGACGACGTCGTTGAGCAGGACCCAGACGAGCCTCTGCTCGACGCGCGCGGGGAGGTGCGCATTCTTGTCGCAAATCGAGAACAAATCGGTGAGGACGTTCCGCCCGAGGATGCCGAGCGCCGCGACGTGCTCCACCGCCCACGTCGCGGCCATCGCGTAGTCGTCATCAGAGATTGGAACCTCGCTCGCCATCGTGCGGTCGCCGGTACGAGCGTCGCCGAGGTCGAGGACGTGTGTGGAGGTGTGGAGTGACGTTCGCGCGCGCGGGAATTCACAATTCAAGTCCTTGGGGTATCGAGACCTCGGGTGCAACGGCAAAGTTTAGGGTTGGAGGCGAACATCGGTCGGTCTCAACCAAACGGTCGGCAAGGAACTGGAGGGCAGAGATGCAATCTCCAGATTCTCTCCAGATTCTCTCCAGTTGCACCTTACGTCAAAAAGATTTGACTACTTGACTGTGCAATCGGGGCCATCAAACTGTTCTGGAGTTATAAACAGTCGGCGGTCGCGAAAAAAATGATGACGAAAGTTTGAGCGATGATCGAAGAACTTTCCTATCAACGCCGATGGAATTGACCCACAGCTCTGTTTATCTGATAACAGCCGCGCATGAATGGAACTTTCAACCTATCCAAACTGTTCCAACTGTTCCACGAATCGGATAGCGTTTTCGCAATCGTATTCCGTGGCGCACAGTGCATCCAGTCTCGTGGGATGACTTGTCTTCGAAAAGAAGAAAGTCGACACGCGTTGGCCCTTGGTTCTGGAAATCACACGACGCGTCGCCACGCACGCGGCGTGTGGAGTACTTCTGGTGTGATACCGACATCTGGTGTTGAGTTCCCACCCTCCGCCGCGCTGAAGATCGCGCCGCGCCCCGGAACGAAAGCTCGCGCCCGGTGGACTCCCGCGTTCCCGGGAAAAAAGCCTCCGCTCCCCACGGGCCCGTAGGCAGTCTCGTAGGGTTTAAATACGCCGGGCACCCCACCGTTCGACGCGCGTCCCGTCGCCATGTCGCCACCGGTGAAGCCGCAGGGGTTCCCCATCGGCTTGCGGGTTCTCGTGGTCGACGATGACCCGCTCTGCCTGAAGATTGTCGAGAAGATGCTGAAGCGATGCCAGTACGAAGGTGGGTGTCCCGGACCGCACATGCGTCCCGTTTACGAGCAAATGGAACGCGAATTTCTCCCGTCGGTCGCGGTGCCGAAACCGCGACGGCATGGACGACGCGCGATCGCATCCTCCCCGAGACCGCGCCGAAAGGGTGCACTCGCGGGTTTGCCAAATACGTGGCGCGGCGCCCGGCGCGTTCATCGCTCGACGCGTCTTCAATCCCCGCGGCTTCCCCACCTCGGCAACCCTCGATCGACCCGACTTTCTCACGCGCTCCCCCAACCTTCCGACTCAACAACGCAGTCACCACCTTCTCGCGCGGTGCCGAGGCGCTGAAGACCCTGCGCGACCGCAAGGAGGACTTCGACATCGTGCTCTCCGACGTACACATGCCGGACATGGACGGCTTCAAGCTCCTCGAGCACATCGCCCTCGAGCTCGACATACCAGTCATGAGTGAGTCAAGTCAACCCTCCTTGCACCCCCCAACCACCCCATTGAAAATGTGCTTCTTATCCATAATGGACGAGCGCGTTTGCTCGTGGTGTTGGCGCGTCCCGGGCGCGTTCACGCCCCAAAACGCTTCGCGTTCTCGAGCTAAACACCACGTGGGGCCGAAACGGCGGCGGGGCGCGCCCCCCCGTCGCCGCGCCGTGCCCCGAACCCACCGACGCACTCGCCCGCATGGCTCCAAAATATCACCAAACTATCTGGATCTCTTATTTGTGAAGAAAACAAACTGACATTTTCCCCCCGCCCCCTCCCCCTTCTCCCTCTC
>Ga0302116_1000895_pt1 | contig 17974 bp, 14 predicted proteins | sample AG5_SCM_MG_FD_203124 | JGI IMG/M metagenome (GOLD analysis project Ga0302116, IMG submission 203124) | Marine microbial communities from Western Arctic Ocean, Canada - AG5_SCM | ecosystem: Environmental > Aquatic > Marine > Oceanic | place: Canada: Western Arctic Ocean | collected 2017-10-01 | reverse complement strand
AGCGCCTCTCGGGTCATGGCGATCAACGACGAGCTGCGACGGCGCATGTCGACCCCTCGTGTCGTCGCATCCGTCGTGGGCATCGCTTCGGCCGGCGGCAAACTAGCCGTGCGGGCCGCGTCCGTGCCAGTTCAATGTCTGTGACCACCTCGCGCGCGGCTAACTGATTTGCCCATAGGACCGGCTCCGGCACAGATCCACCGCGCCTCAGCCTCTTTGGAGTAAAGAGAGAGCATGCAGCGTATTTCCACCGCCGTGCGTCAGGCCATCGTCGCCAGGGCGTCACTGCCCGCGTCCCAGGTGCGACATCGACCCGGACCCGCACAGCTGTGTTCGTCTCTGCCGCCCCTGGCATCATCCTTCACGTGGCCCAACGATTGCGGTTCGCGGGGGGCGATCACGTCGCGCGAGTGCCGCCTCGGGCCGTCCGAGAGGGACGCGCGCGACGCATCAACACTCGTGATCGCACGTTGAGTCGCGAGACGCGTCCTCTGCGCGTGCCCGCAGCTGCGTCCGCTCCCACCGACCCCTTCATCGCGCGTCATCCAGGCGAAAATCACTCACGCGCGACTGACCAAATATCGTCCCATCCCGCTTCCCAACTGCGCAGCTCGCCGTGCCCGCCATCGCGATCCCCGCCGCCTGGAGGTCCATGGGCGCGAGCGCGGGCCTGGACAAGGGTGAGGTCACCGACCGCGTCATCAACGTCGTCAAGAACTTCAACAAGGTCGACCCCGCCAAGGTGAGACGCCCGCCCGCACAGACGGAAAGATTACCCTAACTTGTTCAGCCATCTTAAAAAAAAATCACTCCCATCCACCCATCCGTTGAGCGTCTTCCTTCCATCCACTGACCCACGTCCCCGTCCACGACCGACAGGTGTCTCCCACGTCCTCGTTCTCCGCCGACCTCGGCCTCGACAGCCTCGACACCGTGGAGGTGGTCATGGCGATGGAGGAGGAGTTCGCGGTTGAGATCCCGGATGCGGAGGCTGACAAGATCACGTCGGTGTCCGAGGCGGTCGAGTACCTGGCGAACAACGCCAACGCCAAATAAGTGAGCGAACTAGGATACGTGGACGACTAGTTTATCTTGTAATTGGTGTGTAATGTCACCTCCGCTATTTCAGAGGGCGTTTACGAACCGTCGCGTCGAGTCGAATACATGATAGATTTGTCTCGTGATAAAACTCCCTCTCGCCTCTCACTTCACCCCGTCTCTTGTTCCTTGGTAATACATTTAATCCCCTCCTCAGTCCAGGTACATCCCCACCGGAGGCGTCGCGTCCGGCAACTCCAGCGAGCTGAACAAAATCAGCAACCTCCGTTCACCGGGCACCGCCCACACGAAACCGAGCTCGGCGCCCCCAGTCAGCGAACCACCGCGCCCGTCCAGCACCAACAACTCACCATCCACCCAGTTCCGCTCCGTGAAACCCGGCTTGGCCACGCGGCCTTGGCCCTTGTACCTCGCGGTCACGCCGAGTTCCTCCGGGTACGAAAACGACGACTCAAGCTTGTGCTGCGGGCCGACTTTGGCTCGGAAAGAAGCGGCACCCGCGGGGACGTTGGCGTCGCCGGTGAGTTTCACCGCGGTGACGCACTCGTCGGCTTCGCCGAGCTCATCGCCCCATCGCCCGCGAACCACGCGAAGCACCTCCGGGCCGTGTGGTCCGAATGCGCCGAGGTACAGGCGATCGAACGGGTCGACGTTGGAACGCGACGCGACGGTCTCGGGGATGCGAGCGAATCGCGACTTGAGCGGCAGCGGCGCGGATTCGCCGTCCAGCGTAAGCATCTCGAAGAGTCGCTCCGCGGCGTCGGCGGCGTACCTCTCGGCGTCGTTCGCGGGTGCGTTGGGGTCCGTGACGCCCCCGTCGAAGCCCCCGCCGAGTCCGCTCTTTTCGTCGGACACGACCGAGTCGGTCATGTCCTGGGTGACGAAATCTTTGGACGAGAGCATCTTATCGATCTCGTCGTCGAGGGTATCCGCGTAGGTGTCGTCGTTAGCCTCGGCGCTGGCGGAGGCTGCGGCGCTGAGCCGCTCGAAGAGCCGTTCGCCCTTGCTCTTCCCGAGCCTGCTCCCGACGCTGTCGATGGACAGCATGTTCGGGGGGTCGATCGGGTCGGTCTGCGCGGGGGGAGTGTCCTTTCCTGGGCTCGGGGGCCACTGGTTAGCCGGCGACGCCGGACTCGGCGGCATCTCCCCGTCCCGCTTCAGCTGCTCGACATCCTTCTTGAGCTTGGTCATGTCGTCCTGGTCGAGGTTCACCATCACAACCTCGGTATCGCCCTTCTCGGGTTTGGCGGCTGGGTCCGAGTTCGCAGCCTTGGCCGCGGCGCGGAGTTCCTCGGCGAGCGCCGCCTTGGCCTCCGCCATTCCTTTGAGCACCGCGGCTTCAACCTCAGCCTCGTTCGCCGCCGCCGCGGTAGCCGCCGCCGCCGCCGCCGCCATGGACGAGTTGAACAGCGGCGCGTGCGCGCCGTGCTCGGGGTCGGACGTCAGCGTGAACGCGTGCCTTCCATCCTGCGACATCTCAACGGGAATTCGCACCTCCTCCGTCATCCACGGATCCGAAGCCTCGACGTCCTGAATCTCAACCTCCAGCTCGGCGTCGTCGTGCAGGCTCTCACCCTCCGCGAGGAACCCTTCCGCCTTGAGTGACTTCTCAACCTCGGCGCGCATCTCCGGGGAGAGCTCGTTGAGCCTGCGGCCGCCCAGCAGCGCCATCGCGGCGGACGTCAGCGCATCCTCCTCGTCCAGTTCCTCGAGCTCGAACTCGTCTCCGAGCTCTTCGTCGTCGAAACCCTCGATCAACTCGTCGATGTCGATGACATCCCCCGCGTCGTCACCCTCGTTGATGACGTACTTGTCAAAGTAAAACTCATCCCTGGGTTCCGACGCGTTGCGAACGGATCCGGTGCCGAACCCTTTGAACCCTTCCTCGTCGGTTCCTTCCAAAACGCCGTGTTCCGACTTGAGCCGCGACCAGTTGGCGGGAAAACCGGGAGCCTTGAGGTACTCGGACATGAACCCACGCGCCTCGTAGGACACGAGCTCGTCCATGGACATGCCGTCGATGGCGAACGGGAACGGGGAGGACGGGTCCTTCCCTGCGCCCGGCGCGGACACGACCCCGTCCACCACTTTCCAATCGTCAAAGTTCACCCCGGCGTAAGGATCGACGTTGACATCAATGGCCTTTGATGACACCGGCGCCGACATCGGCCCCGAGAGCGGGAATCCCCCGAGCTCCGTCGCGAACCCGTCCTCGTCGAACGACCCGGACCCGCCGCCGACCGGGACCTGGTCCAGGCGCACCGCGCGCGTCCGCCTCGTCCCGTCGGGCGCTTCCTCGATCCATAGCTCGAACACGCGGTGCCCTTCGCCTTGCGCCGACTCCAGGAGCTCGATCTCGCGTCGCCTGGCGCCGTCGTCGTCCAGGGCTGCCACGTCGCCGCCCGTGGGGTCGGCATCCGACGGCGACGCGGACGTTCCGCTGAACGCGCTCTCCAGCCGCTGGCGCTTCGCGCTCTTCTTCTGCTTCGCGCGCTCCTGCGCCACCGCGAGATCCTTCGCGGAGTACGAGGTACCCACGTATCGACCGTGCTGAGCCGTGACCTGCATCATGACGCCGTAGGCACCGCCCGGTTCCTCCTCCGTGGCGCCGCGGCCCGCCCACCACCCGACGAGCCCCGCGCCGAGGTCGCGGAACTCGGCGGCGGCGGCGTAGTCCTCGTTCTCCACCGCGGCTCTGTACCCGCGCTCCACCGCGGCGACTGGATCTTCCTCGTAGATGCTACAAATCGTCTTTTTGATTGACGCGGCGGCGGTGAAGTCCTCCTTGGCGACGGCATCTTCGAGCTGAGCCTGTTGTCGTGGGGTGGGGTTGGAACGTGAACGTGGGAGTCAGTGGGTTTGTTTCAAATGGGAGCATCGCATCCAGCTGTGTTTTTGTGGGGTTGCGCGGCCGGCTGAATCTAATCTTGTTTTTTTCCGTTGCGGAGACGTGACTCACCTGGAGCGCGACGAGGATGCCCTCCTCGTTGTCCACGCGTTCGAACCGCGCGTGCCATCGTTCCCACTCCTCATCCGGCGCGTTTTCGTTCTGCGATGCGTTCGGGTTGGGTTTGAACGCGTCGACGACGGATGCGAGCCTCTCGCGGAGTCCCCGCGCCTGGTGGAGGCTGCCGGTGATTGGGTCGTCCCCTGACTCGCCGGCGGTCTTCCTGACTGCGCGGTCCTGAGGCTCCGGCGCGGCGGACGCCCGGACGACGAGCCGCGCGACGCGTCCGAGTCCCATCTTGCGGGTCACGCCGCGCGGATCGATCCACGAGCACGTCCCGGATGCGATTCCCGTGCGCCTGGACGTCAGCATCGCTGGGGCGAGGCGCGCGCGGGTCGGTCCGCGCGCGCCCATGCTGCGGCGTCTCGGGAGAAACCCGTTGCCGAGGCTCGCCACGAAAACCGCGACGCTCGACATGTTCCCGGTCTGTACGACGACTCGCCGGTCGTTCACGCGCGTGTACACTCCCTACAGCGACTGTTTCGTCGGAGCAACCCGCACGTTTCGGGGTCGCCGCAGACGCGCCGTACGCTTTGACCGCGCCGAAGGAGCGAGACAAGATGAGAGCTCCGACACGGAAGGGAAGAGGGGCGTTCCGGGCGATAATTTGATGACTAAATACACTGTGCAAAATCTGACTCGGATAAAAAAGCGCACATTGGCATCGCCTTGGTTTGTGAACGGACATGTCTCGGAGACCGTGAGCGTTGGTGACCGTTCTCTTGAGTAGACTACTGATGAGTTGAGCCCGCCGCGCCGCGCAGAGGCTGTGGTGCGGAGGCGCGGGGCGCTCCGACCATGCCGCCACCCGCGCGACGGCGTCACCTCTCGCCATGGGTGAGCCCCGTTTCCCCTCGTGCACCCCACACGGTCCCACCGATACGCCCCTCTCCTCTTCCGCCCACACACACACATCGGAAACGACGACGAAAGTGCCCACTCTGAACGTCCCGACGCCCATCCCCTAACCCCGCCCCCACAGGTTGGCTCGCCGCCGCACGGCCCGAACCCCACGGACGCGCGCCTCGCCACGCACGGCCAGACCCACGAGGAGTACGAGCTCGACCCGAACCACTACGAACGCGCGGGGGTTCGCGGCGAGAGACACCAATTGCACATTGACGACCAAGACTCGGAAGATGACGACACCAACTCGGGCTCGGACACGCGGTCCGTGTTCAACGACCCGGCGGGGTTCTACCCAGAGGAACCCGCGGCTCGAAAGGCGTACGGCCGGCTACTCGCACACCGCCAGGACGCGGAGGAGCGCGCCAGGCGCCACGACGAGCAACACCCACCAGGAGTCCAAGGACAGGTTCAGGCGCGCCGCCGAGACGCACCCGACCGCGGCGACGACTCGACGGCGATCGTGCCGGGACGGACCGTGGCGGAAACCGCGCTGGCGGACGCGAGGGTGAAGTCACACAAGGCTAACGTCGCGGAGATCGCGGCGTTCGTGCGCACGGCGGGGGGAACCGCGGGCGTCGGCGGCGTCGCCGCAGATGCCATGTACGGTCAAGCGAATCGAAATGATCTGTCACACCTCCGAGGGACGCTGCGAAGACAAGACGGGATCTGGGTGACGTTCACCAAGATTCAATCGCACATCGAGGATGCCGTGGCGGACGTCGCGACGGTTCGGTGCCCGCACATGGTCGGCGTCGACCGTTACGCGTGGAAACGCTCGCCGCACATCGCCATCTCGGAGAGAATCACCGGATATAAACAGTTTGGTAAGTTTATTTTATTTCTCGTATGGGCAATGTGACTGACGTCGTGTTTTGTGTACAGGCCCCAACCGAGGCGGGTCCGTGTCGCGCAAGGTTTACTGCGCCGAGTGCTGGGAAAAGATGGAGGTGAAGAGACTCGCGTCCGCGGTGCGATGCGCGGACTGCGGTGACAATTTCCCGCTGAGCAAGACGGCGTCGTTCGCGGTTACCCGGCGTTTGGTCCCCGGGGCTCCGATGACTTCGTCAATCGGCGATGACGCAGTCGACGTGTGTTTCATGTGCGCCCCGCGGTGGGAGAGTAAACGGGCGGAGGAAGCGACGCGCCGGGGGCTCGTGAACGATGCGAGGCGGAAAGACGGGGAGGACATGGCGGCGGACGCGGCTGTCGCGGAGTTGAGGGCGATGCCGCGGGAGGAACGCCTGCGTCTGTTGGACCTCACCCTCGGCGCTCGCGGCAAGACGGATGCAGCAAAGATAAAAAACGGCGAGGGCGAGGAAGACTCGTATGGGCAAACAGACGAAGACACGGAAGAGGTTGGCGCGGAGACCGCGGTGGACCGACGGCTCCGCGACGCCCCGGACCTGTACCCGTGGCAGGTTGGCCACCCGGAGCAGCGCAGACGCGCGGGGGAGTCAAATCGTATCGACGAGCCCCCCGCCGACATCGGCGACGCCGCGGTCCAAAAAGTCATACGCGAGCGGGACCAACATTGGGCCGTCGGGGACGCGTCCGCTCGAGGCGCCCCCGGTACCAAGGTGGACATGCTGCCCGTGGATCGGTTCAAGGATCCGCGGCGGGGTGAGGACCCGGGGGTTCACGCGCGAATGGACATCGCGGATTTCGCGGTTGACGCCATGTCGCGAGTTCTCTCCCTAAATACTCATACGCAATCCGATCCCGACGCGGTTCTCGCTCGGGACGAAGTTCGCGAGACGTTCGTGTGTTCGCTGATGGACCGGTACCCTGGGCAGTTGGACCGGGAGGGTGCGCGGTTTTGCCTCGAGAAGGTGGAGGACACCGCCGCGAACGCGGCGAAAGATGCGATGAATGACCTACTCGCCAACGCGTCCGGTCCTGTTTCCGAGGAGGAAATATTAGCCGCCGCGCTGCGAAGGTTCAACGATGACGCCGACGCCGCGATGGCCGAGGCGGCGCGGGTCAACGCGCACCGCACGGCCGCGGAGTTCAACTCACGCGCGGCGATCGACGCGGCGGAGCAGGAGACGCGCGCGCTCGCGCTGGACCGCCGACGGCTCGAGGACATCCTCGGCCGCGACGGGGGTTTGGAAAAGTACCTCGAGGAAGAGGCGCGGTTACGCGGCGATACCGACGACCCGTACGCGGCACTCACCCAGGACGAGCACCAACGAAACGAAGACGATGAGAACGCCGGTGAGAAGAAGGCTCCAGATGACTTCTGGACGGGCGTGGACATCGAGGATGACGACGCGGATGACCTACTCACCGCGGAGGAAAAAGCCGAGCGGGAACGAGAGGAGCGCGAACGCGAGCGACGAACGCGACGCGACGCGGAACGCGCGGCGGCGCGCGCGAAGCTTGAACGATGGGCCAGCGGCGGGATGGACTTTGGCGAGTACGGCGATGACGGCGAACCGATCGTGCGGGAGACGACGCCGCCAAAGGCGAAGACCCCGCCGCCGCCGCCGCCGAAGAGGCGGTCCCCGATGAGAAGGCCGTCGCCGTTATCGGTCGAGTCGCCCTCGGCCACCACGCCCGTGAAGGACGACAACGACACCGCGGTGAACCCCGGTGATGATGAGGCACCCGTGGATGCGCCTGTCGTCGAGGCTAAGCCCGTCAACAAGTGGAAGATGGCGCTCGCCGCGATCGTGAAAAAAGACGAACCCGCCGAGAAGAAAAAAAAGAGGAGGAAAAAGCCCGCCGCCTCGCCGGTGAAGGCTGCGCTGATGGACCTGTTCAAGCGCGCGACGTCACGCCGCGAGGCGGACGACGACGGTGACGATGACGATGATACGGAGCGAGGCGGACGGGACGTCGTGACCGCGGGTGGGGCTCTCGTCGCGGTGACCGCGGAGAAGATGAACAGTCGCGAAGATGAACAGTCACTGATGAACGGCCACGAGCCCTTGCCGACGCACCCCAAGCCCCGTCGCGGGTACGTCGACGGACACGACGCGGGCATGGACGGCGTCACCATCCCGCTCCGCGACTCCCTCCGAAGGTTCGCCGCCGAACCCACCGACGGTGCCGACGCCGCCCTCGGATTGATCAAAGGTTTGAAGGGGAAACCCAAAGACTTTGGGTTCGACCCGAGGTACGTATCTCGAAGCGACGGCGCCGGCGGAGGAAACAAGGAGGGTTGGTCGCACGCGGTCGAGCCCAAGGCGTTTCACGCCGCGCGGGCCGGTGGCCGACGGGGACGCACCGTCGCCGAATGGGTGGCGCTGTCCAAGCTCAACCACGGTGCGTTGGACGATGAACTACGTGAAGACGCAGATAGGAAGAACCGGGGCCCGGATTTGTTTCCCTCGCTGACGGACCGTCACACCAGGATGACCCTCGAGGATGACGAAGACGCGAAGGGTGGCGGCCACGCGCCGATCGATGAGGAGACGAGGACGGCGTTCGAAACGGCGGTGGCGCGACGCGAGCGGCGAACGCGCGAGGCGCACGCCAAGCTCCGCATGCGAACACTCGGCATGTTACCGTCCTCCTCCCGGGAAACCGGCGATGCCCCGGGTGACGAAATCGATACTCGCGGTGAAGATGAATCGTCGTTCGAACTCCCGGATGAAGGTACGCTAGGAGCGCTGCTCTCCGGCGGTGAGGTGCTAGGGCGCGTGGACGACCTCGCCGCGCGCGCCGCCGCCGCGATCGAGGCTAATAAACCGAAGGGCGCGGGCCGGACCGAGGAAGACGGAGTCGAAGGGGGAGTCGTCGAAGCGGGAGTCGTCGAAACGCCCGTACTGGCGGTCACCACCACCGTGATGGATCGTAAGGCGCGAATCGCGTCGCTGGGACTGCCCCCGGTGGACGGCGCACCCGATCCGCTCGGAGTGAACCCATACGGCGAGTTACCCTCCGACGGCGAGGAGGAATACGGCGCTCGACTCGAAAACGGGCAGTCTCCGGCGAAGAATTGGATCGATCAGCGCGGGTCCAAGCGCACCGTCCCGCGCCTCACCGGTGAACCGCCCGTACTCACCAACGCCATCACGCTCAAGCCCGACCCGGAGGCTGAGCTTTTCCTTGAAGAGGCGAGACGTGAGAAGACACGGCGCATACACGAGGCGCTGAGAGCCCGCGCTCGACGCATGCGCGACAAGGCTGGGCTGAAGGCGGAGGAAGATCTGTTGATCAAAGGCCGATTCAACGTCCAGACGATCGTTCCTTCGCCCGCGACGGTCAAGCCCCCGACGAAGGAGGGTGAGTGGGCGCGTAAGGAGCGGGAGTACTACGAGGAGAAGGAGCGCAGGTGGAAGGAGCAGAAGATGCGGGTGTCGGTGGCGATCAAGGTCACCGACGCGAGCGATGACGACTCGGACGACTCTGACGACGAAGAAAGCCGAGAGAAGAAGCAACGCGACGTCGTGTCGGCAGCCGCGTCCAGGCTCTGGGCGCTCGCCGAGGCGAACAAGCGCAAGGGCGAGAGGGTCGTGCCGATGCCGATGCCCCAAATCATGGCTTCAGAAGCGGTGAGTTTCTTTTTATCATCGTATGGGCAATCAGACTGACATCGTGTTTTGTTTTGTGTACAGGACGACTCTGACGTGGCTCCCGCGGATTCACCCCCGAGCTCGCCGCCGCGCTCCGCCCCGGCGACGGTCTTCGTCGCGGATGACTTCACCGCGGAGGCTGGGTTCGAGTCGGGCCCGCCGAGGACGCCGGAGACGTCGCCGGAGCCGACGCCGACGAAGGATCCGAGCCCAAAGCCCGCGGTGAAAGCGTCGTCGGGTAGTTCGGGTTCTTCGTCAGAGTCAGACGTTGACGATGGGAAACAGGACCAGGACCGTGAGGAGGAGGCTGAGAACCGGGATGAAGAGGAGGATGACTGGTACTCGCACTTACTGCCGGATCCCGACCGGCAGCGCATGACGGTCCACCCGCCGATGCCGACGCCTGAACGTTCACACGAGCCCGCGGGTGAAAGTTCACACGCCGCGCCGACCGCTTCTACTCCCTCAGCTTCTACTCCCGTAGTGCTACTCACGGAGAAAGCATCGAGCGACGCGGAAGAAAAAGCATCGACGCCGAGTGAACCATCGTCGATCGAGGAAGAAGATGAACCGTCGGAAGAAGACGACGAGGAACGGACGGTGGCGGTGGATACGTGTGAAGACGAGGGCGAGACGAGCGGCGCGGAGAGCGAGACTGAGGCGCGGATTAAACTCATCGCCGCGCGAACCAACTTTGTCCGCGAAGACGCCAACAGACGCGCGAAGCTCTCGCCGCGCAAGCCCCACGTCTCGAGCCTGTGGGCTGACGAGGTGGACCCGCGGGCGACTAGGCGGGTCCTCGCGGGGTCCTACGCGTTCGTCGATACCCCGTACGACGCCGTCGCCGGGCCGAGAGCGCACAAGAAGGTGGCCGGGATGGTCAGAAAGGCGAGTTACTTTTTTTTATCTTTGTACGGGTAATTGGACTGACGGAGTGTTTTGTTTGCAGGATCTGCGTTTGGCGGTTGCGGCTGCGGCGGGGATCGACCTCGACCTGAAACCGCGCGGGTTCAGCCTGGGCCTCGGGTTCGACGCCTGCGAGGACGACGACGACGATCGCGTGCGCGTGGTTGGTATCAGCGAGGGTATCCCGCCGGAGGACAGGATCGCGTATGGGTCGCGAGACGGTGCGTTTCTTTTTATTTCCGTATGGGCAATTGGACTGACGATGTCGTGTTTTGTTTACTATATACAGATCCGACGGATGCCAAGTTTTCCGAGTGCTTCGTGGCGCACTTCGAGCTGGAACTGGACGACCCGCGCGGACGAAAGAGTTTGGGCGCCGGGGACAAGTGGTCCGCGCTCCGGGCGCTGCACGCGTCGCTGGTGGACGCGGTGGGACCGGGTACGATATCGGGCCTCGGCCGCGGATCGTTGACCATCCGGGGAACGGGCGAGCCCGGAGAGTTTCCGCCCCCCGCGCCGCCGCCGTTGATCAACCTGGTGCGTTTATTTAAATTTCCGTGGCACTCTTGTACGGGCGATTAGACTGACGTCGTCGTGTTTGTTTATTGTACAGCTGGACGGTGAAGACGACGACGAAGTGGGCACCTGGGCGGCGGTGCGGGACATGGCGGAGGCGCCGGAGGACCCGGACGAGCCGACCCAAACTTTAGATCGCGACCCGGCGGCGCCGTGGGAGTACCGCCCGTTGCGAGCGCTCCTCGGCAAGGCGCCGCTCACGCAAGCTCCGCGGAACGTTCCAGTTGTTTCCGTACAATCGGATATCGAGTTGCACTCGGTGCCGTGGGGTGCGCAGCGTGCCAAGGATCAAGAGAAGAGGTACGCCGCACCGACGCTGGACCACGCGCTCGATAAGCTCGTCCGCGTCGCCGACGCGCACGCCAGGCGCCTCGAGGACGTCGACGACGCACACCAGCTCGACGCCGAGTGCCGAGAACGCGAGATGGAACGGATGATACTCCGCGGCGCGGCGGATGCTGCGGCGGATCCGTCACATTTACCCGTTACCACCGACGGTGAATACGCGTACAAGCGCTCGCTCGCGGAGCTCGACGCGGACGCCCGGGCCGCGAGGCGCGACCTCGAGGTGCGCGCGGCGGGCGATTCGGCACGATCGGCGGCGCGAGCGGAGGCTGTGTACAAGACGAACGAGCCGAGCAAGGAAGGGGTGGACCCGAAAGCGTTCGCCCCCGAGACGCTCCCGAGTGACTCGCGGCGGCGACCGCTCTGGGACGTGAGCGACGTCGCCAACGTCGACGACGCGTACGACATGGAGTACGTGAACCCGCGGCAGATGAGACGAGCGCGGGGCGGGGGAACGAGCGGCGCCGTGAAACCTTCCTCGGTCGCTCCGCAGAGGGATGAAAACGAGGTGGACGACTACTCGAATCCGAGGCTCGGGAGGCTGCGAGGCTCTTCTCTCGGCTCCGCTCGTTCTTAGTCGGTTGATTAGTTAACTATCATGTACAACGGAGGATCGAATTAGCGAATCACAGCATGTCCTCGTCTGCGTCGAAACCCTTCCGGGCGCCGCCGGATACCGACCCGGATGACGCCGAGTCCCAACCGTCCGACTTTGACGAATTATTATTCGAATCGTCGCTCCCGTTCCGCGGCGGCGCCGCTTTCGCCCAGGCATCCGCGGGCGGCGGCGGTGGTGATTCCACCCGCCGGTTCGTGTCCCCGCGGCCGTTCATCTCCCGCATCGGCTCGTATCCCCCGTCCGCGTACTCGTACTCCATCTCCATCTCGCGCCGGCGCTCTTCGCGAACCATCCAGTCCCCGATGGCGCGGCCTCCGCCCGGTTGCTCCATCGATTGTTGTTGCCTTTGTCTCTGGGGAGGCGGGCGCTCGCCGTACCCGCCGTCCGCGTCCCTCCGCTCGAACGGCTGGTTGGGACGTACCAGCGGGATCCCCTCCATCGAACGCGAATCCTGATAGTATCTTTCCCGCTGCGTCTGCTGCGTCTGGGGCGGCGGCGGGTAGTAATCGTCCCTTCTCATCCTCTGAGAATCCATCTGGCTCTGTCTCGCCGAAGCCCACGCCTGCTGTCGCTCCCACTCCGCCTGCTGCGCCGCGCGCACGTCCGCCTCGTAGTAGTCCGCGTACGCCGCGAGGTCATCATCCCACGGCGGCGCGGTGAGCTGCAGCCGCTGGAGCAAACTCGCGCTCAGCTGCTCCACCCGCGACTCCGCGCCCTCCGCTAATATGATCCGATCCATGCCGGTGCTGAGGATCTCCGTCACGTCGACGGCGTAGGTGCTGACGACGCCTTCCGGGACGATGGGTAACCCGAGCGCGTCGACGACGATGCGCTGGACCATGCCATCGTCCGGGTTGAACTCGAAATCGCGGACGCGTCCGATGTACGTGCCTCGTTCGGTGACGACGTCGCAGCCCACGACTGTGCTCAATCCGTAGGATGACCATCTGCGTTCGACGGCTGATTCGTCGTGAACCAAGATGACGTCGCCCACCTGTCGCAGGGATGTCATGAGCACGTGGTCAACAGCTCCTCCCGCGACGCCGTTGAGCAGGGCGTTGCGCACGAACGGCTTGACGTCGAGCGCGACGACTTCCCACTCGTCTACGTCGACCCAGAGTTGGGTGGCGTTGCCCAGGCGCACGCCGCTGGTTCGCGTCACGACGTCTTTGCGGACCAGCTGGCCGCGCGTGAGGGTGACGGATGGGGGGGCGTACGGCTGTGCGGGCGGACGGCGCTCGGGCGCGGGAGCGGGCCGCTCCTCCGAGGCGACCGAGCTGACTCTCATTCTCACAGGTCGGCCCCTAGTGACGGCCGTGCGCCTGAACCCAGATGGGACGCGCGCCGAGCCGAGGCCCCGACGTGCTCCGAAAGCGACCGCGTGTGATGCCGCGCACGACATGTCCGCGCACGACATGTGTATACGCACCGAGATATCGCGTCACCCACGACACCCGACGCGCCACACCGTGTCGCCGCCACAATGCGCTTTGACGATAAAAAGCGCCTTCAAAACTCTTCCCAATGCTTCTTTCAACTGGTATCGAAACATATGACGAGGTTATGGGTCCAATTTGCAAAATCAGACTGAATGCGCATACGAAAATTAGAGGATGCACGAGGCGCAGCCACGTCACGCGGCGTGCCACGCGAGCGTCTGTGCCACCCTTTTTCTTGATGAAGATAAAGAACCACCCAACCGGCACGACGTACACTTCGACCTCGAGCGTCCACACGGTCGCCCAGCGTCTCGGAACTCTTCCCCAGGGTCCGAACACACCGTCGGAGTCTTCAGACCTCGCGACCACCACCGTCCAAGTGCACGCCGCGACCGCGCGCGTCCGATCGGAAACAGCCAAATGGCCGCCACCGCTCTCTCCGCCCAGAGCGCCTACGCCGCGCCCGTGGCGACTCGCGCCTCGCGTCGCGCCTCCCGCGCGCGCGCGCCCCTGCGATGCGTCGCGGAGGACGCCGAGGCCCCCTCCGCGGTCGCCACCGGCGGCACCCCAGTGCGCAAGACCTCCATGCTCGTCATCGGCGCCACCGGCACCCTCGGCCGTCAGGTGGTACGGCGCGCGTTGGACGAAGGCTACGACGTCCGATGCCTGGTCCGACCCAGGCAGAACCCCGCCGATTTCCTCCGCGATTGGGGCGCAACCACCGTCTCCGGCGATCTCACCAAGCCCGAGACCCTCCCCGCCGCCTTCGTCGGCATCCACACCGTCGTCGACGCGTCCACCGCGCGCCCCGAGGAGGACACCTACGCCATCGACTGGAAGGCCAAAGTCGCGTGCATCCAGACCGCCGCGTCCATGGGCATCCAACGGTACGTCTTCTACTCCATCGACAAGTGCGACCAGCACAAAGAAGTGCCCCTCATGAACATGAAGGCATCCGTCGAGGAGTACCTCAAGGTGTCCGGAATGAACTACACCGTCCTCCGCCTCTGCGGCTTCATGCAGCCGCTCATCAGCGGGTACGCCGTGCCCGTGCTGGAAGAGCAGCCGCTGTGGGGCACCGACGACGACACCCGGACCGCGTACCTCGACACCCAGGACGTCGCGAAGATGACGCTGGCGGCGTGCAGGCGCGATGAGGCGGCCAACAAGGTCATGACCCTCGCGGGCCCGAAGAGCTACTCCGTCCGCGAGGTCATCGCGCTGTGCGAAAAGCTCGGCGGCGCGGATGCGCAGGTGAACAAAGTGCCGGTTCTAGCGCTGAAGGCTACCCGCGCGCTGACCAGGTTCTTCCAGTGGACGGCGCCGGCCTCGGACAGGCTGGCGTTCGCGGAGGTCCTCGCGTCCGGGGTCAAGTTCGAGGCTCCGATGGATGAGACGTACGAGATCCTAGGCATGGACGCGTCGGAGACGACGTCGCTCGAGCAATACCTGGAGGAATACTTCTCCAAGATTCTCAAGAAGCTCAAGGAGGTTGGCGGTCAGTCCAGGCAGAAGGATTTCTACCTCTAACAACGCACGCGTGGGGTTGGATGTGTGTGGTCGGTTTTGGGAATTTATTCGCGGGCGGGTCGATCGTTACTCGTCCGCGGTTGGCGCGAGGAAGAGCGCGGGAGCTCTCTCCATTTTTTGTAGCAGTAAAATCGCGGGGACGGTTTGAGTAGACCTTGCCTTAATACAAGCTCACTATATTAGTACACACGAAAGCTAACGTACACGCGGAGAGACACGTGACGTACGAGTACAAACACCGCCGTCGCATCACCCTTCACCGGAGCTATCCGGTGTGCTTCCGTTCGCTATCCAGCGCTTCCATCGCTTTCACTAAGAAGTCCTTGGCGCCGACGTGATCGCCGCGACTCGGATCCAGACACTGCGCCGCCTCCATCGCCATCTCGTGCGCCAGCGCCATGTCACCCCGGCTGGGACAGCTGTGCGGTAGGTCGGCACCCCCCTCGGCACCCCCCCGTGCGTGCGACGGCGGCGCGAACGCGGCGGACGCGTCCACACACCCGTCGCTGTCGCTCCCGTTGTTGTTCCCGCCGTCGCTTCGCCGTCGCGGCTTTGGTGCCGGCGCGAGCCGGCTCGCCTCCGTGCTCCTCTCCGCGCCGTCCACCTCCACGACGTATCCCGGCGGATCAACCGCGTTGTCCACCTTGACCACCCTCGCGAGCTTGTACCCGCCCTCCCGTTCCCGGTACAGGACCGCATCGTTCGTTAAGTGCGCCATGCCCCCGTTGCCCCTGTTAAAAAACACGACGTCATACGAATTGCCCATACGGAAATAAAAAGAAACTTACCAGCGCGGTTCCCACCGCTGGTCGTCCGAGCTCTTCGGCGATGTGCAGGGTTCCATGGAAGGGGAGCGGTGACCGGGCGGCGGCGCGCCCGGCGGCGGCGGCGGACGCGGCGGCAACGGGGCGTTACTAGAAACGCTCGACCCGGGATGCGTCGGAGTCGTCGACGCGGGCGTGGATACGTTGAGCGACTCCAGCGACGGATACGCCGGCGAGCTCACTTGGACCGGCGGCGACGACGGCGGCGCGGTGAACACGGGGCTGGAAGATGAACCGGCGTGCCCGGCCACCGGCGACGGCTGACGTCCCGCGTGCATCGCCGTCGCCAGGTCCCACGCCCGCCATTCCGCGTATTCCTGCCTGCGTTTCAGATCTTCGTCGTACATTCCCGCGAATTGCGACTGGTCCAACGTCTTGAGGAAGGTTCCCGCGGCTGAGAACGCCTCGACCTGCGTCTGCGTCGGCGTCGCGGTTTGGGCACTCCGGACGTCGTGTTTGTCCGCGCGGGCGTACACGGAGAGCGCGAACTGTCGACACACGGCGAAGTCGGTGGCTGGGTCCACGAGGCCGGCGGAGGGCTTGGTCGTCTCGAGTCTCTCGATGAGTTGCGCGAGGACGCGCTGGGGGCGGCGCTCGAGAGGCGCGGCCATGCCCTGCTCCACCGCGTGCAGTCGACCTGGAGGGATATCGCGAAGTGGGGTGATGTAGGTTCAGGGAGGCGGTGAATTCAGGGGCGGGGGCGGTAGAGGCGGGAGATGATGGATGGAGACGGGGGAATTGACGACGGAATGCCGCGTCGGCATCGTTCCACCCGGGGCGCGACTCACAGTAATAAGCCATGAGCGCGTTGTGCGCCTGGATCTCGTCCGCGCGCTTGATGAACGGCGCGATATCACGCGGCGTGCCGCCCGCAGAACCCGGGGTCACCATCGCGCTCCGATGGGACCGGTCGGTGACGGTGACTGTGACTGTGACCTCTCGGTGTTAGCCCGGGTTGAAAGTTCACTGCTGAGAGTGCCTAACTGGTCAATTAGACGCCCAGGGAGACGCGAGACGCCGGGAGATGAGAGCGTGTGTCGTAAAGAATGTCGTAAAGAATGTCGTAAAGAATGTTGAATCTCTATGGTACCGATCGGTCCGGGTCGCACAGCGTGGCGCGCAGATCGTGAGTGACGCACACGTCCCGCGGGCACGCTTCGTAGTCCACGCTCCACGCCAGCGGATCCAACAACGGCGAGTAATCGTCATCGTCGTCCTCCTCCTCCTCCCGTTGCGACCCGTGCAGCACGCAGAACCTGCATCCGAGTTCCGCGTGCGAGGACCCGTGCGACCCCCCGTGTGTACGCGAGTGGTGACGATGCAAACGCGCGCACCCTCCGCCGCGCACAGCTGTGTCGGCACCCTCGGCACCCTCGGCGCATGAGGCATCCTCAAACTGGAACCGGCCTCTTCGAACGTCGCCGTTTGGCACGTTCGCGGCGCAAGCCCCCGCGACTCGTTCGAACTTCCCCCCTCTTGAGCGACCCAAACCCGCCAGCTCTACGTGCTTCGAGCCGCTCGGGGCCGGTTCCGCGTGTGTGTGATGACGTGTGATGACGTGCGCGTGATGCCCGCTCGGCGCGTGATGTCCACTCGACGACGACGCCTTACCGCTCTTCTTCGCCGGCTCTCTCTCGTGAACGCTCTTGTCGTGAACGCTCTTTCCCTCTCCGTCGTGATGATGCGAAGATGAGTGCGTACGATGCGTACGACTCGCGGAAGACGCGGCGTCCGAATCGAGCGCCGCGCTGAAAGCCGCCGCGAACCTCTCCCGGGCCGACGGAGCGTCCACGGAATGATCCGCGTTTTTCATCTTCATCTTCGCCTTCTTCGGCGCCGCCTTGGCCTTCATCGTCGTCGCCGCCGTCGGTACGAGTACCTCCGCGGCACTCTCCGCGGACACGATCTCCACCCCCGCGTCGTCACTCCCGTCGCCATGAGCTGCGTTCATTCGCCCGGTGAAGATCCGGTACGCGCTCGCCGCGGACGACAGCGACGGGTCCAGCGAATACAACGCGCATCCCGCGACGGCGCACGCGGTGAGCAGCACCGCCGCCACGGGCGTGACCGCCGCCCTCCCTCGCCGCATCCGTGCATGGACGTCGCGTGACTCGTCGTCGTATAAGTCCGTGTTGACGCCGTAGTCCCGGGTGCTCGTCGTGGCGCGCGAGAGGTCGGAACGTTCGTCTCGCCCGCGCCGGCTCCTCGACGATTTCACATCCTCGTCCGAGGACGAGGGG
>Ga0302116_1000893_pt1 | contig 17978 bp, 20 predicted proteins | sample AG5_SCM_MG_FD_203124 | JGI IMG/M metagenome (GOLD analysis project Ga0302116, IMG submission 203124) | Marine microbial communities from Western Arctic Ocean, Canada - AG5_SCM | ecosystem: Environmental > Aquatic > Marine > Oceanic | place: Canada: Western Arctic Ocean | collected 2017-10-01 | reverse complement strand
AGCCATTTCGCGGGATTCATCGCGAGTATGCTCGTCTTCATCAAGGCTCGCTCGCTTCGCTCGCTCACCTGCCAAAGCTCAGCACGTTCAAGTAGAGCAAACTCAACGCCACACCGGCGCCCCACACATTCTGCGAGAAGAACGCCTGGAGACTGTGCAAGAAGCTCCCCGCTTTCGCCTTCCCCGCCCCTGCCTCCCTGACCTCTCTAGCCTCTGCCAACGCTCCCACTGAGTCGTACACCTTTTTCGTGCAAATGAACTCCACAACAATTGCAAGGCAGTTGAACAATCCCACGCACAGGGCAGCCTCGGAGATGTTCCCGTAGCTCATCACGACTCCTGCCATCACCGGTGCCATCACCTTGCAGCCCAGATCAATTTGGCGCATCATAACGTTGGTTTCTGCGCCGAGCGAAGAAGGTGCGAGGCGCATTTTCAACGAAGCACGAGAGCAAGAGTGGTTTGGGTTTAGGTTTAGGTTTAGGTTTAGGAGTGGGTTAGTCGTCGCCTGGCACTCTCTTCTGTCACACAAGGCTCGCTTCGCTCGCTCACCCCTCAGCCACGTCGATGAGCCACGGCTCATGACCACCACCCAATCCTTCTCAATCGCGACAGTCGAAGCTTGGCTGAACACAGCACCGAGTGCCCCAAATATGTGAATCAACACAATCGCCATTACACTGAAAGAATCCTTGGGGACGCCGGCAAGCATCTGCGTCGAGCGAAGAAGGTGCCAAGAAAGTTGAGTGGGTTTGGTTAGAAGAAAAGAAAGAATAATATGGCTCCTCTTCCTCAGCCCCCTCACTCACCTTTGCAGCCCAAGCAGGCGGGACAAGATCGTGGCTGTGTGACTCATCGATGTCACCGTCGGACTCGGCAAAGAGCAACCAGTAGCAGAACAGTGAACAAATCACAACGCTGCCGTTCTGCAGGAGGAGAATTATTCTCACAGCCCTCATTCTAGCAGTGGTGTCAATGTAATTTCCCGCATAGGAACCAGTCATGATGATCATCAAGCACTGGAACAGCCCGTACGTCGACACCAGGAAGATCGATTGAGGGGCGATTGCTATGAGGAAGAGGGAGATCGAGAACTCCCACATTCGCTCCGCCCACTGAGCAAAGAAATGAGAACTGTACAGAACCATTCGCGTGGAGTCCGAGGGTGGCACTGATGTTGATTGGAGCCCATTTGCATTTGTTGGTAGCAGGTTTGACTTTTCACTAGGTGCCATCGTGTGTGGTATGAACAAAAATACGAAAATAGAGTTGTTCAAAGGTGCTCCCAGGAAAATTTCACGGGGTTATGGTTTATCGGCTTTTGTTAGCTGCGACGCTCTGCTTGGCTCTTGCTGTTGACCAGTCCAAATTCAGGACTTGTCACCAGACTGGCTTCTGTGATCGGCAACGTTCAGCATCTACCCCCACAACTTACTCCATCTCTTCCTCGACTGTTTCCTCTCCCACACCAACTACCGTCGTCTCCTCTCTAACAAAATCCCATTCCTCCAACCACGCGCACTCCGCGCCCCACCTATCCTTGTCAATTTCGGCGTACCAATCCACCTCAGTCTTCCGAGTCAAACTCCTCGACGATCAGGATCAGCCCGCTGCCCGCTGGGTCTACAACTCCGACCGGAAGCTCGCGCACGATGACACCACTCCCGTGCTAGAGCACTCCCTCGCATTAGATCTTGCGCCGTTGAATTACGAGTGGCTGTCTCCTTCCAAGGAGCAGTTTTCAGTAACGTTCGCGACCCACGACCAGGCTGCCTCCTCGTCGTCGTCGTCGTCCTCCCTCCTTGTTACCGTCAGCCCCTTTAGAATCGATCTGATCGACGGGGGTTCTGGCGCTACTCTCGTTACGCTGAACGCGGACAGCCTGCTGCATTTCGACGATCGGGCAAAGTCAAAATCTTCCACGGCTAAAGCTAAAGCTAAATCCGCCGTAGCCCAAGGTGTCGAAGCCGAAATCGACCGGCACAACGGCAAAAAAATCACAGGGTACTGGGAGGACGGTCTGGCTATATACGAAGACGGGAGCCGCGAGTTGCGGCCACCTGTTGATTCCTCCGACGACGGCGATGGCGACGTTTCCGGGGATACAGGAACAGGGTGGGGGGCTGAGAGCTTTGGGAGTCACAAGGACCCGAAGAAGATGGGGGATAGCTCGCTCGGCGTTGACATTAGCTTTCCCGGGTGAGTTTTAGTTTTTTTGTTAGGGTTTTGTTTTAATTTTAGTTGGAATTCCCTTTTTAACCCCTTTTACCTAACCCTCCCCCCTCCCACCAACCTTACCTTTCCTTTTTCCTTTCACCTTAGCTCCCTCCACCTCTACGGAATCCCAGAACACGCCACGTCCGCCTCGCTGAAGTCGACCAAGGGCCCCAACGCCGCCTACTCCGACCCGTACCGCCTGTACAACTTGGACGTGTTTGAGTACGACCTCGACACCCCCATGGCGTTGTACGGGGCGGTTCCCTTCATGGTGTCCAACTCCAGGGAGAATAGCGTGGGGGTGTTTTGGAACAACCCGAGCGAGACCTTTGTCGACGTGAGAGATGTCGATGTCGACGAGAGCACTGGAGGTTCCCACGGGAAGGGGAAGGGGAAGGGGAAGGGGAAGGGGAAGTCCACCCACTGGATGTCCGAGAGCGGGGTGTTCGACGTGTTCTTGCTTCCCGGTGGAAGTTCCAGTTCCAGCAACAGCAACAGCAACAGCAACAGGGTGGCGGAGCTGTACTCCCAGTACGGTTCAATCGTTGGGAAAGTTGCCCTCCCACCTCTGTTCAGCTTGGGGTACCACCAGTGCAGGTGGAACTACAAGGACGAGCGGGACGTTGCGGCCGTGCACGGAAAGTTCGAGGAGCTCGACTATCCCTACGACGTCCTTTGGCTCGACATTGAGCACACTGACGGGAAGCGGTACTTGACGTGGGACAAGCATCTCTTTCCTGATCCGAAGGCGATGCAGGAGAAGCTGTGGGCCCAGGGGAGGAGGATGGTCGCGATTGTTGACCCTCACGTCAAGCGCGCGGGGGACTACTACATCCACACCGAGGCGCAGGCGAAGGAGCTCTACGTCAAGGACGAGGACGGGACTACCGATTACAACGGGTATTGCTGGCCTGGCGATTCGTCGTACTTGGATTTCACCGCTGATCACGTTCGGGACTGGTGGAGCGATCAGTTCTCACTTGACAAGTACGTCGGGTCCACGCCCTCGCTGTATGTTTGGAACGACATGAACGAGCCCTCCGTGTTCAATGGGCCGGAGGTTTCGATGCAGAAGTCCAAGAAGAACCTCGCGGGGGTTGAGCACCGTGAGGTGAGTGGGAGTGGGAGTGGGGGCAGCACCACATACCACACAGCATAACATACCACAGCACCACACACCACAACAGCACAACACACCAAAACTAAACACAACTAAACACAAAACAAACTAAAATAAACATTAACTAACCTAACCCATTCTACAGTGGCACAACCTCTACGGCTACCTCTTCCACGGCGCCACTGCCAACGGCCTCCGCCGCCGCAACTTCGGCAAGTTCGACAAGACCGGGAACGAGCGGCCCTTCGTCCTCTCGCGCGCGTTCTACGCCGGCTCGCAGCGAATCCCGGGAGGAGCGATTTGGACCGGGGACAACGCCGCCGAGTGGTCTCACCTCGCCATTGCCGCTCCGATGCTCCTGTCCATCAACATGGTCGGCATAAGCTTCGTCGGGGCGGATGTGGGGGGGTTCTTCGGGGCTGTCGAGGCCGAGCTCATGACGAGGTGGGTCCAAGCCGGCGCCTACCAGCCGTTCTTCAGGTCGCACGCCCACCACGACTCGCCGAGGCGCGAGCCTTGGCTCTTCGGCGAGGAAACCGCGGACAGGCTGCGCTCGGTTACGATTGACAGGTACCAGCTTCTGCCCTTCTGGTACACGACCTTTGAGAGCAGCAGTCGAAGCGGCATGCCCGTCATGAGAATGCTCTGGCAAGTGCAATTGTTTGCTGAGAGCGAGGACGAGAGGTACTACGCGGTGGACGACCAGTGGATGATCGGGGAGGACTTGCTGGTGAAGCCGGTTGTGGCGCCCGGAGTTGAGGAGATCGATGTGCTGTTCCCGAGCGAGTGCGACTGGTTCGACACGACGAGCTTGGAGAAGGTAGACGTGGGGGGGGGGGGTGGGGGGGTTGGTGAGAGTCAGCGCACCCATAGACAAGATTCCTGTGTACCAAAGGGGCGGGAGCATCATTCCGAAGAAGATGAGGCTGAGGAGAAGCTCGGCGCTGATGGAGAAGGATCCTTACACCTTGTTCGTTGCGTTGGACGAGCATGGTGCAAGCCGCGGAACCTTGTACTTGGACGACGGGGTGAGCTTTGACTATAAAGGAGAGGGAGCGGGAGAGGGAGAGCGGGGGAAGTTTGCGAGGCGCGAGTTCGTCATGAAGGACGGGGAGCTGGGCAATAGCCGGCTAGGAGAGGGAGGGGAAGAGGAAGGGCTGGAGAAACCGTGGATCGAGAGGGTGGTGCTAATGGGCGTGAAGCGTAAATACACAAACGTGAAGCTAGGAGGGGTGGACCTGGAATTCTCCTGCTCGGAGGGGGATGAGGGAATCTGCGTTTTGAAAATGCCGGGGGTCGCTGTGCTGAGCGACTGGACGATTTCGTTCTCAGAAAGCTAAAATTTAATTTTTTAATTTTTTCGCAGTTTTTTCCTAGATTTAGATTCTCGCGCGATTCCCAAAATTATAAGAATGAAATGTCAGCATATCAAATCAACACTTTCCCCCCTTCAAAAAGGTTCGTTTCGCTTCCCAGCCTCTCCCCTTGCACCTATCTACTGGGAAATAATGTTCTTTTACCACCTTGCAAGCAATACCAAGTCATTCGTAGATTTTTTATCTCCAAGTCCAAAAGACATCACTCACATCACATTTAACTCACATTCATACGCAATTTATTACAGATGCTTAAGACTATCACCGCCGCCACCCTTGTTGCCACTGTCAGTGGCAAGTCCTATGGCCTTCGTGGAGCTGAGGCTCCCAAGGTGAAAGTCACCCTCTATGAGGAATCCCTGTGCCCGGCTTGTGTCGGTTACTTTGATGCTGGTACCGATCTGCAGCCGGTTGGAAGTGGGTTCTGGCTCATGTACGAGGCCCTCAAGGACATTGTTGACCCTGAGGTGGTGATGTGGGGAAATGCTCAGGGTGATCCCATGGGCGAGGTGGAATGCCAGCATGGCGAAGTTGAATGCCGTGGAAACTTGATGTTCGGGTGTGCTAAGAACCAGCCTGGCATTACGGTTGACCAGCAGATGAACTTCATCCACTGCTTCGACTCTGCCCTCATCACCGGACACCCTGATGGACTCCCTGATGGAGCCGTTGACATGGAGGAGATGAACACTGTTCTGAAGACTTGCGCTGTCGATGCCTCTGTCAACTTTGACTACGACAAGCTCGACAAGTGCGCCACTGGAGATGATGGCAAGAAGTTTCTGGCTGTTGAGGCCAACAAGACCCCCTCGCACGGAGGAGTTCCATTCACAGTCATCAACGACGGCGAGGTCACCATGCCCCCTCCTGATGACCTCACCGCGGCCGTCTGCGCCGCGTACACAGGTGACCTTCCTGCTGCTTGCACCGGCAAGGTGGAATACGTTGGATACAACTACCAGCTGGCTTAGATTTGTAGAAAGCAATTATCCGGACAAAACCCATCGAGTAAAAACATTGGTTTAAGAGCGGATCATCTGTTTCCTAAATGCAACTCGTATTTTTTGTACTTTTACTCGCGCACCAACCGTTGCTTTTCGTTCCGTTTTACGAGCTGTTTTGCTTTGCATGCGTTTGCGATGACAGAAATGAGAATTTCTCGTTGCAATTCGTGTAATATCGCCAATTTTGTGTCTTCGAAAGATCAAACATTTTACTAAAAGATCTTATAAAATCACCAAACCCATCAACACAACATCACAACAATTCTTCCTCCTCCCCCAAATTTCTTTCCCCTCCCATCTAGTTACTTTCAAGGCCTCTTAAGCAATCGTTACATTGGGGAAAAATCAAAATATCTCACAACCGGTCATGGATATCCACCCGTTCCTGCAAGAGGGTGATGCCAGCGTGGAAGAAATCATGAAAACCCGTGGCAAGGTTTATCGGCCTACCTTCAACTTAATCGGTAGAGAAATCACTGAGCCTCTCGCCTCCAAGGCCCCTATCAGAGTCCGGGTGAATACTCACTTATCGGCAGCAACCTCGTTAGCAGCTTTTCGTAGACCTGCTCGTTTTCGTCGGTTTTCTAACCTTTTTGAGCTATCTTTAACCACAATGCGACAAGTTCGAGATCCCTTCAAGGAACTGTTCAAGTTTTCGCTTAAGTTCAAGGTGAGCGAGCGAAGCGAGCGAGCCTTTTGGAAGACGAGCATACTCGCGATGAAGTGCGCGACATGGCTACAGACATAAGGGCTACATCCACTACTAAACTAACCCACCCAATTCAGGACGAGGCGGCCGAGGAGCGATACACTGTGTACAATACGAAGAAGCGCATCATCCACAGTAAGAAGGCGATTTATATTTTCGCTTTCTTCAGCATTCTCATTCTCCTCCTCTACTTCATCTCCGACAATCGAATGGCCCTCGAGTCTGTATTGCCAGACATCCAGGTGTCATTCGTTTGGATCTTTCCGGTAAATGTTGGGCTTGTGTGTCTGGTCAAATTTGCCGAGGGAAATCCGTTTCACGAGATACGATTGGTCTATTTCACGCTCTTCTTGGCCTGTCTGTTTGTGGGCATGATCATCTACTTGATGTACGGGTCAACCAAGCCATTGGGCTACGATTTCCTCGTTTGGTTTGAGGGTTGGAACTTCGAAAACAACACCATACAGACCTTTCTGGATGAGAATGCAGGCTCAATGACAGCCGATGAAATGGTCCAGCGTTATATAGCTGCCGACGACGCGGAAAGTTTTGAGGACATGAAGGATATAGGTGAGCGAGTGGTGAGCGAGCGCCCGTTTGCCATACATGGCCGCCACTACCGGACTAGGCTAACCCACTCACTCGCGCAGCTCGAATCAGCATTTTCTGGCTCTTGACGATGGCGACCGGGCTGTTCGCCCTGGTTTTGTTCACTTTAGCCGACGCAATTTTAACCTTGAGCTTCATGGAGTGTTTCTTCATCGGATACAGCACAGTGTTTGCAATCTGGTTTGTTTTCGGATTCTTGAACACCGGCAACATTATCCTGTGTTTGTTTGTGTTAATTACATCGACAACCTTCTCCATCCGGCACAAGGAAAAAAATGACAGAATGGATTTTTTACAGGCCTGGAAGAAACAGGCTGCTTGGGAAGAGGAGAAGTTCAAAATTATGCGAAAGAATGCGGATTTAAAGAAGAAGTTGATGCTGAGTGAGGACCAACTTGGAGGTGAGTGAGCTAAGACCATCTTGTAGCCAACCACGTCCACGTCCACTACTAAACTAAACTAACTAAACTAAACTGGCGCAGTCTGTGAGGCAGCGGAAGTGAAAATGGTCGGTGAAAAAATGGCCGAGTTGCGCCCATGGAGCATAAACATTGACCAAGAGGTGCAGTTTGATAAGAAGATTGGAAATGGAGCTTTCGGCATAGGTGAGCGAGCGAGCCTTGTTTGTGTGTCTGTGGGTGTGTGTCGGATCAATTCAATTCGTTTGGGCTCGCCATTATCTAAGACTTGCGAGCAAAGCGAGCTGTGAGCGAAGCGTTGACGTGCAGATGGCGTTGTTTGGACCGTCCCTGAACAACCCCCTCGCACAAAAAAAAGATGCCCCTGGCCGAAACCGCCACCTTGGCCAATTTTGAGCGTCAAAGCCTCCATACGTTGAGTTACGGCCGATTCAGGGATTCACCTTTTTTCAACTAACATGCATGGTTGAAAATTCTCTTCGCTTGCTGCTCGCTTCGCTTCGCTCGGCGCAGTTTACATTGCCATGTTTGTAAAAACTGGCCGGCTCGTTGCCGTGAAACAACTGCTCTCCGAGCAAGTCAACGAGCAAAACATGGAGCGGTTTTACGGTGAAATTCTCCTCCACAGCAAGCTCCACCACCCGCACCTCGTTGCGATGCTCGGCGCGTCATGGGAACCGCCAAATTTCTGTCTCGTGCTCGAGTATTGCTCCGGTGGCGACCTCGAGTCCCTCCTTAAGCGGGAAAGTAAGCCCGAGGACCTGACTTGGTTTCGAAATAAAATTTCCTTTGCTAAGGAGATTGCACAGGGCCTTGCCTACCTCCACGCTCAATCAGTACTCCACAGAGACATCAAACCACCCAACGTATTGGTGGACGACGGAATGCGAATGAAGCTGAGCGACTTTGGTGAGAGTAGAAACTTCCTCCCCGACGAAAATAACATGACGACGGTGGGCACGAACTTTTACATTGCTCCTGAAGTTTTCCGCGGGGACACAAACTACAATGAGAAGTGCGACGTGTTCGGCTACGGAATTCTTCTCATTGCGATGTGTTGCAAGGAGGGAGATTTGCGAAACTTCTTCGTTAAGGAATTGGGCCGAAAAGTTCGAATAAATGCAAATTATGTGAGCATCGAACAAGCGAAAGGGTGGGTGCCGAAATTGGAGGGTGGGGTGGATTTTGACCTGAGCGACGACGAAGAATTTGCCACCGGTTTCACAAAGTTGATCAAAACCATGATTGACCTCGATCCAGAGAAGCGTCCGGCTATGAGCCTGGTCGTTCAAGCGCTCCACAACTTGGAACGCTGGATTTATATCACACCGCCAAAGTGGCTCAAGAAGGTGAGCGAGCGAAGCGAAGCGAGCGAGCCTTGTGGAAGACGAGAATACGAGCCACTACTAACCCCTTCGCACCTTCTTCGCTCTGCGCAGTGCGACGACAAACTCATCGTTGGCTCAACAATTAAGCACCAAACTCGAGGGTTGGGGTGCATTTTGAATTTTGACGGAGAGCAGAGGGTCCACGTGTTGTTTTACACCAGTCCTTTCGCGGAGAAAGGTTTGGTGGTTGACAAGGGTGCAAACAGATTAATTTATGACCGTGAAGCTTTCACCCAAAAAATCGTAAACCTGGGTGGACACGGGGAAAAGAAGAAGGAGGAGGAGTACAGCACCAAAGAGATGATGTTGGAACGGGCCACGTTGATGAACAAGCTGAAGATAAATTTGGGCGGAAGTAATAAGCACGTGCGGGGGCGATTGAGCGTCAGCGTTAACGAAAAGCCGGAGAGGAAGAGAGTGATAGAAGATGAGAATGAGAATGAGAATGAAAATGAAAATGAAAATGAGAAAGAGAATGAGAATGAGGAGTTGGTACCAGACGAGGAGGCGAAAATTCTCAAAAAGCACCCTAGTATGCTCGGTCAAATTCTAACCGGAAAGTCAAAGGAGAAGGAAAAGGAAAAGGAAAAGGAAGAGGTTACCGCGGAGGATGAGGGCGAGGGTGAGGGCGAGGGTGAGGGCGAGGGTGAGGGTGACGGAGATAAGGCTTTACTGCGGCCCCTCAAGGTTCGCAAGCGGGAATCAATAGCGCTCCAACACTCGCTAACTTGTCTGAGCAGAACTAGCAAACAGAGAAAAACTTGGAATCAGGCGCTGACCTTGAAAAAATGTGAGGAGGGGGGGGAACTGACGCCCGGTTTCTGTATCGCGCTTGCGATAGGGGACGAGTTTGTTGGGGACGAAGAAGTGTAAACGATACAAATATCGAATGATGCTCATCACCTAAAAATTTTATATACCATTCAAACAAGCTTGAATGGTGTTATGTACTGGTCAGTCTTGACGCTACTCACTAAGGAGGGGTCGACAGCACTCAAAACTTTCTTCCTGCATGCCTCCCCACTCCCCAAAACATTGAAAATCAATTCAGCAACATCTTCGCGACAAATTGAGCCAATGGCTTGATCGTCCTCTGTCAACAACGCAACCCCCGTCTTCTTTTCGGACTTCAAGCCCCCTGGGCGGATGATCGTCCAGTGGGTGTTCGTGTAGTACTTCATCAACATTTTCTCGGCTGTTTGTTTGATTTGGAATTGTCAGTTCAGTTCAGAGTGTCGCAGTTCTTGCTTCACTCACTCACCTTTATCTTTCTCCTTCAACACGGGCCCAAGAACAGCGAACACCTCGTCAGAAAGGGCCTTCCGAGACGAACCACATCCAATGCTCGTAATCAGTATAAACCGTGTGATACCCAGGATTCCAGCTGCCTCAATGCAATTGCTATTTCCAATGTAGTCGATCATCTCATCTGTGTCAGGATCTCGCCCTCCAAGGGTTGAAATTACGGCATCACACCCAAACATGTTGTCCTCCACATTCTTGTAGTTGAAAGCATCCCCAAGGACGGGCGTGCAATTGGGAATCTCAGCCAGACTGTCCATCCCAGTCTGAGAACGAGCCAAAGCAACAACAGATACACCAGACCTCGTCAGCAGCGACACTACGCTTCGCCCCACGCCCTTGGTTCCACCAGCCACAAACACCTTCTTATAGTTTCCCTCAATCAGTGACATCGTATCGCTGGTGTCAGAGTGCAAACGAGAAGAGGATTTTAAGGGAGAGAATCTTAATCGTGGGACGAGAGCATGAGCAATGTTGAGGATGAAAAACAAATTGAGGAAATGAACCATGTTGAGTATCAATAAGCTTGCCCACGTGTGACAATGAAACTTCAATGAAAATCGGTCAAGAAATCAGGACGAAACCAAATTTGTCAAGATTTCGATTTTTGCGAGGCGAAAGTTGTTTTAACTTCTTAACTATTCATAGTTTCGAGATCACAATTCCAACAAGAGTTCTACTCAACACAACCCACCAAACCAACCAATCCAGCACAACACAACACAACACAAAATGCCCGGTGAAAGTGGCGCTCCTGCTCTTGACTTTGAGAACTACAAGAAGTTTTATGGTTTTGGCATCCCCAAGTGGAGCCCTTATTATTATGTCACGGAGGCAGATGACAAGGCTAATTCCGAGTCGTTGAAGCGTTTCCACAACGAGGGTGGTGGCTCTCTTCCGACTTTCAAGGATCATGAGGAGTTGCGTGGTCACCTTCTCAACATGAGCGACACTGAGCTAAATCGTATGAGGGATTTTGGTTGTAAGTATAGTATAGCATGATGATGTATATAGTTATATATCCGTCTTTTAACCTTCACTAACCACCCCTCTTCACCCCCCCATTCCCCATCCCCATTCCCCCCTAGGTGGAAAACCCCACTGGTCCCCATATTATGTAGAGGCCGCATATCAGAACGAGGCTGGCGTAATCCCTGGCGACTCACAATCAATGAAGCACACCCGACCCCTTAAACCCCCAACTCCTGTGTCAGCCCGATCAGCCCTTCCTCCGTCCGATTCTGGGTCACGTCAAAGCAGCAGAGGGTCTGCTGTCCCAAACTTAAAAATGGCTTCGTCGATGGACGCAACAACTTTCATCAATAGCGCTCGATCCAACCGTAGCCAGCTTTTGGCTTCAGCCAGATCAGCACAGGCTTCCTCCAGGAGCAACCAGAATAGCGCTCGCAGCACTGCGAGCATGCGGGAGAGTAGGCGAATTGAAGATCTTCTCTTGACGAAAGAAAGGGAGATTCAGGAGTTGCGCGAGCAGCTTGCCATGACTAAGCACTAGTAGAGAGTCGTGCAGAATGCAGAATCTTGTTACAATTTCCTTGTTGCAACTATCATGTAGAGAAGAAGCTCCTCGCTATTTTAACGTTCTACTTATTAATTATTAGATTATTCATTCAGCCCTGCTAGTATCAACGACGTCAGACTCTTGTCATCGGTGTGGAAACGATTCTTCGCCAAAACCCCCTCCAAACCTCCCCTCAGCGCTTCTTTCGCGAGCAAATAGTCTTTCTGTTGGATTCTATTCTCGTCGTTCAAAATGTAGGAGCTACCGATAATTGCCCCGGCAACAATGTCGCTAGTCTCAGTGTGCATTGCCGTTAGCAATCGGCCAACGATGCTCTTCATTGATCCCCCGTCAATCCACTTTTCTTCCCCTCCGCCACCCATCAAGCTCAGCAAGTCGCCTCCCGCTGCTTTAGCTCCCGCTGGTGCTCCTTCCCCTCTCTCTCCACTCCCCCCCATTACCCCCACATTTCCGCCCGACGGAATCGCTGTCAAGTACAGTGCATTTTTTCCAACAAATATGTAAATACTGGAACAAACTGCGGCTCCACCGCCAATATTGCCCCCAAAGTTATCCAGCACCCGAAAGATGCTGGAAAGAATTGATATTCTCGCGCACAGCATCAGCGTCCCCGATTTTTCACCGAACCCGACATCCTGTTCACAGCAAACAGCCCAAAAGTGGAACAGCAGCTTTGCCCTCCTCTCCGTGGGCTTCTGGAACAGTTGCTGCGCCGAGCGAAGCGAAGCGAGGCGTATTTTCAACGAAGCACGAGAGCAAGAGTGAATTAGGAGTGGGTTAGTCGTCGCCTCGCACTCTTCTGTCACTCAGGGCTCGCTCGCTTCGCTCGCTCACCTGCTCAAAAAACACGATGGCATTATGGAGCAGCTTATGCGGGGGCAGCTCAACGTTGTTCTGAATCGCTGCCGAAATGTTGTTTTGGAATATATCTCGAGATTGGGGGGATGGCTTTCGCGGAGTCGTTTCCAAAATTCTCTGTTGAAACAAGCTCGCGACGTTTGTCAAGGCGCTGATTGAAGAGATGGAGAGGATTTTGTGTATTATCCGAGCCCATAAGTTGTCCACGCTGTTGTTGTTGTTGTTGTTGTTGTTGTTGCTGCTGCTGCTGCTGTTGGAGAAGGACGGGAGGAGTTTACTCTTTATGCCATTTTCCTTGTATCCATATCTGTTCAGCGAATCGTCAGCTTCCTTGCCGTGTTCGTGCAAACTGCCAATCAGCTCGATCTTCAACTCAACTGGGTCGGGAGCAACCCAAACCAAGGCTCTGGTGCACGCAAAGGACACCTTGTCGTCCCAACCGACGACGCTAAGAAGGGAGCAAGAATCTAACATCATGCTCACACTAAACAACGCATCGGCTTCGCCCATTTCTTCCCCCTCCCGTCCCCTTTTAACGTGGTAAAATCGTCCGAGCAAGATGCTCGCCTTGGCGCAAGTAACGCACAGCGCAGAAGCCGCCATGTCCAAATTTCCTTTTTGCACGTTCATTCCCTTCCACTGCGCCGAGCAAAATTAAGCGCAGCGCATTTTCAACGAAGCACGAGAGCAAGAGTGAATTAGGAGTGGGTTAGTCGTCGCCTCGCACTCTTCTGTCACAAGGCTCGCTCGCTTCGCTCGCTCACCTGCTGGGACAGGTTGAAGTTTCTCAAAATGGCAGCCGATGCTTTTTGAACTAGACCCTCGCCATCGGTGCGCTCCGAAAAGCTGCCGAAGCTGTTGGAGGACATTCGCTCGCCCTCTAAGTTGAAGAAACGATCGGCGGAACTCAAGGAATTTTGCAAATTTCTGCGCCGAGCAAAATGAAGCGAGGAGCATAGCGAGTGAGCAAAACGATGATAAAATTTTTAGTTCGATCTCGTACTCTCGTCTTCCTCAAGGCTCGCTCGCTTCGCTCGCTCACCTGCTTTGTTCTGGACCGGCAAGCACCAGACTCACAGCTGCCAAGGAAACCACCGGACGAGGGTCCGCGAAGGCCTTGATGAGGCTAGAATAGAGAGAAAACCAAACGTTCTCTTCGCAAATATTGCTCTGGCTGAATGTTACGTTCGCAATGGCTCGCAAGAAATAAATCGTCGCGAGCTCGTCGCCAGCTAGTTCTGGGAGCGCGTTCATTGATTTGTTGTTGTTCTTGAAGTAAGTGTTGCACCGAAGTGCAAATAGAGACTGCCGATTGGAGGCGTAGTTCGTGTTCGTGGTGAGGAGGTACATGCACCTCGTGGCACCTCTCGCTACTGATGGAATAAAGGTGTTTATGCTCCCGGCGAAGAGCTGCTGGAAGAGCGTGTCCGTATCCAGGGTTGATAGTACCGTTGGGGTGTTCGTGTTTTTCTTTTCCGAGCAAAGGGCCGTTGCAAGGGCTTGGTAGATGTTGAAACACGCCTTCTCCTGCTTGGCGGTTATTTTCTTGTGAGACTTTGATCCTTCGATCTTGTTCGTCTGGTTGAGAGCTATCGGGGTGTGGAGGAGCTGGGCGAGTAAGGGGAGGGAGTTTGAGGGGTTGCAGGGGGGGTTGGAGTTGGGGGAGGATTGAGATTGAGATTGAGACGGTGGAAGGCGATTGAAAAGGAGCGTGTTGCACCGGAGAAGAGCTCCGAGCAAGCGGAGGAGGGACGACTTGCGCTCCTCGTCCTTCGCTGATTTGCTTGTTTGGGTCGCGTACTCTAGTTTGAAGTTGTCAAACGAAGTTGACAGGTTGCTGAGGGTTGCCGGAATCCAGCTTGTGGTATTGGTGATGTTGTGGTGGTGATGGGGGGCTTGTTGTTGCAGTTGCTGTTGTTGCTGTTGCTGCTGTTGCTGCTGCTGCAATGCGTTGAGGTAAAGTGGATCGTTTGATGTGATCTTTGACAAGTGCGTGCAAATGTCAGAGGCTATTCTCTCGGACAGGAGGTAGAGGTGGGAAAGGGGTTTCCGTTCTGTCTCGGAAACAGAGGCAGAAGCAGATAGCGCGGTAAAAGTTGATATCTGGGAAACAAACTTTGACAGCAGGAACTCATTCCTGGCTATACAAATGGGACCGATGTGGTGGGGTATGGACGAGTTGGAGGAATTGTTGATTGACACAGAATAGGCACCATATGCAGATCGAATTGAAGATAGGAAGGGCTTTGACTTTAATTTTCCAGAGCTGGAAGTTTGGAAGTCATGGGCCAAAGATGTAAAACGAGCCGTGCATGATTCCATTAATTTGTATGTTTGCTCTTCAATCTTTATCACTTGACTTCATAAATAATGCCGTGCATGATTCCATTAATGTGTATGTTTGCTCTCAATCTTTGTCAATTGGCTTCATAAATAATTTCCAAATTTTTTTATTTAAATTTAAATCGGATTTGTCTCACAAATCAACGATTTCTGCCCAAAGTGTTTCTGCCGGTCTCTCATAGTATATTGCTAGCTGCTGGCCGTCAACATTTTCAGCGACCATCGAAACATTTCGATAGTTTCGATCGTTGGTGGCAATTTGCAAGATGGAAACACCAGGAGGTAAATCTAGCAACGAGTCGACCCCCGCCAAGACGCACTCATCCATCGAGCGGTTCCTCTCCTTCTGGGTGTCGTTTGATCTTCACACGGCAGACGGTGGTGCGCTTGAGCAGGTCGTTGACGAGCTGGACCTCCTTCAGCATTACATAACTTCACGTTTGGAATCGAACAACGATTCCGATTTGGATTCAGATGACGAAACCATGACTTCTCCCACCTCCTCCTCCTCCACCGCCACCACAACCTCCTGCACAGCCATTAAAAACCTCGGTCGAATTGGCAACGACGACGTTGGCCGATTGCTGACTTCGCTAACCGCCCTGATGAACCACCGCTCGGTGGACGTCGCGGAGGAGGCTGCTGATGCTGATGCAGCGGAGGCTATTTTGATTCCAACCATGACTACATTGAAAGTTTCTCCGGTTGCCTACCTGGCCGGCTCGATCTACTCTCGTCTCGTCTCGACCTCTGGCTCCTATGGAGCTGGTTTCGTTGACGCGGCGGCCCTTTCCTCCCTGGTGGCCTTGATGCGTCGCTGGTCTCGCGAGAATGATACTGAGAAAGATAGAGCCGATGCTTCCGAACCCTCCTCCTCAAAATCCAACTCCAAATCCAAATCAAACAAGAGGAAAGCTCCCACTCGGAGAGGAGGCAAGAAACGAGCCCGGAGATCAGTTGCATCCAACTTCTCGGACAGCGACAGTGATTACGATGCCAACAACGATGAAGAAGATAATCTCATCAAAACACCCAAAACAACCACCTCCAAAAGTCTCCCCAGCTGCCTTTCCGGAGCGAACATTGCGTCGATCTTATCGAACGTTTGCACGATTGGCGACTTCACTTCGTTCTCCGATGAGACTTCCGAGCTAATAGTCGAAATATGTACCATCTCGTTGGCCTCTTCTTCGGCCATTCTCACATTGGGCAAGAGGCTAACCTCCAAGGAAACTTCCTCCCTCACCAGTCTCCTCCCCCAACTCAACAGTTCCCTGCTGTCGGCCGTTTCCTCTACCTCCTTGACCCTGCGTCGCCGCCACACGATGGCCGTGTTTCTCCTGCGGGGACTGCTTCCGATCTTGTCCCTCCAGGTGGAGGTATCGAACGGGCAGAAGGGCAAATTGGGAGGTGAGTTTTGCTTATTTGAGCTGGAGCTGGAACTGGAACTGAGATAAAAAAAACCAACCCAACCTAACCCACTCCATTCGCAGCGCACGAAGGAGCCGCCTCCTGCCTTGAACACATTGTTTCTAGTCTTGCCAAGTTCGACTACGAGCAGCAGACGAACCAGGACATGCGCTCCTACCAGCAGCAGCAAGAAAATCAGGAGAGGCAAAACCCCGAGTCGGTCAACGTTTTGCTCTCCCCCCTCAAGATTAATTCCGGCACTCGCGAGCCTCGTCCAATCCTTTCGGCCATCATCGGCATGCTTCAGAAGCTGTCCACCGTCTCCCTCGAGAGGGCTGACGCGCGGTCTCGCATCTCCCTGCTGCTCCTCCGCTGCCTTCCGATGCTTCCCAAAATGGAGCGAACTCACTTTCTGAAGTTTTTCGTCAAGCTGGTCAAGTCGAAGAAGTCAACCCACCGGTTGTTTGCCACCGAGGTTGCGGGCAAGCTGTTGATTGAGGATTGGCTTTGGTTGGAGCACTTGGACGGCGGGCGTCCCACGGACAGCGTTGATTTGGGTGATGTTGATGGTGCTCTGGACGACGACACCACGGTTGTGTCCGTGTCCACCACCACCACCGCCACCTCAAACTCCACCTCCAACCTCTACAATATCATCTTCGTTGAGGGTCTTGGAGAGAGAGATCCAGCACGGTGCGTCCCCCTCAACATCTTTCAAACATTGAATGGCCGACTCTCCGACAAGGTTCCTGGCGTCCGAGCCCGAGCAGCACAGTCCCTCTCGGAGTGCATGGCGTGCGCCTTGAAATCGACTAAGAAGAAGAACGCTTCGTTCTGGATCAAGTCGGCAGCTAGGTCGAACCTAGGCATGACCTTCTCCGCAAGTTTGAGGAAGCGAGCGGAGGTGAGTGAGTGAGTGAGCGAGCGAGTGAGCGAGCGAGCGAAAAAACACACGCAGTTAAATTCAAATTCACTCACGTGTTCATACATATCATTTCATTTTTGTTTTGCACGGCGCACGCAGTTTGACGAGAGAGCGACTGCCCGCAAATCGGCCGTCACCGCTCTGGTCTCGTACTTGTTCATTGCTCCGCCTGCTTCTTCCTCTGACATCGCCGTGCTTGATCAGCGCTGTGCTGACTCGAGCATCGCAACCAGGAAAGCTGCGGCCGAGGGGCTGACGAAGTTGCTGCTGGCGTCGAAGAAGAACAACAAGACCGACTCGGAGCTGGAGATCGCCTGGGTGAGAAGCGTTCTGCCGCTGGTGAACGACGCCGAGGTTTCTTGCGTTTCCAAGGCGCTCGATTTGTTTTTCGCCGTCGTGGTAGGTCCTCTGACATCTGGCGACGAGTACGGCGGCGATCCCACGGCCTGGCGCGTCTTGTCCCGCATGAATGACTCCTCGACAAACCACGGTGGGGCAAAGGGGGGAATTGGGAGTTTGAAAACGGCCCTAAAACGCTCGCTTGAGAACAACCAATCCGTCTCGATCAAGCTGCTCAAAGTGCTGAAGAGCACCGCGATTGAGAGCTTGGGTTTGGGCTCATCCTCATCCTCATCCAACGAAGAAGAAACACAAAACTTGTGGGCTCCGGAACAAATTTTCAAGAGGGAGGGAGTGTGGTGCTTGCTGGAGGCGCTAGCGGGGTGCTCCTCGACGTCTGCCGGGAGGGGGGGGAAGGG
>Ga0302116_1000888_pt1 | contig 18017 bp, 10 predicted proteins | sample AG5_SCM_MG_FD_203124 | JGI IMG/M metagenome (GOLD analysis project Ga0302116, IMG submission 203124) | Marine microbial communities from Western Arctic Ocean, Canada - AG5_SCM | ecosystem: Environmental > Aquatic > Marine > Oceanic | place: Canada: Western Arctic Ocean | collected 2017-10-01 | reverse complement strand
TGCCCCCCCGCGCAAGCGCATATGTCCTTCAGCAGGTCGCCCTCGTCGGAGCCGTCGAAGCAGTATCGGCAAAGCGCCTCATCCTCGTCGTCATCATCGACCTTCTCCATGTTCGCGCGCGCAACCGTGACGGTCGACACCGCGCGCGGACACTGAGTCCTCCGAGGGAAAGCTGACGGGGCAAGATATTTCGGGCTTGTTATTTTTCTCAGCGTTCGCGCCAACTGGCATTTCGGTCGGGGTCCTCCCATACCTGAACGCGCGACGCGAGGCGGGTTCACGATGACGGTCGGCCACATATGTCCTGACGCGCAGGATGACATCACGAATCGCGCCTACGCCAGGGTCGGCCTCCTCGGCAACCCCAGCGACGGGTACTTCGGCAAGTGCATCTCGGTCTCGGTTCAAAACTTCTTCGCCGAGGTTACGCTGACGCCCAATCAGCAGATCTTCAGCTCCCGCGTGACCATCGAGCCCGGGCCGAGCGATTCGACCGTGTTCGAGAGCCTGGATACGTTGGCTGCGCGCACGGCCAAGAACGGCTACTACGGCGGCGCGCGCCTGCTTCGCGCCCTGTGCTTCAAGTTCCACGAGCATTGCGTCAAGAATGAATACAAGCTCTCCGAGCGGGGCTTCACGCTCGAGTACGACTCCAACATCCCGACCCAGGCTGGTCTCAGCGGGTCCAGCGCGATCATCGTCGCCGGACTGAAGTGCCTGATGCAATATTACAGCGTCTACATTCCACTGGAGGAGCAACCCGCGCTCGTGCTCTCGTGTGAGCACGATCTGGGCATCAACGCGGGGCTGCAGGACAGGGTCATTCAGTGCTACGAGGGCGTCGTGTACATGGACTTCTCGGACGAGGAGATGGTTCGAACCCAGGGCAAAGGGGTGTACACTCGACTGTCCGAATCGTGCCTGCCGTCGCTGCACATAGTGTACGACGATAACCCGAGCGACAGCGGCAAGGTGCACGCGGACGTGAAGCAGCGATGGGAGCGAGGCGACGAGGACGTGAGGTCTAAGATGTCCAGAGTCGCGGAGCTCGCCGAGCGCGGGTACCGGGTTCTCTCCTCGTTGGGCACCGATAAGCAGACGGGCGAGCCCACGATCGAGCTCGGGATGTTGATGAACGCCAACTTCAACCTGAGGAAGGAGATGTTCGGCGCCGAGGCTCTGGGCGCGAGGAACGTCGAGATGATCGACACCGCCCGCGGCGCGGGTTCGTTCGCCAAGTTCACCGGGAGCGGCGGCGCGGCGGTGGTGCTGTGCGCGACGGAGAGCGAGGAGGAGCGAGCGGCGATGTACGCGGACTGCGAGGCGAAGGGATTCAAGGTGTGCCCGCTAGTGGTAAACCCAGGGAAACCCTCGGGACGGGCCGCCTAGAGTAATGTGCGAGAACTTGTCATGCGATTCTGTATCTTCGTCTTAGATTGCACATGTCCACGCTCTATGCCTACGGGTTGTTCACGTCCGCGGTCTCGTAATCGAAATAATCCAGCCGCATGGTCCGTCGCCACGACGCCAGCAGCTTGTCATCGTCCGGTTTCAGTCCAACAACAGACGGCCGCGATTTCATCTTATCGATCCATCGACCCAGCGAGCCGCTCGGACCCATGTCCTTCAACTCCACGCCCTGAAACTCACTCATCGCGAGCTCGTATCGCTCTGCGAACGGCCATAGCGCCAAGTCTGCGAGCGTCACCTCGGCACCCATGAGATATGGGCCACCGTTGGATTCGATGATGCTTTCGATCCGTTCGCACTCCGCCGCCATCCTGTCCGCCTGCCTGGCACCCGGTGCGCCCCTGCTGAAACCCCATCCACCCCCGACGAACTGAAGCCCCGCACTGATGAACGTTCCGTCGAATGAATCGATCAGCTTTTGCATCTCCACCTCTCTGCCCTCCGGGGTCAGGCTCGCCGCTCCCTCAAACTCAAACTCATCTTCGAGGAAGAAAATCAGGTCGAGGCTCTCCGTCTTCACCTCTCCGTCGAGCTGTATCGCCGGCACGAGTCCACGTCTGTTGAGGTCCAGGTACCACCGCGGCTTGTTTGACAGATCGATGTGCTCGCGTTTGTGAGGTATCGCCTTCTCAGCTAGGCACAGGCTCACCCTGTGCGCGTACGGACAGAGCGAGTGCGTGTAGAAGATCAGGTCCCGATCGGAATTTGCCATGGCCACCACTGGTCTCGGGCCGACGCGACGAACGACCGAGGATTTGACGCCTCGTAGGGCAGCTGCGCCGTCTTGACGACACCGATGAATACGTATCGAGGACGACGTCGATGTCGATGCGAACATCGCCCCGAGAGTTGCGGCCGTGTGTGACGACGCCGCGACTCGAGAAATGGGGGATAGGGTGCCCACCGAAAAAGCGCAAGAATCACTCATCTCAGCGCGCAGCCACCTCGAAGGTGTCCCGCCGCAGAGATGAGGGCAGCCGCCTCGACGCTCGCGCGTGCCTTTTCGAACTCGCGTTGGGTCGCGAAACGCTCGCATCGCGTGCGAAATGTCGTCAGGTCATCCTCATCGACCAGCGCCCCACCGACGCCCCTTCTTCGTCGAATCCCTCGCGAGCGCCCCGCCGACGGACCGACGTATAGCTTCGACCTCGATACCGTGAAGGTCGCGCAGCTTCGCTTCCTGGCCTTCCACGGATGCGGTACGAGGTATACGGTGCTGTATCGTGAGTACGCCAAGCCCGACGACCAAACGAAGGGCGGTGTTGGGCGAAGAGGTCGGAATCGTGCGGCGAAGGAGGTGAGCGATGACGTTGGCTTTGACGCCGGTGAACTCGAGTCCACGGGAGAGAAAGACGGAGCGGGTTGGCGCGTGCGCCTCGCAGACGCGCGAGAGATTACCCTGAATGCGCTCGACGAGATTGTGCCGCGAGAAATGGCACTCGCTGCGCTCTTCGACGATGACCTCGGCGACGCGCGTCTGTACCGTCGGGGCGAGGAACGATGGTCGGCGTCGACGGCTGCGCCGATGTGGCCGGAACGACTCCTCGCATCCCTGGACGAGGGTGGCGGAGGCGTGTACGGTGCAAACGGGGTGACGTGCGTTGACGGGTCGTATTTCCTTGAGCTGATGGAGCTGAGCGCGTTCCCTACGCCGGTCCTGTTCCCGCACGGAGCGTGGCGGCTCCCTGGCGTCGGTCCAACCGTCGAGGGTAACTTCCGGAACCTGGCCTCAGCCGCTGACGGAGTGGACGCGACGGGTGCACTCAGCGCTCTCGTGAACGACGGTGCTGGACCCGATGCGATCGGTCGACTTACTGGTGAGGTGCCGGGCAGGGGACGCGTGCAGCTTGGGGTTGACGGAGGACGGGCAGGGGTCGGGTCAGCCTTTGCGGCAGTCACCGACAACGAGGTCACGGTGACGTTCCCCGAGGGTCCTCTTGGTCTCGGTTTCGCGCCTTTGGACTGGGAGCAAAAAGTGGGCGCGCAGGTGTGGGATGTAGACGACGATTCAGCCGCAGCGGAGGCTGGCGTGGTGCCTGGGATGGTGTTCACGCACGTGAACGGTGAAAGCGTCCAAGGTTGGACGTTTGATGAAATCGACGGTAAATTTGACGGGCCCAGGCCACTGGAGGTCAAGTTCAACACCAAGGTGCGCGGCGCGGAGAGGCTTTACGCGGTGGAGATGATCGCGGAGGAAGTGACAGAGGCTTTGATGCGGCGGAACGATCCGGAGATGGAATCGTTCGATTTCGAGGAGCCTGGAGCTGTGTTCGATGAATCCACCGCCGCGGTCATCTGGAGGGAGGAACCTTCGACGATATTTTTCGGGGATGCCGGATCGGCGACTGTCGTGCACCACGACATTATTGGACAGGTCGAGCTCTGTCACGTGCTATCGGGATCCAAGCTCATCGCAGCGACACCATGGGGCAAACCAAGCGAGGAATTGTTGCGCAAGGCTGGTGCTCGTGGGCTGCTGTCCGACGGTACAGACGACGATGAAGTGGAGGACGGCGCCGTGTTGAGCGCACCCGTCCACAGGTCCCTCACTCCCGATGAAATCGACTTGCTGGCGCAGGATGATCTCGCCGTGGTGCTCGCGAGACCAGGTGACTGCGTCGTTTTCTCATCCGCATGTGCGCACTTCGCGACGAACGGAGCAAAAGAGCCCTGCGCGGCTGTGTTCCACGGCATCCTGACCCCGGCTTCAACCCACGTGCTCGCGTCCCACCCGGAGCGTCTCGATCCGTTCTCGGATGAGGAGATTGACGAGGACGGGTTCGACGGGCATCTGACTGGTCGGGCCGTTCTCGAGGAGCTCTTACCGGACGGCAAGGACATGATAGCTGATTATTCCGCGGTTGACAAGATTGACAGCGCGAGGGCACAGGAAACCGGGGAGACGGGATGGAGGATGAACCGAAGGATGCGCGGCAAGAAAGGTGACGCGGCGGCGAAGCGAAGGTTCGCCGAAACTGTCCTGAAGATGGATGCAGCCCGTGATGTGAGCAAGGCGCCGGTGACGTGGAAGGGTGCCGACAAAACAGTGTTCTACGTTGAATGATCGCTAACTCCATGACTCTATTACAATCTATCAGACGCGCTTGTACCGGATGTAGTACCTATCGTTTTGCCTTCCGTTCTTCCACATTTCGTCAAAGTAGCTTCCCCCGTATCCTTCGGGCACCCCGCTCTTGAACGCCTTCCCGCCGGCTTCCGTGGACTTGAAGAGTCCCGGGACCTTACTCAATTCCCTGCACATCCTCATCGCGTAGTTCGGGTCGTCGGTGACGAGAGTGAGGTGACCAACGCCCGGTTTCAACGACCGGTGCGCGTCGCGCAGAAACGCTTGGTCGACGAGGCACTGCAAGCTGCCCACCCACTCAGGGGGATCCGGGTAGTTGACGTACACCTCCGTCAGTGAACCGCTCGCAACGTGCGCGCCCATCATCTCGTGTGCCATGCCGCACAGCAGAGCGACGTTATCCAGTCTTCGACGCACGGCTTTTGCCCAAGTCATCCTGATCCTGTTTCGACGCATCTCCAACGCGAGCCAGTTTGCTTTACCCTCGTCCCGCTGCGCTCGCTCCGTGACCCAGTCGCCGTGGCCGCTACAAACCTCTAGTCGCACGGGTAGGTCGTTTCCAAACACCTCCTTGAAATCGAGAGGCTTCTTCGCATCCTCGGTACCCTCGACTATGAGAACCGGTGAGGATTCGCTCTCCGGCCCTCGATTGACAACCTCGGCAACCTCCTTGACGAAATCATCGCCCAAGGCCAGGAATTTCTCAACCTCATCAACTTGACGAAGCGCGTCGCTGTTACGCAACTTGAGGAACTGCTGGACACTTTTGCTCGCTTCTTCTTGTTGTTGCTGTTGTTGCTGCCTTTTGTCTTTCTTGTTACCCTTGCCTTGTTCGTTGTCGTTACCCGCCTTTGGCTCGTCGCTGTCACTGCCGTATCCTCCGGACCCGAACAATTCACCCGCGCCGTCGTCTTCAACCGTCCCCGCACCGTTGTCCTTAACCGCCTGACGGGCAGCCTCGCACGCGGACCTCGCCTTCTCTATATCACCCGTCAGACTGGACACCGTCGCGAGCGCTGCGTGCGCCTGGGGCGGAATCTCGAGATACTCCCGGTCAAAGTCGTCAACCACGGCCCACGCTCCATTCGCATCCATCGCCGCGCACCGAGCCTTGAGAAGGTACTCGAACGAAGCCACGTCGGGTGTGACGTTCGCATCTCGCATGGCGGCGAAACACTCGTCCGCCACTTTCGGATCCGCGTGGCGCACGCAGTTGCGAAGGAGCGTCGAGAAGGTCCGAACGTTGGGAGCTACGCACTCGACGCCGGCGCGGGACTGAGCCGTCATGTCGCGCACCGTCCTCGCCGCCTCCGCGAGCAACCCGTCCTGCGCGAGACCCTTGACGAGCACGGTGTACGTCACCTCGTTGGGTTCCACACCGGCGGCGATCATGTCGTCCCAAACCTTTCTCGCCCTGTCCAGCTCGCCGACGCGAACGCACGCGTTGAGAAGGTTCGTGTAGCTGTACACCGTCGGCGACAGGCCCGCGTCACCGATGCGCCTGAAAGCCTCCTCAGCGAACCCCATCTGCTTGTCGTTGCCGAAATCTTTGATGATGCGGTTGAAGAACTTGATCTCCTTGGTCTTAACCGCGCGCTTCAGCAGTGTCTGCGCGTCCCTCGAGCGCTTGCGGTTGCTCTTCATGGTCCTCGCCATCCCTTCGTCGAGAGCGGCGAGAGAGCTGTAGGGGACGGGCTCGACTTCGTCACCGGTCTTGGCGGGTTCCACGCCGGGCTTCTCCTCGAGCTCTTCCTCCACGACTTCTTCGGAGACGGGCGGATCATCGGGCTCGTCCACAGCCTCAATCGCGGGCGTCTCTCTGGCCTTCTCCGCCCCCTTCTCGTCCGATTTCTCGTCGGCGGCGGTCGCGCCGGTCCCGTCGCCATCTGGGAAATACCTGGCGACACGACGCTTGAACTTGGCGCTCGTAGGCGACGGTGCCTCGAACGAGGACCGATCGAGCACCCTGAGTCGTTTCATGTCTCGCGAGATGTCGACTCGAACCCTCGCGTGGGTTCGGTCGCGCGCGAGGAGCGACTGGCGACCGCCGCTTTTTTCTTCGCTTTTCAGGTTCTCAGGTCATTCTCGCATTCTCGCCGACGCAACCAGCCATGGCGCACGTTTCGACCATCATATCGCGTACCTCAATCACGGCGCCGCTGCGCGCGTCGCCCCATCGCCCAACGGGTGCCGGCTCGCGCCGTGCGGCCGTCACGGTGCGCGCGGGCAAGGGCAAGGGCGCCCAGTACCGTCGCGGCGCCGATGACCCGTACGCCAAGGAGAAGAACAAGGATAAGGTGGAGAAGCAGACCAAGGCGGCGCAGAGCGCGGAGGATGGTCCCCTTAACTCCGTGTTCACGAAGGAGGAAGCCAAGGAGGAGTATTTCCTGTTCGTGCGTAAGATGAAGGTGGACGGGTCCGCCGTGCCCACATCCGCCGCCTCCGCCGACGCCGATAAGAAATCCATCGAAGACGACGGAGAGTACTCGAGCGCCAACATCGGCGCCATGCTGGGCATGAAGGGCCCGGACAAGGATGGGTCTGAGTCCAAAATTTCCAGCCTCGGTAGCTGGCTGCCGTTGGGCGACGTTTCGATCGAGGCTGGAGGGGATCTGGACGTCGTGGTGGCGGAGCGCAGGAGGATGCTGGTCAAGTTTGCAAAGGTGAAGCACTTGAAGCTCCTCCCGGTGTGCGCGGATGAGAAGCTTGAGATTGGCGTGCGAGTGCAGCGAGGGCCGCCCCGTGGCGACGACCCGACCGCTGTGTTCCCGGTGGCGACTGACGCTAAGCACGAGGAGCTGGTCTGGGACCACGAGACCATGGGCGAGGAAGGGAGCGTTCGCGCGGAGCTTCGGCTGATGCAATCGCTGCCGAGCCTCCACAAGGGCAAGAAGAGCGAGATGCTCTCCTCGGCGATGGATATGATCAAGAGGCAGCAGGAGCAGGCTGCGGCGATTAAGGCGGCTCAAGAGAATTCCGCGGATGGGGCGTAATGGGACACGATGCGAGATATATAATTAGGAGTCCTCCATAGCCAGGGGTCGCGAGAATGTTAATAACATGGGCAAGCGTCTCGACAATGAATCGAATCATGAGTGTTACAACGAGAGTATAGGATTACACACTGTTCGTCTATGGTGACGGTGATTTCGCGACATCTCACTGCTTCCACCACGAGATGAGCCCTAACCCATCCGCGTTGATATCGGCCATGACCACCATCGGCGCGAAAGTCCCATCCGGCGTCGCCCCTTCCAGCGCGGTTCTCTCCACCAGCTCATCCGACGTCCTCGGCTGGTCCGGGAACTTTATACCCTGCACGCGGATCCTGACCGGCTCCTCCAGGTCCATGAACATCTTCGCATCCTCGTACATCCACACCCACAGTTGCTCGTCCTCATCGAACACCGAGGGCTCCTGCATAAGGTGCTCGGGGACGAAGATGTCGCTGAAAAACCCTATGTCGACGTAGAGCCCCGTCTTGTCGGCCCTCTTCAGCGTGCCCTCGAGAATCTCACCGTTGAAAGGACGGAAAACGACCACACGAAACTCCACCTTGAAGTGTGCGCTCCCTTCACCAGGGTACACCGTCCCACCCTCGATGCTGACGATCTCATACAGCGTGATGACGAGGCCGAGGTCCTTGATGACTTTGTCTATGTACAGCGATTCGATCTCCTGGGTGATGGCCTCCAGCCGAGGCTTACCGAGGTTCTCGGGGAGGATCTTGACGTTCGCATCTTCGAGCCTAGATATCTGAAACATCGCTAAGATCGCTCCGGACCCACTCGCGCCCACGCGTACGGCTCCGAGCGCCCAGTGTTGTGAGCGAGGGGCGGGGGCGATTTCTCGCTTTTTTGTTCGGGCGCGCCAAAAATACGGTATCACAACTTAGACTGGACCCTCTGACTACTCCCGGGTGAACTGACGTCCACGACCACCTTCCCTATGCTCTTTCCACCCTGCAAGTGCGCGACTGCGTCGTTCACCGCCTCCATGCCGGCGAACGGCGTCGGGTCGATCTCCCCCCTGAGCTGGCCCTTCTGCATCAACCTGAACAGACCCTGCAGGTGTCGTTTGAAGTGAGCCGCGTACTGCGGTAGGAAGAATCCGCGCAAGCTCGCACTCTTCCACAGCAGCTTCTCCGGCAGTCCCGGGTGATTGCTGGGAACCCAGGCGCTGTTCGCATCGGATCCACCGGACGTGTATTGACTCATCATCCCGATGATGATGCAGACACCTTTTGGAGCGAGCGCGTCCATCGCAGCCGCAAACATCTCCCCACCGACCGATTCGTACACGACATCGACACCCCGCTTGAACTCTTTCCTCAGGACGTCTCGGACCTTCTCCTCGCGGTAGTTGATGACCCTATCAACACCGAGATCGGTGAGCATCTTAGCCTTGGCATCACCCCCGCACGTGGCGACAACACGATGTCCCGCGAGCTTTGCGAGCTGAACCGCGATTTGCCCCGTCCCTCCCGCCGCCGCCGTGACCAAAACCGTCTTTGGTTTCCCCTTAGTAGAGCCCCCACGCACGGCGTCATCAAGCGGGATACCACCCGTCATTTCAAGAGCGAGACTCGCGGTCAGACCCGAGGTGAGCATGACGAGCGCCCTGGCAGAAGCCTCGGGCACCGGCATCACCAAATCCGCTCTCTCGACGGCGTACTCGCTGAATCCTCCGTAAGTGAGCGTCGCGACGGGCTGACCTGGTCGCAGCTGGACTCCGGTTCCCACTGCCGCCACCACGCCGACCGATTCAAACCCCGCGTCGAAAGGAAGCTTCGACGCAGCCTGTTTCGCGCCTCCGAAGTATCTCCCGGCAGAGAAATTGACATCCGACGCGTTCACGCCGGTGTATCGGCGCTCGATCAGCACCTCGCCGGCTGCGGGGCGCGGCATAGGAGCGGTCACGATCTTGGTCGCCGCGGCAAAGTCCGCCGAGAGCGTGTGTACCACCACCTTGCGGAACGTGGACGGCAGGGGCGCCGGAGCGGGATACCTCGCGAACGCATCTGACTCCGCCTCGACCGAGTTCGTTCTGACGCGTTTCCAAAACTTTGGGTTTGGCGTCGGGACGTACGCGACGAACCCCCCGCTCTTGTCCCCTCGGTTCATCACCGCGAGTGCCGCACCAGCCTTGGTCTGATCACGCACGAGCTCCATCGCGGCATCCACCACCTGGTCCACAGTCAGCAGCTCGCCGCCCGTCTGCGCGAGGAGCGCCTTGGCCCCAACCTCGCCGATGGCCTGAAACTGCCCTTGCACGAGGGCGGTATCGGTGAACTGCGGGCAGAGCGCGTTGACCCTTACGCCGTGCGTCTTATGGAGATGCGCGAGGGATTGCGAGTACAGAACCACCGCCGCTTTCGTGGCGGAGTACACGGGAGCCTGAGGCATGGGAAAGATACCACCCGCGGATGCCACGTTGACCACGACGCGGTCCGACGCGGTTGTTTTGGCAGAACCCATCTTGCCCCTCATGGCGTCAACCGCGAGCCTCGTCCCTTGGATGACAGCGTTGAGGTTCACGTCCACGACCGACTGCCACTTGGCGCGCTCGCCGATACCCGCGTTGTTGAAGCACGCGTGAAGATCGCCAAACTCGCGGACGTGCGCCCGGAACGCCCGCTCCAGATCCGCAGCGTTGGCCACGTCGGCACTGATCAGCCGGGTGACGCACTCCGGGTTCGCGGCGGATACCAGCGCGCTGGTCTCGGCGAGACCATCGTTGGACAGGTCCACCATGGTGATTCCCGATGCTCCCTCCCGGGCGAGGCGCACGCACAAGCCCCGGCCGATGCCCTGGTGAAGACGAGATGATGTGGAGGCGAAAGTCAGAAAGGATAACCGCGCAGATCCCGTCGTGCAGTGGTGGAGAACGCGGGAGCGGGCGGACACGATAACGGAGGGGCGACGCACCGAGCCCGAGCCGGTGACTAAAGCCGATTTGCCGTTCATCAACATCGTAAGAGGAGCGCGTCCAGTCGCGCCTTCCTCGTGTGTGTCGACACGGTCGGCACCGAAGAGGATAACACATCATGCTTCCTCGGTGGGAGCGGCGGAGGAGCCGAGGAGACCGAAAGCGCGACCGTTTTTCTCAGGATCGGTCTTTCGCCAACGCCAGAGGCGGCGAGGCACTTCTGCACGCGCGACCGGAGGCCAGTATTGACCCGACGCGCCAATCATGGACGGCGATGTCAAGGACATGACGTTCAGCGACGCGATGTTCCCGCAGATCGTCACCCCGACCGAAGAGGGCGAGGACCCGACGGTCATGACTGGCGATTTCGCCACCGACACCCAACCCCGCCCCGGGAGGAACGCTTTCGGCGAGAAGCCGCGATGGAGCCGGGAGGCGCCCGGTGGCATCGATCGCGCGATCGATAGTCCCGCGGCGCACGTCCTGTTCGAACCGTCCAGGCTCCACGAGGCGGCTTGCAAGGGTTTCATCGAGGAGGTGACCTGGCTGCTGGATTCCGCGCCCGCTGACCAAAGATGCACGGTGGACGACCTCGACCCCGGCGGCAGAACCCCATTGCACTTCGCCGCGGGGTTCGGCCACGTGGACATCGTCAAGCTGTTGTTGGACCGTAAATGTAAGCTGGTGATCCGGGACATGTGGATGAAGGCTCCGGTGGATTGGGCGATCCAGACTCAGCAACACGAGATCGTCGAGATGATGCGCATCGAGGCTGTCAAACAGAAAATCTCAGGAGGGAAAGGCGAGATTGCGCCGCTGATGACCAAGTGCGAGGCCACCACCGGCAAGACGTTGGAGGAGGTGGACGCGTACATGACCAACTGGGAAACGGAGGTCTATGACAAGCTCGACAAGCAGTACAGGTAGAAAAGCCGGGCACGCGGGCACCGTGAAGACGTCGCCCCCCCGCCCGTGAGAGTAACGCTCGTCCTCGTTGAAATCCGATGTCTCCAATCAGCCCCGCTCGTCAACACCTTGGACCCTTCGTCTGCTCCCTCTTCTGTTTGAAAACCAGATCCGCACAACGGGGCACGCGACGACCTAGGACAGGCGGAAGATGGATCCTCCGATGGAAGAGGGTCTCGACAATGAGACGGAGGTCACGTTCGTGAAGGAATCACCCGAGGTCGACGGGCTCGTGCAGCAAATCAAGGACGCGCTCGAGGAGGGAGATCGTGGAGCAGACGGCACCTCGACTCCGATCGCCAAAACCGTGTTCCACAAGATCCAGGAGATCGTGGAGCGGTACCAGGAGTATCCGACGCTCCTGGACCAGCACCTGGAGCGATGGATCCTTCCCCTGACCTCGGTGATCCGTCGCGAAGCCTACAGGGGTTCCGAGGCTGACATGGTTCTCGTCCAGCGCGCGTCAAGGGCGCTCCACGCGCTCGCATCCGTCCGCGGATACAAAACCGTGGTCAAGTTTTTCCCGCACGAGGCGAAGGACTTCGAGCCAGTGGTCGGCTTGCTGGTGCGATCGCACGACGTCGGCTCGCTGGCGACGAACATGGAGGAGGCGGATGAGCTCGGTTCCGCGTGGGAGACGCGCGCGACCCTGATCCTGTGGCTCTCCATCCTGGTCCTCATCCCTTTCGACCTCGTCACTGTCGACTCTCAGGTGACGACCAACACTGGCGACGACGGCGCGGCGATGGCCAAGGGTGGCGGGCAGCAAGAGGCGCCACCGGTCGTGCTCAGGATCATCGCACTATGCCAGGACTCATACCTGCGCGACCCGGGGATCGTGCGAGACCGAGCCGCGTTCCTACTCGCCAAGCTCTTGACTCGACCGGACATGCCGCTCGCGCTGCAGAAGTTTTTGGCGTGGGCGACTGACGCGCTCGGGGGCCAATCGGAGTACACGGAACAAGAGAAGATGTTCATCGTACCCGGTGTCGCGCGCGCACTGGCGGCGATATTCAAGCTCGGCAAACGAGCGGAGCTTCTGGAGGTTGCGGAGAGGTTGTGGGCGGACGCGAGGGACCTCGCGGACTCACCCGCCGCGAAGGCTTCGACGTTGACCCGCAAGCTGGCGTGCAAGCTGACGCAGAGGATAGGTCTCCTGTTCTTGAAGCCGAGGGTGGTGTCTTGGAGGTACGATCGAGGCGCGAGGTCGCTGGAAGATAACCTGAAACGGGCGTTGGTCATCAGCCAAGGCGGGGACGCAGACGCCGAGGACAGGAAAACGGCTGAGGAGCAGAAAGTAGCGCAGGAAGAGGAGGAAGAGGAGGACTGGGATATCCCGGAGGAGATCGAAGAGGTCATCGAGGCTTTGCTGACCGCTCTGCGCGATAAGGACACCGTGGTGCGCTGGTCCGCGGCTAAGGGTCTGGGAAGAGTCACCGCTCGCCTTCCCGCGGAGCTCGGCGATGAGGTGGTTGGTTCAATCTTGGAGTGCTTCGCGCCGACTGAGAACGACAACACCTGGCACGGCGCGTGCTTGGCTCTGGCGGAACTTTCCCGTCGTGGACTCCTCCTCCCCGTCCGTCTACCGGATGCGGTCCCGAACGTGGCATCCGCCCTCGCGTACGATGTGCGAAGAGGACCCCACTCAGTCGGCGCGCACGTTCGAGACGCGGCTTCCTACGTGTGCTGGGCGTTTGCCCGCGCGTACGCGCCGGAAATTCTCGCACCGCACGCCGACGCACTCGCGCCTTCCCTGCTGATCGCCGCGTGCTTCGACAGGGAGGTTAATTGCAGGCGCGCCGCTGCCGCCGCGTTCCAAGAGTCTGTCGGTCGTCTCGGCGCGTTTCCGCACGGCATCGACATCGTCCAAGTGGCGGACTACTTCGCGCTTGGATCGAGGACCAAGGCGTACACCGTCGTTGCCGATCACATCTGCGGTTACGACGAGTACAGGCGCAGGATGTTGAACCATCTGTGCGATGTGAAGCTGATTCATTGGGAGCGCGCCACCAGAGAGCTCGCGGCGAGGGCGATTTCCATCATCGGCCGCAGGGACCCGGAGTGGATCCGGGAGGTTGCGCTGCCCGTGTTGTTGGACCGGTCACTTTCAACGAACCTCGAAGCGAGGCACGGCGCTTGCGTGGGTGCGGCGGAGGCTTTGATCGCACTTAAAAATGCGGGCGAGCTTTGCGTCGAGGGTGAAATCGCGACCAAGGTCACCGGCCTGGTGGCTGCGATCGAGAAAGCTCGCCTGTATCGAGGCAAGGGTGGCGAGGTTATGCGCGCGGCCGTGAGCAAGTACGTGCAGTGCCTGGCGTCTGTCGCTCAGCCGTTGGACAAGGGATCGGGACCAGCGACGGGCCCGAAGTCGCTGCGATCCACACTTCTCGCCTCGCTAGAGGAGAATCTCAAGCATCCCACGGTCGACATTCGTGACTCTGCGGTTGCGGCGATGAGGGAGTTTGCGGCTTCTTACATGGTCGGATCCAACCCAGCCGCGGGTGCCAAGAGGCTGATCGTGAAGCTCGCGACGACCCTGAGGGAGGACCCGAACCCGGCGGCGAGGAGAGGTGCGGCGCTCGCGCTCGGCGTGATGCCGCGTGAGATGCTCTTCTCCTCCGTGCCAGGGTTCACCGCCGACGTTGATGAGAACGCCGAGGAGGGTTCCGCACCCGTCGAGCCGGAGATGATCCCCGCGTGGCGCATAGCTCTCGGAGCTCTCAAGGCGGCGTCGATCCCCGAAGAGGACGTCGAGGCGAGGGACGCAGATGCACGCGTGTGCGCGACGAAGGGAATGGCGGGAGTCCTATCGCAGATGGCGACCAATCTGATTGAGGATGACTACGCGGCGACGTCGCAAGCCGCTTCGGAGGTCATCTCGTCTCTGCTTACGTGCATGGAGGATTACTGCACGGATAACCGAGGCGATGTCGGCTCCTGGGTGCGTGAGGCTGCGATGGAGGCGCTTCCTGGTGCCATCGCAGCTTTGCAGGCGTCGGGACTCGAGCTCGTGACGGGCAGGTGCACGACGATTGTCTCGGCGCTGCTCAAGCAGTGCGCCGAGAAGATTGATCGCACGAGGGCGTCGGCGGCGACGTCTCTGTGCGCGGTGCTCCGCGGCCGTGAGTCCGCTAAGCTCGAGCCATTGCCGGACGTACCCGGGTCTGAGATGTTGTTGAAGGCGGCGCCTAAGGAGGAGAGACTGGCTGCGTCTTGGGCCGTTCCCATCAGTGCGTACACGGCGTTGACCCCATTACTTGTCTCGGGCGGGTCGGATCCGCTCGCGGCGTACAGGGCAGATCTCATCGAGGGGATCGTGGTTTCCGCCGGTGGTGTCGGTGACAGCCTCGGCAAGGCTTCGGGTGGTGCGCTCGTTGCCACTCTCAAGGGTGACCCAGCGCTGCAGGAAACCGTGGCGAATGAGCTGGTGGACCTGTTGACTCGCCGCCGAGGCGCGGACAGGGTCACCGTGCCGCTGCTCCGCATCTTGGACTTGCTCTTTTCGTCCGGGGCGCTCGCCTCCGTCGCTCCAGCGTATCCGACCCCGCCAGGTGCATTTGCGTACGAGCTCGCCGAAAGTCTCCGCGCCGAGCTCAAGGGGTCCCGGGACGTTGCCAAGCTCTGCCACGGTGTTCAGGCGCTCTCGCACGTCGCCGCGCTCGGACCCGACGCGGCAAACTCGGACCGGTGCGCGAGAACGTCCGCGCTGCAGGGTACCCTCGCGCTGATTGTTAGCAGGTACCCTCGAGTCCGTAGGGTCGCGTCAGAGGCTCTGTACGTCTTGCTGCTCGGCTTGGACGAGGAGGACGCCGGCGAGGGGATCGAGGCGGCGATTGAGCTGTTGTCTGACACGAGGTGGGACGCGGAGCTCACCGCGGTCAAACCCGAGCGGAACAAATTGTATCCGCTCCTGGGTCTGGAGGCTCCCGCGGCGGCGCTCGAGGCGGCGAAGGGACCGGGGGTCAAGGTCAAGGTGGTGGACGAGAACGAGTCATACGCTGCGCTCGTTGGGAGCGCTGGGTACTGAGGAAGACCAAGGAGGCGCACACAGGGACTCATCTAATATACAACTCGAGACAGTTACTACCGAAGCGTCCATCGCCGCGCCAGAACCCGCGGTGACACCACACCGCCGCGCCAGTGACGCGCTTCTTCCCACGTTTTAACGAAGTTTCGAAAACTTCCCGAAATTCCTCAGAGTGCCGAGCGCGGGGCTCGCGGCGACCCCGGAGGTTCGTTCAATGCCGCCCTCCAAGCGGCGCAAGACGTCTGCCGTGTCGCAGCCGGCATCCGGAAACACGAGCGCCGACGAGCGAGCCCTGCGTTCCGCGAGCGCACGGGGCGACCCGCCCGAGGCCCCCGACGCAGATCTCGACCCCGTCGATGAGTGCGCGCCGTTTTCCCCCGACGGCAACGTCGCGACCGTGATATACTCCCATATCGCCGACGTTCAAACCCGCGGCGCTCTCGCGATGGCGAGCAGGTCCTGGCGGGACGTGTCGATGCTGCCGGCGTCGCTGCCGAGGAGGCTCGACCTGGATGGTCTGTCAAAGTCGCAGGTCGACCGCCTCCTGGATGTCGACGGATTGACATCCTTGGACGAGGAACGGATGTTGGAGCTCGCGGGCGTGGATAAGGAGGACTTCTGCGAGTGGGCCGCTGTCCGCACGGGGTGCTTGAAGCTCATCGCATGGGCCCTGGAACGTGGGTTTCCGTGGGGGGGATATCCGCCCGGCCTCGTGTCGGATGACGTCCTTGCCGTGCGGATGTGGCGTGCGAATGACGTCTTTGTCTTGCGGACATGGCGTGCGATGTGCCCTGAACTGCAGGAGAGGTGGCCGGAGGACGAGCGACCGGAGGATTGGGAAGGGGTGGATATGGAATACGACCGGGTGGTGGTGCTCGAGTTGGTAGACTTTGGCCTGACCGGAGCTGTGCCGGCTGAGATCGGGCAGCTCACGGCGCTGAAGGAGTTGTGGCTCAACGACAACAAGCTGACGAGTGTGCCGGCGGAGATCGGGCAGCTCACGGCGCTGGAGGTGTTGTACCTCAGCGCCAATCAGCTGACGAGCGTGCCTGCGGAGATCGGGCAGCTCACATCGCTGGAGAGGTTGCAGCTCGACGACAATCAGCTGACGAGCTTGCCGGCGGAGATCTGGCAGCTTATGGCGCTGACGTACTTGAACCTCGAGGGCAATCAGCTGACGAGCGTGCCGGCGGAGATCGGGCAGCTCACGTCGCTGACGATGTTGCACCTCGACAACAGTCAGCTGACGAGCTTGCCTGCGGAGATCGGGCTGCTCACCTCTCTGATGAGGTTGAACCTCCACGACAACAAGCTGACGAGCTTGCCGGCGGAGATCGGGCAGCTCACGTCGCTAACGGAGTTGGACCTCGAGGGCAATCAGCTGACGAGCGTGCCGGCGGTGATCTGGCAGCTCACCGCTCTGAGGCAGTTGAACCTCACCAACAATCAGCTGAGGACCTTGCCCGCTGCGATACGCGAGCTCAGAGCGGCGGGCTGCGATGTGCGCACAGATGACAGCGTGAGGGTTGACGAATAGAAACGGCTCTTGTATGCGCGACAGTAGCTTGTAACATGTGAACGACGGCTCCGTGACACACTAGCTAGAGTTGAGTGGGGTACATCGACGCACGTGCACGCGCACCTAAAGTCGCCCCGCTGCAGGCGTGTTCGGCTTATCTCGTGACGCGCATGCTCCCTAAACCGAGGGCCTCCCGGCGGGATTCGCATGTCCCGTTCTGATGCGTTGCAGCCGGTTGTCGAGGGTTCTCTTGTGGTGCTTGGGGTATGCCTTAGGGTTGTAGGGTTCATCGAGGGTATACTTTAGGTCAAGGGTTGTATATGGTATCGGGTTTGTAGTGGACTACCATGACAACGTGTGCCACCAATTGTGGTGAGTTTCTGCCTGTTCGCCCATACGATTTTCCATGACAACGCCACAAACATGCCAACCATTTTTGGACTTTTTTTGGAGTTGACGTCGTGCCAAATTGTCATGGCGTATGAGCAAAAATACCCCAATTTGGCACGTTGTCATATGGGTTGTCATGGGAAATTGACTCAAGATTAACTCAAGCATTTAACTCAAGTATTAACTCAAGAAGCTTCTCATTGGAAACGGCACCCTCGCAACCTCGGAGTGGATAACACAGCCGCGCCCCCTCGGTTTTGCTCACTTCTCGCCAGCGTGCGCGCAACTCCCGACGCCTGTTTAACTTGAACACGCGCGCCCACCACTGCGAGAGCGACGACTCCGAGCCATCAGCGCATCGTTTGACCGCGATATGCGTGACGACGACCCCCGTCGCCGCGCGTCTTCGACGAGATATGCGAGGAATGCTGACCGGGACTTAGGGTATTTTGCTTGAGGGTTAGGTTTTTGTGGAAGGCCTTCGGTTAGTATTGAGGGCAAGGGTTTTACAAGACCACAGGGTATGCTTTAGGGTTTAGGGTTTAGGGTTTAGGGTTTAGGGTTTAGGGTTTAGGGTTTAGGGTTTAGGGTTTAGGGTTTAGGGTTTAGGGTTTAGGGTTTAGGGTTTAGGG
>Ga0302116_1000886_pt1 | contig 18075 bp, 11 predicted proteins | sample AG5_SCM_MG_FD_203124 | JGI IMG/M metagenome (GOLD analysis project Ga0302116, IMG submission 203124) | Marine microbial communities from Western Arctic Ocean, Canada - AG5_SCM | ecosystem: Environmental > Aquatic > Marine > Oceanic | place: Canada: Western Arctic Ocean | collected 2017-10-01 | reverse complement strand
CCCTCGCGCCCGCCCACGTTTCAAACTCTGAGGTCCTGGACGCAAAGTCAAACTCCGACGACCTCCACGCGAAGTCATCATCTTCCGTATCCTCCTTCCCCACCGCCGGCGTCTCATCCGCCGCCTCGATCACCCTCGCGATGCATCCCTTCACGAACGCGGCAACCTCCCTATTCGCCGCCTCGACCCGCGCCGCGTGCGCCTTTCGAGCTTTATACCCGCGAAAATTCGATTGCACCGTCGTCGCCGCGCCCACCGTCTCTTGACGCATCGTGACGAAGTTCCGCCGCGCCTTGTGCCCGCGGTATTTCGTCTGCAGCTTGACCGCCGCGACGTGCCGTTCCTTCCGCGCCTTGCCCGCGTCCTTCCGCGCGACGTGACCACGAAACGTCGCCTGCACCGAAGTCGCCGCTCGCTCCATCTTTGTAAACTCTTCGTATTCCTCCACGATGATTTCCTCGCAGAGCCTCCGTACCGCCTTCCGTCCCAACACACCGCGCACACGCTTCTGTATGATCGTCGCCGCGGCGTTGAGCTCGTCGAGTAGCATTGGGCTGTCCAGCGGCGGGTCCATGGGCATCTCCCCGTGCAATGAGACGTAACGCATCTGAAATTCGACGACGCGCTTAAACGCGAGAATTCGAGTAGCCGCGCCCGCCGCCGCTTCAGCCCTCACGCGCCCGTCCCTTTCCTTCACCAGCCGCCGCTCGAGCATGGCGTTCACCGCGAGCGCCTCGCTGATACCGGCGGCGGCGCGCGCGGCGAGATCCCGCGACGCCTCCGTCTGTTTACTCGCACGTTTGCCCGCGTCCTTGACGTCATCCGCCAACTCCTTCTTTGCGACGTCCGCGCCCTCCCTCGCGAGCCGACGCACCTGCTCCAAACGCTCAGCCTCCCTCCCCGTGGCGAACTCGACCATCTCGGCGAGCTCCTTCTTGGTCCTCGCGCCGTCCTCGAGCGCCGTCGCGAGTTGTGCCCTCGCCGTTTCGAGCTCCTCCTCGAGATGTTTCGTCGAGCGCAGATCCATCGGGACGCCCTCCGCTTTTTTGCGCATGCGCGCCGCGCCGAGTTCCTTCATCGCCGCCTTGAGGTCGCCCTCCAGTCGCGTGTTGCGCTTGACGAGGGCATCGCACTTCCCGCGGAGATCCTCGAGGGACAGCGCGTCGTCCGGTCGCGCGTTCTCGTCGCCGAAGGAGTGCACCGATGTCGGCAGGAGCTCGTCGGCATCTACGAAGGATTTGGGCTCCGCTGGGTCCGGGCTCATGGCGCGCGCGGTGGGACCGGGTCGGAGTGGCGATGTTCTCCGGCCTCGCGCGGGGGATACCATGCCGTTACCATCATCGGCGACGTCGTCTTCGTCCGCCCGCGGCGCCGGTGGCCTCGCGTCGAGCGCGGTCACGAGCACGCCGAGCACATTCTTCGCGAGGAGGAGCGCGGGCCTGGTCTGCTCGCCGCTCACGTCGCGCTCGTCGACCGCGTGAAGGAGCCGCGCGAGGGCCCGCGCGTCGCCCTCGGGGAGGTCAGCGTCCGCCTTGTGAAGCAGGAACGCGGGCGTGAGCGCCGCGAAGCTCGCCATGGTGGGCCGTCGAGGCGCGCGACACCAGTGGCTCCGTGACATGCATCGTTCCCCCCGAGAGACGGGTGAGAGTTATTGGACGGCTCGGGGAGACTAACCGTCGCGACACCGCTCGGGACTCGGCCCAGCGCCCACGGCCTACGCGACGGACACGTCACCCGCGCGCGAACGACTCGAGCTCGATGAGAATACACATCAACACGCACGTCAGCGCGCGCGAGCCGGCCGATACGGGCGATGACGACGAGGAAGACGAGGACCCTTCCGCGCCACCGAGCGTTCCTCGAACCGACGGTGCAATCACCGACGCGTTCTGGCGACCCGACGCGAAGTTCGCGGGTAACAACACACGCGACGACACCGAAGATGCCCGGACGACGAAAGAACACCGTCGACGCGGCTCGTCCGAATCCTTTTGGGTCCGTGTCGTGCGCGCGCTCGAGACGGAGTCCATCAAGGACGCGCGTCGAGCCGCGCTCTTGGACAGAATCTACGACTCGCATCTAGATGCAGACCTGGACAATCACGACGGCAATCACGAGGGGAAGGACCGACCGCTCGAATCGTGGAGCCCGCGCGATTCCTCAGCGCTCCGCGCTTTGCTCGAGGACGACGCCAGGGAGGACGGCGCGGCGTCCGTCGCCCACGCGAGGGCGCAGGCGATGTCCTTGATCCGCTCGAGGACGTGGACCCTCCTGGACGATCCTTCATCGTCCAAAGCGGCTCGAGCCGTCAGCGTCGCCACACTGGCACTCATCCTCATCTCGTCCCTCGCGTTTTGCCTTGAGACCATGCCGCAACTCACGGCGAGCGCGGACGCCAGGCTCGCGTTTCACGCGATCGAGTCCGTGTGCGTTGGGTTGTTCACGCTTGAATACTTTCTCCGACTCGCCGCGTGCCCGAACACCCGCGCGTTCCTGACGTCGCCGATGAACGCTGTGGACCTCGTCGCCATCGCGCCGTTCTACCTCGCGCTCTTCGTGGACAACTCGGGCGGCGCGGGGGGTGCGAGGATGCTCCGGACGCTGCGTTTGGTGCGTGTCACTCGGCTGTTCAAGCTGGGCGGCCGGGTGGCTCGGCTGCGGGTGGTGGCGTCGTCGATGCGGGAGAGCGCGGACATGCTGGCGATGATGGTTTTCCTCCTCGCCGTCGCCGTGCTGGTGTTCGCCACCTTGGTGTTCTACGTGGAGCGGGGTGAGTACGTGCCGGAGGATCCGGTCGACGGCTCGGGCGGGTTCTACAGCAGACGCTCCGACGCGAGCTGCAGCCCAAGAGGTTGGAACGTTTCAGACTCGAGTTTAGGAACGAGCTACGTATGCGAACGGCACGAGACGCCGTTCAAGTCCATCCCTGACTCCTTCTGGTGGACCGTCGTGACGTTGATGACCGTGGGGTACGGCGACGAGATCCCGACGACGGGTGCCGGTAAGTTCGTCGCGTGCGTCGCTATGGTCGCCAGTTTACTGCTCCTGGCGCTGCCCATCTCCGTCATCGGCACGGAGTTCACGGAGCAGTGGATGGAATACAAACAGGCGGACGCGGAAGCATCCCGGGCCAACACCGGCGGTGACGCACCCGTCGTGGGTCCCACGAGTCGATCGATCAAGCCCGCGGGTCTCGTGGAGTCCGAGCGAGTCGTCAGTCGACGCGCCAGGGCTCTCGAAGAGACCCTTCGAAGGTGAGCTTATTTTTATTTCCATACGGGCAATTAGTATGACGTGTTTTTTAAACTCAGGGTTCGAGCCGTCACCGTCGACGCCGGGGATCGCGTCCACTCCGTCGATACCATGGTGCGCGCCAAGCGGTTAGAACAGGGCGTGATCGAGCGCCGCGCGGCGAAGCTGGGCGCGTCCGCCGAAGGGAGTGAGTCCGCGCTGAGGCTCCTGCGGGACGTCTTCAGCGACGGCGAGGACAGGCGGTTGGTGCTGGAGGTTGAGGCGTTGGCTGAGGAGCGCGAGCGTCTGCGGGCGGTCGCGGAGGTGGCGGAGGGGCTCGGAGGGGACGGGGCGCCGGGTCTGGTGCTGAGGTGCCTGGACAGGTACGCGCTGCTCGCGGAGTTGACGGAGGATGACGGGGAAGTGCTGGTGGGGGAGGCGAGGGCGCTGAGGGAAAGGGCGCTGAGATTGATTAACGGGTAATGTAAGGGGCTTTCGTGACTGTAATGCGTATGCGATGAAATATATTTGACTCGTAATTATGACGGAATTGTAACTACGCACCATACGACTTTTGGTGCAAAAGGAATATCCCGCGAGCTTTTGGTCTTCTTCTTTTGTTTGTAACACCTTTTTGGAGGTTCGACCATCCAGGCGGCGCACCGAGCGCCGAGCGAGGACCCCCCGAGAGCGCTCGAGAGGTTCAGTCGCGGTCGACGAGCCGAAAGAAAGCTCGCGACGTGCGCGTTCGTCCCGGGAGACACGCGCGACGCCCTCCACGTCGACGGTTCACCCCGCGGAAAGAAGCGACAGCATCTAAAAAGCACGGGAAAGTGACACACGCGACGACACGGTCAGGATGGGCGGAGTCGGGGCCGCCGCGGGCGCCGCCCCGACGGGTACGGCGGTGCTCATCATGGCCCTGCTGGTCACCGTGACCAGCAGCAGCCTCGCGCTCACCATGGCGTACCTGTTCCGCAGCGGATACCCCTACCAGAGCACGGTGCTCGCCGCGCAGCAGCTGGTCTGCACCGGCTTTGGAGTGGTGGCCATGCAACTCATGCCGGAGGAGCGGAAGAAGCTGAGGATCTCGCGCCACAACTACCTCACCATGCTGCTGCCGTTCACGATCGTGCTCAGCGCCAAGCTGTTTTTGCAGAACAAGGCTGTGCAGTACGTCTCGCCGGCTTTCTACGCCATGACTGGGCAGCTGCTGCCAGTGGGCGTCACGATCGCGGGGTTCCTGACGGGGTCGCAAAAGTTCAAGTGGTCCACGGTGTGCGCCGCCGCGGTGGTATCCGTGGGGGGCATCTTGATCAAAGCCGGCCAGATGGAGCTCTCACCCTTCGGCTTCATCCTCACCATGTCCTCCCTCGTTCTAGACGTCGTGAGGCTGCTCCTGATGCAACACCTGCTGCAGCCGCTGAGGCTCACCGGTATCGGCATGATGCTCCTCTCGGCGCCGCAGCAGTGCATCCTCTTCTGCGTGAACGCGGTGTGGACCGACGTGGGCGCCATCGCGCGGCGCATGCAGCTCACCGAGGAACAAGGGGGGTTCGGCGGCGAGTTCATGCCCATCGTGGGCACGGTGTGCGCCCTGGCGGTGGGCGTGGTTCTCTTCAACCTCTTCTTCGTCAAGATGACCAGCGCCATCATCAGCGCCATCTGCACGCCGTTTAAAGACCTGTGCACGATCATCATGTCGGATCTCTTCGTGGATCCGAGGACGGAGACGCCGAGAGCCATGGCGGGGTTCGGGCTGGCGTGCACCGCGTCGTTCGCGTACAACGTCCACGACATCTACGCGAGACGAAAGGCGAAGGAGAGCGAGGAGGAGGAGAAAAAGCCGCTGCTGGAGGAGGAGGGCCGGGTGGGCGCGGCGGGGAAAGGAGGTTCAGACGAGGTGAACGACGGGGGTGAAGGCGACGACGCGGGCGGCGAAGGCGACTGGACGTACAGGGACGCGTACGTCGTCGGGTTCACATGCTGCGGCGCGGGCATCGTCGTCTACGCCGCGGCGCTGTGGTGGCACTTAAACCGCCTCTGATTCAGCGCCGCGTCGCCCCCCTCCATTCTTTCCGAACGACGAGTGTATCTACGCATCGTTTCGTATTATTTTAGCCGTGTCAATTAAGTGCAACACTTACGTCAGTTCGTCGCCGCCGTCGCCTCGCGCTTCTCCTGCGCCTCCTTGGCCCGAGCGACGGATTCCTCGTGTTCCAACTTGTGCACCCGGAGCTCCGCCCGCTCTGCGAAGAGCCGCGCCTTCATCCGCTCCAGGTGCTCGCGTTCCTTCACCAAACCCGTCTCGAGGTCCTCGAACCCGCGCATCTTCGCCTCGATCTTCTTCATCTGCGCCTCCGCGACGGAGATGACCAGCCGCTGAATCTCGCGCTCCTCCGCGTCGGCCAGGAGCTTGGCGCGAACCGCCGCCGCCGCCAGACCCGTCGCCGCCGCCTCCCGACCCTTAGCATCCGTCACCGGGATATCCTTCGCCGTCTTACCCCCATCGGTCCCTTCCTTCCCGTCCCCGTCCACGTCCATCGCGTCCGCGCCCGCCTCCTCGTCCATGGCCTCGAGCGCGGCTCTGGCGGCGGCGGCGGCGACCCGCGGCGCCACGCACGTCGCCAGGAACGCCACGTTGGACATCACGGGATTGGGCGCGCCGGCGAAGGGCACCGACAGGTCGTTCGGTGACTCATCGAGATGCACCTCCGGCCTGCCCATGCGGTGTCCGTCGGTGGAGAACGCGTCGCCGCCGCCGCGTACGTCAGTCGGGTCCCGCGAGGAATCTAACGCGTTTGGGTCGAGTTCGTCCAGGAATCGTTCCTCGATTGGCAGGCGAATGAACCGTCGGATGCACTCCTCGACGCTCTTGGTGCCCACGTGCGTGGCCACCTCGGCCCACGACTCGCCGTGCAGCTCGAGTGCTTCCAGCAAGAGCAGGGTCTCCTGGTCGGTCCAGTCGTCCTGTTCCATCTCGGCGTCGGATTCGTCCTCCTCGTCGTCGTCGTCCGTGACCTCCTCCCCGTCCTCGTTGACGGACACCGTCCTCGCCCTCTTAGCCTTTTTACTCGAAGCGCCTTGCGCGACGGTGCGCAGGAAGCTCCCGCTCGTGGTCCCGTCGGGTAACTTACCGGCGGAGAAGCACCGCCCGCACACGTCCACGCCCCCCACCAAAGCCTTGGCCAACTTTACCGGCGGCTTGGCGCAGTGGTAGTACGCGGTGCCCTTGCCGGTGATGTCCGCGTCGCACCCGACGCACGCGCGCTTGACGTTACCTTGGTTGCCGTAGAGCACGGCGTGCGCCGCGAGGGGTACCTCGATCACTGGCGCGGGCTGCTCCGGCCGGGGGTTAATGGGCGGGCGGCCGCGGCGGGCGCCGGCTTGCTCCGCGGCGAGCTCCGCGGCGAGCTCCGTCGCCTCCGCCTCCGCCACGGACGTCGCGGCGCCGTTCAGTGGCGTGGGCGGGAACCTGTAGAGCGCCACGTTCGCGGCGCTGAACGTCCCGGCGTCGGGCCGTTCCGGGCGGACGACGTCCACCGCGACGACGCGAGGGACGTTCGCGCCTAGTCCGGCGGCTCGTTCGGGATCCGAGCGCGGGCGCCAGTTGATTAAGCCCCACCGCTCGAGAAAGTCAAAGACGCGCTGCAGCGAGTTGACGTCGCCGACTAAACCGCGGCGCGCGCGGGTGAACCGGAGGCACTCCCCTGAGCTCTTCACCGCGCGGTACCGGTTCATCATCGCGGCGCGAATCGTGCGGTAGGTCTCCGGCGTCTTATTTTCGCTCCGCCCGTCGAAAAATTCTGGAACGCCTTGTTTTTCCAGCTCGTGCGTCGCGTCCCACCTGAACCAGTGCGAGTGCCCCGGGATCTTGTACGGCTCGTCTTGCGAGCTGGGATCTGAACCGTCACCGCCGTTGGCGTCGGCGTCGATGCCTTCGTCGATGGGCGCGACGGCGGCGGCGACGGCGGCGGCGACGGCGGCGGCTTCCTTCGCGGCTCCGCCCATCTGCCCGCAGCTGATGTTCTCCTGCGTCGTCCGCGAGCCTCCCGGGTGCCTCCCGCTCGGGTTCACGGCGTCGTTCTTCCCGGCGTCGTTCTCCGCGGCGGCCGCCACGGACGAGTGCGGCTGGGTGAGCTGCTGACGGACAACGTGCGGGCCGAGGCGCTCCGCGAACTGCGGCGGCGCGACGCGTTCATCCTCGGGTGGCGGCGGATTCATCCCCGCCGTCCCCGTCGCCGCCGTCCCTTGCGAGACATCGTCGGGCACCGCGGGTCCGACATCACCGGGCCCGCCCTTGCGCTTCTCGCCAACCTTCGGGGCGCCGACCTGCGCCTGCGCCTGCGCGGCGGTGGTCGCCGCCATCGCCTTGTTCGCCGCCTCCCTCGCCCGCGTCGCCGCGCGCATAGCCGTCTCCGCCGGATCTTCCCACGCGTAGTCCCCCTCTTCGCACCACTCGTTGTGTTTCACGCTGTCGATGATCCAGTTGTAGTGGACGTGTTTCGGGGGTTTGGTGCGGCCAGGGACGGCGAGGTGGTCCCCCGACGCGGCGCGTGTGAGTGAGTCGTCGGCGGGTGCCGCGTCCCATCGATGCGTCTTATCTCGGGCCGCGTGTTCCCGAGCCGTGCCCACGGAGAGCCACGCGTCGTAACTCTCCGGGTACCCGACGTAGTGCACGAGCGCTTCTTTACCCACGACGCCGCGGACGACGCACTGATCGGGTCCCTCGGGAAAGTTACGCGGCGTCTCGGCACCGTCGGTTGAGTTCAGGTCGGCGTGAATGACGTGCGTCACGCCTTGATCGTTAGCCGACGCCGCGAGCACCGCGCCCATGGCCCGCGCCGCTTGCTTCGCGGTGTCCCGTGATGCCGCCGGGACGTCCCCGGAGACGTACACCTTGGTATGGCCCAGCAGGCCTTTCTCTCTGAGTTCCTCGGCGCAGTCTTTGAGCATGGCGACGAACTCTGTTCGTTTGTGTTCGGATTGCCAGTCGAATCGACGTAGGCCCTTCTTGAGCTTGAACCTGACGCATCGTCTGACGATCATGAACAGCGATCCGCCCGGGGTGTAGTCCTGCCAGTGGCGCATGGACAGCTTGACCATCGGCCGCGGGGATTTGGAGGCGGCGCCCAAGGTTTCCTCGTGGCCCTGCAGCAGCTCGAGGATCACCTTGGCGACGTCCTCTCTGCCGAGGGGCTCGCCCGGGAACGCGCCCGCGAGCCTGCCCGTGATCGCGTTGAGCTTGCCCAGGTACTCTTCGCTCTGCGTGTGTCGTGGGTGGATCGGGGGTATCGAGCGGGGTCAGCGTGGGGTTCGAATCAATCATCACGCGTCGAAGCACGGCAGCGAGAGAGAGGGACGGTTGGTCCGTGTTGTCAGATCCATCGATGATGTCATTCGAGGAACCCTAGACGGTGAATGCGGTGGGGCGGATCGCGGGCGAATACGTCGCGGCGCGTACCTCGAAGTCCTTCTCCCGGAGCTTAACCTTGCGCTTCGCCGACATGGTGAACTTCACCATGGTGAGTTTACCGCACCGACTGCTCAGTCGCGTGCCGACCCGCGCGTTACCTCGTACTGGTCGCTCTCGTACCTTCACACGCTTTATTTATTTTCGAAAAATAAACCTAAATGCCCATAGCATGACAGTAATTCCCTATTCCAGGCTAACTGGAAAACTGTTAGCGATTCGGGTTAACCGCTAATACGATCCAATTTTGGCTATTTACAGGAGCAAACAGTTAGAAAGGGGACTCGTTTGTAGGCGGTTGAAACGGAAGTAGTGCTAAGAGTTACTCAATTCTCGTTTCCGCCGACACTCCAATCGGCGCCGGCGCATCCAGGGCATCAAGGGCACATCCTCTCGGACTCCATAGATGAGCGACGACGAGCACGACAACGGCGAAGAGGGCGACTTCGCCGACTGGAACGAGGAGGAGGAGGCGGAGACGCGGACCTCCCGATGCCTCTTCAGCTCCGCGACGCACCCCAACCCCACCGCCGCCCTGACGCACGCGGCGGACGCCCACGGCTTCGACCTGCGGGCGCTCACCAAACAGTACGGTCTGGACTTCTACGGCACCATCATGGCGCTCAACTACGCCAGAACCGTCGCGAAGGACCGCGGCGCCGGTGAGGGCACCGACGCCGCCGCGTCCAAAGATGCGGCGTCGGCCGCGATCGAGGGCATCGCCAAGGGCGAACATCGCGACGAGCGGTTCCTCGTCCCGACGCTCGAGGACGACGGCGTGCTCTTCGAGTGGGAGGAGTTCGTCGGCGCCGATGCGACGAACGACGCAGAGGATGACGACGACGACGACGACGACGCGACGCCGACGGCCAAGGCGGGCGACGACGAGGATGACCCAAAGGTGAATGCCGAGATCGCGGCTTCATCCACCGATCCGCGAGTCACAGCCGAACTCGCCGCGCAGCTCACCGCCGCCATCGCGGAGAACGACGCACTCAAGCTCAAGATGCTCACGCTCTCCGTAGGCGGCGACGGTGAGTCCGCCGAGGACGACGCGCCCGCGAACGTCGGCGCGTCGCTCCTCCCCGACGGCGTCGCCAAATCCAAAGCCAAATCAAAACCCGTGCCCGTCCGAGCCAAACCTCAAAAGTCAGATCCCCGGCCCGACAAACGGTCCGCCCTGCCCAACACCGTGGACGATCACTACTTCGACGGCTACGGGCACTTCGACATACACCGCACGATGCTGGACGACGTGCCGAGGACCGCCGCGTACAGGGACGCGTTGGAGTCGAATCCGTCTCTCGTGAACGGCGCCAGGGTGCTGGACGTGGGATGCGGCACCGGCATCCTCTCCATGTTCGCGGCGCGCGGGGGCGCGTCCGCGGTCGTCGGCGTGGACGGCGCGGCGCCGATGGCGGCGTGCGCGCGCGCCAACGTCGCACACAACGGCGTCGACGATACAGTCGTCGTCGTGCAGGGTAAGGTTGAGGAGCTGATTAAAGACGGGAAGATCCCGGGCGGGGCCAACTCGTACGACGTGCTGGTCAGCGAGTGGATGGGCTACGGCCTTCTGTTCGAGTCCATGCTCGACACCGTCATCGCCGCGAGGGACGCCATGCTCAAGCCGGGCGGCGCGGTGCTCCCGGACGTCGCGACGATCCACGTCGCGGGTTTTTCCCGCAACGCCACGAGCCAGCCCTTCTGGGACGACGTCTACGGCTTCGAGATGCCCGCGGTGCAGGCGGACTTGCGTGAGGAGGCGTCCAAGCTCGCGGTGGTCCACGGGGTCAAGTCATCGCACGTGTGCACCACCGACGGGGTGGTCAAGTACCTGGACCTGGCCACGATGTCGGCGCTGGACACGGAGTTTAGCAGCGACACGGTTCTCGTCGTCGCTCGCGCCGACGGAATCCGCGGGGATGAGAACGACGACGTCGTCAAGGCGGGCGGAGGCCGCGGCGCCACCGGGCTCACGCAACGCGACCCCGACCCTTCACCCGACCACGATACCGAGCCCATCATGTGCCACGGCGTCGTCGTGTGGTTCGACACGTCCTTCTCCGAACGGTTCTGTAAAGAAAAGCCGGTGGTGCTGTCGACGTCGCCGCACTCGGAGCGAACGCACTGGGCGCAGACGATGCTCCACTTCGCGGAACCCGTCGCGCTCGTGCCTCACGGCTCGTTCTGGTGGGGCAAGGACCAGCCGAAGCGCGGGCTCGTGGGTACCAGGACAAACCCGGCCAGAGGGATCAACATCCGGATCGGTATGGCCAAGTGCAAGGAGGAGGAGCGCGCGCGGGGGCTGGACATCTCACTCGAGTACGAGCCAGTCTCAGCCGACGGGACCCCAGGGACACGAAAGGCTAAGATGTACCAAATGTAGACCTGGATTTTGTCATCACACGCGTTTTATCATCCATGAGCTATCATCCATTTCGCCGGTGAACCCCACGTAAGTACCCGACGCCGCCGCCGAATTTCGAGACTTTAATCTTTCCAGACAAACCGAATCAAAAAAGCGGCCTGCCCATCATCGCCATGCGCTGCACCTCCTCCAGCGACGACCTAAACATTTCCACGCATCGAGTTCCCAGCACCGCCCTGTCCTTCATCAGCGCCTGCGATATGTTCGCCTCCTCGCCGCTGAACTCCACGAACATCTCCCCCGCGCTGGACCCGTTACCGTCCGCCACGATTTTAACCTTGTCCTCCGTCACGCCCATCCCGTAGAAGAAGTTGACGACGTCCGTCTTGGTCGCCTCGTACGGAACCGACCGCAAACGCAGTATCCCGCACAGCCGCGGGTCACCCGGCGGCGGCCTCGGGGGTAGCCACACCGATCGTGACGCGCTTTCAAACTCCTCATCCGTCGCCAGCGACGCGTGCACCGTCCTTCCGTCGAACACGCGATTGTGAAGCATCTCCCGCGCGGCTCGCGCGCTGAACTCCTCCTGGAACATGACGTAGCATCGCCCCGGCTGGTCCAGCTCGATGGCCTCCACGGGCGGAGTGGGTGTCGCCATCGCCTCGATGAGCCCGCACTTGGCGCACTCGCCGCGGACGTCCTCCTCGAATTCCCGCCTCGAAGTCTCATCCGTGAGTTCCTTCGCGCTCAGCATGTTATCCAGTAAAACGCACCGTCGGCTCAGTGTCTGGACTGGGAGCCCGAGGGGCGTGGGGGGAAACGAGGCGTTCACTGACGCGCCGTCCGGGAGGTTGGACCGGATCCCGTCGCGTAAAAAAGGCCGGTCCTCCTCCGAGTTCATCTTGGCGCGGTAAAAATCCTTACTCGAACTGGGGTCATCTCCCGGGAACGACGGCATGGTCGCTTTATTCATCGCTGCTTTATTCATCGCGTCGTTCGCCGCGGTAGCCTGGATGGGTGGTGGGGGTTTGGTCAGGGATTGGTCCGCATTTGGGTGGTATTTGGGTATTTGGTAACGGAAAGGAGACTGTTTGCGCGCTCACCACGTCGACGTCCTCGCCGGCGTATTTTCTCGCCGCCGCGTGCGCCGCGGCTCCCTCCGCCGCCGGGTTCTCCGCGCACGTCTTCGCGACGTCCGGGGTCCACCCCTTCGGCCTGCCGACCTTCATGACCCGGCCGCATAGCTCCACGCCGTCGAGGTGCATCGCGGCGTCGGACAGCTCGTGCGTTCGCATCTCCACGAAGGCGTACTTCATATCCGGCGACATGTTCACCTGCACCACGGGGGGCGCCGACCTCGGGTCGTCGCAGAGTTCACCCAAGGCGCTGTTGAACACCTCGGCGAGGACGTGCTCGTTGACGACGGTCATCGCGAGGTTGCCGACGTACACCTCCCGCATCTTGCGACGCCATATGGTGGCGTTCATGCTCCCCGGGACGCCAGCCGCCTGGTTGATGACCCATTGTTGCGCGAGCTGGAGCTGCTGTTGCATCTGTTCCTTCGCGAGCTTCTGCTTGGCCTGCTCGATGGGATCCTCGAACATGTCCTGGGTCTTCCGACTGTCCTTGACCTTCTTGTCCCGCCTGCGGTCTTTGCGTCGGTCTTTCTTCCGGCGACGGCTTTTGCTGCGGCTGCGCGAGTCGGACGAGTACGAGTCGCTGTGAGACGAAGATCGTGATTCGGTGCTGTACGATCGGCGCCGGCGCCGTTTCTTGCGCCGATGCTTCCTGTGCTTGCGCTTACGTCGATCTCTGCTCCGGCTTCCGCTTCTGCTCCGGCTCTTGCTTCTGCTCCTGCTCCGAGTCCGGCTCCGGCTGCGTCGCTTGCGCTCCTTCCGTGCCCGATCCCTACTCCGGCTTCGAGATCTGCTGGACTCCCTCTGGCGTTCCGATCCCTTGGGCCGACCTGATCCCTTCCCATCGTCGGTCCCGGCCTCCGCCCCGTTGGCGGGCGCCTCTCGATCCTCGCCCATCCGCCCCGAGTGCCCAACCCCCGCGGGCGCTCCTCCGCTTGTGTGCCACCACAGGCGGGCGCGCAAATTTCGTTATTTTCGCAACAGAACCCTCGGCCGACGCGTCATTACTTTCAGCGCTATCCGGCACAGATGGCGTCCTGCGTCGCCCCCGTCGCGGCCGCGATCCGCGCCCCCGCCCGCGCACGCCGCGCCGCAAAGCCCCGCGCCGCTCGCGTGACCTCCCCGATCCGCGCGGCGGGCTCCGAGGCTGGAGAGTACGTCAGCGTGCGCGACACCATCGAGGCTAAGATCGCCGCCGAGATCGAGTGCGAGTACCTCATGGTGAACGACGACAGCGCGAAGCACTCGCTTCACAAGGGGATGCACGACGGGAACGCGAAGACCCACGGCAACGAGTCCCACTTCTCCGTCGTGGTCGTCTCCGATTCCTTCGACGGCGTGAACCCCGTCAAGAGGCACAGGACCATCAACGCCATCCTCCAAGAGGAATTCGACGCGGGGCTCCACGCCCTGCAGCTCACCACCCGCACCCCGGCCGAGCACCGCAAGGCGAAAACTTCCGCGCCCTGATTCGGGTCTACTAGCGTAAGGCCGTCTACTAGCGTAGGCGTTCACGTTTATTCATGTAAGAAGAGCTAATTCATCGATTCACGCGACGTCAGTCACCAGCGCACCCTGGACCGCGCCGAGGGACGGCTTTGAGATGGCATTCACATTGCTCACACGTCTCTCCAGGTGCAAGCATAGTCGTCTTCCGGAGGCTCGAACGTCTCGGTCGCGAGATGCGACGTATCGTACGGCACGTTCCGTCGGCACTCCTCCGGCGATAGGAACGCACCCAGCTCCACGGGCACGCCGTGGAACGTGAACGACCGGCAGTCGACGTTGGGCGCGTCGTGGTGGTCCTCCCACTGCGCCATCAGATCTTCACACGCGATCAACTTGACGCCGACCATCCGCCCGCACCGTTTCCGCACCAGCTCGCACGTCAGCACGTCCGTGTACGGGTCGTTGCGCTGCGACGCGAGCGTCTCCGCCTTGGGCTTGAACCTGAACCACGCCACGGGCTGGAACCGGGGCTCCGTCTCGCCCCCAGCGGAGAACGAATTAGCTTCAAACTCTACAATTTCGCCCGCGGCGCTGGTGTGAATCGCGACTATTTGCGGTAAGACGCCGCTTTCCACGCCGTCGCGGACTTTTTGTAAACTGTCGATGCCGTCGAACACGGTGGACGAGCGCTCGTGTTCACACCCGGCCCGGACCCAGTCCCCGACCGCGGCGGCGTCGGGGAAGAGCGACAACTCGGCACCCAAAAACGGTGTCAGCGGGCCGTCCGCGTCCTCCGGCCAACCCTCACCGACAATCTCCAACCCGCCCGTCTTCCTCGCCAGCTTGAAGCCAAACGGCTGCTTCGCCATGCACCGCCGCCACCGCTTCGCACCCTCGGACATGTAGAATATGTGGTTAGCGTACCGTTCCCGCGTCGTTTGGTCGACATCCGGGGGCCCGCGGGACACGAACACGGCTCCGCAGCCGACGGGGCACGTGAACTGCCCCGATCGGTTAATCTCGAACCGGTTCAGCACCTGGATGGGTGGTGGGGGTTTGGTCAGTGTTTGGTCAGTGATTGGGTGGTGATTGGGTATTTGGGTATGGAAGTGAGACTGTTTGGTCACTCACCACGTCCCGCCGCGGGTGCCCGAGCCCGCTCGAAGCGCCTTGCCTCTTACCGTACCAGAAGCACGCGTCGATGTCCCGCTTCGCCCTGCGCGTGTTCGCGGACGGCCGCTCCTTGTGCCTGTGCATCTCCGACAGGTCGTGCATCGCCATCTCCAGCATCTCGTGCACCCCCGACAAACGCTCCGAGGTTTCCCTAAACTCCGCGTAAGCTTCCGAAGAATGTCCGACGCCTTCGAACCTTCCGTAGCCGTGCTCCCGGACGACGGCGTCTAGCTTGCGCGTGTGGTGCAGCATGCACTCGCCGTCGCCCCCGAGCCCGAACTCCTCCATCGCGAGCCCGCTGTTCAGCAAACGCAGCGGGGTATCCGCCGTGGGCACCCACCCGCCGCCCTCGGAGTTGGCGCCGAGGCCCCATCCCCGCTCCCGCGCATCCATCAACCGACGCCACAGCTCCGGGTCCGGTTCCTCCTCGCGGCCGGCGGTGCTGGGCGGGCCGGCTTCCTCGTGTCGTTGCCACGCGATCGCGGCGTCGCGCATCTCCACCGTGAGCGCCGGGAACCGCGGGTGTTTGGTCCAGCTGTCGGCGTCGTCGTCGAAGATGATCTCCGGTTCGGCGTGGTAGAGGAGCTTGCCCATCTCGTTCCGCCCCTGCACCGCGAGCGCGAGGTGGTGGATGTAAAAGTTGAATATCTCGCTGTCCGGCCACGCGCTGAAGTCGAACGGTTCCTCCGTCATGTCGTGTTCGTAGCACTCGCGTCGCACGCGTTCGTAGTCGAGCTCGGGCGGGTCCTGGTCGTGCGCCATCTGCGTGAGTTTGTCTTGGACCTTGGCGGTGAGCGCGCATCGCGATATCATGTACTTGCGCTGCCGCCGCGCCTCCTCGGCGTACTCGTGCGCGGCGGTGGCGTCCTCCATGGTGAACACCCCGACGCAGTTGATGTTCCCGCTGGTGGCGCTGCAGAAGAAGCGGTCGTGGCGGTCGGGGTTGAAGAGGTTGCCCGCGAAGTTGTCGCCGTCGTTCTCGTCGCAACCGCCGTCGGTGTAGAGACCGCGGGCGGACACGGCGTGCGCCTCGCCGGCGTTGAACTTTGTGTGCAAGTGCGCGTAGAGCTTACGCCATCGAGCCCCGCGCACGTACTCCAGGGCCTCGCGCCCGGCGTCGTCCGTGTCCATGGGCTCCCGGTCCGCGAGGTCGTCCCAGGTCTCGGACGCGTCCTTGATGCCGAAAAACCACCACACGATTTCTCTCCACACGCGCTCAGATCCCGCCTGGCGACGCATCTGACGCGAGACGCCCATCACCCGCACGATGTCCGTCGTATGTAGACCGGATCGCAACACCTTGTCGAAGACATCCTGGGGCAGGTCATCGAGCAACATCGCGCCCCCTCTCTGCGCCTCGGAAGGCGAGAGGGTTCGACCCGATATCGCTTCATCAAAAAGAGCGAGACACTTTGGATAGATGACAGAAAAAGTTCGTGCGTTTGTGTTCGCGTTGACAATGTTCTCTCGTTCAGGCTACCACCGGGCAACCCCTTTCTTCCGTTTGGTGTGCTTACCGAGCCCGAGGTATCCCCGTCGCAGGGCGCGCGTGGCGATCCGCAACACGCGGAAGCACAGCGGCCCCTTGGGCACCGGCCTCGACTTGCCGAAGATTGACAAAAACTGCGGATCCGCCGCCAACTCGCTCCACCCGTCGCATCCGTGCTTCATCGCCGCTCTCAGGACCGCGATGTCGTGCACGCCAGGGGTCCACCACCGCGGGAGCTCGCCGGTCTTGATGACGGGCATCGGTAGTCCCGCCATCGTCCCGCCGTTCTTCTCGAGGCACATCCGGAGCGTCTGCGTCATGTCCAGGCGTTCGCGGAGTCGGTTCGCGGTGATGGCGGTGAGCAAGCCGAAGGGTGCGCCGCCGCCTCGCCTCCTGGATCCCTTCTCGTCCTGGCTCCCCTTCACGGGGGTGTCAGCGCCGTCCGGGTCATCGCCGCCTGGCTCCTTTTTGAGCCCGGCGTCGTCTCCCTCGTCGTCTCCCTCGTCTTCGTCGTTCCCGTCATCGTCGTTGTCGTTGTCGTGGCCTTCATCGTCGTCGTCGTCGCCGTTGCCTTCATCGTGTTCGTCATCGTTGCCGTCCGCCGCGGGGCTGCTCGCCGCGGTGTTCTCTCCCTGCGGAGACGCATCCCCGCCGCCATCCTTCACGCCGCCATCCTTCATGGCCTTCACCGCATCCCGCCAGCCCACCTTAGTGGGGTCCGCCGCGGTGGTCTTCGCGACGCGGATGCGGCAGACTATGCACTTGCACCCCGGCGCGTGCGTCTTCCCGGATCGAATCTCGCCTTTGGACGCCGCCTTGAGCCCGGTGACCGCCGTCCTCGCCTCAAGCACCCGCATCTCACACGCGGTGGCGTGGAACACGCGCTGGATCGTGCCGACGTCACGTGCGATACCGGCGTTAGCGCCGAGTTCGGTCCAGTCTGGCGCGTGGTCGGCACGCCGCGGAAGCCCGTGTCGCATCAACGCCTTCAAAACATCCTTGCGCACCCGCGTCGTGATCCCGCTCTCGCGCAGCGAATGGATGAGCGAACGCACTGCTTCGTCCGCCTCGGGGTTGACGCCCGTTAACGCGTTGAACCCCGGGTGGTCGGCGCACAGGAGCTTGCCCACGGAGGCGTCGGCGCCGTCCGCGCCCAGGCAATCCCACTCCCCCCGCGTCATCGCGCCGTCCTGTTCCTCCGCGGCGCCATCCGCGTCCGACGCCTTCGACCGCATCGCACCCCGCTTGACCTCCCTCGCGGCGCGCTCCGCGGTGGACATCGAAGGCTTGGGCACACGTCGCTTGTGCCCCAACATGCACTGCACCCACGGCGGGTCCGACGGCTTCAACGCGCCGGGGTCACCCAAGTCTTTCGCCACCCGCCGGACCCGGTCCGTCAAATCCTCGGGACGCGGCCACGCGTATTCACCCTCGTGGAGCCGTTCCGCGCGCTCCTTGGCGTTTGCGAGTTCGGACTTATCACCGCCGGGTGTCGTGACGTGCATCGCGTGTTCCGTGTCCGTCTCGTCACCCTCGGCGTCGGCGTCGTCGTCCTCCTCCGCCTTGTCCTCCTTTCTCTTCGCCGCCGCGCCCGCCGTGATCGCCGCGCCGTGATGCTCCCTCGCCTGCAGGTAGAGCCTGTGGTGCTCGTCGACGGCGGCGATGGACTCGCGGAGTTGCGCGACGGCGGCGTCACCGCCCTTGGATCGCGCCGCCTCCGTCGCGACGGCCAAAGCCCACGGATCTGATCGCACGG
>Ga0302116_1000882_pt1 | contig 18113 bp, 24 predicted proteins | sample AG5_SCM_MG_FD_203124 | JGI IMG/M metagenome (GOLD analysis project Ga0302116, IMG submission 203124) | Marine microbial communities from Western Arctic Ocean, Canada - AG5_SCM | ecosystem: Environmental > Aquatic > Marine > Oceanic | place: Canada: Western Arctic Ocean | collected 2017-10-01 | reverse complement strand
ACAAAAGGAAGTCTTAGAAGTTAATGTTAAGTTCAAAGTCATTTTCCATGAACTTCGCGAGGCGATTTCGCCGTTGCGGATTTCCCTCGAGCGGAAATCTCCGCAGGAGTGAATATTGCCGTTACCCTGCTTGCGCGGCCTAAAAAGCTTGATGTCGGTTACCACAGCTTCTTTGCATCGCCTTCCTGCGATGAGCAAGTTATTGTTGGTCGGGAAGTTGTTTTACTCGGATTTTTTGGCAATCTTCATTGCCGATTTCTCATCAAGTCACCTTGCCGTGCTTCACCACGCCCCCTCAAGCAAGAATACTGTGACGGCTGGATTTTACATGCGCCGAGTGCACCCACCAACAAGATATCAAGCGGGGCGAGATTGCTACACACTGGCTTCCTTCCAGATTGGCTCGATCATCATCACCGGTTTCCCAAGCGGGCTCAGAATGGTCAAAAATCCTCCGCAGCATTGCCCCCCCGCTGCGAACCTGTTCCCCGAGCCCCCCCCTGTGATGTGAACACCCCCTGGGGTGCTGCGAACTGGGTGCGGCGGTGATCACCCTTCCATCAACGAGAACGATGCGAACCAGCTAATTTCCAAAAATAGCAAAATTTCAATAGTTTCTCATGAATCGGTGGTTTTATGTTATACCACAACGCTGGTTGGTTCATCCCCAGCTCCAAGCCTCTGTATGCACCCGTAGATCTGGTGGTGCTTGGTGGGGAGGGATTGGAGGAGGAGGGTGGGGAAGGGGGTGGAGGAGATGTACTTGGGGGTGAGGCGGAGGACGTTTCGGATCGCTTTGCACGCATTGAATTGGGGGTGCTCAGCAAACTCGAAGGCCGTGCGGCCTTGGTCGGTAGGTAAGGGAAAGTGGATGCCGATGGATCATTTGAAGAGCAAGAAACGGTGTATACCTGGCTAAAACAAGCAATACCTGAAGAACTTGAGAATTGCAGTATTTGAGCACTTCATGCACCAACTCGTCATCGTGCTCATTGATCCACTTGTGGCGGAACCGTAGGCATTCCTGAATCCATGGCTAAAAAATATAATTTGAATTTTTTTTATGAATTATAATATTATATCATCATCTCACACATCAACACATCAACAAAAAAATACAACATGCTGAGTACGGATCATGTGGCCATCAAGGCAAGCCACGACCAGCAACTCCGGCAAATCCAGATGAAGGAGATGGATATCGTGAGCACACAGCTGGGTCAGCTTTCTATGATTGGTGCCTTTCTCTCCTCCAATGCCTTCTTCGGTTTGATGGAGGTTTTCGATGTAACTGAGGACACGCCACCTGTCCAGATCATGATATCGCTCTTCTACTTCCTTTGTGTTGGGATAGCTTTCTCATCCACTGTCACGGTTGCTGTAGCCAGTGAGTTCGTCGTTTTCTACGGCTGGGAGAAAGCCATGAAAGGGAGGAGGGACGATCTCACCGACACCATTCAGCGATGCTACAAATTCCGTCTTTGGATGATGAAGCTCCTCATCGTGGGGGTGGTTTCGTCCATGCTCATGGCGGCTACACTCCAGCTCTCGAGGCCTCAAACCGAGACGACGCACCACTACTACGCGGCCGTTGTCGCAACAGTGATTCTTGGTTTCACCGTTTTCATAATCCATATTTCTAACGTGATAAAACTTGAGTTTCAGGTGGAAGGCTTTGACTGGAAGACTAGCAAGCCAGAGCCACCGATGCATATCGAGTTCAAGCATCCGGAACACCCCCCACCAGCCTCCTCAAATTCCCATCAGCAGCAGCAGCAGCAGCAGCAGCAGCACCCGCGACGGAAGAGCTGGTTCTCCAAAAGTCAGAAACAAAACACTGGCAATGCCGCGGAAAAAGTCTAGAAGTAGCCGATATTAGATCACATTTAAAAATCATGTTTCCCCCATCCACTCATCTTCGCTGCATTTGCAATTCGAGCCGATGCAGTTCTGCCTTCATTTTCCCCTCCTCTTTGATCCTGACCCCGAGTTCTGCCACATTGCTGCTAAGCTGACCTGTCAAATCTGCAATCCTTTCCTCCAACTCGCCCACAACGCCCTCAAACTCTTCCACCCTATTTTCGTGCTCCACGGCAATGATGTGCAGCTCGGACTTCTCGGCCGCGAGCATGTTGATCCTGTTGCTCAGTTCCGTGTTCCTCGCACCAACCTTTTGCCCCACCTCCCTCTCCTCGTTCAGCTTCTTCTCCAGCTGCGCAACGAGTTTGTCCTGCGCAAAGAGAGCGAGCCAAACGAATTGAGTGTGTTAGTGATTATTGCCGCCTTTGTATTATCAATTTCGTGGGATTCATCGCTCGCTCACCTTTTCTCCCCTCACTTTGTCAATCATTCTGCCATTTGCTTCAATTTGTTCCTGCAGCAGGTTCTCCTTTTCTCTCGCGTACACCCTGGCGCTCTCAACCATCAGCTTCGTGTCTTCAAGCTCTCCGTTCAGTTTTTTGACGTACTCGTTCGTTTGGTGGGTGTTGGTGCTCTTGGCCTCTTCGACTTGGATCTTGAGCTTTTCTATTTCGAATTTCTTCTGCTCGAACTTGTCCTCGGCGTCCCGGACCTTGCTCTTGGCGGTGTCTAGATCACCCTGGGCCTCCAAATACGACTTGTCAAGCTTAGCCTGGAGGTCGTTGATTGTGTTCTGCGCCGGCGAGTAAAAAGAAATGAGTGGAATAATGTTAGTTTAGTAGTGGATGTGAGTGGTTGTAGCCATTCCGCTCGTCCGCTCGCTCACCTCCTTGTTTTCCAAATTATGGTGCTGGTCTCGCACTTGCTGCTCCGTCTGAATTCGCTGCGAGCTTTCCATTTCTGACCTCGACTCAGCCTCGTTCAATCGCTGCTGCATTTCGCCGAACTTTCCCTTCAAATTGCTTCTCTCCGCATCTAGAATCGCCTTCAGCTTGGTGTACGTCTCACTCGCCTGATTCCCTTCGCGCTTGGTGCGCTCGAACATGGACTTCATCTTCGCGTTGACGATTGTGAGTTCGTGGATTTCTCTCTCCTTGGAAGCTAGTTCGTTCTGGAGCCTGGACTTGACCGCATCGATCACCGTCTCACTCTGCATAGCATTATTTTCCATGGCGTTCTTGTTCGCCTCCATCAACTTTGCCACCTCCCTCCTCAAGCTTGCGCAAATTGCCGAGCTCTGGTCTCTCGCTAGCAGTGCGTCCTCAACCTTAGTTTTGCACTCCCTCGAGAGCTGGCTCACTCCCTCCTCGCGAGCCGCGAACTCGCTCAACTGCGCCGATCGGTTAGTTTAGTTTAGTTTACACTCACTCACTCACTCACTCACCTGCTTCTCCATTCCGTTCATCACGGCCATCATTCCCTCAGCATCTGTCCTAGTAGTTGTGAGCTCTGCTGTGGTTCGCCTCAGCTTCTCTCCCATGGAGTCCGCCGTCATCGTTTTAGCTGCCAACTTCCCGCTAACCTCGTTGATCCGAGTCAAACTCACGGACACCTTCGCACTCAGCTCATCGCACTCGTTCTCCCGGCTGTTCAGCTCCGCCTTAAAGTCGTGAATTTTCACCATCAGTTCGTTCCGCTCCGCCACATTTTCCTTCAACGAGTTCTTAATTCTTCCGTTCATTGTTTGGAACTGCCCGAGCTCAGCGTTCTTCATCATGATCTGGTCCTCCGCCTCCATCTTCTCCTTGCTCAAGGAGTTAACGTTCTCCTCCATGCTCTTCATGCTCATCGCCGCGTCCGTCATTGAGTCCGTGAGGGTGATAATATTCTGCTCTCTGCCAAATATTTCCTCCTGGCAACTTTCCAGCTCCTTGGACAGAATCGCGTTCTGCTCGGAAAGGAGGGAGTTTTCCTCCATCAGTATCGACAGTCGCTCCTCAACGTCACCATTAGTGGTGTCGAGGAAATGGTGACCCCCAATATTGCTATTGCTATTATTACCCACATTTATGTTATTCTCACTCGCAGGGTTGTTCCCCCCCCCTCCCTCGCTAAACAACTTCTTAATGTCTTTCAACTGGTTCTCTCGGAGAAGCTCGTTCTCTGCGACGAGCTGCTCGGAGGACGCCAGGAACGAATCCAATTCGCTGCGCTGCGACTCTGTTATGGAGACGAGCTCAGAGATTCGCACGTCATATGCCGAGAACAAGGGGGAGATTACGTTTTCGGTCTCCATCCACGCTGGCAAATCTTCATCTAGATCATTCATATTCACATTTTTCTGATCATCGTTGTTTAGGGGCGGGTATTTGATTTGGTAGCTGTGTGCGTGTGTGTGGGGTTAGTGGTTGGAAAAAAGTGTGCAAATAATTTAGAAATTTCTAACTCACCTCCTGAGCTCGTTTGTCAGCCTTCCAACATGCTTGACCAAGAACTCCTTCTCGCTCCTAAGCTTGGACAGTTCCTGCTCATACATCGAACGTTCCGAAGCCACAGGGCCGGTATTTGACAAGTTTTGGAGGAGGGAGGGGTTGGGAGTAATTGAGGTTTGAAGAATAGATCGAGAGTCACGGTCATATTGGGGACCATGGTGGGAAGTTGGAGAGGGGATTGTTGATACGACCATGTAATCCGGCGTCAAATGTGTCAAGCAAATTGTGGTAGGATGCTCTCCTGAGATAAGAAAGATATTCAAAAAAATAAATTTATTCAAAATTTTACTTGAAAATACCATGACCGAATACGACATTGTTGACGACGCAGTAAAAATGGAGCGAGATCCAAAGCAGGATGCGAAATACACGAACTCCAGCTTCATGGACAACCTCCCGGTAATGAATGCGGAAACACTTCGACTTGTGGCAATTGAGAACGATGGATATGACACCCCTGAGCTCAACGACAAGCTCTATTTACACTTCAAAGGCTACCGCAGGATAGAAAACCTGGAGCCGTACTACAACTTAGCTTCTCTCTTCTTGGACAGCAATGGATTTGACACAATTGAAGGATTGGGAAATTTGAAGAAGGTGAGTGAGGTCAACAAACGAAAGACCGGAATGGGATGGGACTAATCGTAAAAAAAACCACTTCCAGCTCCGTTCGCTCTTCCTGCAGAAGAACCTGATTCGGTCAATCACAGGTCTGGGGGGGCTGACTCATCTCGTCTCGCTGGACTTGTCAGAAAACCGAATCGATCACATTGGCGGCTTGTCGAGTCTAAATTCGCTGCAGACGCTCAACGTGGCGAAGAACTGCTTGACCGACGAAGCGTCTGTTGTTGGACTGACAGAGTGCCAGTCAATAACGAACGTGGATCTGTCCAACAATGACTTGGCGGACGAGAGCATCATTAAAAACGTGCTGGGGGAGATTGGCTCTCTTGTAGCCTGTAACTTGTCTGGAAACTCGCTCAACAACAAGGTGGGCCAGTTCCGGAAAAAGTGCATCTGCGCCATAAAGAAGGTGAGCGAGCGAGCCTTTTGGAAGACAAGCAGACGAGCCACTACTAAACTAACATATTCCACTCAATTCGTTTTCGCACCTTCTTCGCTCGGCGCAGCTGAGATACATGGACAGGCCTGTGGACGAGGACGAGAGGGCAGCGGCGGAGGCGTGGGAGGAGGGAGGGGCGGAACTGGAGCGGAAGGTGAAGAAGGAAAGGCAGGAAAAGGCAAAGAACAAGGACAAGCAGAGCCTCCAGGACTTCAGGGACTGGCAGAAGGAAATTAGGAGAAAAAGGCAGGTTGTGAGTGAGCGAAGCGAGCGAGCCTTGAGGAAGACGAGCATACGAGCCACTAGGCAACTAAAATTATTATCAATTCGTTCGGCTCGCTCGCCTCCCTCCTGCTCCATTAAAAATGCGCCTCGCTTCGCTTCGCTTCGCTTCGCTTCGCTTCTCTCGGCGCAGGAGATCGAGGAGGAGAAGAAGTCGGGGGTTGTCAGCGAGGAGAGGAAGAAAGAGAAGGAGAAGAGGGAAAGGGAAACGGAAGAGAGGGAAAAGCAGGCCAAGGTCGAAGCGGACGAGGAGCGCAAAGTGTACAGCGACGAGAACGTTGCGTTGAAGATGGGGAGCAAGCACTGGAACAAGGGAGTGGAGAAGCGGGACAACTTCGGGATCGTAGTGAATGGGAAGGGGGAAGAGGAGGACGGCGATTTCGAGTACGGAAGCGGGGCGACGGGCGCTGACTTGAAGAATGACAATGACGTGGATAGCGAGGAGGAGGACGCGGAAGGCATGGCAATGATGGCTGATCTGTACTCCTACCAGGGGGGCGCACCAAAGAGGCCAGGGGAGGGGGGAAACGAAAAAGAAGGAGAAGCTGTGAAGGCGAAGGCGAAGGCGAATGACGGAGAGGAAGAAGAAGAAGAAGAAAACGACGAGCCCGAAGAACCTTTCGACGAAGAAGCAGCAGAAAGGGAAATGCGCGTGCAGGAAAGCTTGGAAATCTACCGGGCACAGCAGGCGGCGAAGAAGGCAGGCACAACAAAGAAAACAATAGAGAAAGAAGAAAATGAAATCGACGAAGATGCTAAAAATCACGACCTACCCACACCGCCGCCAACAAACCTACCACCAGCTCCTCCAGCGCGGGAGAGTGACGAAGAAAACAACAACAACAACAACAACGACAAGTTCTACTGGTCCGAAACTATGGACGCTCGCTTAGCCGCGTTCGTTCACTCGGAAATGTTCGATTTTACGGCAGTCGCGACATCGCTGCAGGGGTGCCTGAGCGAGAGTGATCTTGGCGGGCTTGACAAGAGCATATTTACAGAGGAGAGCTGTAGGCTCAGGTGGTGCGAGCTAGACGTCGAGGAGAGCAACATGGAGGTGGGGGACGTGGCGATTAGGCAAATGACGGGGGAGTGCAGGATCCCGGTGGAGCTGGGGGGGAAGCAACTGAGCTTTGAACAGTTGCAGAGGCAGGTCAACAGCAGCGGGAGCAGCTTGCTGGTGCCGCCCAAGAGGTTGCCGGGGGGGGAGGACGAGGATAGCGAGGGAGAAGGAGAGGGAGAGGAGGTGGTGATTGTCACAAGGGAACAGCTAGTCGAGGGCTTTAAGAATGGGGGTCTGACAGATTTCGAAACTTTGGATTAAGTGTGAGATATTGATAAAAGAAGAAAGAGAGAACTTTGGTTTTAAAAGTTTTTGGGTTAAAAGTGAGGAAAAGGGATTCAGAAGCCCGGGCATCCAATGCCGTCCATCCTAAACTCATACTCGCAGATGTCGCACCAGTGGCGGTGGAAATCCGTGTCAGGCTCGATGTGTTGTTCTTCCAATTCTCTGGTGTGGTCCTGGGTTTTTCCGCACTCCACGCATGTGTAATCAACGAGCTCGATACCTTTACGCGGTGCAGTGTCCGGATCGCCCGCCGCGTAGCGCTCCCAGAAGTCTTTCGACCAGGCCATCATACCAATACCACCGCACTCCTCCTTCGCGCGGCAGACTAGGCAGTCGTACACGCGCTCCTCCTTAGGCTTCAGGAAGGAGAGAATTTGCCCACAAATGGAATAACCGAGCGACATGTTGTGGTTGAGCTCGTAACAAATATTTATTGCAAATTGCTCGGGAGTTGGGCCCTCTGTAATGACTGGAACCAGAGCCGCTTTGTCGTGAGGAGAAACCGTGTGGCGGAGGAACTCACACACATGGTTGTAAGTGATGTATACCTCCTTGTATTTAGGCATCCACGTTCGCAGATGAACTTTCAGATGAATTGCTTGCTGTTAGTTCCCAACCGAGATTGAACGAGCAGTGACGCAAGTGACGAGAATATCAAAGCTGGAAACCTCGCGTTTGTCTGAATAACATTTTCTTGAATAAATTGAGTTGAATTTTAAACACCTAACACCCTAAGGTGCTTTAAGAATAGTTTCAATCATGCAACATACCCTCACGCATAGTAACGCTAAGGTTGCAATTGCTGCTGCGATTTCATCGCTCATTCTGGCCAAATCATTCTATTACCAAACCTCTCAACAACTTTCGCCTCACCAACTTGACCTCACCAACAAAGCCATCATCAACCTGCCTTCGTTGCCGTCAGCGCAAAAGACTCAGGTTGTACGCGTGCCAAACTTCCTCACACACCAGCAATGCGACGAACTTCTCTCCCTAACCTCAGACAGTAAAATTCTTCAAGAGGCAGGAATTCTTCAACGAGACAGACATGGAGTTACGCACAATAACCATTTTATAGAAGCTCCTTGGCGAACAACATACCTAAATTCAGCACCTTCCTTCACCCTCAACTCCAGTACCTCCCTATTTATCCAAAAATTAAAGGATGAAGCGATGTTGGCGCTCAAACAAAATCCGGATTGGGCGAAATTGATAAAGGCTCGAACGATCGAAGAGTCCGTTCCTCGAGTGATTGAGATCCACGAGAGTCGTGCAGGAGGAGGTTTGGTCCACACGAAGCACTACGACGGAGGCTCCCTAGTCACATTCGACATCTTATTGAAAGACGATTTTCTTGGAGGTGCCTTCGCGACCCTTGAAGAAAACAATGCAATGAAAATTCACGACTTTAATAAGGGCGACTTGGTCATCTTCATCAGCCACAAGTACCACACTGTCCAGAAAATCTCAAAGGGTCAAAGAGCAACTTTCATCTTGGAGCTTTGGGAAGGAGAAGAGAGAAAATGTCCCCACAGATGCACCTTAATGCACGGAAGTTGTGATTTCAGTAAGAGCGACATCCTAATGGAGAAGATGATCGCACCGGGTATGCCTGGTGATGAATGAGAAATATTAGGATTGAGTTGACATTTAGATTATTGTGCTAATTGTGCTTTTGTAAAAAGCGATTTTTTCTTCTTTTACGTAGGTTTTTCAGTTTCGGCCAAAATCAGGTCAAAATTAAACCTCTTCAAACAACAAACAAGCAAACTTCGTTCCTGTAACAAACCGTCTCTTTTCGTTGTGCTACACCTAGACGTGACGTTACGTGTTAGGAATGTAATCCAGACAAATTTTTATCCTTGGTTAAGGCGGCCCATGGTCCTTCCAATAATTAGCCTCCTGTACATAGCCTGCACTAATGCAGATCCATACGAAACCCCCGCAACCAACTCCCTGCCTATCAACCTTGGTTCCATCTCCTACCAACATGGCTTTGGCTTCTCCTCAAGCCTCTCACCATCTTCATTCATGGTCGGGCGTTGGTGGATCAGCCACCTCCTGCAGCCGCAGCCACAGCATGCCCCTCATGTTCGTCCCAGTTTCCTCCGCCCTTTCAACAACTACAAAAGTCGAGCTCTCGGTCCAAGTCTCCAACAACGACAAAATGGTCTCGTACACAAACGTCGATCTCTACGGGCTTGGGCTTCGCTCGACCCGATCGATCCTAGATGCAGACTTCTACGCCGGGGAGTCTGGCTCCGACCCCCGAGGGACCTTGCTCCAAGCATCATTCGTTACAGCGTCCACTCCTCTCGGCTCGCCGACAACCTTGGACGTGACAACGTACGTGAATTCCCTCTACTCTGAATGGAATTCACGCGACGAAACTCAAATTTGGTTCGGGGTCTTCAGGCTAAACTTCAGCACAGACCTAGGCTGCCTCTCCGCCTGCGACGGAAGCTGCAGCATAAAACGCGTAATTTTCTCCTCCTCCCTTCTTGACATTCTCCTCACAATCCCTCCGACCATCAACCCTTCTCCGTCCAACTTCATCTCCCAGTCCCACCAGTCATCCCTCTTCGCCGCAACTTGCCAGGGCGATGGGAGGCTGCAGCTGGATTTCGTTCCGGATGTCTTGGGAGGGGTTATGATCGACTACTCGACCGTCGGGTACGCCCAGGGTGGCGGCTTGCCCTTGACGAACGATTTGTTGTCAGATGAGTCAGAAGATGTGACGGTGGTGGCAGTTTACCCCTCCACGAGCGAGGAAGACTGCCTGACAACGCTGGCCGAGTCAGCAGGCTACCTAATCAAAGAAGAGATAGTTTCCTGCGTTTCTGTCGACGACGCTGGGATAATCCAAGCGGCCGTTGACGCCGTATCGTCCCTGCCGCCAAACGGCGCTGGGATCCGCGGCGTCGTTCTCCTCTCCCCGGGGTCGTTCTTCGTGAAAAGTCCCATTTCGATCGAAGCGTCGGGGGTGGTCCTTCGAGGGAGCGGGGAGAGCGGGGAGGGATCGACGACGCTGTGGGCGACGCTCCGAGAGGCAGGGTTCAATTTGATCCAAGTTGGAGTTGGATCAAGCACTCGGCGGAGCGAAGACGAGGCAACCAGGGCGAATATTGCCGCCGACGTCCAAGTCGGCGCGAAGTCACTTTCCGTTTTAACTGCTGATGCCGCGCCCTTCACCGTGGGGGCAACGATCGTTGTGAGTCGGGCTGCGTCCCCCGAGTGGATCGCGGACCTTGGAATGGACGACATTCCAAACTGCGAGGAGCCGAGCTGCAGGAGTTGGGACGCGGATGGTTACAGGCTCAAGTTCGAGAGGACGGTGACTGGGGTGGACGTCGGTGAGGGTGAGGAGGTAACGGTGCTGACGATGGACTTTGCCATTCCGCACCACATCACCGAAGCGTACGGCGGCGGGAGCATTGCGCTGAGCGAGTGGTCCGAAGGGGGGAGGCTAAGGAACGTTGGGATTCACGGGTTGAGTTTGAAGAGCGTCTACGAATCAGAAGGCGGTACGTTGAACGCGAATGGGGAGGAGGACCACGCGAGCAACATGGTGCTGCTGAACAACGTTGAAGAGAGGTGAGTGCAGTGCAGTGCAGTGCAGTGCAGTGGAGTGCAGGGGAGTCAGCGAAGCGAGCGAGCCAAAAAAACAAAAAAACTAACAAAAACAAAAAACCCAATTGCATTTCCAAATCAAAATTCAAAGCTGGGTGAGCGACGTGTCGTGCTACCACCAGGTGTTCTCGTGCGTCAACATTGAAAGGAACGCGCAGAAGGTGACGGTGGAGCGGTGCTCGAGGTGAGCGAGCGAAGCGAGCGAGCCTTGTGCTACTACTGAACTAACCTACTGAAACTATACCTACTGAAACTAAACTAACCAAACTGCGGCTCGCTTCGCACCTTCTTCGCACCTTCTTCGCACCTTCTTCGCACCTTCTTCGCACCTTCTTCGCACCTTCTTCGCACCTTCTTCGCACCTTCTTCGCTCGGCGCAGCTACGATCCGGTGTCGGTCATTACCGGCGGGCGGCGCTACTCGTTCAACCTCGTCGGGTCGCTGGTCCTGTTCAAGGACTGCTACGCGATTCACGACAGGCACTCTTTCGCGAGCAGCAGCGGCGTTCACGGCCCGAATGCCTTCGTTGACTGCACGGCGGAGGGGACGTTTAGTGATATTGGACCGCATCACAGGTACGCGACGGGGCAGCTGTATGATAGGACGAGGGGGGGGGATATGAGGGCGTGGGATAGAGGGAGCATGGGGAGTGGACACGGATGGGCAGGGGCGTTTGTCACGTTTTGGAATGTTTTGGTGACGGGCGAAGGGGGGAAGGAGCTGACGGTGGAGAATCCGACGGTTGAGGGAACTTACAATTACGCCGTTGGACCGAGGGGAGACAGGATGAGAATGGGAGCGGAGGGGGTGGGGGTGGGGTGGTACGAGAGTGTAGGGCTTACGTCTTTCCGTCAAGTTTGTATTTGGCGATGAGGAGCCACACGCTTGGGGAAAGTTATTTTGAGTGTGAGGTGGATACTGAGGCTCCCAGTGCAGCGCCGAGTGCAGCCCCGAGCGCAGCGCCGACAAGGGCTCCCAGCGGGGCTCCCAGTGGGGGGCCGAGTGCAGCCCCGAGCGCAGCGCCGACAAGGGCTCCCAGCGGGGCTCCCAGCGGGGCTCCCAGTGGGGCTCCCAGTGGGGGGCCGAGCGCAGCACCGAGCGCAGCGCCGACAAGGGCTCCCAGCACTTTCCCAAGTCTCGCGCCGAGCACCGCTCAAAGCACCACACCAACAACCACACCAACAACCACACCAACAACCACACCAACAACCACACCAACAACCACACCTACAACACAGTCCATCGTCTTCCCTGAGACTGTCACGATCGAGCGCACAGTCGTGTTCACGGCCAGCGTCGACCTCGACATCTCCACAAAGAACATCCCATCGGCGGACTCGGAAAAGGCCATCTTCGTTCTAATAATTGAGGAGGCGCTCGTAAAACTAATCGCGAGAGGCGGGGTAATTGCGGACGTTAGGGTGAGCAGCATTGGGGAAATGGTGGGGGGGATTGAGTTCGGGGTTTTTGCGAAAATTAGTTGCCTGGGAGTGGAGGACTGTAACAATGTCGCGAGCGACTCGTTCACGGCGATGGAAGCTTCCCTCGTGCGGGGAGTTGCAGAGGGCGATTTAGAAGATGATTTAAAGATGTCTGCGCAAGGAACGCCGCTGAGTGCTTTTTTCGAGTCCGCAAGCGTGACTTCTATTCGTTTTGATGAAGAAGGCGCAAGCTTCGGAAATGGCGATAGCGTTTTGATGAGGTACAATCCTGAGGATGCGGATGTGGATGTGGATGTGGAGGGGATTGAGAGCCTCGGTGGTCTCTACCTGTCACTGATAATCCTCCTATTGGCAATAACGACATTTGGTTTTGCATGCAGAGCTGCTGCGAAAGGTAGGAAATCGAATCACGGTGGGCAAGATGTCGTTAGAGATTCGAGCATGATCGAGATGATGGATAATCCCTTAAAAACAAAATAAAATGTGATGGCAATATCAAAATGAGCAATTAATTTTTTAGTTTTTTACAAGACAAGACTGTTTTATTTGAGGTCCTCGCCGAACTTCCTGTTGCTGTCGTCAGTTGTGGGGTGAAGAGAAGAAATATTGTCAATGTATTGTTGTTCGGAGAGGAGGTTCGGCAGAATTTCGTGGGTGAGAGATGTAGCAGAACAGGTAATTTCGGCGATTTGATCGCCATCGTCGAGAGTGTGAAATTGCTCCAGGCTTGCAATTGAGTGGATCTGGGCAGAGTGAATCGAGGGAGAGAGGGAGAACTTGGTGGTCCCTGAAATATTTTCCCATGAGGCGTGATACAGCTCGTCACTGCTAGAAATTGCAAAGCCATCCCATTTCAAAGTTACAAATGTGTCGCCAGCCAGAATTGTTTGCTTTGGGGATGAAGTAATGAGGTTCGTTATATCTCCTATTTTTTCTATTAGGTGATTTGTAGCAAATACTTGGTACCTGCTTTGGGAAATCGCCTTGTAGGCAGTGTGCGAGACTGGGCAGAAGAGCTTTTGGTACAACATTTGTCTTAATTTCCAAACTTTCTCGAAGAAAGCGACAGACAAGGCAATGATCCCAAAAGACGCTAAAATGCACTATAGGGAATGGGGTCAGATCGGGAGGGAAAGAGAAGTAAAAACTTGTAAGGTGGAAAGGAACACAATAATTTGAAATTCGAAGCACAGAAACACATGAGTGCAGAAGCAAAGGAAAATTGGGAATTCCTGAACACATAGCATATATATCCTAGTTTACAAAGATGGGCTCCAACCCTCCACCTCCTTTGAATCTTGGCAACCTAGATTTTTCGGCCCTGCTTAATCAGCAATCACCCCCTGCTGCAGCTTCTACAGTGCCGACAATGCCTTCAGTGCAACCACCCCCATCGGCTGCTGCAGCCACCCCACCCCCTGCTGTAGCTTCTTCAGTGCCGACAATGCCTTCAGTGCAACCACCCCCAGCGGCTGCTGCAGCCACCCCACCCTTTGTGTCGTGGCCCAACATGAACATCCAAGAGGCCCGATCAAGCAACAAATCTCTCGAAGCCTTTGTTTCCCTCCTTCTCTCACCGTCCCACCCCAATCTACTAAAAGAATTGTCTCACGTAAACCCTCCCCTACAAAGAGCAATTCTATCTGCTTTAAATTCCTCCTCTTCCTCCCCCCAAGACTCCCCCGACAACGTGACGGCCGTTCTGAGGGTTTACCAGCAACACAAAGTCCTAAACGCAATTTCGGGTGCTCACTCGATTGTGTCTGAGCAGAATGAGGAGCAGACGATGCGGAACCGACTTTTGTCCGACCCCATGGACCCGGTCGCCAACAACTACTTTGGCGAAAAAATACGCCTTGAAAACGTCCACACTCAGTACGAGCAGATGATGAACGAGTACCCCGAGTCCATGGGAAACGTGTTGATGCTCTATGTTTCCGCCGAGGTGAACAAGGTGAAGTTTCCTTGCTTCGTTGACAGCGGAGCGCAGACTACAATCATGTCCTCCGCCTTTGCGGAAAAGTGCAGTCTCCTCCACCTTGTAGACAAGCGCTTTCACGGGGTTGCGGTGGGCGTAGGGACCGGCAAAATTCTAGGGAGGATCCACTGCGCTGACATTGTCATAGCTGGCTGCCACTTTCCGTGCACCTTCACAGTCATGGACAGCAACGGCAAGGGCCTTGGAGACAAGAACATGGATATGCTTTTTGGGCTGGACATGTTGAAGCGTCACCGGTGTAGGTGAGCGAGCGAAATACTGCGAGCGAGCCTTGATGAAGACGAGAAATATATGCGAAATATATGCGAACCACTACTAAACTAACATTATTCTCAATTCTTTGGCTCGCTTCACTCGCCTCCCCCCTAATCCATTAAAAACGCACAGCATCGACCTGAAGGAGAACCAACTGGTTTTCAACTCCGCCAGCGGCGTCATCAACGCCCCGTTTTTGCACGAGTTTCAATTGCCACAAGAAAAGGGGGGCTCAATGGGGTTCGACGCGGATGCGAGTAATGCCGAGCTTTTGTCGAGGGAGATCGAGCACGACGAGAAGAAAAGATCTAGAACGCTGAGTGGCGAGGGGAAGGAAGGCGAGGAGAAGGAAGTTGAGGAGAAGGTTGAGGGAGGGGATGGCATGGAAGTTGATAATAAGGCTTAGCAAGTAGAAAAAAAAACAAAAAAAGGAGGAGTTTTGGCAAAATCGTTCATTATTTTCAATAGCCTCCGCTCCCTTCATATTCATCTACACAACATCTAATTTCCCTATTCAAACACAACAAAGCCAGTCACAACTTGCCTACAGATCGGACATTTCTGCCGCCCCCTCGGCTGCTTCCCCAGCTCTTCCCCGCATTCACTGCACAACGCCAGATGATTACACGGTTGAATGCTAACCGATTTGGGGTCGCAAAGGCAGATGACGCATAGTTTGTTCTGCGGATTTGAGTGGAATAAGGTTAGTTTAATAGTAGTGGTGAGCCGGCAGTAGACATTTCGCCGCTCGCTCACTCACCTCCTTCTCGCCCTCAACCTTCATATCCTGCTCAACTCCATCGTCTATTCCGAATACCTTAGCCAACCTTACGATCTTTCCGTCGTAAGCTAGGAGGGTTTTTGTGTCGTTGAGGGTGGTTGAGGCCGAGGCCGAGGGAGGAAAGGAGAAGAAACGCGTCATGGATTCTGTCGTAAAACTTGCAAAATGGTTCTGCTGCTGAGCAAGATCATCGGTCATAATCTCCCACATAGTTATGTAATCGTCGTAGCCGATAACGGAGGCAGAGGGGGCTTCGAAAACGTCGTTGGGGATCACCTCCATGTGAATCGCCACTTCCAAATCCATATCCGAGTGGGGGAGGGGAAAGGGTAGCTTTGACATTTTGTCGGCGTCGGCATCGGCGTCGGGAAGCTGGTCGTAAATGTCCTTGAGCGAGTACTCATACTCAGTGTATTCTTCCTCTGAAGTTGACCTGGACGAACCAACAACGAATGGAGGGGCCATTAGGCCTTCTGCGTCGTCCGCGTCAATTCTCATTCTGTTGTGCGTCTCGTCGTTATCCTTCTCATCGTTATCCTTCTCCTTTTCGTCTCCTTTCTCCTCTTCGCCGCCAACAACAACAGAGCGGACCACCTCAACAGGCACAAAGGCCAGAGTGACCACGGCCAAACCCTTCACTCGCACCACAAACTTGAGATCGATTAGAGCTGCGAAGAGCGAAGCGAGGCGCATTTTTAATGAAGGACGAGCGAAGCGAGCGAGCCAAACGAATTGGGTGGAATAATGTTAGCTTAGTAGTGGATGCAGCCATTATGTCTGTAGCCATTTCGCGCACTTCATCGCGAGAATGCTCAATTTCCAAAAGCTACGCTCACTTCGCTCCCATCCCCATCGCTCACCTTTATTAGCGTCCAAGTAGCCCTCAACTTTACCAACACAACCAACCCTGGGGATAAACTTTTTCACACGACGCGCCGTCTCAACTTCTACAACCTTCTTAGGCTGAAGGGCGCGGTGCCGCTCGTCAAAGGCGGCGTTGGCGTTTCGAGTGTGGAATTCAGACAACGTTATGTTCCGCTGGGGCTGGGATGAGGCATTGAGGGAGCCTGCTAGCCCCGAACCACCAGTGCCGTACGATTCACCCAAAGAAGTGGAGGGGTCGGAAGCAACTGTGATTGAAATTGCTGGGGCTGTGAGAGCAGGCCAATAGGGATTGGGTTCAGAACTGGCTGCAGGTGCTCGTCTTGACGAACTGTTTCCTGAGCCCATATTCGAGTGGGTTGGAAGAGGAGGAACAGGGGCGGTCAGCAGCTAGTTGATTGGTGCAGAAAGCATGAGAGAGTCATTCAAAATGATTAGGATTGTTTGAAAGTTCAGCAAAAATGTGTGCAACGAGGTGCTGAGAAGATATGCTTTCGTTCATCTTTCTGTCAATCCTTTTGAACCCTTGTCTTCAGCTCCCACCTATCATCGCCTCCTCTGATGTCGATGTCGATGTCGATGTCGATGTCACCACAACTTCATCGGTAACTTCTCACTACACAAACCTCCCCTACCCTCCCCGGGACCCTTCCCACGAGTCCTCCCGGCTCATCACCGACGTCCCATCCCACCCTGCCTTCATTGACCATTTCATCTTCAATTCTCGTAGAGTCTTCACTTCCCCAAGTGGTGCAGGGAAAGAGAAACTAAACATCCTAATAGCTGGCGGTGGAACCGGCGACGTGACCGTCTTCCTCATGGAGACCTTCCGCCTCTATCCTCAGTACTTATGCAACACCGCGAACATTTACCACCTCGACCTTTCCTCCAGCTCGATGGACATCGCTCGGGAAAGGCTGGCGATCAGGGGCCTTCTCCCCAACGCCACCAACACCAACACCAACACCAACACCAACACCAACACCAACACCAACACCAACACCAGCAACAACACCAACACCAGCAACAACACCCTCACGTTTTTGACCGGCAGCCTCCTCGATTTGAGCGCCGCTGAGGGGTTGCCAGCAGGCGTGACGTTCGACTATATCAATGTCTGCGGTGTTCTGCACCACTTGGATGATCCAGCCGCTGGGCTGGGGGCCTTGTCGAGCCGGCTGAATCCTTTGGGGGGAGGGATGTTTGTTATGCTTTACGGGAAGCATGGCAGGTCGGGGATTTACATGGTTCAGGGGGTTGTGGATAGAATGCGAAGAGTAGGAATAATCAACAACCACAACCACAACAACAACATCAACAACAACAACAACTTCTCCAACAACAACTGTCTGGAGAAGGTTCATTCAATACTGAGGAATATGCCCGAGCTGCACCCGATGCGGCACACGATGAAGGGGCTCATATCTGGGGACCACTGGAACGACGATGCGGAACTGTACGACTTGTTCTGCCACGCCAGGGACACTGCTTTCGACGTCAGGGGCGTTCTGGACCTGGTGGCTGGAGACGCCAGCGTTAATTTCAGGGGGTGGCAGCTCGATGCTCTCTACCGCGCTGAGAGCTGGGGGGGGGGGGGCTGGGGCTGGGGCGGACTGGGGCGGGGACGAGAGCGAGTTCGAGGCGGCGGAGCTGCTTGCCGGCGTGCATGCCAAGCATCAGTTCTACGTGAACAACATCGACGAGGCGGGTGGAACGTCAGGAGCGGACCGAAACTACGCTCCCTTCACCTCCCACCAACCCCACGCCTTGCTCTCCAGCACCGTCATCTGCACCGCCACGCCTGAACAGTTCCGTTCTTTGCCAAAGTCTTCCTGGGGTGTAGAGTTCCAGGACAGGTGGAAATCATCCCCCAACGACGAAGCCTGCAACCTCAGCGTGGAGTCGATCCAGATCGGCCCAAAGGTCACCCTGCGAGAGCAGCTCCCGTGTATTGCGTTTCACCTGCTAACTAGATTCGACTGCGGAAAGACTTTGGGGGAGGTTTGGCAAATGATCGTGGAGGAGGAGGGGGCGGGGGGGGGGGGGGAGGAATTCGAACAGAATTCTGGTATGATCACA
>Ga0302116_1000880_pt1 | contig 18120 bp, 11 predicted proteins | sample AG5_SCM_MG_FD_203124 | JGI IMG/M metagenome (GOLD analysis project Ga0302116, IMG submission 203124) | Marine microbial communities from Western Arctic Ocean, Canada - AG5_SCM | ecosystem: Environmental > Aquatic > Marine > Oceanic | place: Canada: Western Arctic Ocean | collected 2017-10-01 | reverse complement strand
CTGCATTATTTCAACAACCGTCAAACCAGGATTAGTATCCAAGTCACAACCCCATAACGCTTCAAAATAAGCATGTGCTTTTTCATCAGTCACCGGTTGATAATCAGGAAAAACCATTGGGATTAGGCCCATATCTGATGCACCTTGCACATTATTTTGACCGCGTAAAGGATGCAAGCCTGTTCCAGGTCTACCGATTTGACCTGTCATTAACGCTAATGAAATCAAACAGCGCGCATTATCTGTCCCGTGGACATGTTGAGAGACCCCCATTCCCCACAAAATCATTGAGCCTTTTGAGGTCGCATACAATCGCGCGACTTCTTTTAGTGTTTCAGCAGGAACACCACACACCGATGACATCATTTCTGGTGTGTAAGTCTTTAGATGCTCCTTCATTGCCTCAAAGCCTTCCGTTCTCTCAGCGATAAAAGTAGGATCCGTCAAACCTTCTTCAATAATCGTATGCATAATAGCATTCAACATCGGCACATCACTACCCGGTTTAAAAGCAACGTGATGCGTCGCTTGCCGAGATAATTCAGTCGTCCGTGGATCTATCAATATCAGCTTGGTGCCACGCCGCATGGCATTTTTCATCCATGTTGCACCTACTGGATGATTTACTGTTGGATTCGCCCCAATGATCATAATCACTTCAGCTTTATCAACATCCGATACCGGGTTAGATACTGCACCAGAGCCAAGGCATTCCAATAACGCAACCACAGAAGACGCATGACATAGACGTGTGCAATGATCTACATTATTGGTTTTAAAGCCTGTTCTTACTAATTTTTGGAACAAATATGCTTCTTCGTTACTGCCTTTCGCACTTCCGAAACCGGCCAAAGCATTAGGGCCAACATTGTCACGTATTTTATTAAAGCCGCCTGATGCTAAAGCTAAAGCTTCATCCCACGTCGCTTCTCGAAAAACCTTATCCACATCGTTTGGATCCATCGAGAAATCAGCAGTCTTCGGAACACCCTCACGACGAATTAATGGTTTTGTTAAGCGATGTGGGTGATGAATATAGTCAAAGCCATATCGACCTTTCACACATAACCGACCATGATTAGCGGGCCCATCACGACCTTCCACGTACAATATCTTGTCATCTTTAATGTTATAAGTCAGCTGGCAACCAACCCCACAATATGGGCATACCGAGTCAACTTTACGATCAGGTTCGGACATGCCAACTTCATTAGCTGGCATTAAAGCCCCTGTGGGGCAGGCTTCGACACACTCACCGCAAGCAACACATGTACTTTCTCCCATTGGGTCATCGAGATCAAAAACAATCTGAGCATGACTGCCACGCATTGCTAAACCAATAACATCATTATTCTGTTCATCACGACAAGCACGAACACATCGCGTGCATTGAATGCAAGCATCCATGTTAACGGCGATACCTGGGTGCGAAATATCACGCTTTGGCTGAATCCTTGCAACAAAACGTGGTAAGCCAACTTCTAGTTTTCCAGCCCAATGGTCTAATTCTGAATTCAATGTATGTGGTTGCTCAGACACATCAGCTTTGAGTAATTCTAGAATCATTTTCTGCGATCTAACTGCACGCTCACTATCTGTTTTAACTACCATATTTTCGGTGGGGCTACGACAGCATGAGGCTGCTAATACTCTTTCACCGTCGATCTCTACCATACATGCCCGACAATTACCGGCTTCACCTTGACGCTCTGAATAACATAAATGAGGTATATCAATACCCTCACGCTTTGCCACATCAAGAATGGTTTCATCTTCAGCAGCTGAAATTGCTTGGCCATTTAAGGTGAAACTCAAAGTCTTAGTTAATTTTTCTGGATTAGCAGCCATTATTTCAACTCCTCAGGGAAGTACTTCATCACACTGCGCATCGGGTTGGGTGCGGCTTGACCTAGACCACATATTGACGCATCGACCATTACTTCAGATAATTCTTCTAATAAATTTTCGTCCCATTCAGGCTTTTCCATCAAGACAACAGCTTTGGCAGTTCCAACTCGGCACGGTGTACACTGCCCACAAGATTCATCTTCAAAGAACTTCATTGCATTAACTGCTAAGTCACGTGCTCGATCTTGATCAGAAAAAACTACGATTGCAGCAGAGCCAATAAAACAACCATATTCTTGCAACGTGTCAAAATCCAGAGCCACATCACCTAATGATGCAGGCAAAATACCGCCAGATGCTCCGCCAGGGAAATAACCGTAAAACGTATGATTATCTTCCATACCACCGCAATATTCTTCGATCAGTTCACGCACAGAAATACCAGCTGGTGCGAAATGAACACCCGGCTTATTGACTCTTCCACTAACTGAAAAAGAGCGTAGGCCAACGCGACCATTCCGACCATGGTCAGTAAAAAAACTCGGTCCTTTTTCGAAAATATCTCGAACCCAGTAAACAGATTCCATATTGTGTTCAAGAGTTGGACGACCAAATGCACCAACTTGCGCCACATAGGGTGGCCGCAAACGAGGCATACCGCGCTTACCCTCTATCGACTCAATCATTGCTGACTCTTCACCACAAATATATGCGCCAGCTCCACGTCGCATATGAATAACAGGCATATTTGTTACTGGTGGATTGGCCAATAGCTTAGCAATTTCTTTTTCAAGAGTTCCTCTAATCGCCGCATATTCATCACGCAAATAAATATAAATCTCGTGAATATCTGTTGCCCAAGCAGCAATTAGCATGCCTTCAAGAAAACGATGCGGATCACGATCTAAATAATACTTATCTTTGAATGTACCAGGCTCACCTTCATCAATATTAACAGCCATCACTTTAGGTGACTGTTGGCCCCTAACAATGCGCCATTTACGTCCAGTGGGAAACCCTGCGCCTCCTAGCCCGCGCAAGCCAGAGTCATCCATCATTTTAAGTACATCTTCTATCAGGTGCTCACCCTCCATGCATGCGACGTAGGTATTGTAGCCTTCCGATGCACGGTAAGCCTCAAGTTCTATCGGGTTAATAGTTTCCGGGCCGATCTCTTGTTGTGTGACAGCTTTAATAACCCTATCTGCTGTAGCACCTTCAATTGGGTTCATACCTACAACTGCAACTGGAGCTGAATTACAACGACCAATACAGGGCACTTTCTGAACACGAACTTCATCACCTAAGGCACTTTCAAGTGATTCAATCAGGCTATGTGCCCCTTTCATTTCACAAGTTAATGATTCACAAACACGTACTGTTAATGCAGGTGGGGCACTGTCCTCTTCTTTAATGACATCAAAATGATGATAAAAGGTTGCCACTTCATAGACTTCAGCTTTTGATAACTTCATTTCACGAGCTAGAGCAACAAGATGTGCAGCAGAAATATAGTGAAATTTATCCTGGATCTTGTGCAAGTGCTCGATCAATAGATCTTCCTGCCTAGACTCATCACCCAGCAAAGCTTGTATTTCTGACAACGCTTTGGGATCAACTTGTCGGCCCTTACCAACTGCTCTCGGTAATTTTAAGTTTTTACCTTTTTTTCGAGCGCTAATCGCTTGTTCACTCATGAATCAACTTCCTCTGAATCTAATGTCCTAGGGACTAAACTATTATGAATCAACCATAAAAAATACCATGGGTTCACAATGTTGTGAAGTCAGTGCACAAAGCCAGCCGTAAGCACCGATTTGAAAAACAACTTCAATTACTTAGACGCTATGAATACAAAATGATTCATATTAAATTAAGTAAGCACAAAGCGAAGTATTTCATGCTTTTGATATTATTCTGTTTTAAAGCAAAATAAGTACCTTTCAATATCAATTATATTAATTTATCATCAAAACCTTTCTGCTCAAAATGAGCCATACCAAACTTAACTGGCTTAGCTATAAATGATTAATTATTCTACATAATTTTCATTTTTGTTCGTTTTTTTGCGCATATTAATACCTACTTTAAGAGCGCTGAACTTTGATCTTAAATAGTCAAATAATATTTCTTAAATGAACATTAACTGTAAATTACAGTCCCTAGCTTGTCTTAACCCAAGTATCGCGAAGAGTAATCGTCCGATTAAATACTAAGTTTCCAGATGCACTCAACTCACTATCTGCACAAAAGTAGCCTTCTCGCTCAAATTGGTAGACAAGGTTGCTTGCAGCCAAGGCAACACTAGGCTCAACAATACTTTGAGTCAGTGTTATCAAAGAGTCGGGGTTCAAATGTACCGTAAAGTCATCAACATCTTTATCCATGTCTGGGTGTGGATGATTGAATAAACGGTCAAACACCCTTATTTCAAGTGGTATGCCATGTTTTGCTGATACCCAGTGAATCACACCCTTTACTTTACGATCTTCGGGGTTGACTCCTAAAGTTGCAGGATCGTAGCTACACCTAAGTTCAACAACCTCACCAAGCTCATCTTTTATTACCTCATCACAACGAATAACATATGCATTTCTAAGACGCACCTCTTTGTCTTTGACCAATCGTTTAAATTTATTATTGGCTTCTTCCTTGAAATCCGATTTGTCAATATAAAGTGTTTTGCTAAATGGAACCTCACGAGTACCCATGCTCTCATTTTGAGGATGATTCGGTGCAATCAATTGCTCTGTTTTATCTTCTGGATAATTACTTATCACAACTTTAAGTGGATCCAGAACAGCCATTGCTCGGGGTGAATTTTCATTCAAATTTTCTCGGACGCAACTTTCCAGTATTCCCATTTCAACAGAGTTATCGGCTTTTGTTACACCGATACGCAAACAAAACTCACGTAATGCTTCAGCCGGATAGCCCCGTCGACGCATACCTGTAATTGTGGGCATTCTTGGGTCATTCCAACCATTAACAAAATTTCCTTCAACCAATTTTGTAAGTTTACGCTTGCTAGTGATCGTATATTGTAAATTAAGCCTTGAAAACTCAATTTGTTTTGGATGATGTTCTGTTTTTATAGTATTCAGAAACCAATCATATAACGGTCTGTGATCTTCGAATTCTAAGGTACAGAGAGAATGCGTCACTCCTTCAATCGCATCAGATAAGCAATGAGCATAATCATACATCGGATAAATTGACCAAGCAGTCCCTGTCTGATGATGTACCACATCACGCCTAATTCGATAAATAGCGGGATCACGCAGATTGATATTCGCTGAGGCCATATCAACCTTAGCTCTCAACAGTCGAGATCCATCTTCAAACTCACCGTCACGCATTCGTTTGAATAAATCTAAATTTTCTTTAATCGACCGTTCTCGATAAGGACTATCTTTACCGGGAGTAGTCAGTGTCCCTCGATACTCACGTGTTTCTTCAGCAGACAAATCACAAACATAGGCATCACCTTGCTCAATAAGTTGCACAGCGTAAGCATACAGTTTCTCAAAATAACTCGAAGCATAGTGCAAGTGTTTCTCGAATTCAAAACCTAACCAATGCACATCTGTCTTAATCGCATCAACAAATTCTTCTTCTTCTTTTTGAGGATTAGTATCATCAAAACGCAAGGTACATAAACCCTTGTAGTCCATAGCTAAACCAAAATTCAAACAAATGGATTTAGCGTGACCGATATGTAGGTAGCCATTAGGTTCAGGCGGGAAACGCGTTTGGAAGTGGCCACCATACTTATTTGCTGTCATATCAGAATCAATAATATGTCGGATAAAATTGCTTGGCTTTGTGTCCGCTATTTCGTTCATTTTGCTCTCAATTGTTCATTAATTTCAGGCATAATTTTTGCCTTGATAGCTATTAAAAGCCTAAGGATAAGGACTTTAGTACAGTGGTGCAACTCACTTATAGTCAACAATAACTTAGACGACTAGTCACTTCATAAAAATTTTAAAGCAATAACATGATACTCACGCACCTTCATTAGAAGGATAAGCCGAGAACTCAACCGAGATATTACAATGATGTAATATTCCTAAAAATTCAGCTGACAAATTCACTGGCGCTGGCATTTCACCTGCTGGACCCACTGTGACATCTAGATCTAAAAAACAATTAACCTCATTGTGTTTTAGAAAAGTAAATGCTTGTTCTTGCACATCAAGAAACTGTTTGGTTTTTTGCAGGCCATTTATCACAGTCTCATTTTCTACCAGAATCACGTCAAAACCTGAAAACTCAGTAGGGTTGCCTAATATATCGAGCTCTCCTTTTTTAAATAGGTTTGAAATAGCCATCTCTGGATACTTATTACAAAACAGAGCAACATCAAACTGCTCCCCATAAATGCGTAAAACCATATCCAACATTTATTTCCTTAACCTTATAATTTTTCTAGTGGATAAGTGAAAAGCCCTTCTAGCTCAGAGTCTCATTCGCTCGTCTAAGTAACCCATTTCTCTTATGAGTTTTAATGGCTTTATTCTACAACTTCCACTTTGGTTACTTTCTGTAACCCTCTTGGTAACTTATGACCTCGTTTCCCCCTCTCGCCGGTGTAGTGAGCTAAGTCCGCTTGTTTTAATGTCAAGTGACGTTTACCAGCATGTAATGTCAGGCTTTCCCCTTCAGGTACTTCGGTCACTGAATGTAACCATTCTCTTTTATTTGCAAAGGCTGCTTGGGGAATATTAATTAAGCGAACTCCCTTGCCTTTATTCATACTCGGAATTTCGCTCGCTGCAAAGACTAATAGCCGGCCATCACCGGCCATAACTGCTAATTTGGCAGTTGAAAGGTCACCAAGTAATGAAGGCTCCAATACTTCAGCGTCGTCCGGTAGGTTAAATAAAGCTTTACCAGCTTTATTTTTGGCCAACAAGTTACCCAGAGTAGTAATGAAGCCATAGCCTGCTGAATTAGATAGTAATAATGGTTGCTCCAACTCACCCGCCAACAATGCTACGAAGCGTGCATTAGGAGGCATTTGCAATCGTCCACTCAAAGGCTCGCCTTGTCCACGTGCCGATGGCAAGGTGTGCGCTGGCAAGGAGTAACTTCGGCCTGTTGAGTCTAGAAAAACAATTTGTTGATTGCTACGTGCTTTCACTGAAGTTGCATAGCGGTCACCTGTACGAAAGTTTAGCGAGGCTGGATCAACATCATGGCCCTTCGCGGCTCTAACCCATCCACTTTCCGACAACACGATTGTAATAGCCTCTGTCGGCAACAAATCTATTTCACTCATAGCTTTGGCTGCATCTCGGTTTACAAGCATCGAACGACGATCATCACCAAATTTCTCAGCATCAGCCACCAATTCTTTACGAATGAGGGTTTTAAGGCGGGTTTCCGAACTAAGTAATAATTCTAATTGCTTGCGTTCTTTTGCCAATGCATCCAGTTCACCTTGAAGCTTCATTTCCTCAAGTTTGGCTAAATGACGTAACTTTAATTCTAAAATTGATTCTGCTTGACGATCAGTAATTAAAAACCTAGCCATTAAGATCGATTTTGCTTCATCTTCTGTTCGGATAATGGCTATTACTTCATCTATATTTAGATAAGCAATTAATAAACCTTCGAGCACGTGGATCCTATCTAGTATTTTATCCAGGCGATATTGTAAACGCCGACGAACAGTTTCAGTCCGATATGTAAGCCACTCCAGTAACATGTCACGTAGATTTTTAACTTGTGGACGTCCATCCAAGCCAATCATATTCATGTTAACTCGGTAACTACGCTCTAAATCTGTAGTGGCAAATAGATGCAACATAAGACTATCAATATCAATACGATTTGAACGTGGCACTACGACCAATCTAACAGGATGCTCATGGTCAGATTCATCACGTAAATCAGCTACCATCGGTAGTTTTTTGTTTTGCATTTGATTGGCAATTTGCTCAATCACTTTCGCACCAGAGACCTGATAAGGCAGCGCATTAATAATCAACTCACCTTCTTCAACGAGATACTTTCCTCGCTGTCGCACAGATCCATGTCCTGTTGCATAAATTTTATATAAGTCTTCTTCTGATGAAATAATTTCCCCACCTGTCGGAAAATCTGGTGCTTTCACGACTTCAAGCAACTGTTCCAATTTTGTTGACGGCTTTTTCAACAGTAACAAACACGCTTCGACAACTTCACGTAAATTATGGGGAGGAACATCTGTCGCCATACCAACAGCAATTCCACTTCCTCCATTGAGTAAAACATTTGGTAGCCGGGCAGGCAGTAACTGGGGTTCATTCATCGTGCCATCAAAGTTTGGTACCCAATCAACAGTACCTTGGCCTAATTCAGTTAATAGCGTTTGAGCATATGGCGCTAGACGTGACTCTGTGTAACGCATGGCTGCAAAAGATTTAGGGTCATCCATCGAGCCCCAGTTACCTTGGCCATCGACGAGGGGATAACGATAAGAGAACGGCTGTGCCATCAATACCATTGCTTCATAGCAGGCTGAATCGCCATGAGGATGATACTTACCCAACACATCACCGACTGTACGTGCTGACTTTTTATGTTTTGATAATGCACTGAGACCCAATTCTGACATCGCATATATAATACGGCGCTGAACAGGTTTCAATCCATCACCCACATGCGGCAATGCACGATCTAAAATGACATACATGGAATAATCCAGATATGCTTTTTCAGTAAAGTCTCTTACCGGTAACTGTTCTAAATCGTCAACTAATGAACTCATTGCCCAATCATCTCTTTATTGAAAATCACACTGTCGCCAAATCGCCCTGCTCTTCGAGCCAGGCCTTACGATCAGAAGCTCGTTTTTTTGCCAACAATTTATCCATCATCATCATCGTGTCATCTTCAGTCTGAATCGTTAAGCGAATTAATCGTCGGGTGTTCGGTGCCATTGTCGTTTCACGCAACTGTAAAGGGTTCATTTCACCCAGGCCCTTAAAGCGCTGAGTACTGACTTTACCTTTTATTTTCTCTCTCTCGATACGCTCTAAAATAATCTCTCGCTCCTCATCATCTAGAGCGTAAAAAATTTGCTTACCAACATCAACCCTATACAAGGGTGGCATTGCTACGCAAATATTGCCCGCCTCAACCAAAGGCCTGAAATGCCGGACAAATAATGCACACAATAATGTTGCAATATGCGCTCCATCGGAATCAGCATCAGCTAGAATGCAAATTTTTCCATAACGCAATCCAGACAAGTCATCAGACCCCGGATCGACACCAATAGCAACAGCAATATCATGCACTTCCTGCGATGCTAAAACTTGAGAAGATTCAACTTCCCAAGTGTTTAAGATCTTACCTCGTAATGGCATAATCGCTTGGAATTCACGATCTCGCCCTTGCTTAGCACTACCCCCAGCTGAATCCCCCTCAACTAAAAACACCTCTGTTCTCGAGACATCTTGGGAACTACAATCTGAGAGTTTTCCAGGTAAAGCTGGGCCAGATTGCACCCGCTTACGTATAACTTTTTTAGCTTGTTTTAAGCGTGACTGTGCATTACTAATTGCTAGTTCAGCAATCTTTTCACCATCCCCTACATGATGATTGAGCCAAAGACTAAATGCATCCTTCACCGCACCAGAAACAAATCCTGCACATTGCCGAGAAGACAAACGCTCCTTGGTTTGACCGGAAAATTGTGGATCGTCTAACTTAACCGACAACACATAACAACAATGCTCCCAAATGTCTTCTGGCGATAATTTAACACCACGTGGTAATAAACTTCGAAACTCACAAAACTCCTTAAGGGCATCCAATAAACCAGAGCGAAGACCATTAACATGAGTACCGCCCTGCGCTGTTGGAATCAAATTAACATAGCTTTCAGCCAGTTCTTCACCTGATTCAACCTGCCACATCAAAGCCCAATCTACTTCTCCATTTTCACCGGTAATGTGACCATGAAAAGCTGTGGCAGGTACACAAGGTTGGTCAGTCATCATTGAGGCAATATAACTAGTTAACCCTTCGTCATAACACCAACGATCCTCGACTTTTTCATTGCCTGATAAATCAGTAAATGTAACGACAAGGCCTGGGCATAAAACTGCTTTAGCCCGCAACACATGTTGTAATTTTGAAACTAAGAACTTAGGTGAATCAAAGTATGAACCTTGTGGCCAAAAGCGCACACGAGTACCCGTATTTCGCTTACCAACTGTACCTACCTCATGTAGCTCCTCGACCCTCGTTCCATTCTCAAAAGCAATCGAATATTCAACTCCGTCTCGACGAATAGTCACGTCTAATCTCGATGACAAGGCATTGACAACAGATACTCCAACACCGTGTAAACCACCTGAAAAACGATAATTTTTATTTGAGAACTTTCCTCCAGCATGTAAGCGAGTCAAAATAACTTCAACGCCCGGCACACCCTCTTCAGGATGAATATCTACCGGCATACCCCTACCGTCATCTATGACTTCTATTGAACCATCAGCATATAAGGTGACTTCTATCTGGCTCGCATGTCCAGCTACTGCTTCGTCGACACTATTATCAATGACTTCTTGTGCTAGATGATTAGGGCGAGTTGTTTCGGTGTACATGCCAGGACGCTTTTGTACTGGCTCTAGTCCTGTTAAAACTTCTATGGCGGAAGCATTATATGCGTTAGTCATAACTCTACTTTATTTGTTTCTGTGCAAAAGAGAGTAGCAGGATAAAAGGCTGCTGCACAATACAATTAGAGACTTAATTACTCTCAAGCTATAGCCACCATCTAAAACAAAGTTAATTTAAAATGTTTGTGCCAAGTCATTAATACTCTAAATTGGCACCCAGCGTTATGAAATATATGCTGAACGTATACTTTTCAACACCATCATGATTAGTGACCTTGGTGCTGCAATATTCAATCGCATAAAACCTGAACCGGCAATACCAAAAAGCGTGCCTGGACTCATTGCAACCTTAGCTTGCTCAATAAAAAAATGGTGTAACTCAACATCTTTCATAGCCATCTTCCGACAGTCAAGCCACAATAAATACGTCCCTTCTGATTCAACCACGGTGATATCCGGCAATGATTCTTTCAGATAAAATTTAACAGTCTCTTTTGTGATTTTTAAATAGAGCATCAAATCTTTCAACCAAGCTTCACCGTGCTGATAAGCTGCTTCAAAACCACAGATGCTAAATGGGTTCATGTTACTAACATGCCATTGGCTAAATACTTGTTTTATTGCTTTACGCTGAGCCTTGTCACTTATAACCATAGCTGACAAACCAAGGCCCGGGATATTGAAGGTCTTACTTGGCGATACAGTTGTTATAATTGAAACATCATCAGCCAATGTTGTTATAGCTAAATGCTTCTGACCAGGAAAGATCAAATCGGCATGGATTTCATCTGAAATGATAGTCAAACCGTAACGTCGAGCCACTTCCAGTAAGCCTTCAAGTTCTGACTGTCTCCAAACACGACCTACCGGATTATGGGGTGAACACAGTACCAGAAACTTGGCGCCCGCTTCCGCACACTCAGCTAGATGTTCCAAGTCCATCTGGTAATGGTTACCTTCTAGTCTGAGTGGGTTTTCGACTAAAGTCCTCTGGGTGTCAGTCACTGCAGTAAAAAAAGGATGGTAAACTGGTGGTTGAATTATCACCTTATCTCCTACCTCCGTTAGTGCTGTGATCGCAGCATAGATAGAAGGTACAACCCCCGGACACATCACAATACTTTCTCTGTCTATTTCCCAATTGTGGCGAGTTTTAAACCAGTCCTGCATTGATATGAACATACTTTCCGGATATTCGGTGTAGCCATAAATAGTATGCTCCGCACGCCCTACTAATGCCCTCGTCACCGCTACAGGTGCTGCGAAATCCATATCAGCGACCCATACGGGCGTTATATCCTTTGTCCCAAAGTAAGTTTCTCGACCTTCATATTTTAAACTCGCCGTGCCTTCGCGGCTAACCGGCGTGTCAAAATCATGTGTCATCCGCGATAACGCCACATAGTAGCTTCTGCCAATGTGTGTTGAAATTTACGGCTAGTTTCACGGATCACAAACGGCACTGCAATTGGCCCCTGTACTAAATCAAAGTGAGGCGCCAACATTTCTTTCAAACCGTCAAGAGTACATACATTCTCACCGTTCACCTTACGCCCGCCGACCCATTCGTCCTTATTAGTGTGTTCTTCAAGCCAAGTGTATGGTGAGGTAATCATTAAAATACCACCTGAGTTCATTCGCTCTTGAATCGTCGTTAAAAATAATGATGGCTGATATAACCGGTCTATCAAATTAGCAGCCAACACTAAATCATAGCCTTGATAGATGGGCTTCAAGTTACAAGCATCACCCTGCATGAATTCAACTTTTTTTGCTGAGACTTCATCAGTAAAGTCAATTAAATGACGTTCTTTATAGAGAGCTAATTCGCCCTCATCCACTATACTGTAGCGAATTACACCTTGTTGCTGTAATTGCACTCCTATATTGATTAATCTGGCGGAGAAATCAATCGCGGTCACATGATCAAATTGCTTCGCCAACTCGAAACTTGAACGACCGACGGCACAACCAATATCTAAAGCTCTGCCCTTAGCTTGGTCACCCATTGCACCGATCCCTAATTCAGCCAGTGCTACAGGGAAATTATCAACATCAAGATAGCGCTCTCCAAAATGGAACTCAGCATATTCTGATGACATTTTATCTGTCTCGTAATTTGAACTCACTTGCTCTTCTAACTCCTCTGCAATCACATAACGGAATCCCGCATGCTGAAAAAAATGTTTTCTAAAGGCATAACGTGCACTTCTACGGCTCTCATTACCACAGGAAATCCACGACCCACCTTTAAATAAATTATGGCGACCATCAAATGTTGGCATCGTAAAGTCATCATAAAGCGGATGAACTTTAAATTTATCTAAAGGATAAATTGCCGTTTCAGTCCACTGCCAGACATTACCTACAATATCGTATAAATCGCCATGCGCATGGCGATTTACAGGACAAGAGGATGCCGCATGATCTAAGTGCAAATTCGCATTAGCCAATCTACCTTGCTCGAGCTCTTTAACTCCCGAGAAATCATATAATCGATACCACTCATCTTCGGTAGGTAATCGAACCTGTTCACCACTCTTTTTTGCCAGCCAATTGCAAAAAGCCTTTGATTCATGATAGTTAACATCGGCAGGCCAGTCCCATGGCATTGGCACCACTTCAGCCATTAGCCGCAGCTGCCAGCCTTGTTCAGCACTCACCCAAAAGCTGGGATGAGTTGACTTCGTATATTGAAGCCATTTTAATCCTTCTTCAGCCCAGAAACTTTCGTCTTCATAACCACCAGCTTGTACAAACTCGAAAAACTCTTGATTACTCACCAAATAACGACCGGCTTTAAAGCCTTTAACTAGTCCTTTGTGACTACCATATTCATTATCCCAACCATAGTAGGATTCATCATCATTTTTGCCTACTAACACCTCACCAGTGGGAATATCAACAAAATCATTTACGGGAGCCTCACCTGCGACATCACAAGGTGCCCAATCTTTGTGAGGCCTTACCCAATCAATATTTTGCTGGCGAATTAAAACGGATGATGTTTCAAGATGGATATGCTCATGCTCAATTCCCATCATTACTGTCCACCATGGACTTTCCCAGTCAATAGGCAATGAAAGCGGTGTGATTTTAATTAATCGATTAATCGCTTCACAGACCTGACCTCGATAAGTCTTAACTTCTTCGACAGTAGGCCAATCGTAATGTGTTTCATCTAAATCATCCCAACTCATTTCATCGACGCCGATAGCAAACATAGACTCAAACTGTGAATTAACACGGTGCTCAAGCAACCCTCCAATTATCAGTTTATTTACAAAGAATGTTGCTGTATGACCAAAATAAAAAATTAAAGGATGACGAAGTGAAATCGACTTTTGATAATAAGCTCTATCATCTATCAGTATTTCAAATAGCTTATTATAGCGCTGCCACGTCTTATTAAAATACGTTGCTATTTCTTCTCGCTTGGCTTCAACATTATCACCCGTGAGCAAAGGAGTCCTAATAAATGCTGCTATTTCTTCTCGCTCCAACTTATTACTAATGTGTAATGATTCTCTTAAAGACTGTGATGATGACATTAAACTATCCTTACCCGGTTCCCGAATACTTGAGGCACAAGCCTACCTATTTAAAATTTTGAATAACAACATTTTTTCACTTAACTAACTTCCCGCCCTTTGTTCAACACTCTTACCTTCGATTATCAGTTCAAGATAATTCAACCACTGCAGCGCTTGCTTCTCTTCACTTTTATAATCTGTTGCTTTATTTAAATAGAACTTTGCTTTCTTCAATCGGCCCAATTGAAATTCTGCCAGCCCTGCCATCAAAATAGCCGTTCCCCGCTTAGGCCCCTTCAACTTCTGAAGGCTATTTTCAAAGGCTTCACTCGAAGTTTGCCATTTCTCCAAATCAAACAACACCCTACCATATTTCAAATCTGACTCACCAGTAGAATCCTTTTCAGCTAAACGTTTTAAAACTGCTGCTGCCTTTCCCCTTTCTCTTGCAGCCAGCCAACTATCAGCTAGAAGACTAAGGTTTTTCTCATTATCAATAACCACACCTTTTTGCAGCCCAACCACCAACAATTGCGCTGATTTATAGGGTATATTTAGATACCTGTAGAGTGAGGAAACACGAAGTAAAACATCACCATCACTCAATTCAAGACGATCTGCCAACACTTGAGCTGCTAGGGCCGATACCTCCTTATTCTGCTGTCCGTATAAGAAGGCTAATTGTTGCCAATATCGATCTTTATGTGGGTAATGAACAATCATGAACTCTACTAACTCAATACCAGCCGAATACTGCTTTAATTCTATGTGGGCGGCTAATAACAATTGATACCAGTTTTCAGGTGCAGACTTTTTATTACCAATAGCAACCTTCATATGTATGACTGTCTGGCTGTAGTTATTAAGTGGGTAATAACCGCTCGCAATCAGGGCATGTGCAGCATTCGAAGGAGAAGACTCGCCACTAAACCATTGTTCAAGCATTTTAACCCCCTTACTGTACTCTTCCTCAATCAGTAACAATTGACCTAAGTTATAGCGAAGGGAATGGCTCACTGTTTCAGACAAAACTCTTAAGGCTAAAACTTGTTCAAACTCTGTTATTGCTTTTTGATATTGCTCTTGAGAAGAATAGGCATAGCCAAGCATTTGTTTTACCATCGCTTCGTCATAAGACCCAGCATTCGTTCTCTTAAGTAGCCCTAGTAATTGTATCTCTGCTTTAGAGTACTGTTCTTTGAACATCAATTGTTGCGTAGTAACTAGGGCCTTGTAGGTCTCATTAGTAAGCGAGTATTGATTACTGTTTTTTGCCATTGTTAGCGTATTGAAGAACAACAACATGGCCAATAAAGTAATACTTAGCCGACTAGACATTATTTAGCCAACTTAAAAGTAATTTCTTGCGCTGCTGATTGCTCTACGGCTTGCCCATTGATGATTTTTGGGTTGAATTTCCATTTTTTAATAGCTTTGATAGCTGCATTTTCAAACACGCCCGGAGGAGAAGCACTCAACACTTTTGGATTAAAAACACGACCGTCTTTAGTAATTGTAAATGCCACTCTAACTACACCTTCTATATTTCGACGTGAAGCAGAGCGTGGGTATCGAGGTGGGATCCTGACCAAAGGTGCTACTAAATCATAATCTGAAATAGAAGTCATAAAAGGTTTAACTGGAGCAGCTAAAAACTCACCAAGATGGGGCCCGCTAGCAATATTAAGCGGGACTTTGATGTTGGGTATAACCATTTTTGGTACTAGCGCTTTGGGCTGTTTCATTTGCGGAGTTGCCTGTGTCAAAACTGGCATTTTTTCGGGTGGTATTGGCTTATCAGGTAGTTCGCGATTTCTTGTTTCCGTAGTTGTCCCTTTTTTAACCCTAACAAAATCCAACAACTGTGTTTCCCCAGTCAATTCCTGTTGAAAATTATTGCTTGATGTCATTGCCTGCATAATTGTGAATAATCCTAAGTTCACTAAAACAGCAAATAGCAATCCAAATCCTAAGCGCATACTGACTTGATTAATCCCGCTCTGCAGCAATCGAAACGTTAGCTATTCCAGCTAATCTCGCCTGATCCATGACTTCAATCAACAGACCAGTTTTCGCATCTTTGTCCGCTATGATAATTACCGAGCCTTCCGGGTTTTCTGCATGGAGTCGTTCAATATTCGCACGCACTGCACGGCGGTCAACCACCCGCCCACCAATGTTAATTTGACCACTAGAAGTGATAGCCACCATAATATTTGCTAATTCTTTGTTCACTGCCGTTTCAGCAGAAGGTCGGTTCACATCCACTCCTGTTTCATTTACAAAAGAAGTTGTGACAATAAAAAAAATCAACAATATAAAAACCATATCAATTAATGGTGTCATATTTATTTCTGCGGCACTGCCACTTTCACGCCTTGAGTGCCTATTTCTCATTATCTACACCATTTATCATATCAGTCATCCTGCCTTAGTTTATCTGCAACATTTTCAACTGCTAGCGACATCCGAGACTCTAATTCAGTACTAAAATATAATCCTGAAAGTGCCGTTACTAAACCTGCCATTGTTGTGATTAAAGCCACTGAAATACCTCCGGCCATTCCCCGTGCGTTACCCGTGCCAAAAACGGATAGCACATCAAAAGTCTGGATCATGCCATCTACCGTACCTAATAAACCCAACATTGGTAACGCACCAGTCAATGTTCTAATAAACATTAAATAACGTCTTAATGAAGCACGAGATTTTGCAATCATTCCTACTCGAATTTGTTTCGCTGCCCAGCTTCGCCTTTCTGATCGTTGCTGCCATTCGGACAACAATATCGTTAGTGATTGCGGGTGAACCCAATAAACATATAGATACCGCTCAGCAATCAAAGTCCACATTAAAATAGAAGCAAATAATATTAACCACAGCACCGTGCCACCGCTTTCCATAAATAACTGTACGTTAAATATCATTACTGCTTGCTGCCATCATCTTTAGCTTCCGCATTGCGTGCAATCATAGATGCACTTTCTTCATCAAAAATCTGTACTAAGCGATTACTTTTATCTGACAATAGACTGTGTATAAGTAGCAAGGGTATTGCTACTGCTAAACCTAGTTCTGTCGTCATTAATGCTTGCGAAATACCGCCTGACATTAATTTTGGGTCCCCTGTTCCAAACAACGTAATTGCTTGAAAAGTTTCGATCATGCCCGATACTGTACCCAATAGCCCTAGCATTGGTGCAATTGCGGCTAAAATGGCTAAGGTCATTAAACCCTGTTCAACTTTGGGTATCTCTCGTAAAATAGCTTCATCTATCTTCAGTGCTAAAGTTTCAATATCGTTCGCTAAGCCTGTTTTATAAACGACTAAAATTCGACCCAAGGGGTTTGTAATATCCGGCACACTTTCTGTCAGCTGTGAAGCAACGCCTTTTTCAGTCTCCGTCAATGAAATAAAACGCTGCAATGCTATTAGTAAACCAACCGCACCCAAAATCAAAATCAAATAGCCAATCCAACCACCTTGATGAATACGCTCTTTCAAGTTGGGCGTTTGAACTAATAAAGCCATAATTGCACCGCGAGTAGGATCTATTACGACCGGATGAAAAACACTCCCTTCAGTGGACTGAAAGTCATCTACAATATTCTGTAACCTCGCTACAGGCTGCCTTCCCAGCTCCACCAAGTTCCCAGTCTCTGGTAAATACCTTAAAAACTTTCCCTCACTAAAAGCGGAGAATGGGCCAACCCGAGTGACCTGCTTTTCTTCAACAATACCCTCGACTGTTATCACTGCTTGAGTAAAACTTTTTACTTTGGCTGACTCGGTCATTTCCTGCTGGAGTGTTAACCAAACTTGACGGATTTCTCCGATCGTAGGCTGCTGCTTTCTTTCAGCTACATCACTTAAAAAAGTGCTCCGTTCAGGCAACTCTGCCGAAATCATTGAACTCTGTAAAACACTACCGCTCTCAACTGCAACTTGTCTTACAGTCCCAAATAGCTCACCCAGAGCGCCTGATTTGATAGCTAAGTTTTTATTTTTCTTAGCAAGCACTTTTTCTTGTTTTTCAAATACTTTATTGAGCCGTTTCGTTCTTTTTTCTTGAGTGGCTAGTTGCGCTTTGGCCTCTACTAATAACTTTGCTTGTTGATTT
>Ga0302116_1000877_pt1 | contig 18134 bp, 19 predicted proteins | sample AG5_SCM_MG_FD_203124 | JGI IMG/M metagenome (GOLD analysis project Ga0302116, IMG submission 203124) | Marine microbial communities from Western Arctic Ocean, Canada - AG5_SCM | ecosystem: Environmental > Aquatic > Marine > Oceanic | place: Canada: Western Arctic Ocean | collected 2017-10-01 | reverse complement strand
GGCCTCCACCTCGACCAGCACAGCCTTGTCGTACTTCATGTGCTTGATGAACTGGCAGACGGTGTTGTACGGGCCGTAGATCTCGTGGTGTTTGGTGGGAAGGGATTGGAGGAGGAGGGTGGGGAAGGGGATGGAGGAGATGTATTTGGGGGTGAGGCGGAGGACCTTGACAATCTCTTGGCACGCCTTGAATTGGGGGTGCTCAGCAAGATAACGGGCCGTGTGGCCATCAGGATTTGTAGATTTAAGGGCAAGTGGGTGCCGATGGATCATTCGAAGAGCAAGAAACACGAGGGAGTCGCTGTATACCTGGCTTTCAGTAGCAACCTCTCGAAGAAGATCAGAATTGTTGCATTTGATCACTTCATGCACCAACTCGTCATCGTGCTCATCGATGAACTTGTGACAGTCTGCATACGATCGTGATTTGATCCAATCAACCATCTCCTCCCTCCAATAAGCCACTGGTGCGTACAAGCGGGCCATCCCCTTAAAATCTAACGAATGAGCTTCCTCGGGAGTGAGGGAGAGCAAGCCGATGATCTCAGCACAGGCTCCACTCCTACTGGCAATGTCGAGGGGAGTTTCGCCTTTATTGTCTCGTGTGGTGAGGGCCTCTTCATTCCAGCAAATCGACTCCACGCCCACCATGGCAAGAGCATGTGTGTGTGTCTGAGCTTTCGCTGCGAGCCAATGATGTGGCAGTCGTCCATGCTCATCTCTCTCTTTGTACTTTCTCCTGAGCAACTCATCGTCTACAGCTGGGTCAAGCATAACGCCTTGTACCGCGGGCCAATCACGCTTCTTGAGCCACTTGTGGTGCTCATTGGAAGGCATAAGGATATGCTCGGAAATGATCTCAAACGAGAAGAAGGTTGGGGAAGAGGTAGGTCGCTTGGGGCAACAAATTATGGTTAGTATGGTGTGCTGGGCTTTTTACCTAGACAGACCGGAATTCCTGGGTAAAATTTCTGAATTTTCAAAAACTATCAAAAACTATTTAAAATTATCGCCCTCCTGAAAGAGATTCATGAGTCCTACTACTAAGAGGCGACGGCAGCCCTCAGCAAAGAATCTGCTACTTGAAGCCCCGCCGACAACCTCCACGATATTCACACAAAACTCCCATTGGTCCTTTGCAGAGCTGGCTGACCTTTCCTCCTGCCACAAGCTCCACGATAGAAATCTCAAACTAATTCACAAAAATTCCACTCTCCTTCAAGCTCGCTCGGAGCTTGAAATCCAGAGCAAACTCAATGAGCTTTTCCCTTTGGACGAAAATGGCTCAGCCACCTCCAATTCCACTTCCAAATCGACCCACGTTCCTCCCCCCACATTCATACCGACAGAACAAACAATAGACATTCTCCCCCTCCACGCGAACCGCGTCATGAGCGTAGAGCAGGCCAACCGCCTCGCTGAATCCGAGCTTTCGATCCAATTTATTCCCCATTTGTATCAAAACTTCTGCCTATCCTACGATGCTTCGTGGGAGCTTTCAAAATCGGCCTACGAAGAGACAAAAACTGTGGTGAAGCTATATAATAAGGACAAAAGAACTGGGGCGAAGGTGTGGATGGACGAGAGCAATGGGTTGGTCCAATTTGCCAATTGCGCGTGGGTCGACAATCTCACGAGCAAGCAGCTGATAGAAAACTTGAAGCTTGGCGGATTAAAGATAACAGGCCAGAAACAAGAGTTGCAATTGCGGTTGAAGAATATGCTTCGGCTGAAGGTGAATTAAAACGTAGACTACTCATTTTCCTTAGTTGTTTCCACAACTCGCACGGTCCAATCGTGGCGAACTTCGGTACTCTCCCCCTCCCCCAAATCACTCAACACGCAATCCCACGCATCCTTCGCCCGCTCCTCCAGTGGAGGAGTCCGCCTTTGCTCTAATTTTTTCGTTTTCTCGCCCTCCACTCCCATGACAGCTCGATACGAGTTCATGGAGATCCCCAAACCTCTCTCTTTCAGCAAAATTGTGGCCATGCTTTCGTAAGCGGACCGACGGTAGGCGTAGGCCTCGCCAGTTTTCCAACCAAAGCTCGCGTTGGGCTGCTGGGCGGCTCCTTCGACCTGCTCCATCCAGTCAGCTAGCGAGAGCGTGATGAAGTCCAGCAGCTCCTCTTTGGAGACTGTAATTGTGAAACCGCCCAGCTCGAGGCGAGACTTGAGCTTGTGGGACGATTTTTTACTATTTTTGGGATTGGAATAAAAGGAAGAGAGCACCTGGTCGAGCGAGAACCTCTCGAGGACGCAAAAAATGAAAGAGAGCCGCTCAGCCTTGGCTCCAATTGCGTCAATAATTGTCGGTCTAGACGTGTAGGGAACCACGAAAGATTTGCCAGGGTCGAAACCTTCGGTTCCATACACCGAATGGAACAGTCCTGCCAACTGGACGTGGTGAGGAACATCCCAGCCCCGGAGCAAATCATTCACGCCTATTAGGTGAGCATCGAATGGCTCGTTTTCATTTGTGTGGATAACGTTCTTGGACATGAAAGGGAGTGTGTTGAACTTTGCGTACACTTGCTGGTCAAGCAGCTGCTCAGGGGATGGGGAAGAGGTTGGGAGTGTAAGAGCAACTTTGAACTTGTCAATCTGGTAAGAGCAAGTTTTCTCAGCTCTCGTGTAGTCTAGCCAGACAGAGAGGAGGGAGAATAACGCCAAAACGACCTTCATAATGGGACCGAATGCTGCACCGAAGGCCTTTTAAATTTATTTTTTTAGTCCTTCCCATTTTTTCATGGTTTTCAGTGTAGTACGGCTCACCGCCGCCTCCCTCACATCCGGGTCTTTGTCCGCTCTGGTCGGTTTGGGTGGTGGTTTCGTCCTCACCCCTTTACTGACTAGCACAACCGCCATCGTAAAAGGTGGTCTGAAGCATAGAAATGCGCAGGCCACTGTTTTGGCCTCAATAGCGGTCAGCAGTGCTGGTGCAGCCGGGGGTTACATTTATGCCAAGTCATCAAACAATTCCAACCCATCATTTTCCTCTTCCTCCTCCCCTTCCCTCCTCTACAAAGTTTCCTCCAATCCAAAGGTGCTCCAAATTTTACACGATTCGGCTCTCATATCGTTGGCTGGAGTGTGCTTCAGCCCCTTAGGAGTTCGAATAGCCCGAACAATGAACAACGACAGCCTTCGAAAGCTCATGGGATGGACAATGATTTTCGTCGGTCCGACAGTGCCCGGTCGTAAATACATTCAGGACATGCTTGATCCTCCGTCATCCTCCTCAGCAGCAGCTGCTCTCTCCCCTCTGGCCCCACCACCACCGCAAACCCTTCACATCCAACAAGTCCTCCCCCCACTGCTAATCGGCTCTCTTTCGGGCCTCCTTGCAGGGCTGCTCGGCGTCGGCGGCGGAGCAATAACTGTGCCGTTAATTTCTCTCCTCCACGCCTCCACCCCAAATTACCACTACACCGACGCACTCGCTACCTCGTTGCTAGCCATGCCGCTGCCAGCCGTAATCGCAACAATCGCGCAGAGGGACTTGGTTTCCTTTCCGATTGCGGCAGTTCTGGCCGTTGGGAGCACTCTTGGCGGTGGCGCTATGGCCCGGTGCGTCGAGCAAATTGGAAAGGACGATCGTGAGAACGTCGAGAAAGTCTTGCGGTGGGGGTTCTGCGGCTTGATGTGGGTGTTGGGGGCGAGGTTTGTAAAATAGTTGATGCCAAGATTCTCTAGATTTTATAGAAATTAGATTGTAAACTAAAACAGAAAACTAGTTTATAGCATCGTAGTGGCATCTACCTCCGTACAGTAATCTAAGACTAAGACTACTACTACCTTTCCCCCCTTCAAATTTACTGATGCAAGTGCATTTACCCCCCATGGCGCTCTCGTACACGAGGACGTTTCTACCCGTAACTTTTGCACATACTGCGATCTCGATTGCGCCACCCCACTTATTACCCGCTTTCATGCTGTCGCTGTAATCCTTAACGCCCAAACCACAGTCCCAAAGAACCCAGTCTTTAATTGGCGTCCCTCCAATTTCACAGCTTGGGTTATTCAAAATGAAACCGGCTATTGTCGCCCTTAATTGCGAGTGATTGGAATTTTGTATTCCGAAGCTCATGGAGTGGAACAGACACGAACCATCCCCAGGCTGCTTCACGACGGACGGATTACACAGAATTCGCTCTGCAGGAGAAATCGACTCTGCAGCATTCGAATCCGATCCCCCACCTTTCTTCCCATACTTATCCCAGGCGTCCTTGTGTTTGTCGCGCTTCTTATTTTTGTAGTGTGGGCAATGATCAGTTCCGTGATCGCCGTCACACTTGTCGCACGGGCCGACGTCTTTGATTTTCTTCGGCTTAGGTTTCGTCAGCGCAGCAAGCATAGCCCGTTGCGGTTCAGCACATTGTGCTCGAGGCGGCAGACCTGTTTGCTTCTCAACAACTTTGATTTCTCGCATGACTTTTGGCGTTTTCATGAGTAGCTCTTCCTTTTGAAGGAGTTTATATTGCTCCTGCTGCTGCTGCTGCTGTTGCTGTTGTTGTTGTTGCTGCTCAACTAGCTTTTTCTCCGCTCGGGCAGCAAGAAGGCGCGTCTTCTGTTCCCGCTCAAGCTCAGCTTTCTTTCGGGAGGTTTCGCGCTTTTCCTTCGCCTTCGCCTTCGCCTTCGCCTCAAGCTCCGCTTTCGCCACAAGCTCCGCTTGGAGCGCCGATTGACGCCTTTTCTCTTCCAATTTCGCTGCGAGTTCTAATTCAAAGTTCTCTCTGTCTCTTTCAGCCTCGCGAGCAAGCTGCTTTGCTGCTTCAATTTGAGCTATCGACTTCTGTTTTGCCATCTCTGCCAGCTCCAACTCCTCCAAGAGCATACGTTCGATTTCGAGTTCGGCCTTCTCTTTCTCTTTTTCCTTCTGCTTTGCCAGTTCCAACTCCTCAACACGCACTCGTTCGAGCTCAGCCTCGTCTGCAGGTGCCGGTGGCGCCTCGTCACCGATAAAAAATTTTACCTCGTAATTGGAAAGCGGTGGTCTGTGAAGGTTCGCTAACAGATTCGACATGTTGGCATTGTCAAACCTTACACCATTAATCGAGAGCACCCGCCAGCCCTTGTGAATCCTTTTGTCGTTTGATGAAGTGACAACGAAGCCAGTTTTCCCCCCCAAGCTAAAAGGTTGTGGCAATGGATAACCTTTTACCTGGACCGCAATTTCCTGATCGACAATTTTCTTCATCGAAAGTGTCATAGTCAGCATCCGAACAGCAGTTGCCCCAGAGCCGGCCATGACAAGAATTTAAATAAAAAATCTTTTTAGTAACACGGGGAAGGGGCAGCTGGAGGAGGGGGGAGAAATGGCTAAAACGATGGCTCAAATTGGAAATTCTTTGCAGTTGACAATTTGAAAATTTTGAAATTTCTTTCAATTATCTTATTATTTGAAGTCAAATCCTTATCTACACCACTCACAACCGACAAGCCAACCCCACTTCCAATGAAGTTCACTAGAACTCCGGCCGAAACAACTGAAACAAAAACATCAGGTTCACCTCGCTCCAACAACTTTATCGATCCCAACAATAGCAATCACAATAGCAATCACAATTATAATCACAATCACAACAATAACAACCTCGAATCGAGATTCATCGACACCACGTTCAATCAAAACGAGCTGCGCGACCCTTCTTTTTCAATCCCGATGAACATTGCGCAGCTCCCCCTCCCCCCCCCTCCAAACCCAAACCCAAACCCAAACCCCAACATTGATTCCCTTTCCAATTCAGTCCACAACGCTGAGCAGAACCGTGTACAGATGCTGCTCACGCACATTTCCTCCCTTCGGTCAATCCTGTCCAACCATCTAGAAGAGAAAAAGGAGTGGGAGTACAAGTACACCTCCCAGCAGCAGCAGCTGCGAGAGGTGAGGAGCGCTCTGCACGCTCGCTCTGCCCGCTTTTAAATTTTTTCGCTCCCTCACCCCACCCACACTCTAACCCAATTCCCAGTCACTAATCTTTGCTGAATTTTTGAACGAGGTTTCGACCACAACGAACTCTGACGAAATGTTCATAGTTACAGCGAACAAGCTCCAGCATTCGTTTCAGTGCCAGAACGCCATGATGTACGTCCTCGACTCGACCACCCACGAGCTAATTTCCCGAAAGGTGAGCCAAAGCCGGCCAAGCAGTTGACGTCCTTCCTTCCCTCACTAACAATGACGACAGAACAAAAATACCGAGTCTGGCAATTCCCTCGTTTTCCACGCCGCGCATTCCGAGTTTCCGTACAATCTCTCATCGGAAGATCCGGCACTCGTTACCCACAACGCCACGTTGATCTCCAACCTTCAAACCCCACTATCCTCCTCAACGATCAACAACATACTGATATCTCGGCTCCTCGATGACAACAACAAGGTCGTCGGCGTGGTGACAATTTCCAACCATTTGAACCAGCCCCGATTCTTGCAAAGGTGAGTTCGAGCGAGCGAGCCTTTCGTTTTATTCTGTTCTGTGCTGTATTTTGGACCACCCCTGAACAATCTCTTTGCGCAAAAGTATGCGTTTGGCCGGACCCGCCACCGGTATGCCTCGTTTTTTTTGTTTGCGTTTTTTTTTTTGATTTTTTGTTGTCGCGTCCTTGAACAACCCCCCCCCCCCTCGTACAAAAAAATGCGCCTGGCCTAACCAGCCACCGCGTCCAATTTTGAGCTTCTAAAACCTCCATACGTTGGAGTTACGGCCGATACAGCGATTCGCCTTTTTTTGAGTTTTTTTGAGTTTTCACCTCCACCTTCCACATGCCCCCTTTTGGAACGTCTCGAACGATGAATTCCGCGAAATGGCTACATTCATAATGGCAGCATCCACTAACTCAGTCTTCGCTTTCCGCTACCGCGCTTACTAACCCACTCAATTATCGCTCGGCGCCGGCGCAGAGACGAGGACCGCCTGTCATTGATGATTCGATCGTTGACCGCCGTGGCCATTACAATTGAGAAGGCGCGCCAGCAGGAGTCCAGCGTCAAGTTGTTGCAGGAGAGAATGTACAAACTCGAAAAGACCGCCGATTCCAAGTGGTTGCTCGGGGACGTCGTTGATGATGTGCTCGTCAAGGTCAACAGCATCACAAACGCCAAGAAGACGAAGCTGTGGATAATAAACGACGACAATTTCTTCCTCTACCTCCCCTCCACCTCCAGTAACAAAAGCAGTAGCAATAGCAATAACAGGTGAGCGAGCGTAGCGGGGGGGGTGCGGTTGCGAACCTCAAAAACTAACATTATAATCAGTATAAAAAATTTGACCGCCCCTGTCGGGACCGGACTAGTCGGCTTGGTCGCCGCCAATGGGGAAATCCTTCACGTATCTTCGCCCTCCAACGACCCTCGATACGACGACAACATCGACATGGTCACCGAAGACACTCCCAACGCAGTCTTGTGCTGCCCAATTTTCACCCGGGACGGCGTTTTGATTGCCGTTCTGCACCTCTGCGGAAGGAAGAACTCGCACGAGTTTTCGAGCGAGGACATTCGCCTTGCGGAGATGTTCTGCAACCAGCTCTCACCAATAGTCACCACCCTTGTTGAAGCGCAAAACAAAACAACATCGACAAAACGCGGCGAGCAACTCGTCGCAGGCAGAACCGACTCCACAACAACACCCCTTTTTTCTTTCGACAGTAACTTCACGACCCTATGCGAAACGATTGAAAATCAACTCTCCACCGTCATCTCCAAGGTTGACTATTGCTCTTTCTATCTCCTCCACGACCTTCCCAACAACGAGTTCCTAGGGGCAACTTATTCGCAACCGGAGCGTTTCAAACTAGAAAAAAACAGCAACAGCAAAAGCAACAGCAACAGCATTTTCCAGACCGCAATAACAACCAACCAAACCCAAAACGTGCCGAATGTGCACCTACACAGCAACTACAACTTCGAGCTCGATTCCCAAATGGACAAAATGACGCAGTCGGTGTTGGTGATTCCAATTCCAGAGATCGGAGCAGTTCAGATCTTGCGCAGCCGGAGAGGAAAGAAGGAGCGCCCCTTCACCACCCAGGAGGTTGACAGCGTGACCACTTTTCTTCAGACGATATCCGGGAGCTTGGCACAATGGCAGCAGTATCAGCAAAATGTGAGTGAGCGAAGCGAACGAGCCTTGAGGAAGACGAGCATACACGCGATGGATCTCGCGAAAAGGCTGCAGACAGGCAACATCCACTACTAAACTAACCCAATCAATTTCGTTTTCGCACCTTCTTCGCTCGGCGCAGAACCAAAAGCTCAAGAACGCCGAGTCTGACGTTCTTAAGTTGAGGGACGAAATCCAAACCACCGCTCAACTTGTATCTGAGGAGAAGATGAAATTTGAGCTCCAAGTGAAGAACATCAACGATAAGTTCTGCGTGAATTTGTCCAGCTTGCTCAAGTTCGTCGAGGAGATAATTGTTTTGCCCGAGTCCGAGGAGGCTGCCGAGGCTGGGACAGGGGAGGTGAGCGAGCGAGTTAGCAAGCACAGCGAAACAACTAAGCTAACCCACCCCACCCCAGTTTTCGCTGAGTAGCTTGGAAAAGGTGGTGGGCGAGGATCTGGTGAACCTGATACCGGGAATCACCTTGGCCAGACTGGCCAAGGTGACGGACCTCGAGGGACAGAAGCACGTGTACTTAGCAAGCTCAAGCGACTCGCAAAAGTTCGCCTTGAAAGACTGCGGCTTGACCGGGCAGTGCTATGAAATGAAGAAGGTCATCCACTCGTCTGACATTGCTAACGAAGTTTTGTCCTCCTCTGATGTTGACTGTGCCGGAGTGATGCTGCCCAACATACTATTTATCCCGCTGCTGATTGATGATTACAGCACGAACACGGGAGAGAAGGTTGAAAACGTCGTTGCCGTGGTGCAGGTGTTTTGCGAGCTGCCCCTCATCAACAGCAGCAAGCAGGCGCTCTCCGCATTTTGCTCCGCCTTCTCGAATTTGATCTCCACCTCGACCACAAAATCGACCCACACGGCCGAGATCCTTGCGAACAGCGACAAGCTGATCAGATCTCTAACTAACGAAGCCAACAACATGAAGATCGAGATGGACCAGGCAGCGATTATTTCCCAAAATTTGGACGAAATAAGTCATCTGATCGTGGCCCCCGAAACCGACTTAACCCCCCTCGTCAACCTAACAAACCAATTCACGAAGGAGATGTTTGAAAGCGGCCACGCGGCTTTATACCTGGCCAGCGAGAGTTTTTCCTCGGAAGAGAACTTGTTGACGAACTCAAAGGGCGAAAATCTCTTCACGGTGAAAAACAACAAGAAGGTGTGGACATCGCTGAGCACTTCGTACATTTACCAGCAATGTTTGTTCTCGCAGCAGGTTATATGCCTGAACGGGAAGGATGTCGATGGCCGTATAGGTGAGTGAGTCGAGCGATGAATCCCGCAAAAATTGCTACAGACGGCTACATCCACTGCTGAACTAACCCACTCAAATCGTTTGGCTCGTTTTGCTCTTGCTTCATTAATAATGCACCTCGCTTCGCTCGGTGCAGACTTCAACAACGACATTAGAATGGGAAGGACAACGAAGAACGTCATGTGTTGTCCGATCTACAACCACAAGAGCGAGCCTATTGCAATTCTAGAGGTGGTGAATGTACCCGTCGGCGATGGAGATGGAGGTGAGCGAGCTTTGAGGAAGTCTCGAGCGATGAATTCTGAGAAAATGGCTACTAACGGCTACATTCACAACTGAACTAACATTATTGCACTCAATTCGTTTGGCTCGCTTGGTTCGCTCGCGCTTCATTAAAAATGCGCCTCGCTTCGCTCGGGCAGTAATCCCCTCCTCTTCAAAAAAATACCTCAAGAAATGGGCCAAAGAGCTGGAGAAGCAGCTCATGTACAGCAAAACCCGCTCCTATCTCGCCAACTCCATCAGCAAGCACCACGTTGACCTCGAACTCTTCTTCTCTGCGATTTCGGACTTCAACGTTTGGGAGATGGATTTGGTTGGATTCCTCCAGCGGGCCGAGATCCACGCAAAGGATCTGTTCCACACGAAAAGCACCACGATTTTTGTGTTTGACGAGGCGAACGAGTTGATTCAATTGGACGTGGACGACCCGGCAACGGCAACATCAACAGCAACAGCAACAACACCAGCAACAGCAGCAACAACAACAACAACAACAACAACAGCACAAACGACAAAGCAATACAGCGATAGCGTAGCTGTCGAGAGCGGGGGGAAATCGACTAGTTTAATTTCCATGTGCGTCAAAAAGGGCGAGACGCTGACCTCAAGCAACGGGTCGATTTGCGTCCCAATACTTCTTCAAGAAACCGTCATCGGCGTAATCCAGCTTACCTTCCCTCCCGGTCCCCCAATCCCAAAGCAGACAATAAAATCCATCGAGAACTTTGCAACATGCGTTGCGACACCAATTTGCCGGTACTTAGACGTGAAGCATGCCCGCGATAACTTTGAGTCCCTCTTCGAGCAGCAAAGTCACTTCCAGATGCAGGTGAGCGAACCAAGCGAGCGAGCCTTGACGAAGACGAGAATACTCGAGAGGAAGTGCGCGAAATGGCTACAGATGGCTAAATCCACTACTAAGCTAACCCACCCAATTCGTTTGGCTCGCTCATTTCGCTCGTCCATCATTAAAAATTCGCCTCGCCTCGCCTCTCCTCGCCTCGCCTCGATTCGCTTCGCTCGGCGCAGCTCTTCGCCTTGAACAGCTCGCTCCTCCTCCGCGACTCCCTCGATCTCGTCGAAGAGGACGTCTCGATCCTCGTGGGGGACATGATGGGTGCAAACACAATTGCACTGTATTTCGCCGACAGCGGTAAAAGTTCTCTGGCAACTTCAGTTCCATCCGTCCATAGCGTTAAGCTCCCTGGCAGCGGAGTTGCGGGCCAGTGCTACGAGAAAAACGCAATTATGGCGCAGAAAATTGGAGCGATGGCGAAGAAAGTTGCGGTGCCCATCGAGGGAGACAACGATAACCACAAGGAACCGATTGCGGTTCTAGTGCTAGAAATTGCGAACGAAGGGAGTAGATCCATCGACACCACCACCACCAACAACAAAATTTCTCGCTTATCCCCAATCCAAAATACGCTCAAAAAGGAACGCCAACAAAATAACTCCAACACCACACCAAGTCCAATCTCGGTCGATCACGAACACTCCACCCTCCTCACCTCCATTTCAACGATAATTTCCGCCAACGTTTCTCGCATCAAGAGGAACCAGCTCATGAAATCTCAACTCTCCTCGACGATTGATAAACTTACTCACGACCTGACAACGACAAAACATTTCTTGTCGAGGAAGGAGCTACTGAACAAAATGAGCGCGATCGTTGCGCACGCCGAGGACACACACTCTCTCTTTGAAATCATCGTGGACTACGCGTGCTCGTTCATGATCGTCGAGAGGGCTAAATTGTTGTTGTACGATACTGGAAATCGTGAATTGTACGGGGCGGAGAATGAGAGAATTCCTCACGACTCGGGCATTGCGGGAGAAACACTCGTTTCCAAGAAGTTCGTTAACGTGTTAGATGCCTACAGGGACGTTCGCTTTGATCGTGACAGCAGCGATTCCACTTCCACCACTTCCACCCCTGCAAACAACCACATGGTCAAGAGTTTGCTGTCTTTCCCCTTGATAAACCCAACCACCAAGGAGATTGTCGGCGTTCTGCAAGTCTTCAACAAGCTGGGGGAAAGCAATGCAGGAAGTGATGCTGCGCCGCCGGGTGGCGCAGCGTACATAGGGGACAATCACCACAACTTCAACACGAAAGACGAGAAAATGCTGGAAGAGTTCGTCACGGAGATACAGGGTGCGGTGGTGAGGTGCTTGGAGGTCAACGAGAATCTGAGGGTGAAGCGAAAGAGCGTGGAAGATAATTTCGACCAACAGCTGAATTCCAAAATGTGCGCAATCACCTCCCTCCAGTCCCAGCTGACGTCCAAGACAAATTCTGAAAAGCACCTCTCCTCAAAACTCGCCAAGAGCAAGTCAATCATGGACCTGAGCGTGTCGGTGGCGACGGATTTGTCCATCGCCGGTTGTTTTACCCACGCGGTCAATAACTCCCCGCGGATAATGAACTGCGCCCGAGCGACGCTTTTCCTCATTGACAAGAGGTCCGAGGAACTTTACAGCGTGAGAAAGTCGTCTATCAGTGTAGAAGGAGGGTCCGAGACGGAGCTCCGCATCCCTTTGAACAGCGGAATAGCGGGATTCGTTGCCAAAACCTCCCAATTGGTCAACCTGAGCGATCCGTACTCCGATCCTCGATTCAACAGCGAGGTTGATGCGATGACAGGATTCACCACGGAAAGTATTCTCTGCGGTCCGATCAAGGACGAACACTTTAACACGATTGGAGTGCTGCAGGTGAGAAGCAACACAACTGTTGTGACTACAACTAAAAACTGAACTAACCTTCTCAACTATTTTTGCGGTGCAGCTCATCAATAAGATGGACGACAACCACAAACACATCTCGGAAGGGACCAAGTTTGATGACGAGGACGAGCAAACTCTGGAAGATCTCATCAAGGTGCTCGGCTCGGCTGTGTGTAGGTGCGTGCTCCACACGGAAACTAGCAGCAACTTTGAGGACGCAATCGCCTTGGAGCTTAAGAAGGAGGATGAATTAGAGCGAGATAAGGACAATTTGAAGAAGCAGAACCTGCTACTGACCCTCAGCGACAACATGCTACTCGATAGCAGTTTGAATAGCATGTTCGAGCAAGGTGAGCGAGCGAAGCGAGCGAGCCTTGAGGAAGACGAGCATACGGCCGAGAGCCATTAAACTAACAATTACATTCGTTTTGCTCACTCGCCCCCCCCCTGCTTCATTAAAAATGCTCTTCGTCGCTTCGCTCGGCGCAGTCGTGTTGCACGCTCCAAAAGTTATGAGCGCAGAGCGCGCCTCGTTGTTCATTTTCGACGAACAAAAGGACGAGCTATGGAGCATTTCCGCTAGCCACAACGAGACGAAGGACGTTTTTAGGGTGAGCACCGACGGGAGCATCGTCGGGCACGTAGCCAAGACTGGGGAGTTGTTGAACATCAACGACGCGTATGGGGACCGTCGGTTTAACCGCAAGGTGAGTGAGCTGCGAGCGAAGCGAGCCAGCAACACCCTCACCGCTCGCCAGTGAAAAATTGAAAAACTAATTCCAAACCCAGGTTGACGCCGAGACGGGCTTCACCACCAAGCAAATCCTCTGCGCGCCGGTGTACGACCAATCTGGCGCGATCGTTGCCGTGCTGGAGGTGATGAACTGCAGCGACGACTCTGACAATTTTTCCGAAAAGAACGTGCAGCTGCTGGAAACGCTCTGCCGTCAGGTTGGAAAGAGCGTCAGCAGGTGTTTGAAGTTGGCTGAGGAGAAAGAGAAAATGGAGGAGGAAATGAAAAATGAGAAGGAGCGCTGCAAGGAGCTGGTGAGGCTGGAGTTGATGGAGCGAAACACGATTAAGGCGCTGAACGAAGAGGTCGAGCTGTTGAAGAAGGAGAGAGAAGCGGTAAGCGAGCGAAGCGAAGTGGGCTAGCAATTTGTGGAGAAGACGAAGAAACTAACTCGGCGCAGGTAAAGCTCGAGATCGAGAACGAGAGGACTAAATACGAGGAGCAGGTGAGCCTTGACAAAGAATCGAGCGATGAATCCAGCGAAATAAATACACACGGCCACATCCACTACTAAACTAACATTATTCCACTCAATTCTTTTGACTCGCTTCACTCGTTTTGCTCTTGATTCATTAAAAAATGCGCCTCGCTTCGCTCGGCGTAGCTGGGCGAAAACCTTTCAATAGCTGCCTCGGAGAAACTCTCAGCAGCCAACGAGCTCAAGGAGGTCAGCGAAAGGCTCGCGGAGACGAACAAGGGGTTCGAGAAGCTGGAGATTGAGCATTGTGAGAATACCGAGCTGCTGCAGGCGGAGAAATATTTGAACTCCGTGAGCAGCAGTTTGGCAACGGACATGGAAATGACCAGTCTATTCGCCCAAACGATCACCCACGCGACGCAGTTCATGAAGGCTGACAGAGCGACGCTATTCGTCATAGAAGAGGCCAAGGAGGAGGAGAGTGGTAAGCAGCTCTGGGGGATGATCACCCACGGAGAAACGCCCAGGGAGGAAATCCGCATCCCGCTAACCACGGGAGTTGCCGGCCACGCGGCGCGAACGGGGGAAGTGGTCAACGTTGAGAACGCTTACTTGGACAACAGGTTCAACGCGAGTGTGGACTTCCAGGGAGGATACGTCACAAAGGCAATTTTGTGCGCTCCAATCTTGGACTTCAAGGGCAAGATTGTGGGAGTTCTAGAGGTGATTAACAAGAAGGACGGGGGGGTATTTGGGAAGAAGGACGAGGAATTGTTGCAGATGATGAACGTAAAGATCGGCCAGGCGATAACGAAGTGCACCAAGTGGAACGGAGAGGTCGTTCGGCACAACGCGGAATTGTTGGCGGCCGTGAGCCGGAAGGAGAAATTGGAAAAGGAGGTGGCGGAGGAAAAGGCAATCTTCGCCACGGTATTGGCGATCAAAAACGCCGAAATTGAGCAAGAGAGGCAGAAGGAGAAGGGTCTCGAGTCGGAGGTGAGGAGCTGCGGCGAGAAAAGCGAGCTAAACTAACTTAAACTAAACTAAAAAATAAAAAAATAAAAACTAAAAACAAAATCCACTAAATTCACTCGGCGCAGCTCAAGCGGGAGCAGAACAGGGAGAAGCTGAGCAGGGCGCTCACGAACGACTTGGAAACGACAAAGCTATTCGACCACGTTTGCGACTCCGCCTGCGAGCTGATGGCCGCGGACAGGTGCACCCTGTTCCTAATCGACCACGCCAGCAACGAGCTGTGGAGCCAGATCGCCCACGAGTCAAGCACGATCAAGTGCCCAATGGGGGCGGGGATTGCGGGCGCCGTTGCCACTAGCGGCAAGATCCTGAACATTCCCAACGCGTACGAGGACGTTAGGTTCAACCAGGAGGTGGACAAGAAGACGGGCTACACGACCCACTCGATACTTTGCTGTCCGTTGCGAGCTACAGACTCGGACGAGATTCTAGGCGTGCTGCAGGTGAGCCGCGAGCGAAGCGAGCTACGAGGAAGACGATAATACGAGCCACTACTAAACTAACATTAATCCACTCAATTGCAATTCCATTCGTTTTGCTCACTCGCTTCGCTCCTCCGCTCAGCTGATTAACAAGAAGTCTGCCGCCTCCGGAACGATATTAAAAGGTGGCTTCACTCAAGAAGACACCCTCAGCCTCTCTTCACTGTCCCACACGATCGGCAACGCCATCCACAGATGCCAATCGTACAATGTTATCCAGTCGTCACTAAAAGCCGAAAACCTCCTCTCAGTCGGTCGCCTCTCCGAGGAGCTCCGCCTCGAGAAGAACCTCAAGCAGATCAGCTTAGCTGAGGACTTGAACCTGAAGAACCTTTTCGAGGTGGTTTGCGGTCACGCCTGCGAGTTTATCGGGTGCGATAGGGCAACCCTGTTTCTTGTTGACGAGAGGAGTGAGGAGATTTGGAGTACTGTTGCGCATGGGACGACTGAGATTAGGGTTCCTGTTGGGCGAGGGTGAGTGAGAAGTGAAGTTTAAAAGTAACCCTAAAATGATGAGCATAGCTCTAACCCCTCTCATATCATATACAATTCCTACAGAGTCGCCGGCCACGTCGCCCTAACCGGCCACCTCTCCAACATCCCCCAGGCATACTCCTCGCCCCTCTTCGACCCCTCAGTGGACAGGAAATCGGGCTACAAGACCGAGACGATCCTTTGCTCTGCGATTCTAAACAAACAGAATAAGGTGGTGGGAGTTCTGCAGCTCATTAATAAGTTGCCCCTGGGGGAGTTGTTTGGGGAGGACGACGAACGCTCAATCTCCCACCTGAACCAAACCCTCTCCCTCTCAATAACCCGCTGCCTCTCCCTATCATCCCTCGAATCCTCCCTCTCCTCCCAATCCGCCCTCCTCAACACCCAAACCCTAGCCCTAAAACGGCAGGAAAACCTAGCCGCCCTCAATCTTGAAATCGGCTCAGACCAGCAAATATCACAGCTCATAGCAAGCGTCTGTCGCGCAGCGACTGACCTGTGCTCCGCGGACCGCGCAACGCTCTTCCTTCTGGACGGCGACAGCGGTGAAATTTGGTCCCTGGTCGCGCACGGGAGCACCGAGATAAGGGTGAAGGTCGGGGAGGGTATCGCGGGGATTGTCGCGCAGAGCGGCCAAATGCTCAGCATTGAAGACGCGTATGACGACGAAAGATTCAACAGAGCTGTGGATATGAAGTCGGGGTACAGGACTAGAAGCGTGCTCTGCCTGGCTATCAAGGGTAGAGGGGGGGATGGTGAAGGAGGGGGGAGTAGCGATGACAACGATAACTATTACGATAACGATAACGATAACGATAACGATAACGAGAACGATAACATCGTCGGAGTCCTGCAGGTAATAAACAAGTCTATGGACTCAAACGGCGGGATCTTCGATTCGAATGACGAGGAGGCAATGGGGGCGTTGAGCGTCAGCGTCGCTAGTGCGATTAATAGATGGCAGGGGAGGAGACTTAGGGAGATACAAGACATTGAGGAGGAGGAGGAGAGGGCCTATCAGAGGGAGAGGGAGCGACTCAAGTGGCTTGAAGAGGAGGAAGCTAGGAAGATGGAGGTTGGGAGTGTTGTTGGGAGTGTTGTTGGGAGTGTTGTTGGGAGTGTTGTTGGGAGTGTTGTTGGTCGTGTTGTTGAGGACGGGGCGACCAGCCCCGTGACGAAGGTCATCAAGCAGCAGCAAGCCGTGGCGCGTCGTCGGTCCACGAGCTTTGCCGGGGACGCCTCCTCCCCACTCAGCGTCGCAATCCCAGGAGGAGGAGGAGGAGGAGGAGGAGGAGGAGGAGGAGGAGGAGGAGGAGGAGGAGGAGGAGGTGCCAGGGCAAGGAGCCAGAGCTCAGGATCAGTCGGTCGGAGCCCGCGGTTTGCCTTGAGCGCCAGCCCCGGTCGAGGCGGCGTCGGCGTCGGCTTTGGCGTCGGCTCTGGCTCTGGCGGCGCAACTGGCTTCTCCCCGGCCGCCCTGACCCAGCTCGGCTGTCTCCTCTCTCGAATCGGCGGTCCGGAGCTCGTCTCCGAGGCCGCGCTGAGCCGAATCGTCGGGGAGGAGGGGCGGAAGATTCTGAGTGGTAGCGGCGGGGGGGGGGGCGGCGGGGGCAAGGGCAAGGGCGGACAAGGCGGAGGCGGACAAGCCGGCGAAGAGACGATCGAAGAAGTTAGGCTTTGGATTAGGGGCTCGCCCCCCCCCTCCTCCTCCTCCTCCTCCTTTCCCTCTTCCCACTTGCAGCAGCCGCCCGCCGCCCCCCTCGGCGCTCCCTCGGCTGCAACCTCCGGCGGCGACCGAGGCTGCTGGGCAGCGTGCGGCGGGACGCTGAGCGGCGGGAGTGCCCACCAAGATTTGCCCGGCGCTGTCGCTGGCGCTGGCGCTGTCCTGTCCCTCGGCTCCTTGTCCTCCAGCGGCATCCTCGGTTCTGCGTTCTCCTCCGTCCCCCCTCCTCCCTCCCCCACCCCCCAGCAGCCCCCTCCCCCCCCCCACCCCCACCCCCAGCCACCACTGTCAATCTCCAACCCTTCCCCCCTCCAGCTCGCCTCCCTTGGCCTCCGACCCCCCGACCCCCCCCGGAGAATCTCCGAGGTACGGTGCTACCCCGTTCGGCTCGGCCCCTCCTCCTCGGTTCGTTCCGTTTTGATGGTCGTATCTTCCTCGGATGCTTCGGACCTTGTTGCGGCTGGTTCCTCCGGCTCCGCCTCGGCCTCGGCCTCCGCCTCGGCCTCGGCCTCCGCCTCGCCCTCGGCCTCGCCATCGCACCCCAACTCGTCCTCTCCCTCCTCCTCCCCCCTCCTCCCCCTCCTCCTCCACGCCACCTCCCTCTCCCTCCTCCTCCTCCTCAACTTCGAGTCCGCCCGGTCGTCCTCCCTGACGGCCCACCGGCTGCAAGCCGCCTCGGAGGGACGCGCAGGCGCCGGAAGCAGAGGAACCGAAGAAGGAGCAGGAGGGGAAGGATGGGGGGGAAGGTGGGGGTGGGAGATAATGATGCTTGGGGGGTGGGGTGGTGGTGGTGG
>Ga0302116_1000876_pt1 | contig 18134 bp, 21 predicted proteins | sample AG5_SCM_MG_FD_203124 | JGI IMG/M metagenome (GOLD analysis project Ga0302116, IMG submission 203124) | Marine microbial communities from Western Arctic Ocean, Canada - AG5_SCM | ecosystem: Environmental > Aquatic > Marine > Oceanic | place: Canada: Western Arctic Ocean | collected 2017-10-01 | reverse complement strand
TTTTTGTTACTTCACCAGAGTTCAGCTTCGCCATGATTTCAGTCTTCGAATTAGCCAGCAGAGTAGAGACGTCATTTTGTTTTAGGTAACCCAACAGCATTTTCGCATTCTCAGGAGCATCCATGACATTGCTTTCTAATTTCAACGAAATGAGGTCCAGAGCCTTGGTCGCCTTTGAGTGGATCTCTGAAGTTGTCGATGCAACAATTTTTAATATGGGAGAATCAGTATGTTCAACTGGCGCCTCTGCTGGCAGCGGAGAAGAATTATCATCGTCCATCGCAATTTTGTGGTCCAGAATGTGAGAATATAATTTTGAAAATTTTCATTTTTCTTGGATAGCACAATAGGTGAACAGGGTGATAGGTCAAGAGTGAGAACTGTGGCTAGACTAGACATAAGACCCTTCTAGTCCCCCAAATTCAAAATTGATGAACGTCACCTTTGATGGCAACCACCGCTCAAAGAAGAAGACCGTGTCTCTTTCCAAGTCGAAAGCCACTCGATCAAAAGCGGAGCTCCTTTCTCAAACTCGAATACAGCGAGACCTTCGACGTCGCAATCAACTCAAGAATGATTCTTGCGTAATAATTTCGTCTGCTTTCAGGCGTCATTCCTCCAACAAGAATCTCACAGCATCTCTCATCTCCAATTATAGTCACTCCCCCCCCCACACTAAACTAAAACATTTCGCCTTTCTCCACACCCAATGTTTTCTCAAGCTTCACCTCAACAAAAACCCGTCTTACCGAACTCTAAGTCTAAGTCCTCCGTCCCTCACCCTAATCATTCAAGTGATTGCAACCACTCCTCCCCCCCTCCCCTCCGCCCTCCTCTCCTACTACTTCCACTATGTTCTGAACCAGTTAATGAGTGAAGGCGGTGAAGGCGGTGAAGTCGGTGAAGGCGGTGAAGGTGACGATATGGGTGAAGGCGGTGAAGGTGACGATATGGGTGAAGTCGGTGAAGGCGGTGAAGGTGACGATATGGGTGAAGGCGGTGAAGGTGACGATATGGGTGAAGGCGGTGAAGGCGGCGAAGGCGGTGAAGGCGGTGAATCTCCACTCTTGATAGACAACGTTTCCTCAACTAGATTTCAGGTCCTCAACCTCCTCATAACCGCCCTCGTTTCCGTTTCCGTTTCCGTTTCCATTTCCTCTTCCTCCACCACCACCATCTCCGCTCCCCTCCTCAAAAATCTCCGCACTGCTTTTCACACCTCTCACAACACCGACCCGGAAAAGAAATCTACATTAATTTTCTCACTTCTGAATTTATTTCAGCTTCTCTCTCCTCCTCCCCTCTCAGCAATCTCTCTCACAATACTTTCAGCCCCCCAGACCATTTTAAAATCCGCTCTCTTCCCCGCACTCATGCAAATTCTGAAGTGTTCCTCACCCTTCCACTTACTAGACGTTCTTCTTGCCCCTCCCTCTCCCCTATTCCAAATCCAAATCCAATCCCAATCCAACAGCGACTCGCACAATCTTCTACTCAACGTAATGGATATAATCGAGAGCACGCCTTCACCCCCACCGAACTTCTCCGTTAGCAGCTTTCTCGATTTACTGCTGAACATTCTGCGATCCGACCAGCTCTTGCTGGAGACAATCTGTGCCAAGGTAGCTGGCGACCACGTCTTGAACAGGTTGCTTATCGGCGTGGAGGTGGGGGAGGAGGATGGTAACGACATGAGCTCCGACGACGAGGCTTCGTCGACCCCCCTCCCCCCCCCTCCTACCGCCACCACCAACGTGAGCAGCAGCAGGTGAGTCTCTTCTCACTCGCCAATACAAAAACGAACCCACTCAACTCAACTCAACTCAACTCAACTCAACTCAACTCAACTCAACTCAACTCAACTCAACTCAACTCAACTCAACTCAACTCAACTCAACTCGTTTTCTCACCTTCTTCGCTCGGCGCAGCAGCTCCAACACCCAGAACGATTTCTCAACAGTCAAGAAAATAAATTCATCCATCCAGGCCCATTTGCTTCGCCACGCGAAGAGTTTCTTTGCATCGTCGAAACCAAATAGCAGCTCGCTCACAATCCTCAGTCAGCGTCTTGCAACCTCGAATATTCTGCCACTTCTGGTCACCTCCTCCCTCTCCTCCTCCTCCTCCTCCTCCTCCTCTCCCCAACCCCAAACCACCATAAAAATGTCAATCCTCTTCTCGAAGTTGTTCCAGTACATTTCTGGCTCGGCCAACGTCTACTCTCCGTGCAGTTTGTTGAACAAGCTCTCGTTTCGGCAGAACTTTGTCAAGTCACTGTGGAGTTCGATTAAACTTACCGCCACCACCATTCGATCATCCCTCGACCAGCAGCACACCCTCCTTTTGTTTTGCGAGGTCTACTCTCACTACTTGACCACCCGCACAGACGAGGAGTTCATTTCCGAAAAGTCATTTTTGCACGACGTGGTGGTAACACTGAAACCGATTATTTCGAATTTGTACTGGGACGAAGGTGAGCGAGCGATCATTTCGTTTTGATATGTGTTTTCCACCATTGAACGATCGCTTTGCGCAAAACGATGCGCTTGGCCGAACTTGCCACCGTGTTTAATTCTGAGTGTCTGAAGACGTTATGCGTCGGAGTTATGGCTGAATTAGTGATGACGTGCAGTTGGCGTGTTTTTGACCGTCCCTGAACAATACCTTTGTACAAAAAGATGCGCCTTGCCCAACCTGTCACCGTGTCCAATTAGCAGCGTCTAAAACCTCCATACGTTTGAGTTACGGCCGATTCAGTGATTCGCATTTTTTTGCCTTTTTTGAGCTTTCACACCCACCTCTGTCCCTGATCTGGACCGTCCCTGAACAACCCCCTCGCACAAAAAGATGCGCCTGGTCGCCCTTCCCCCCGTGTCCAATTCATCGCGTCTAAAACCTCCATATGTTGGAGTTATGGGATTCGCCTTTTTTCGCGTTTTTTTTAGTTTTCACATTGAGTTACGACCGATGCAGTTTTGGCGTTTTTTTTGAGTTTTCCCTCCACATCCACATGCCCCCATTTGGACCGTCTCGAACGATGAATTGCGCAAAATGGCTACAGCCACCCACATCCACTACCAAACTAACCCAATCAATTCGTTTTCGCATTTTCTTCGCTCGGCGCAGCTCTTCAGCTCAAAGATTGCAATTCTCCCCCCCCAATCCAATCCCAATCCCAATCCCAATCCCAGTCCCACCTCCCCACGATCGTTTCCACGCTGCACCGGTTAATGTGCAGCTCAACAAAGCTGTACAACAACCTCTACAAGCGCTGGGGGCGAATAAAGTTCTGCGACGAGGAAGTTTGGCTTTGGACAAATTTGCAGAGCTACAAGCTCGAGGCCAACACCAACAACAACAGCAACAGCAACAATAGCAACGATATGATGGATGATGACGATCCCTCTGATGACGACATCCCCTCCCCCAATCACCCAACAATAACAACCACTTCGGACGAGCTGGTCAGCATGTTCAAGGATGCGAAAATGGCGCGCGTTCTGAACGCCCTCCCGTTTGTTCTCAAGTTCAATCAGCGCGTTGCCATATTTCACAGTCTCATTGCGGTCGACAAGACAATCACGCAGGACGAAATGTACGCGCTGAGAATGTTACAGAATAGCAATAACAACAGCAACATGCACCCCAGGTGAGTGTAACACACACAAAAACGAAAGGAAACGTTCGCTAACCCACCTGCTTCGCTCGGCGCAGCCTGGGCGAACAGATTCGTGTGCGCAGATCTCACATCTACGACGACAGCATGACCCAGCTGAACGATTTATCCACCCGTTTGCGGAGCAGAATTCAAGTTACGTTCCTCAACCAGTACGACGCGGAGGAGGCGGGAATTGACGGCGGCGGCGTGTTCAAGGAGTTCGTGGACGACTTGGTAAAGGAGGCGTTCTCCCCCTCCCCTAGTCGCGACTTGGTGTCGAACACGGAGGACCAGCTGATCCACCTGAACCCCAACGTCGACCCACAAATTTACTACAGGCATTTTGAATTCTTGGGACGTGTCTTGGGAAAAGCTGTGTACGAGAGCATCCTGGTCGAGGTGGGTGTGGCCTCGCACAAAAAGATGCGCCGCTATGTGCGTTTTTCAACCATTCGTCTAACCCGCACTCGCACTCGCACTCGCACTCGCACTCGCACTCGCACTCGCACTCGCACTCGCACTCGCACTCGCACTCGCACTCGCACTCGCACTCGCACTCGCAGCCTCAGTTTTGCTTGCCGTTTTTAAACAAGCTGCTGAACAAGCCTAACACACTTGACGATTTAAAAAATTACGACAGGCAGCTATACGACAACCTGTTGAGCATCAAAAAAATGAACGACGAGTCAATTCGGGCGCTGTGCCTCACGTTTGAGGTCTCCAGCAGCGTCAACACGGGGTCCAACTTTTTGAACAGGGTCTGCAACGTTGAGCTCTGCAAGGACGGTGCCAAAACCCCAGTGACGAAGCAGAACTGCATCAAGTACATCCACCTTGTTGCGAACCACAAGCTGAACGTGGAGCAGAGCAAGGCGACGAGGTCGTTCCTTCGGGGCTTCCGCGACATCATTCCAGCTTCCTACATTACCATTTTCTCCGCCAAGGAGCTGCAGAAAATATTCAGCGGTGACGACGAGGTCGTGTCGATAGACGTTGCGGATCTGAAGGCCGTGATGCTGTACAGTGGGGGGTATCACCCATCACAGGACTGCGTGATTTGGTTTTGGGAAATTGTCTCGGAGGTGAGATAACGCAACGCAACGCAACGCAACGCGAACAACACAACACAACACAACTCAACACTACTAACGCTCGACGCAGCTCAGCATCGAGCTGCAGCGAAAATTGTTGAAATTCATTACGAGCTGCAGCCGAAAGCCTCTGCTGGGGTTCAAGTCATTGTGCCCGTTGCCATGCATCCAAAAGGTGAACGCCAGGGACGAGAACAGATTGCCAACCAGCAGCACATGCATGAATTTGCTCAAACTTCCCTTGTACAGCAGCAAGGCTTTGATGAAAGAAAAGTTGGAATACTCGATTGAGGCTGGGGCCGGGTTTGAGTTGAGTTGAAGAGTAGAATTTTGATAGCGTGTTTTATATTGTCTTTTTCTTTTTTTTAGCCCGTTCTTCTTCGTCGCCCCCCTGTTCAGCCTGTTCATCCGCGTAGTCCCCCTCAACGTATTTGTCGCTCTCCTTCAACTCGGCATCTCCACTAGCCCACACACCGCCGCGTTTTTTCCCATCAGTAGGTTTTACTGGAGCAGCCTGTGGGCCACAATCATCATCCGACTCATCGTCGTCGTCGTCGTCTGTTTCACTGTCGCCCTTGTTGTCCTCCTGCAACAACTCTTTCTCCGCATCCTCCTTGGCCATTTGCTCCCTCTTCTTGTCCCTCGCAACCTGAATTGCTGCTAATCGTTGACCGTACTTGTTCCCAAAAATGTTGTAGTGCCCACCCTTCCCTGACGCGCATCCTAAGCAACCCGTGTTTGGGTCCTGAATCTCCTGGTTCTCCTCGCGCAGCTCAGACTTGGGCACGCGGCAGATGCTCACAGTCCCAAATTTGTAATTCTTCGAATTGATAGCAAACGTTGAACAAAGGCTCTCATAACCTGGCTTCTTCCACTTGGCAATCAAACCCGCATCTACCAACTTGTTCCGAACGCAATGGTCATAACACTCCCTCGTTATCATTTGATGAATGTAGTACATGTCATACACATACCGCGTCCGCTGCCAGTTGATTTGGTGAACTGGCCAGATCGACTCTCCCTTCCTTAACCCCTCGTGGCTCTTGTTTACACAGTCTCGTAGCTCATTGTCCAAAATGGCGAGTGTGGGTTGGATCACTTCATAGCTAGCCGGGGGTTTCTTTTTGCTGAACTTTGACATGTTGGTGTTGGTGTGGTGTCCTCCCAGGCCCAGGAAAAACTTTGGGTTACAAAAAAATGGAAAACCATTTTGAGTCCAAGATTCTTAGTATGCGCCTATCGCCAATCTAATCAGCAATCTATCTGTTTTACCCATTTTTCGTTTACCTTCTACCATCCACAATGTCTATTTTCACATCAGAAGCAAAAGTGTGGGATCCTGTTGCTCCTCCACCACTAAGTCCTCCCCCAACCAAATGTAGAACAAGTCCCAACAACAACGAGGATTGCATAGTCCGAGAGAGCACGTTGAGCAGCGACGCATTTGAGATTTTCTCCGGAAAGCTTATTGCTCTTCCACGAAAAGGTCATTCGTCGAGGATCACAAATGAAACCAAGCTGGAGAGGTTTTACCGTTTGAAAAAAGAGATTGACGAGTTGGTGGTTGATTTTGAGGAGAGCCGCTCGTCTTTGGGCGACAACGATTGGAACAAGAATGAGAAGGTAATTGTATTGCAGCTCATTGCTGATGCTACAAAGTTGTCGAGCAACTTGAGCTCAGTGCAATCAGGTTCTTCAATAACTGCCAGCGGCATAATAGATCGCGTCCTTAATAATAGCAGCAGCAACAACACCAATACCAACAACACCAACGACGATCGCGAAAAACTCAAGGCAATGTTAGAAAACCGAATTGCCGTAATAGAAAACAAGTTTTCCTCACTGGAATCAACTGAATTGTTGAATTCGTCACTACTAGAGCGTTTGACAAAGTTGGAGAGCTCGCACAATCCATTCCACAAAAGTTCAATAAAATCAATTCGTGCTGAAGCCAACCTAATCAAAAACGACCTGGAAGCGGCAGCCAGCGCCCAATCGCGAATATTTAAGCTTCGAAAGGGTGCTACAGACGATAGCGCCACCAGTGCTGCTGCTGAAGACTCCAAGGTGATCTCCAAACTTCACGATAGGTACATTGAGCTCGAACAGATTTCGGAAAAATTACCTCAAATCGTAGCTCGGCTTTCAAGGCTGTCGACCATTCACCAAAAGGCGGGAACTTTTGGGAACAGGCTTTCTGCTGTAGAAAAATTTACCAATGATGCAGTTAATGTGATTGGCTCATTGGAGAAGAATTTGGTTTTAGTGGAGAAGAACATGGTGGAGAATTTCAAAACAATCAAAGAGAATCTCAAAGTCAAGGAATACTAATTTTTGCCATTTTTTCATTCCTCCTCCACCTCCTCCACCACTTCTTCATCCTCCAGGTTCGCCTCGAGAATCTTAATCAACTCTTTCTCCGCTTCCAAAACAGCAACCTGCTTCTTCGCCTCGGTCGAGGATTCGTCGTTGATTTCGCCGGGGTTCACCTTTTTTTCTCGTTCCTTTTTGTTATTGATTTTTTCAACCTCAGATTGGGTATTGTTCAGGATGGTGTCTATCTCATTATCCGTAATACCGCTGAGGACTGAGGCCGCCTCCGTCTCCTCCATGTCGAGGCTGTTCGCCATTGGCTCGGCTTTCAAAATCGCTTCCGTCTCGATAAGCTCACGGTTGGCCTCCTCCAACAATTTGTCTGCCTTTGCTGAGAATTCTTCCAAACTACCGGTGACAAACTGCTGGCTATCCTCCTCCAGTTTCTCGCTTAGCTCCTGCTTCGAGAACCCTTGTTCCGGCAGCAAGGAGGAGGAGGAGGTGAGTGTACCGTCGGTTATTTGCTTCGAGGAGAACGGCTGCAGTTCGAATCCGTTTAGCCAGCGCAAGCTAGCAGCAGAAGATTGATTGAGTGGGTTAGTTGAGTTAAACGAGTTGATTAGATTAGTAGCAGAGCAAGCCTGCTCGCTCACCTGCCGCTGTTGGTCTCTGCAACGAGAGTATCCACGCAGAGAGGATCATCGCCCTGTCCGTAATTCTCGTTGTCGTAGGGGTCGAGGAACTGCTTGGCAAGGTTGAGAATGCCCTGGTAGAAAATTGTGAGTAAGCCTGTGCCTGCGATGCCCACCGAGTAAGACATGTTCGTGGAGAACGCCATCACCGGGTAGAGCCACAGAACTACGTCAACCAAAACTTGCACGATGTGGGCGTAAGCGAAGGGCATGCGGCCGCTCAGCTCGTCGCCGATTGCTCCGTATTGAGCTCTTATCACGTGGATCTTGTCCAAGAACGCCATCTCAAATCCAGATCCTCCAAGGAGGTGACCGGCAGATTTCGCCTCGACGAAAACTCTCCCAATCCACATAATGACGGCGTTGTGCCGCTGCGCCGAGCGAAGAAGGTACCAAACGAATTGAGTGGAATAATGTTAGTTTAGTAGTGGATGTAGCCATTGTGTCTGTAGCCATTGTGTCTGTAGCCATTTCGCGCACTTTATCGCTCGCTCACCTGAGTTGCTGGAACAGATTCGTTGCAGAGGGCCTCCCTCTCCTCCTTCGTGATTAACCCCCGCTCAACCAAGCGTCGCATTCCGCGCGGCGTTAGCACTGGTCGATGACTTCTCGTGAACGAAGCGTAGCAGAGCAAATTGAAAACTCGAACGTAGCGTGCCACCAGCTCAAGACATTGCCTCGATGCCGGAGTGTAGCCGGACATCGCGTCCTTTTCCGGGCGAGTCCTCGCTGCGTGGATGGACAGCCCCAAACCGAGGTCGTTGAGCCGCCCCTGCAGTCGGCGACTGACCTCGTAGCACTTACGCCAGAGACCGTAGCTAACATTGAGGAAAAAGGTCAGGGTGAAGGTCGTGACACTCAAAAGCTGCCCCCAAAGAACGCCAAACCCCACCAATTTACCCTGGGTTTGGGGCATTTGCTTAAAGTAGAATGCAATGAGGGTTGCAAACAGCATGTTCCGAATTGCGCTCGCCCAAGTCTCCGCAAAACACGTCCCACGCCAGCTATGCCAGATCTTCTTCCCTGAAGGGTCAAACTGTAGCATAATCGGCCGCCGCGCAGACAGACGAACACTCTCATCAATCAGGTCATCAAGCAAATCCTGAGTACTAGCACGTTCGATGATGCTCTCAGGTGTTTGGAGGACATTTAGACGAGTGAGTGAGTGATGGATTGGATGTCGAAGGTGGTAGCCATTCGCCACGCCCAGAATCAAAAAGAAAACCCGCATATACCTATACTATAGCATAAACCTCTGTGAATTTACGAATTTGGTGTCAAAAAAGAAAATCGCCAAAAAGTGCCAGGAACCAAAAACGAACAAAAAGTGAACTTGAAATTCTCAAAGGTTATTGAGTCCCCCCTTCCGTTTTCTCACAACCACCACCCAACCAACCCCTAGCAACCAGAATCCGAAATTCTAAAGGACGTAGCAAACGAACGAAAACAAATTCAAAAGTTTCTTTTTTTTCTCTTGTAATCCTGACCCCCCCCCCCCCATCACAAACCCCACACCCATTCCCACACCCACTCCACACCCTTGATGGAGGTGGTTACTTCTCCGCTCCCGCCCGTGCCTCCAAGAGGCAAGAGGAGGTTTGATGACTATAGCCAAGAAGCAGCATCTTTTTCACAGCAACAACCATCAACCCAAACTTCACCACAAAAGCGGCGGCGGCAAGACAGCCACCTTTTTAGTCCAATTGAGAATGGAATGACCCAATCCTCTCAAATGACAACAATATCCAACCAAAACAACAGAATTTTGGAGCTTGAGAATCAACTAAAGGAGCAAAATTCAAAACACAAAGCCCAGCTTAACAGCTGCGTGGGCGAGAACAAGCTTTTGAAAAAGGCTGTAATGCGACAGAATGACATTCAGCAGAATATGACGAAGGAAATTGCGCACCTCCACGGTGCTGGCAATGCTCTTTTAGAGAAGATCGCACGTCTTGAGAAGGACAATTATGCGATGCAGATCCACATTCAGCACAACAACACCAATTCTGGTTTTGGTGGTGGTGGTTCTTCAGGTAGCGGCATGATGGATCAGAGACCTCCTGACGTATTTTAGTCTTCGTCTGATCTAATCCGATCCGATCCGATCCCTTTCCTTCCCTTCCCTTCCCTTGATGTTCTTTCTTAAGATTACCTATAAAAATTAAAATGAAGGTAGCTTCCCCAAAATTATTCCGTTATTTTATTTGGAGGCTATTTGTTCTCTAAGCAGGACAACGAATTGCTCTAACTTCTCAATGCTCTCTGGCACCACTCCCTCAAATTCGAAAGCCTGTTTGACCTTGTTACAGACTCCCACAAGCATGAATATGCACTTACTCATGTTCTGTTTCCACACCTTTTCCCCCAAGCTCATTTTCCTCTCCAACTTGCTGTGCAAGCTCCCAACCTTTATGCAAATTTCAACAACCTTGTCGAACTTTGTCGCATCCTTCTCCCAGCCGTTGTAACCCATTGTCAAACTCCTATGACACTTCATCAAGCACTCGATCACCGCGTCGTCCCCCTCCCCGATCATCTCCTTGAACACCACTAGAATCTCGTACACCCAGCACTCGGTTTTCGTCGTGGCGCTGATCTTCGTGAGCAGCTTCTGGAGTCGGTCAACGCTCCTAACCGCCGGGTCCACCCTGTTTTTATCGTTGAGCTCCTGCGCCACGTGCAGCTCGCTGACCACCCCGTGCATAATTGCCCGAACGACCTTTTCCTCGATTTCGTAGCAGTCCTTTCCAACGGCTGTCTTCTGCTTGAAGTCGATCAGCTCGCTGCAGGCCTGCATCGCCTCGTCGAACCTGCTCAAATCCATGCAGCAGTATAGCTTGTTGAGCCAAACCCGCCAGTTGTTTCTCATGTACCGCAAGCTCTGGTTCAGGGCTGCGAACGCGCTGGAGGGGTTTTTCAGGTGGAGGTGGACGGCCGCGATGTTCGCCCAGGCGTCGGCCTCCTCCGGTTCCTGCTGCACCACCTCCGAGAAAGCCTGCAGCGCCCTCGGCCAGTCGTCAATTCGCATCGAAACGGATCCGAGGAGGAACCAAACGCGAGACATTAGGGGTTTCACGGCGACACACTCGTTGAGGTGGTCAAACGCTCCCTGCAAGTCTCCCTTGTCGAACGCGTACCGGCCCAGAGCGGCCTTTGCACTAGCGTACTTGCGGTCGCTCAGGTCCCACGCCTTCTGGAAGTACGCGGGGTCCTTCGTCAGGTCACCCAGCGCGCCGAGCATTCGCGGCGTCTGCAACGAGCGAAGCGAGGTGAATTTTTAATGAAGCAAGAGCAAAACGAATGAAGCGAGCCAAACGAATTGAGTGGAATAATGTTAGTTTAGTAGTGGATGTAGCCATTATGTCTGTAGCCATTTCGCGGGATTCATCGTTCGCTTCGCTCGCTCACCTCGAAGACTGCCAGCCTCTCCCTTACCAGAGCCTCCGCCTTGGTGTTATCCCCCGAGTGCTGGTAGCACTCAACCACCTCGTCCCACATCTCCAGCTCGGCAAAAAGCTCCGCAGCGGTCGACGTCACCCCAATCTTGGCGTAGCGCAGCGCCAAGTCCGCCTTGATCGACCACCTCGGGGGGTATACGATGGCGTGCAGCCACTTGATACGGTCCTGAACCTTGGCGGAGTCGTTCACGGATTGGTAGGTCGATTGGGTGAGGGTCAGTCGGGTCGTGTGCTGGTCTACTAGGGCTTGGATTTGGAGGATGGAGCGCTCGCGCGTGTTGCTGCGCTCACACTCGAGCCACGCTCGCTCCAGGAGCGCCGTCGAGTAAATCGTCCAGTCCACGTGCTGGATCAAGACTCGCTCGAGGTACGGGATCATTTCAGTGGCTGTCAAGCCGTCGCTGGGGTTGGAGTTCTTCACGTCTAGGCAGAGTGCAAGTACGATCGAGAGGTCGAGGGGGGAGAGGAGCGGTTGGTTGTTGTAGGCCTCGTCGTCGAACTGTGTGACTTCGTGCAATGGGTTGTGTTCGTCGGGGTGTTCTTGGGAAAGAGGTTTGTTGTTGTCATTATTGTCATTATTGTCATTATTGTCATGATCATTGCTTTTAATAAGCTCAACCTCGTCGTCCGGATTCTCCTTCTCGCTGCTAGCAATGAGCACCATCTGGCTTATGCTCTTCTGCTGAAACTTGGTTTTCTTGCCCTCCCGACCTGTCAACTCCACCTGCAAGCCGCTGAGGCTCTTTGACTTTGCAAATAGAGGCTTGCTACCCTTGAGCTTCTCGAAGTAATAGTGTGCCAGGCCGTACTCCAAATTTACCAAGGAGCTCAACTGGCGGTCCGCAAAATTTGAGGTCTTCGAGTCGCAGAACATTGGGACGGTTTTCCCGAAGCTGGCGTTAACGACCTCCCAGAGGGTCGTCGAGTGCTCGCCGGCGGGAAACTGCAGGAGCCGGTGGTGCGCCACCGAAACTCTACTGTGCCACAAATGCAAGGTCGTTTTGTGGAGGTAATGCTCCTCATCCTGAGAAACCAAAAAGTTTAAAATGATCGTCGAGAGTTGCAGGAAGTTGAGGTGAATCGACACGGCAGTGGGAAGCTCGCCGTCAATTGACAGAGCATTCATACAGTCGAGCTGGTGCTTTTTCCTGCTTTCGACGTCATTCGCATTGACAAATAGAAACGAGCTAGACTCCTCAATCGTAGGACCGCTGGCGAAGCGCCGAGCGAAGCGAGGCGCATTTTTAACGGATCAGGGGGGAGGCGAGCGAGCCAAAGAATTGAAAATAATGTTAGTTTAGTAGTCGCTCGTATTCTCGTCTTCGTCTTCGTCAAGGCAAGCGAAGACTGAGTGAGACTCACCTGTAGTTGGACTGCAAATACACGTCGAACGAAGCCACTGCTACCAGCAAGGCGTCCAAAAAACGGTGGCAATATTGCTTATTGGAACTGTTTTTTTGGGGTGGGGTGAGGTGCGCTCTCAACTTATCCTCAATGGTCGCCTTGATCGGAAAGTGAATGTCGGAAGTAGTGAAATCTAGTGGTGTGGACTCAAGCAAAGCGAGGTAATTGCCATTTATTATCTGCTTTGCGTATTTTATAGACATGGAGGCGGAAGAAGACTCCACCGAGATTGGAGGCAGCTTCTCGACATCTGTGTAAAGAACGGCCAGCTCTATGTGCGAAAGGACACCGAAGAACAATTGTGAACCTTCAACAACAACAAACGATTCGTCTGACGACTTGGACGTGTCATTGTCTGCTTTTTCTTCGTCGTCTTCGAATTGAAGGCCCGCAACACCACCTAACACGAACTCTCCAGAGGAGTCACTATCATACTCTGTTTTATCAACCAAATTCGCCATGAATTGGAGGCTCGATGTCAAAATCCAGTAGAGTCGTGGGAAGAAGCGATTGATTATCGGGGAGCTGGAAGATGTAGTTAACACAACTAGATTTGGAAAAGCCCAATTAAATTCTCTCTGAAGTAGTTGCTGAACACTTAAATGGTGAAATGGGTCGTCAAAACTTGCCAACAAAATTTTCGGACAGCACCATAACGTGAAACAGGTGTCAGTCCATTAATTTCACATATAATGGATTTGTTGATCTTCCTCACGCTCTTCTGTCAAACAATTCAAGCCTTCTCGTTGAACGGTTTCCAACGATCCTCATTTGCATTGAGGTCTGAAGAAGTGGCCATTGCTTCCTTTCGGTCCTCTGTTACAAAATCTCAGGAACCACCGTTTGAAGTTACAATGGAGGCGCTAATAATTTACCATGCTGAGCACGGCGACTTAGTAATTCCTTCCAACTTTGTCATGCCCTTCAATTCTCCCTATCCTCCTATGCTCCAAGGTTTAAATTTGGCGTCGCTTGTTTATCAAATGAAGTGGTGGAGGGACAATGTGTCGACCAGCAAGGAGCGTCAGCAGCAGCTCAACGACATGGGCTTCATTTGGGGCCGATTGCAGACGAAATGGGATTTGATTGTCGAGGCGTTGGGGGCGTACAAAACTTGGCGCAAAGACACAGATTATTATCCGGTGATGACCACCACCGAGTGCGAAAACGAGGGGGAGAGTGAGGGTGAGAATGAGAAAAATCTAAAAATCAACAACAGCAACGGCTCCCCGATCTGGATTGAGGTGGTTGATGTTGCGGAGAGTTTCGTTGTTCCACAATCTCCCCATTTCCCTGTAGCTACCTGGACGCTGCCTTTGGGCTATTTAGTCAAGATGATTCGGCTCCACAGCTGGTTCATCTCCGGGACTCACAAGTTTGAACGAATCCAGCTGCTCAATTCGATTGGGCTCGTCTGGGACAAGAGTGAGAGGAAGGTGTGCGAGCGTAGCGAGCGAGGGCTTGATAGACGAGAATACGAGCCACTACTAAACTAACATTATTCTCATTTTTTTTGGGCGCAGTTTGGACTTCTCGTGTGGGCGCTGCGGGAATTCAAGAGACTTCACAGGGGGGTGGACGTTAACAATGTGGCTCAAACCTACATCGTTCCGGACAACTCTGCATTCCCGCCTCAGCTTTGGGGCTACCCCCTCGGCGTGCGGCTTAAGAATCTAAGGCAGAAAAGGACGTATCTGAGCGGCAATTTTTCCGAAAGCAGGGAGAAATTAATTAGGCAGGTTAGCGAGCGAAGCGAGCGAGCCTTGATGAAGACGAGAATAGTCGCGATGAATCCCGTGAAATGGCTACAGACATAATATAGTGGCCTACATCCACTACTAAACTAACGTTCTTCCACTCAATTATTTTGACTCGCTTCATTCGTTTTGCTCTTGCTTCATTAAAAATGCGCCTCGCTTTGCTCGCGCGGCAGGAGGGGGTTGAAACTGAATTCGGTGGTCAAAAAGGCGCCTACGCTAAATTGATCTCGAGGGCCACCAACTACAGGAAAATTCACGGGAAGCCTCCACCACGTACTTATGTTGAAGAAGATGGTTATTGTTTGGGGAAACTTTTATACGGGGCAAAGAACCGCATAACAAAAAAGTCCGAGGAGAGAACCTTGCAGATGAGAAATTTGGGTTTGTTTAATAACGGCGAAGAAGAGAGAATAAAAATAAAAAACCTCAAAAATCTCAACCGGTAGTAGTAGTAGGAGTAGGAGTAATCCAAACAAAATCGTGTTGAAATAACATTAGAAAGAAAGAACAATTTCCTCAAACCCCATCTCCTCTCATTGCACATTTTTTAGCTGCATGTTCCACATTTTTGAATAATCGCCATCCTTTATGTTCATCAAACTCTCGTGGGAACCAGATTCTTTCACTTTTCCATCACCCAGGACAACGATGAGATCGGCGTTTCGAATCGTACCGAGCCTGTGGGCAATCGTTATCACCGTCCTGTTACCGCCGCTCAAATTGTCAAGCGCCTTCTGAACACTGGACTCGGTGATCGTGTCTAGCGCACTTGTGGCTTCGTCGAGGATGACGATGGACGGGTCCTTCAACAAGCACCTTGCAATTGCAACTCGCTGCTTCTCGCCGCCGCTGCGCCGAGCGAAGCGAGGCGCATTTAGAATGAAGGACGAGCGAAACGAACCAAGCGAGCCAAACGAATTGAGTGGGTTAGTTTAGTAGTGGATGTAGTTCACTATATTATGTCTGTAGCCATTTCGCGGGATTCATCGCGACTATTCTCGTCTTCATCAAGGCTCGCTCGCTTCGCTCGCTCACCTCAGTTTCAGCCCTCGTTCACCAACGGCGGTGTCCCAGCCGTCCTCCAAGCTCTCGATGAAATCGATGATTTGAGCATCCTTCGCCACGCGTTCCAGATCCTCCTGCGAGCAGTCCCTGTTGCCATAGGCTATATTGTAGCGAATCGTGTCATTGAATAGAGGAGTGTCCTGCGGGACGACTCCGATCGAACTTCTCAGAGACCCCTGTGTGATTGTTCGGATGTCCTGGCCGTTCACGAAAACAGCTCCCTCGTTCACGTCGTAAAATCGAAAGAGAAGTCGCGAAATAGTGGTCTTCCCCGCTCCGGTCGGGCCAACGATAGCCGTGTAGGTGCCCTTCTTGACTGCCAGATTTAGGCCTCGTAGCCCGTTCTCAACCGTTTGCGACTTGTAGTGGAATTTGACATCCTTGAACTCGACGATGATGTCTTCGTCGCCGCCGTCTTCCTTGAAGTTTAGCACGGAGGCGCTTGGAGAGTCAGTTATGGTCACCTCCTCGCGCAGCAAAGAGGAGAGGTTTGCCAAATCAACAATTGCCATTATTATGGCGTTATACACACTGCCCAAAAAGTTAAGTGGAGCAAAGAGGTTCAGGACGTAGCTCAGGACCGCCACAAAGTCTCCAACTTCCATTCCGGAGCAGCCGCCGCCCTTGTCACTGCAGCAGGAGTGGTCGTTTTCCTCGCAGCCAAACGTTGCAACGCAACACTCGTTCTTCTGCTTTATTGCGTCAACGGCAAGGATCAGGCACAGGGCTAGACAAAGCTGCAAGAGAACTTGCTGGGTGGTGTTGAGGAACGACAATGAGGCCTGGACGGCAACGGAGTGGTTCTGGAAGTCCTTGATGGCGTTTCCAAACCTTTTTTCCTCATGCTGTGAGTGAGGTATGTGGGTTAGAATAAAATGTAGCTGTGGACAAGTGAGCAGCAAGCAAAGGTGTACCTTTTCGGCCTCGAAATACTTGACCGTTTCGAAGTTTATTAATGAATCCGTAGCAATGTCGTGCCATTTGTTGTCGTGGGTGTTGACAGCTTTCCTGAACCGCTTCCGCCAGAGGGTGAGGATTACGGTGAGGAGACAGTACATGTACACGAAGAAGAAGAGGGTGACAGCCAGGGGAATGTAGTCGAACTTGATTGCAAAAATGAGGCAAACAATGAGGCACTCGGAGATCGCTGGGATTAGCCAGAGGAACATGTACTTCATGAGAGTGTCGGATGCCAAGATACCCCTGTCCATGCTCCGCATGACGTCTCCGAGCTGAGAGTGATTTAGTATATGGTATGGCGACAAGGCGAGCGAAGACTGAGACTAGACTCACCTTCTTTTTGAGGTGCCAATCGAGGGAAAGCTCGTGGAGGTGGCTGAAGGTTCGCTCAGACAACTCCACAAACGCGGCCTGAGCGACACGAAGGTAGATCAGACTCTGGCACTCCTTAAAAAATTTGCCGAGAAATACCAGCAAGCAGAAGAGGCTTGTGTTTGTGATGGCTCCTTGGTAGTCGCCCTCAATCAGGAGCGTCGAGGCCTTGCCGAGCAGGAGAGGCGAAATGACGTTGCAAACCTTGCTCGCAATGACAAAAACCCAAGTCATGATCGCCCTGAGCCTATTGCGAAAGGCACTCACTGAAGTAGCCTTGGGCCAGAAATACGGCCGAAGCATCCAAATTAAAGCCAGCAGCTTGATCTCGTCCTTATCGTCGGGCACATTTTTCTTGAGGATGATCTTTTGGAGGTGGAAGTTCGCTGTTGCAAGGAGGGCACCAACAAGAACTAGCAAGAAGACGATTATGTCGTTGGTCCTTGGGGTGGGGGCCATGGGAGACTGAAATACTAGCACCGTGATAGTTATGAAGGTGGTCAAGGTAGTGGCCACAGTCAGCAGCTTCGTCACACGTCCACGGTGCTTAAAGTAAAAGCAAATAGTGTCGAGAAAAATCCCAGAAGCAACAATGAACAATTGAGTGAATTGAACATTCATGCTGCTGAAGGCGGTGGTGGAGTTGAAGTAATTGAGAAACCCAAATACAGTCAACAATATGACCGAAATCGAGTTGAAACACACGTAAAGTGCGTTAAACTTGTCGAACTTCGCCTTGATCAGGGGAGAAACAGTGGACGCTGTGTCGATGAACGGGTTGATCTCTTCCAGTTCGAGGGGGGCTTTTACAACCTTCAAATCTTTTGCATCTGTAGCATCCTCTGCATCCTTCACATCCTTCTTGTTGCTCTGATTGTCAATACGGGTAGCTATGTCTATCAGTTTCGAAGAAGAGCGAAACAATTGGAACGTGGCAGCCATTGACAAGAAAAGGGTTGAGATTGGATCAGCCATATCACTGACTATTGGTGTTGAGGTTGGTTTTTGAGTCTTGACCAAGATTTATGGCAAGATTTATGGCAATTTAGATCGTCCAGCTGATTATTATCTTACTCGTAGTTGGCAATGTGTTGCTAAGAGTATGTTTGTCTTAGCGTGGAGCCACAAATGATTTTTGTCGATTTTGGAATTTCGAAACGCCGGCATGGTCACCCCTCGACCATCCGAGGCGAAATTGGTTTGCTCATAATTCATCAAGGTTAGTACTAGTGGTGCCCCTTTTGTCCATTCCCAGCCCTCCGTCTGCCCCATACACCCCCCGAACCGAGCTTTTGTACCCACAACCATCTCGAGGTGGTCGTGGTCGTCGATCGATCGGCCAAACTCCCCAAAACTGAGCC
>Ga0302116_1000875_pt1 | contig 18140 bp, 10 predicted proteins | sample AG5_SCM_MG_FD_203124 | JGI IMG/M metagenome (GOLD analysis project Ga0302116, IMG submission 203124) | Marine microbial communities from Western Arctic Ocean, Canada - AG5_SCM | ecosystem: Environmental > Aquatic > Marine > Oceanic | place: Canada: Western Arctic Ocean | collected 2017-10-01 | reverse complement strand
TTTATAAATTACATCACCCGCTACATCAGCCTACTGCACGATGCACGCTCTGTCCTCCTGGAACGCGTGGTCGTCGAGGGCGAGGTTATCTCCCCAGGATCCCGCCGGCGCATCCGCCCGAGCGGCGGCTGTGAGCGCGACTGCGAACTCACCCGCGGTGAGCCGCCTCTTGCCGCTGACGCACCCGTTCGGTGTCCCGTCGCTCCGCAGGTTGCTGACGTAGTCGTACAGCTCGCACGTCTTCGGCCACTGCGCGCGGGTGGACTCGGGTTGGAGGTAGAACGGCGGCACCCCGTTCATCTGCTTCAGCACCACCGACCCGGCGGGTTCACCGTTGAACGGCGCCTCCCCCGAGAGCAACTCGCCTAGGATCATGCACAGCGAGTACACGTCGCAGGACTGCGTGTACGGCTTGTCGAGGCAGCCGGGGTCCATCCACCCGATCTCCCCTCTGCGACGCGAGGACACCGCGCCCACCGCCTTGCACATCTTATTGCCCGAGAGCACCGCCGCGGCGTAGTCGCCGTGTGAGCCGAGCCTTATGAGAACGTGGTGCGACCTGATGTCCTTGTGGACGAGTTGTTTCGTGTGCAGAAAGTCCACCGCGCGCGCGATGGGGGCGAGAATCTTGACAAACTGCGACGCGCCCGTCTTCCACGGCCGCGTCGACCGCACGTGCGCGAAGAGGGTGCAATCGAATCGTTCGCAGCACAGCCAGTCCCGTGGCCGTGCGGACCACGAGAGGATGCGGAGGAGGTTCGGGTGGTGCATGTCGCGCCCGGCCTGGATGTTCATCTCGCGCGCGTACTCGGCGATCTCCTCGTGACGCGCCTCGATCTCGCGCGCGCCCTCCCCCCCGTGCGGGTCGGTCGGTGCGTGCGCGTCGTGGTAGATCTTAACCGCGACGCTCGAGCCGTCGCACAGGAGGCGCGCGGGCTTGGCGGTGCATCGCTTGCCGTAGCCGAGGACTCCCTCCTCCAGCTGGATCCCCGCCGCGGCGAGCGTCGCGGCGGTCTCCCCCGAAACCCGCGGGTAGAAGCCCCTCGTGGCGAGCGCATCGGAGTTGATCCGGCCCCGCAAGCCCTGCTCCCACCGCTCGTCGGTCGGGGACTCCCCGCCGTTCGCGTCGACGGTCCGCGCCCGCCAGGCAGCCTCTATGCGCGCCGCGAGATCGGGATCGAGCTCGACCATGCTCTCGTCTCGACGGCGGGCCCCGGCGTGCTCAGTCCGACTCTCGGCGCGCGTGCTCTACGTCTTTCTCGCCGCGCGTTGAATAATGTCGTCAAGCGGAGATAGGACGACATCCTATCTCCTCCAGTCCTCCGCGACCGGTCTGCGATGTGGACTGGACTTTTTTAATCACCGAATGCCAATTTTGACACAGAGCTCTGGAAATCGCTGTCACGAAATATTAGGAACAACCGGGCCCAGCCTATTAGGTCTCGATCTGTATATAAATATTCGCTTTTCAAAATGATGACGAGGCAGTTTGGATTGGAAAGAACGATCGGAACCGGTAGAACCGGGAACCGGGGTCTGAAAAGGCCCTAAAAAGTATTTCTCGATATTTTCCAAAAATTATCCAAAACCCGAAAAGTGCGAAGCGTCGGGCTCGTCGACCTCTTCCCCCACACCACCGCGCGCGGAAACGGGGTTCGACCGACTCGCCCGGGAGCTCGTCCAGGATGACCTTTCCTCGGATCGTGCTGCTCCTGTGCCTCGCCATCGGCGCCCGAGCCGCGCACCCTCGCTCCCCCGAGAACTGTTTCTGCGAGACATGGTCTCTTGGAAATGCTCTCGGGGCTCTTGGCGGCTCGCAAAATGGAGCCGACTTCCGCCCCGGCACGTCGTACACCGGAGGGAAGAAGGTGACCTCCGCGGGCAACAACTGCGTTTCCTGGATGCAGGTGAGCCCCTCGCCCGCGACCCGACCGAACGTTCCTTGCCGGACCCCGATCCCCCCGAACCCGGACCCGCGACTCACCAATGGCGGACAATCGACGCCCAACGACCCGCGACTCCCGTGAGAACCAACCACTTTTTCCCGCCGGGGTTCCCTCGCTGACTTCCCCCCTCACCTCCCCCAGGCTGGCTTTAAATGCCCCGTCCTCAACCGCAACACCACCGCCACCGCGGACTGGCGCCTCTCCGTCGACCTCCAGTCCGCCGCGCGCGTCATCGACGACACGAGCGTCGACGCGCTCCGAGAGAATCCCGAGCAGTGCTGGACCCCGGCGCTGTCCAAGGCGGGCTCCGCGGGCCACTGGCAGGACGGTCCCTGGTGCTTCGTGCAGGGCGACGGCACCGACACCGTCTCCCCGGCCACCGGGACGGTCCTCAACTTCGGCGACGGCGTCGGCGAGTGTCCCGGCCTCAGGCGCGAGACATGCGGCATCGGCGCGTGCGCTCCCCCGCGACCAGCATGCGTCGAGATGAACGCCGCGGCGACCAACGCCAAGGTGCTCCTCGCCAACGGCGGGTTCGAAAGAAGCGAGGCGCTGTCGGCAAAGTCCGCGACGCTCAGCGACGATCGACGCGTCTTCGGGCGGGACAAGGTCCCACTAAACTGGTTCTTCTGCAGGTGAGCCCCGACCCGAGTCTTCGTTCGCCGCGGCCCAAAGACTTGCCTGAAAACTAACAACGATTGCAATTCCCAATTCCCCAAACGCAGCGTCTCGGCGGGCGCCACCGCCAAGGACGCGGAGGCTGACTCCAGCGTGCGATGCCCGACGTACGCCGACATCGTCGATAAGAACCCCGCCAAGCTACCCTGGAGGCTGGTCAACGACACCGCGTCGACGAAGGACTCGACCGAGTTCGCCGCCGAGCTCCGCGTGGGCGGCTTGAAAAATTTCAACCGCACGACACTCCGCACCCAGCTGGGCTCCACCGCCTCGCTCGCCGCGGGCGCGACGTACAAACTGAGCGCCTGGATCCGATGCGGCTCCTACGGCTCGAGCGGCTACACCGCGAACTCCATCGACGGTAATCTCGTCGCGGAGGTTGGCGTCGAGGCGCTGCCGCCGATGTCAACTTTTCAGTACTCGGCGGCTTCCACCGACGCCACCGGGGTGCCGCCGTTCCAGGCCCTGCCCGTCGCCGCGGGCACCGCCGCCGCGAGCGTCACGGATAGTAACCCGTGCGGCGGCAATGCCAACACCCGCGGCGACTGGCGCGAGCTCACCGTCACGTTCGAGCCCGCTGCGACCACGCGAGACACGAGCGTGAGGATCAGGGTGAAGACCGACGCCATCACCTCCTCCGACACCTCTTCCACCTTCTCGGGTTGGGTCGCCTTCGACAACGTGACGCTCACCCGCGTCACCGCGGCACCGAACGCGGCGACCAGCTGCAAGGAGGACAGCGAGTGGGACTGCAATCCCATGACGTCCAACTTTTACGAGAGACTCCGCGAGCAGCACGGCGTCCCGTTCTCGTCTCCGCAGTTCGCCTACCTCATCAACGGCCCGCTCAACAAGGCCAGGACTTGGGTGCCCGTGACCGAGAAGGATAGCACCAGCTACGGTGGATACAACATCCCGGCGGCGTGCAACAGCCTGGTCGGCGCCAGGCTCCCCGGCCTCACCAAGCTGTCCATCAAGCTCGCCATGCTCAACACCACCGCCGCCGAGCTCATCGCCGGCTTGGGCTGGGACGCCGCCTCAGCCGAGGACGGAGGGTTTGCCGCCGCGAACGTCGCCGCCGCGATCGCCACGCTCAGAGACGGCATCTCGGACACCATCGAGACGGGCGTCCTCAGACCTTTCGCGGGTCCTCCGCTCGGATCGCCCGCGTGGGAGGCTGGCCTCGTCGGCCCCCGCGTGCCGTTCAACACCGTCGAGGTCCTCGAGGGAATCATCAGCACGTACGTGAAGGGCGGTACCTCGGGCAACTGGAAATCCGATCAGTCCACGATGTGCGCCCTGGACGCCGACGATTGGGCCCCAACGCTGTGCTACATGTACGCGTGGTATCTCAACTCCTACTCGTCGCAGTCTTACGTGATTAATTTCTTCCCCATGAAGCCAAACGGGGCTCATTTTGGATCCGTGGTGCACGGAGACTTGACGACCATGAGCTCTGAGGAGATCAAAACATCTCTGAACTGGCAATGGACCGCGCAGAACATCCCTCCTCACGTCTTCGGGATCATGCTCGGGGGTGGCCAGACCGCCATCACCAACCCGTATCTCGGGAACCTGACCATGCGAGGACTCTCGCCGTGCTCGGACCACTTCATGAAGATGGTTTACGCGATCAGCGCACTGCCCTATCCTTGCAACACCATCCTCGGATTCGATCAGCCGTGGATCGCGAAGGGATACATCACCACGATGCTCGATGCCTTCAAGGAGCAGAACGGCGGCAAGTGTGTCGACTCCCTCGACTACAAGAAGGGTCAAGACCTTGCCCTCGACGTCCTCAATCCACCAAAGAAGGAGAAAAGCAAGCTCAAGATCATCTTGGGCGGCGTCTTTGGAACACTCGGAGCCGTCGTGATCATTTACATCGTTGCACGAGTCTACAGGAACAGGAAGCGGCAACGAATGGAGGAGGACCTCTTCCCCTTGAAGGACACCTCCGACGAATCTGTCACTACGAAAACTTCCACGGCTGTCCTCTCCCTGGAGCCGGTGACTTCCAACTCTTTCATCAACTGGATGTCGGGTACCAAGACCATATCCAACTCCAGAGTGACAATCATCGAGCCCATCGCCACGGGCGGCGAGGCGACGGTGTCCCTCGGCAAGATGAACGGCAAGCCTGTCGCGGTCAAGGTTCTCAATTCTCTCAAGGATGCCGAGCACGAGATTAACATCTTCCGAGGCATGCCGCGGCACAGAAACCTGGTCCGCCTTCTCGGATACACCAACCTGGACAGACGATGGAGTCTGATTATTGAATACTGCAACTATCGCTGCCTGCACTCCTGTGCGATGTCCGGTGCCCTCTTTGACATTCCTGGAGGCTCCGCGGATGGTAAGAAAGGAAGGCTGCTTGAGAAAATCTTCAGGGAGACCCTCGACGGGCTGTCTGTGATCCATACCTCCGGGACCTACCACAACGATATTAAGCTGGAAAACGTCATGATAACCTGCAAGCAGCATTCCCTGATGTGTAACTGCATGAATAACGGCCAGCTGGACAACCTGTGCGTCAAGATTTGCGACCTCGGGATGAGCAAGACGGCTGCATTTTCGTCATACTCGAGCGGCAACCTCGGCGGGACCATCTGCTACGTGCCAAAAGAGCGCGCGGACATCGCCGGGCTCGTTCACAGTCTCAACCAGGGTAAGACTATGCTAAAGCCGCAGAAAATGTGGACGCCGAACGACATCTACATCGTTTGCGATGTGTACGCCTTCGCGATCATGGCTTGGGAGCTCATGAAGTCGATGCTTGCCGGTCGGGAGATCAGAGTCGCCGACCCCGGGCAGGTTTGCGCATCCTCACCCCTGGCCATGTTCAACGGCCTCAGACCAGACGTGTCCGAGTTCCATCCCGAGCTCGCGGCGGCGTTTGGTCGATGGTGGGCCCACGATCCGACGGCCCGCACGTCCTCGGCGGAGCACCTGCGCCAGGAGTTGAAGCACGTCGTTCCCTTCATCCTCGAACACGCGGCGGCCGCCGTTGACCCCTCGACGCCTCGAAGCAGCACCCCGGCTTCGAGCGCGCACGTCACCGGCAGATCCAGCGCCGCGTCTCATGGAACCGGATCGAGCAGCAGATCCTCCGCCATCTCCGTGAACATCGCCTAACTACGGGCAAAGACTGATACATACAATGGATGCGGAAAGTCCGCATCCTGTCAAGCAAGAAATTTTACTATTATCGGCGAAGCCTGAAACAAAAGCGGGACGGTCCAAGGAGGGCTGCCCCTTTCGTGTTGTATTAAACATGTATCCGTTGTCTTATCGTTCCGCGCTCGTATCGTAGAATGCACCGCGACTCACTGTCTCTTCTTCCCCTCCGCCTCCGCCATCCTCGACCTCGTCATCGCCGAGTACAGCTCGTCGGCGTCTGGCAACATCGCGGCGGCGTCGTCGAGCTCAGCCGACTCCTTCACCGCCCCGGCGCTGTCCGCCTCGGTGAACGCCCAAGGGTCAGGACTGGCGGGCACGGGCGCTGGCGCTGGCTCGGGCGTTGGCTTATGGGGTACTCCCAGTACGGTACGCGGAGTACTCACGGACGCGGGCGGGACGGCATCTTCCGTGGCGTCATCCGCGAAGGCTCGCTCCACTCCGTCGTTTCCGTCGGTACCTCCGTTCGATGTATCTCCGTTTGTCTCCTTCTTGTCGTACTCGTCATCGTCCGAAGGCCGTGCCACCGCCCCGACGCTTCGCTTGCGTTTGAGCCGCGACATGGGCCGTCTCGTGTCCTCGGACATCTGGAGCAGGAAAGGCACGGGGTTCACGAAGAAGGCCCGCGGGACGCTGAAGACGTAAGCCTCGTGTTGGTCGCCGAAGCGAGCCGCGAGCTCGTCGTCCTCGAGCTTCGCGATCGCCGTGAAGAGGACGACGGCGGCGGCGAGCGCGGCGTACGCGGCGCCGTGGTTGGAGATGAGGGTCACGGCGGTCATGCCGATCAGGAGCTGGCCGTACCGGGGGTGGCGAGTCGACGCGTACACCCCGGTGGTGATGAGCTCGCCGCCGCCGCGCTCCACGGGCTCGAGCTCGCCGCGCCAGCCGCACGCGGTGCCGAGGTCCATCTCGCGCCACCACGCCAGCTTGAGCCACACCGAGCAAGCCGCGAGGATCAACGCGAGGGTCATCACAGCCGACGACGGCGGGCCGAGGTCGCCGCCGAGGGTGTTCATCAGCGTCGTCCTGGTGGGCTCGGAGACGAAGACGCGAACGACGCCCACGACCGCGGCGGTGTGGAGGGCGACGGTGGGACCGCGCCCGAGCCTCCTCCACAGGCCGACGAGGGAGTGGATGGAAAGCCAGTAGGGGAGCATGCCGAAGGTGAAGGCGACGGCGAAGACGCCGAGCCAGTATCGAAACGCGTCGGGGCGCGGAAACGCCACCGATACAGCCTCGGCAACCTGCGATACCGCGACTGCCGCCGCGAGTCGCGCGCGGAAGAGGAGCGAGTCGGGGGATGATGAGAACATGACGCGGGAGTGGGGATGCGGGCGAGAGAGAGGGACGCGTCGAGCGCGCGGGGGGGTCTGCGCGATACGACGAAGGGACGAGAGAGCCACGACGACGACTGTCGTCAGCTCCGAGCAAACTCAAGAGCCATCCAGCTCGCGGCGACAGTCTGACAGATGACAAAACCGCCGTGATAACGCATCCGGTTGTTGAACACGATCACGTCGCCAAGTGGAGTTCGACGTCGCACTCCCCTCCGCACCCCCTTCCCCCATCATCCACGATGACCTCTGCCCCCGTCCCCCTCGCGATGGAAAGCGTGGACCCGCGATCCGAACCAGCGGGTTCATCGTCCGCCCCGATGGACGCAAAGTTGCATACATCATCGACGGTGATCTTACAAACGCGAAACACGTGTTTCTCTGCTTCCACGGCATGATGAGCAACGCCAAGTTCTTCAAAGGCGGCGCGCCCGATGGATGCGCGTACATCTCCATCGACCGCATGGGATACGGTAAGTCCTCCTACGTATCCCCGTCGAAGTTCTCCTACTCCGACGTGGTGGACGACGCCGGTGCGATCGTGGACAAGTTTTCGTTGACGGAGGTGTACCTCATGGCGCACAGCGCCGGGTCCCCCAACGCGCTGAACGTCGCGTCGGCGTGGAGCAGCCCCGACAACGGCCCCACCGTGAAGGGCGTCGGTATCCTCGCCGGCGAGACCGAGTACACCGTGGAGGGCGCGCCTCAAACCCCGGGCGGCGTGAAGTGCTTCATGGGCGGGTGCGTCGGCGGCTGTTGCGTCCCCGTCTGCCCGTGCGTCTGCGACTGGGGCTTCTTCGGGGACTGGAAGCTGAAGTTCCTGGAGTACCCGTTCAAGGTGGAGAACATCACCTGCCCTGTGATTCTGTACTACGCGGAGAAGGATGGCATCATCGATGAGAAACTCACGCAATTCACCGCGGCGAGGTTGAAGAACGCGACGGTGGAGATGATACCCAACACCGCGCACTTCACGTGCGCGACGCCCGAGTTTCAAAAGAAGATGGCCGCCGCGTTGACCAAGTAACTCGCGCGACCGCAATTTTAGTCTCATGAGGTGGTTTGGAGTAAGAGATCTTAACACCAGTCGAGTGTTATAAGTAGACTACGCAGAAAGAAGACGCGGAACAGCCGTGAACTACCTAGCCCCCGCCCTTCCCCTCTGACTCCCCAACCTTCACCGCCACCAGCAGCGCGCAGTTGTACACCGTCTGCAGCATCGACGACGGGTCCGACGTGTACCTGCTCTCGCTCATCTCCCTCTTCTCGATCCTCAGACCCACGTGATTCGCCGCTAAACACACGTCGTCCAGGCTCATCTCCACCGAGAGCTCCTCCTGCGTACCGACGTACCCGGCACCCTCCGCCCAGTGGTACAGCAGTGGGCCGAAGTTTATCCAAACCCCGCCGGGTTTCAGGCACCGCGCGATGACCTGCAGGTACTCCACCACGTTGTGCGCGGTGTCGATGAAGAAACACGTGCACACGGAGTCCCATGCGCCTACGTTTTGTTCGTCGCCGTAGCACTCGACAAAGTCTCCGGCGCACATGGACATGGACCCGCCGGTCTCGTTCATCCCTGACGACCACGCCGGGACGTCGGGGATCCGAACCGTCGCGAGCTGGTGCGCGTCGCTCTGGTGGTTACAGTTGGAGTGGACCCAAGGGTGGATCACCCACTCGTTGGCGTCGTCGGCGTGGTTGAGGACGTAAGAGCTGGTGAGCAGCATGTAGTAGCTGAACTCGTTGCCCTCGGCTTCGTACCCTCGCCTCGCGATCTCCATGACGAGCCTCCCTAACCCCGCGCCCGGGATCAAGACGCGCGGCGGGTACTTACCCTCGTCGGGCTTGGGCGGTGGGAGCCGCGCGGTGAGCTCGCGGATGATCGGACCGTGCGATTGCTCTCGCTCCCCCGCCGCCTCCGCGGACCAATCGCGCGCGAGATTCTTGAGAACGTACCGCACCTTCTCGACGTCCGCGGGCGCGACGCGGTGCGTCGACCTGCCGGTGGCGTCCGTTCCCTCGGCCGGTGGCACACGCAGGTGCGGCGGCACGTCGTCACCCATGTAGGTGGCGAGCATACCTTGGAGGAACTTGTCGTTCCTGCTCACGCACCGGTACGCCTCGACGTGCTTGTCTCTGTGATGGGCGAGCAGCGTTTGGTGCGCCGGCGGCAGGCGCTCGAACATGCGTTCCCACCGGTGCACCTCCTCCGCCGCATCCGCCGCGTACCCCTGGATGGCCCGGCATATCTTGATGAACGCCTCGCGCTCCTGCTCCACCTCCTCAGCCTTCGCCCCGTCCATCGCGCGCGACCAAAATTATGATTAGGCACCCTGGAGCTTTTGGAGCTTTCTCCGAGAAAAAGTTGAACGTTGAAGCGGGCCTCCGTTGAAGCGGGTCATTGATACCCGCGCGGGCGGCACCGGGCGCATCCGCCGCGCGCTCGAGGTCCGTTAGGAGGTTGTCGAGGCATCCAGCCCGGGCGCATCCACCGCGCTCGGGTCCTGGGTCGATGGCCGCCCAGGACACCTCGGGATGGAACGAGCCGGAGCTGAGGGGCGAGATCCAGAGGCTCCGGCTTCGAGAGGCCAAGGCGAAGAAGAAGTACGACCAGGCGCGCGAGGAGGCTTCGGAGAAGGAGGATGAGGTGGGCAGGCTGATGGAGAAGCTTCAGGACGTGATGGTGTCGCTCGACGTGTCGCGGGAGGAATGCGAGGGGCTCCGACAGGCGGGACCCGTGGAAACCTCCGCGGACGTCAACTCGTCGGCATTCCCCTCCGAGGACGAGCTCGCGGCCGTCAAGTCAACCCTCGCGGACCGAAACGCCGAGCTCGCCAAGGCCAGGGAGTTCCGCGCCAAGGCCAAGGCCAAGATTCAGGACCTCGAGGGCAAACTCGCGGCATCGAGGGCCGCATCCAGCGCCAACGCAGGAGGACCGGGGGCATCGACATCGGGATCCTCCGAACAGACGGATGAAACCGCCGTGGCGTTAGCCAAGGCCAACAGGATCAACGTGAGGGCGGTCGCCAAGATCAAGGACCTGGAGGCATCCCTCGCCGCATCAAAAGAGGCGGCGGCCGTCGCGGAGGCGCGCGTCGCGGCCGCGGAGTCCGCGTCGACAAACACGGGACCCGAAGACACGGCGCACGTCGAGCGAATCTCAGAGCTCGAGCGTGAACTCGACGCGAAGACGACGGAGATGGACGCGACGGTCGAGGCGGCGCAGGCGAACGCGCGAGCCACGCAGGAAACCCTCGAGTCCAAGCTTCGCGACGCGGAAGGACGAGCGGGTCAGGCCCTGAGTCGGCTCGCCGAGGCGGAGGCGGGGTCCAGCGCCGCCGCCGCCGACTCGAAGGCGGCTGAGGCTGACTTGAAGGCGGCTGAGCGAAGGGCGTCCGCCGCCGAAGCCGCCGCATCCGCGGTCCCTGAACTCACCGCCGAGCTGGAGCAGGCGCGGGTCGCGGCCAAGAACGCGGACGAGAAGTGCGAGTGGAACCAGAAGAAGCTCCGCAAGGCTATCGAGAAGGGCAAGGGAATCGAGCAGGAACGGAACGACCTGCGCGCGAAGCTGGACGACTCGGAGGCGGAGGCGGCTGGACTGAAATCGGCGGTGGAGGGTGCCAGGGTCGGGGCGCTCGAAGCGGAGTCCGCCGCGAAAACGAGGGCCGAATCCGCCGAACGCGCGCTCGCGGCTGCGGAGAGTGCGGCGGCGGAGGCGGGCGCCAGGGTCGGGGTCCTCGAGGCGGAGGCGGCGGCGTTGAGATCGTCGGCGCAGGCGGAGCTCACAGCCGTGAAGTCGCGAGTGACGTCACTGGAGGCTGACCTCGCGGCTGAGCGGGAGAAGGCGGCGACGGCTCAGGAGAAGGCGGCAGAGGCTGCGGCGAGCGAGCGCGAGGCGGCGATGTCGAAGACGTCGGCTGAGCTCGAATCTATCAAGAGGGAGCTCGCGGGGCGGGACGCTGAGCTTGAAAAGGCGAAGGATTTCCGCGTCAAGGCGTACGAGGACGATCTCGCCGCGAGTGCACGGGAGCTGGAGGCGGCGAGGAAGGATGCCGAGGCGGCGAGGATGGATGCCGCGGCGGCGAGGAATAATATCGAGTACGCGAAGAATGATACCGAGTGCGCGATGAAGGCTGCCGAGAACGCGAGACAGAACCTGGCTGAGGTTAAAGGGGACTTGGATGAGACCAAAAAGTCACACGCCGCGGAGACGGCTCGGCACGAGGACAGGGTACGGGAGCTGAACGAGCGGATCGAGTCCGAGGTGGGTGAGCTCGAGATTGAGCTCTCCGGCCAGCTCGACGCGAGGACGGCTGAGCTGGAGTCTGTCAAGGCGGAGGAGGCTGCGCTGCGCAAGAAGCTGGACGCAGTCAAACAGGAACTCGAGCCAGTCAAGCAGGAACTCGAGTCGGTCAAGAAGGAGCTCGAGTCGGTCAAGAAGGAGCTCATCTCCGCAAACGACTCGCTCGGGAAGGCGAAGGACTTTCGCGCCAAGGCTAAGGAACGAATCGCCGAGCAGGACGCCAAGATTAAAGAATTCGACTCCAAGGTCAAGGATGCGCAGACCAAGGCCACGGCGGCGGAGGGCAAGGTCACCGATGCCGAGTCGAGGGCTTCAGCCGCGGAGGCTAAGCTGATGGATGTGGAATTCGAGGCCACCGCCGCGGAGGCCAGGGCCAAGGACGCCGAAGCCAAGGCCGCCGCCGCGGAGGCCAGGGTTAAAGACGCCGAGAGTTCCAAGCTCAAAGACTCCGACGCCAAGGTTAAGGACGCCGAGGCTAGGGCCACCGCCGCGGAGGGCAAGGCTAAGGACGCGGAGGGCAAGGCTAAGGACGCCGAGGCCAAGGCTAAGGACGCCGAGGCCAAGAGGGCGGCTTCGGAGGCGAGGATGAAGGACGCCGAGAAGGCGCTGAGGGAGAAGGCCGTCGAGCTGGAGTCCATCAACGACATGTTCAAATCAGCCAACGAAACCTCCGCCGCGGCTCGCACGCACCTCGACCAAGCCGGGAAGGAGTTCGACTCGCGACTGGAACGCGAACGGAAGGAGCACTCCGCGAAGGTCGACGGGCTCCGCCGAGAGCTGACAGCTAAAGCCGAGGAAGCCGCCTCCGAGGGCGAGAGGGCGGCCGCCGCGGCGGCAGCCGCCGACGCCGCCGCCGCGAAGTTGAAGGACGCCGCCGACGAGCTCGAGCGCGTGAAGAAAGATTTGGTTCTCGTCAAAACCGAGCTCGAAGCCGCGAAGGGAGCCGCCCGGGACGCCGATCGCGAGAGGGAGCGGACGGTGAAGGACCTGCGGATGGCGCAGGAGCGTATCGTGGCGCTCGCCGCCGAGGCTGAGCAGGCGGCTGCCGAGAGGGAAGGGGCCGCGCTGCCGGAGGCTGCCGCGATGGAGGCGTTGCGAAGGGAGGAGGACCTTCGCGCCGAGCTCAACGATCTCGCCGCGGAGCTCGACGACGCCCGCCGAGACGCCGACACCGCCGTGGCCGAGTCTGAGGCTAAACGCCAACGCCTGGAGACCAAACTTTCGGAGACGGAGAAGGCCCTGGCGGCTGCGAAAGAGCGGCAGAGCGCGCAAGCCTCCGAGCACGCCAGGCGGCTGGAACGCGCCAGCGAGGAACTGGCGGAGATGCACCGGAAACTTATCCAGACGCAGAGCGAAGCCGCGGAGAGCGCGGGCGCGACGGACGCGGTGCGTAAGCGCCTCGAGGGCCAGCTCGTGGACGCCGCAGCGCTCGCGGAGACCCGCGTCGAGACACTGGAGCGCGAGCTGCGAGACGCCGTCAAACTCGCACAAGCCGCCAAAACCGACGCGACATCGGAAGTCGCCGCGCTCAAAGAACGAATCGCGACGCTCGAGTCCGACGAAACGCATAAGGAGGCGCACGCGCGGGAGCTCGCGGACGCCGAGAAGAGAATATCTAACGCCGAGCAGCGGCTTCGCACCGCGGACGAGACCGCCGAGCTGGCCACCGCCGACCTTCGAGCCCGGCTCGCGGCCGCGGAGAGGGACGCTAAATCGGTGACGAAACGGGCGGAGCGGGATCGACGCGAGGCGACCGCGCGAACCGCCGAGCTCGAGCGCGCGATCGAGGCGCTACGAACGACGGAGGCGGTGATCGAACGACCCGTGGAGGGTCCGGGACACTCGGAGGAGGTGGAGTCGCTCGAGTCCGAGAACGCCGAGCTCAGGCGGCGGGTCACCGAGACGTTCCAGGCGCTGCAAGGGGCGCACACCGTCGCCGAGCAGACCAAACGAGCGGCGCAGGAGACGGTCAAGGCGGCCAAGCGCGCGCAGGCGCTCGCCGAGGCGGACCTCACGCACGTTCGCGAGGAGCTCGCGGCGGCCAACGCGGCTAACGCGCTCACCTCGCACGCCGCGGGTGCGCAGCTGGACATGGACAGGAGTCGCCTGGAGGAGGCGGAGGCGGCGCTTGAGGCGCAGCAGCTCGCGTTGGAAGCTGCGCAGAGAAACGTGGCGAAGGAGTCCGACCGCGCGGACGCCGCCGCCGCCGCCACCGCTCGCCGCGCGTCCGAGCTCAACGACGCCAGGGAGGAGATCGATCGCTTGCGCGGCGGAGGCGGAGGCGGAGGCGGAAGGGGAGCTCGGCCGTATGAATCATCCGCGAGGACGTCCCCGGCTTCCACGCCGAGGTCGTCCCACGGCACAGGTATCAACCCACTGACGACGCACGTCAACGCGGTGAGGACGAACAGACCGCCACCCGCGCCCACGCCCGCGCCGTCCACCGCGGCTAAGGCTGCGGCCGCCGCGATGGGACGCGCGCCGCCATCCGCGTACCGACGCGGGTCGCGGTCCCCGTCGCCGCGGGGGAACGTCGACCCGGGCGGCTCCGGGGTCAAGGATGCGTTTCGCGGGCACTTCGCCGACCCGGGGGGTGCCGAGGGGGGTGCCGACACAGCTGTGCAAGCGGGTATGGACCACATGGACGGGCGACGACGGGCGAGCGTTCGTGCCGGGACCCAACGAGCTCGGCCGCACGACTGGAGCAACTACCCATACGAGGACGCCGGGAACGACTCGAGGGGTTCGGGTTCGGTGGCGAGGGCGGAGCGACGGGGTGCGCGGGGCGGTTCGGGCGCGAGGGACGCGCTGGACCAGGAGCTGGCCAACGCGAGGGACGTGTTGGACCTCATACGCGGGGGAGCGGCGTCGTCCTACGCCGGGTCGGACGACGACAGTCCGCGGTAGCGCATAGGTATTTTTGTCGAGAGCAAAGACCAAACGAGAGAGACGAAACGTGACTCGAGATCCCGTCGCCAGCTCACCTTATCACGCAGCCGCAGAAGATCAGGCGCGCCGACATGGGTCTCCTGGCGAAGGCGGTTCGAAAGTACGGGGTGGCGGTGGCGAGGATGGAGGAGGAGGTGAACAGGCCTCCCCTCGCGTCCACGTCCACCCCTCAGGACACCATCGTCGAGCCCGCGGCGTCCGGGGCGGCGCCGGCGTCGTCGGGCTCGGGTCAAGGATCGGTCGGCGGCAAGGAGGCACCCCGCCGTTACAGTAAGGTTGAGCTGCCGTCGCAGGAGCAGATGATGATGGACGACATGATGAACAACTGCATGGTCAAGATGGTGCTGTCGTGCGTCATGGGGGGCGCGCTGGGCGGGGCCATGGGCATCTTCTTCGGCGCGTTCGAGCCGATGCAACCCGGGGAGGAAAAACTCGGAATCATGCAGTCGATCAAAAACTACGGGCGGCAGAGTTTGTCCAAGTCGTGGTCCTACGCGAAAGGTTTCGCGGCGTTCGGCGCGCTGTACTCGGGATCCGAGTGTGTCATCGAACAGACCAGGGCCAAGCACGACATCTACAACAGCGCGTACGCGGGGTGCTTCACCGGCGGCGTGATGGCTCGGTCGGGCGGGAAGGAAGCGATGGCGATGGGTTGCGCCACAATGGGGGCGCTGTCGGTGGCGATGGACCGGTTCATGGACATCCATTAGTAGTTCAGCGTTAGGTGGCGATCGCGATATAATTTTTTATGTACTCGCTCATTCGATGAGCGGTGTTCTTTACATCACTTGGAAGTCTATCTATGTTGATTGGGAAAAAATCATTTGCGGGCGGTTCAGGCCCGGTTATCGATACAGTAATCCGTACATCTCTCCTCGTCCTCCCCGCTTGGGGCACCGATTCATGAAGGTACCGTCGGTGTCCCATCCTCACGGGGCGGAAGGAGAGGCGGAGGGTGCTTCGGCGACGGTGTCTCAGTCGCCTCTGTCTCGCGTCGTAGCGCGTTTGTGCACCCGCCTGAAGAACTCGGTGGGCATGGTAGTGTATTTTGATGTGGTACAGGTACAGTGGGCTTTGGTACAACAGGTTGGATGTCCCGTGTGTCATGTGCGTTGCACGCGGCGGCGCCGGCGTCGCCCGTGCGGTAATGTGACCGCACATTGAATTCACACGATGGAATCAGGCGATGGGATCAGTGCGAATACATGCCGGCGAGGACCATGAGCAACACGGCGCCGTCGTAATCCGTCAGCAGCGCGGTGCTCTTGGCAACCTTCCCGGCTCTCAGGTACTCCCCACCCTCCTCAGCCTCGACATCGGGCGCCAGCTTTAGTCTCCGCTTCTTCTTCGGCTTACCGTCCAGATCCAGCTTGTCCCCTTTGTCGCCAACCTTGCTTCGCTTCACCGGATGCCCGTTGGAGTCGAGCAGCGCGGGTCGCTTGCGAGGCGGCGCGGGTGGCGGGACGTGCCCCGGTGGCCACCCACCCGGCGGCGGGAGCTTCCCAAGCTTGAACCGAACCCCGCACGCGTTGCACAGCGTCTTCGGGCCGAGTGGACCGTTTCGCCACAGCGGCGTCTTGGACGTGCGGCAGTTGGCGCAAACCTTGCCGGCGCACGGCGCGGGCAGCCCGCCGTGATCCGCGTCTGCGTCACCATGGACCTCAGACTCCTTCGGGGTGACGACCACCGCGGGAACCGCGGCGGGCACCTGCGGCGTGGGAATGGCGTGCGCCTGCTGGACCTGCGCGTCCACGCCCGGCGGCGCGTACTGCGGCGCCCTGGCGTTGAGCTCCTTGAGCGAGGGCACCTTTTGCATCCCCTGCGTCATGTGTTCGTACCTCTTGAGCAGCGTCTGCACCTCCACCAGGTTGGGCGGGTGCGGATTGGCAGCCGCGGTGAACGCGTTCATGGCCATGATCTGCGGATGCAGCAAGTACGGGTTGGCCGCGTACGCCGCGGCGTAGTTGGCCTTCATCTGTTCGTGGTAGGCGTTGGCCTGAGCCTGCTGCGCCGCGCTGTGATTGGAAGGGTGGTGGGAGGAGGCGGGGGGTCAGATTGCCGCGTTGAAACCAAAGGAGACCCGTGATTCCCGGTTTGGAAAATTGGACTGCGGGTCAAACCCAAAACGAGAATTCCGCATCGAAAGTGAACCGTTGAAAGGATTCGCGTGTGTTTTCATCGGCCCGGTTCTACGAGTCGGACGCGGGCCGCGGGCGCAATCGCGCGGCGTGGCGCGCCGCCCGAGCCTCGGGAACGGCCCTACGGCCACCGGAGATGCCATCGGTGCCCACACGGACACAGATCCCGGGCTTCATCCCGTCCAAAACGCGCGTCGCCGGGTTTGAAACGCGCGTTTCAAATGCGAACACCGAGTTTTTGAACCGCGTCCCGGGCGCGGTGAAGGGGCGGAGTCCGGTTGTTTTCCGCGGGACCGGCGATCTAATCGCGCGTGGCGACGTCGACGAACCCGCGGAGAACCGCCGAAGATGGACGCGAACGCTTCTTCGCGCCGCCAGTTTTCCCGAGCGATGCGGGCGGTACAAAAAACTCACCTCTGCGGGGGCGCGTGCGCCTGTTCCGGGTGCTGCTGCCCAGACGTCGCCATTCCGAGAATCTGGCGTGCGATGCGGTGTGTCCGATGGGACTTTCGCGGGCAATCGCGCGACGGGCGACGCTTTCTAAGTGCGGAAACTCGCGTGGAAGGTACGACCGGGTACCGTCCGCGTCGAATGTCGCAAACGCGCGGTCGACGCTTCGTACGACGCGCTGGACGCCGGCGTTCTCCGGGGCGGCGTGCTTCAAAAACACCCCGCGATTGACACTGGGTTTGCAACCGAGTTACACGCAGCCGGATGGCTCAACGGCACGTCCGTAAACGACGGCGGTGTGGGTGGCGCGACGCGTCCGCGGGCCTTGGCACGCGGACGGAGGGACACTGGAATGTGTCCTGTTCAATGTAGGCGGACGAGCGACGGGTGCTGTCGGTCGTCGCGCGCGAATTGCGAGTGATGGTGCCGGCGATGGTGACGCGCCCTTCTCGATGGCCCGGCAAACTTTTTCGAGGCGAACGCGGGAAATTTATCCATCGAGACGTGCTTTTTTTGCGAAAACTTGGGAAAAATCAGACCAATTGCCCATACACGACTGCATTTTCGGAAATTGTTAAAATTCCCTCTGAAGGCGAAAGGGGGAATCGGGAGAGGGACACGTGGGATGTTTTTGTTGGTTCCGCGCCGCAGGTCGAGTTACAACTCGGCAAATTGCCTGGTGGGTTTTTTTTCACGCGGAATTCGCGAATTCCCATAGGCCCGAGGCGCGCAGATTTCGAGATTCAGTGCAAAAAAACGTGCTGAGTCGGATCGCCGACGCACTTTTCAACCCGAGTTTTGGGTTTGGATCTCCCCAGTCAATTTTGCTCATCTGCTTTCGCCAATTTTGGGAACCACCATTCGCGGTTGGAAATCGGTTTCACGGACGGTTCGGGACCGGTTGCTGCGTTTGAAAATCTTTTCATTTTCCCGCGCATCGGGTGGTTCGGCCTTCTAACGGTGTTTCCACGTCTTCCTTGGACGTGGAGGCGGAGTCGTCGTTGGTTCGTGGTCGCATCGCACACGTCAGACGCAGACGCACGTGCGCGACAAAGTTCTCGGAACCTCTCCGTCCTCCACCGCCTTCCTCCGCCGCCTTCCTCCGCCGCCTTCCCTCGCCGCGTCTGGACCGAACGTCGACTCCACCCCGCACCCAGCGTGT
>Ga0302116_1000874_pt1 | contig 18150 bp, 21 predicted proteins | sample AG5_SCM_MG_FD_203124 | JGI IMG/M metagenome (GOLD analysis project Ga0302116, IMG submission 203124) | Marine microbial communities from Western Arctic Ocean, Canada - AG5_SCM | ecosystem: Environmental > Aquatic > Marine > Oceanic | place: Canada: Western Arctic Ocean | collected 2017-10-01 | reverse complement strand
CAGAAGATCTCCTGCTGGCAAATCAACAGAACGCTGTTCTTACAGAATCGGTCGAGCGATCCGAACTGGTGATAAGCGGTCTGAAGCGAGGGTTACGATCCGTCGAGAACGACAAATCAATTTTGTCGGCGAAGATTTCTGCCCTTGAGAACAAGTGCGAGAAATTAGAGAACCAGCAGCTGAGAATTGACGAGCTAGAGAAGGCGGCCAAGCTGAGCGCGAAGAAGGAGGTTAAGCTGGCGAGGGTAGAGAAGGAGGTGGGCGTGCTGGAGGACAGTCTGAGGAAGGAAAGGGCGCAGAACGAGGATCTGGAGCTCAAATTATTGCAGCTGGAGCAGACAACAATCCTCGACAAGAAGAAACTGAGTTCCAACGAGCAGAAGATTAAAATGCAGGTTGAGGAAATTGCAAACGGGAGTTTAATTTTGAGTGAGCGAAACAGTTTGAAGCAGCGAGCAATCGCGCTGAGTAAAGATTTGGCGATGGTGAGCGAGCATACTCGCGATGAAGTGCGCGAAATGGCTACCTACATACGGTAACATCCACTACTAAGCTAACCCAACCCAATTCGTTTCGCTCGTCTTTCACTAAAAGGTCTGCAAAAACGGACGTAGCGTGAACGAGGTGGCAAGCATTTTGACCCAACACGAGACACTCATAGTTAAGTACAGCGTGCTGAAGGCTGAGCACGAACAGAGCGTCGACGAGCTGAAGGAGTTTCAGGGGGCGGTGAGCGACATCAAGCTTGTCAGGGAGAGGGACGGCTGGAGCGAGGGAGAGCGGGCGCTAACGGTGAAAATCGAGTTGGAGCGGATCGTGCAGAGCTTGAGCGACGAAGTGGGGGACAAGGACATGCAGATTCAGACGTTGCGGGAGGTGAACAAGAGCTTGGTGGAGCAATTTCGTAGTAAAGATAAAAAGTAGGGGAATTTAGAACTCGGGAGTGTACAAAAACCGGAGGATGAAGGGCATGGAAAGTTGTGTCATTGTGAGGAAGAAGGGACCGACCAAGGGAATGGTCATCATCTGCGCCGAGCGAAGAAGGTGCGAGGTGAATTTTTAATGAAGCAGGGGAGAGGCGAGCGAGCCGAACGAAACGAGTGGTTAGTTTAGTGTGATTTTTGCCGTCGTTTGTAGCCATTGAAGCGAAAAAAACTAAGTGCACACGCCAAGTGAAACCTAACAAAAAATCGGCGAATCACTAAATCACCCGTAACTCCCATCGCGATCGCGAGTATGCTCGTCGCTCACTCACCTTGTCAAAATCAACCAGAAGGTCAGAGCCCAGCTGGGCAGCAATCTGGATTATGGTGGTTCTGGCAATTCTCTTTTTGAAGTACTTGTCCAGGGCGGACGAGATTTGCTCCGTGGAGGTGACTTTCGAGAGCTCTCGGGATAGTCGGTAGCCATCCTCAGTTGCTTGGCAGCCCCCCTGGCCCAGATTTGGCATCATTGGGTGCGCAGAGTCGCCGCAAATGCAAACGTGGCCCTTGTTCCACTATTGGTGGGTTAGTTTAGCAGTGGATGAAAAATGTGGGTGTGTGGCTCGCTCCGCTCACCTTCTGCGTGATTAGAGGCTGCCCGTCGTACAAGTCCCTCCGCTTTATATTCTCCTCGGGTGTGGCCTTAATCAACTCGTTCGCAAAATCGTCCCAAACGTCGCCGTTTGCATCCCCAGGCTCGAGATGGTTGAATTCGTTCAACAGCCTGTCCAGCTTGGGCGTTTCTGTTGCTCCATCTTCTCCGGGCTTGGGATCTACCCCGCCGGCGGGCTCTCGGATGAGGGCGAACCACTGCGCCGAGTTACAGGTTTAGTTTTAGAATGAAGCCATCTGTAGCATTTTCGCGCTCGCTCACCTGCTGCCTCTCCCCCCCCCCGTCAGTACTCACGAAGTACTTGTCTTTGCCTAGCAAAATTTGGTACGACACCTCCTCAATGTTGGAAGCCTTGTGCTCGGCAAGAGCCGCATAACAGGTGAAGCCCGAGAACCGACGATTGGCGTTGACAGCCATTTTCACGTTGTCGCGTGCCATGCGGCGGGCCTCCTGCGAGCGAATTGAGAATTGAGGCAAAGCAAAGTAGTTGTTAGTTGAGGCAGCGAGGCATTGCACGCTTGGCTTGGACAAAATTTGGCCCACGCACCTCCTCGTTCAACGCACCCCCCGCTGCCCCACTGGCCGCAGCACCATCTGCATCGTCATTCAAGCCGTGCATCTGCCTCCGAACGCTGCTCCAAATCCCGTCAGCCCCAACGAGAACATCCGCATAGGCGACGGTGCCATCAGTCAGCTTAACTTCGATCCCGTCCCCACCCTCCTCCTTCGCCGAGTAGTCCTCGTACTTCTCAACCCTCGACTTAATCCTAACCGTGTCGGGCGGCAGGCCGTGAGCGAGGAGAATCTGCTGGATGACCGGCCTGTCCACTACCACTGTGGGGGTGAGCCCGGCCCGCAGAGCAGGCTCAAGCGTGTCGAAACGGACGAGCCAATCACCCTTCTCATACGACTTGCCAAGGCCGCCAAACACGCCCTTCTTGTAGCCGATCTTGAGCCCGGAGACCCGGTCGGCGGTCACCGTTCCGGCGCTGTAATGCGCGCAATGCGATGTAATGTAATGTAATGTAATGTGTTGTGTTGTGATGGTATGGTACGGTTTTAGTGAACGAAAAAAAACGAAAAAACGAAAAAGGAAGAAAATAAAGAAAGCAAAAAGCAAATCTTACCTCAACACCTCAGAATGAACGGTCGGATTGATGCGCTCCAAGGCGCGGAGGGCGTTGGACTGGATCTGGATAGGACCGCCGTACGGAGAGTACGACGAGGCCTGCTCAAAGATGGCCACCTTCATACCCAAAGAGTGGCAGGCGGCTGCCGTCACCAGACCGGCAATGCCGCCGCCCGTGATTATCACTCGCAGGGGGTCGGAGGGGGTTATTTGCCGCCGGCTGGTGATTGGGAGGGGATCCGTCCACCAAGAATTGGAGTCGGAGTCGGAAGTAAAAGTGGGGTTGGTGGAAGATTGCTTTCCTTGTTCGGCCGCTGCAGACGCTTCCTGGAACCGCTTTCTGACCGCTGCGACTCGCTCGGGGGACTCAGGCGAACGTACCGGACGAGAGACGGTAGACGAGTGGAGGTACGTTACTCGTGAGGGGTGAGGAGCATAGAAGAAAAATCCTGTGGCGGAATGCAGAGAAAGGAGGCTGAGGAGAAGCAAAATTCTATTGCATACCATGAATGCAAGCTATGGTGGAGGGAACGCGAATCTATCGACTGTGACCTATTGTGTATTGTGGTTGAAGGAAAGGAAACCAAAATCCAGTTTATCTTTATGCGCAAAATTCAATTTATATTATATGGTTTTGCTTCCCACTACTGGGCTGCTGCTGCTCCTACAGACAACACTAGCTTACAAAATGTCTCCTTCGCTGTTCGTTCGTGTTAGAACACAAACCTCAACTCTCTCCGAGCTCAGGCTCTCCCTCAAACCAATAGCAAACGATTTGATGGAGGCTGGTAAATCGCTGGCCCTCTCCGGGGAGGACATCGTTAAGATGACTGAACGTTCCACCAACGAGTCTCGCTTTGGGGGAGCAATTTCGATGACCGGGGCAATGCTCCGAAATGCTGGCGATTCCCTAGCACAGGCAGGGTCGTCTTCTCGAAACAAGTTCGCCATTGAGATTGTGTGCGACTCGATTCGAGAATGTGCGACGTCCATCCTGGAGGCCTCTTTGGCGTCAAAATCCCATAAGATTCTCGTGCCGACTTCGCGGCACATCACTGATGTGATAGCGCGCGATCTAGGAGCCCTTTCAATTTTTACGGAGGAGCTTGGGAGGCAGATCCTCGTTTCTTCTCCTTCCGTAGAATTCACAGCAACGCTAACCACAATGTCCGAAACTCTTCCGAAGATAGCTTCCTCCTTCTTGCTCCTGGGAGAAGCTGAGAACGAGAATCTCGCATCTGCTAGCGAAAACATGAACAAATGTGCAGCACACCTAACAGCAGCAGTAGGTAGATATGGTAGATTAAAGAAAATTTTGCCCAACTATTTCTTTTACCAAATCTTTCGTCGCAGCTTCGATGAGGGTTGACACGAATATTCTAAATTCCTCACTACTAATAATGTGCTCCTCCACCCACTGAATTTCCTCCTCCCCTCCAAACAAAACGCTGAATTTCAGAATGTCTGGGGGAGACAATGTGTTGAAAAAATTGCGAACGCATTCTGTTCCTCCTTTTGCTGCGGTTAGCAAAGCATTTTTGAATTTCGTTTTATCAAAAATATTTTCACCTCCAACCTCTTCCCGCACCCTCTTCAAGTTGTGTGCCATGGCGCTGCGCAAAGTGAAGCGAAACGAGGCGCATTTTAACGAAGCACGAGAGCAAGAGTGGGTTAGGAGTGGGTTGGGAGTGGAAACAAAAAGGGTCGCTCACCACTTCGAGTAGAACGACAGCAGTTGAGGATTCTCAGCGCAGAGTCTGTCCATCGACTGGTCGTCGTCGAAGAAGACATTGATCGCCATTGTGTTCGGCACGCTATCAACCGCGTGAAACCACCCTTCTGGGATAAACAGGAACTCGCCCGCCTCCAATGTTATTATTGTGGACGGCGATGCGGATGCGGATGTGGATGTGGATGCGGCTTCAACAACGTGGTTGGCGTGAACGCTCCAAATTGGATTTGTTTTGAAATCGCTGTTGTTGGGACTTTGCAAATGTACGGTCTTCTTGCCAGAACAAACAAACAGCAAATTGTTCTTACTGTCAAAATGCGGGTTTGTGTGCGTCTGCATGTAGCCAAACCAAAGGTTCACGGCTTCTATCGAAATTGTTGAATTTAAACCCAAAAGTTTGAAAATCGACAGCGATTTTGGGATTTCGTTGCCGCCGTTGAGTTCCACCTGGGTGGCGTAAAACTGTTTATTTGACTTGGCGTAGCTCAGGAAGTGGTCGTTGCCGCTCTCGCTCAGGTCGAACAGGTCGGCCAACGTGAGTTCCACAACTGGACCTTTGCGCTGGTCTCCGAAGTGGAAATTATCGTCGCTAACCTGGACCTCGACTTTCTTCTGCAGGAGAGGAGAATTTAGGTGCAGGAGTCGTGAATGTATTATGGAGATTGAAGCTGCCGGGGCGGCCCAATCGCAATCGGGGGATTCACGGTTCGGAAACTTCCTGGGAATCCGTAGCTTCGTCCACCAGGTCGCGCTATTGTTGATTCCGTTGCATATATTGTTCATGATTTGGGCTTTTACAGCGTCGACTGAATCGTCAGAAATTCCGTGTTGATCCGGGTGATTGCCCAGGAAATAGTGACTCTTGGTGTTGGTGATTTTTAGGAGGGTGGATTTGAGGGAGGAGGAGAGGGGGGGGTTGGGAGGAAAAAGCATCGCACATAAGAGGGGATCGTATGGGCAGCACAAGTCGGAGAGAGGGTGTTCGTGGGCCCAGCGAAAATCGCTGCTGTCCGTCGAGCGGAGGTGGAGGGGGATGTCTCTGTAGATGGAATAAAACTTGACCGGGTTGGCAAGCCGGAAGTGCTGCATGCCGCGGTAGACGCAATCGAGGAGAGAGTCGCGGACCAGAGGGTTTTCTATTTTGCCGAAGTCGTCCTTACGAAGCTTTATTCGGTAGGCAGCCCACTTGCCGCAGAAGCAAAAGGTGGGGGTGGGGCTGGTGCTTTGCAGAATTTGAAACGTTGAAAGGGCTGCTGGCTTGTTCCTAGAGAAATTGAAGCTGTCAAACGAAGGAACGACATTGTTGTCATTTTTATTGTCTAAAGTTGCGGTACCCTGGAAGCCATAGGTGTGGACGCCTTGCATCGCAGCTGGGTTCAACAAGCACGCATCGTTCAGGAGGGAGAGCTCGCCAATGACAACTATGGTAAGGTTGGCGTTGTGGGTTAAAGCAAGCGACACGAGCTGATTTGCTGCCAGGGGATGGTCACCAGAAACGACAGGGACGTCAGATATGTTCAAGAGGTCCACTAGAATCCGGGATGCTTCGGCTGCTCGAACTGCTGGGTTTAAGTCACAAGTGAACACGGAAAGCAGGCTAATTGTGTTTGTTTGGTGAAGAGATCCAAGGTAAAGGAGAGCAAGCGAATCATCTATTTCGTTCAAGATGTCAGTGATAACAACTACGTTGTTGGGGGGGGGCATTGCTATTTTGTTGGGGGGGGACATTACAGTAATTTTTGTAACCTAAACTATGTGTTTCCCTCTTCTTAACCCTTCAATAAACATGATAAAGGCATAAATCTCATTTTTTTGTGATTACGGACGAACAGCTCCTCCACGGGCATAACGCTACTGTATATTGCGTGGCGTTGCGGAGTAACGGTCATGTGGCATCGGGTAGTAGAAACAGGTCAATCATCATTCACTCAACCAGCTCCAACAAGGTAGAATATCGAGCTGACAGTGTTTTTGCCAAAGTCAATGGTCTTTGCTATCTTCCGAATGGCTCACTTGTAGCTTGTGGCCATAATGACATTGATGGAGGTCCCAACTTGAAGGTATTCAGCCCTTCCCTCGAGTTGGTTCAGACCTTGGTGGGACACTTTGGGGATGTTTTTTGCGTCACCGTCTCTCCATCAGGCTCCCACTTTGCTTCTGGTGGAAGTGATGGGAAGGTGATGATTTGGTCGGAGCCGGGGGAGGGTGGCGAGTGGGCGAGCGTGCAAGTGCTTGAGGATCACGCGAGTTCGATTCTTGCAGTGTGCTTCTCCCCCGACGGCAAGCAGCTGGCTACTGGAAGTGCCGACAATCTCATCAAGACCTACAGCTTCAACGAGGGAAGTGCCATCTTAGCGCACACGTTGGAGGGCCACACCAGACTCGTCTATTCCCTCTCGTTCTCTCCCGACTGCAAACTCCTTTGCTCGGGAAGTTGGGATAAATCCATCAAATTTTGGAACCCTGCCGATGGAAGCTTGGTGAACCAGGCTCACACCTATACCGTCACTAGCGTCTCATACTCCCCCAACGGGCGTGTTCTTGTGAGTGCCAGTTTCGACAACACGATGAAGATCTGGGATGCTGAGACTTTCGAGCTCAAGCACACGTTCGAGCAGGAATTCTACACCACCCAGCTCACCATTACGGCCGATTCCAACTACATTGTTTCTGCCAACACCGACCACACGGTTAGAATCACCCCCTGCCGAGAGTTCACATTTGTGCCCTCTTGTCTCACCCCCATCCTCAACCTCATTCTCCACATCGTCTACAAGTGGGAATTTGTGTCGTTCTTGGAGCCAAACGAAAACACACCAAGCTCACCCCTCGAGAAAGTCATGAGGCTACTCGGCGAGTGCGTGCACGACGGCGGCTACAACGTCACCTCCGAGATCCTCTCCTTCCTCTCCCCAGCCCACCTCCCCGTCCAAATCACCCCAACCAGGTGGAAACCAAAACTTAGGAGCTTCGAATAAAATGGATTGACTGAATTGATTGAACTTGATTGAATTGATTGAATTTAATTGTGTTGAACCTCTTGTTTTTTCCCCTTAATTGATTGTTTAAAGTTCTACCCCTCCCCCCTCCCTTACCCCCCACCCACTCACCCCCCCACTCACTCACGGAATCGGATGCAAGTTCGGTTTTGCTGGGTTAAAGTTGCCCACTCCATTGGCCACCCCCCGACCATCCTCGTCGAAAGTGTCCTTCTGGCCAACGTAGTTCGCCTTGTTCTCCGGTATCGCTCCCGCATTAGGCCACGCCCCGCTCCAATCCCCGTCGTACTTCTTCCCCGCCCAGCTGCCGTCGTTCCCCTTCTTAATGTAGGCGTGCGCCTTGTCTTGCCCGAAGCCCGCGAAGCCATTTTCTGTTCCCTCATTCTTGCGGTCCTCGTGGTCCCACTCGCACTGCCACCCCCTGTAACCCTCCGGGCAAGCCAAGCAGTCGCTGCTCTGTGTAAGCCCCGCAACGTTGCTGTACCACTTGGTGTTCACATCGTTCAAATCCGAGCACATCCCTGAGCAGTGCTCGTTGACGAGCCCCTTGACCGACCCGAAGGTTCCCTCCGGGCAGTAGAAGCAGTCCGCCGCCGTGATTCCTCCAGGCACATCCCTGTACGTCCCCTTGGGGCAGTTGCCCGTGCAGTCCGAGCTCGTCAGATCTGTTGTACTCCCAAACTTCCCCCGGGGGCACTCGATGCAGCCGTCCTCCCTGAGGCCTCCCGGCCGCCGGTTGTACGTGTACGCAGTTGTTATTCTGTACTTGCCGAGCGGGCAGGAGAGCATGGGGACATTCCCGTTGCTCGTTTCTAAACTTTCTCCCGGTCGAAACCAGGATGTTTTCGGAACATGCTGCAATCTTCTTCTGATCGAGGTTGTTGAAACTTCCTTGGACCTCAATTTTTGAGAAAGTGCAAGCATTGCTGTTATGAGTGCGCAGCCCACCGCAATTTTCCATATGTGTGTCATGTCACCAGTTTGTGTTGAAACACTTTTTTTTTACCAGTTTTTTTTTTATTTTGTTCTTATCCCATTTTCTTAACCATGGCCGCTGCAGCACCTGCCGCCGCCGCCGGAACTGGCAAGACCGTAGAGCACAATTACGTCTCAGATGCCCACAATTTTGAGCAACGTATCAAAGTCGAGAACGAAGCTGCTCAGGTAAGTTAGATTATAATTTTTTATAACGTCCCATACAATAGGTGACACAATCACTCACTCGCTTCCACCGCAGATCTGGTCACATAACTGGGGGTCGCTCTACTCCAAAAACGAGCCCAACTCTTACGAGGACAAGATTGCAAAGCTGGAGGGGCAGATCAAGGAGATTCCTACCGTGGCACTTGCCACAAACACCATGCTGAGCTACGATGGGAGCCGTCCGTTCGACGAGCCCAAGTGGCCCAACGGTCCTGGTAGCTACGGGAAGAAGACGTTTGGCAAGTTTGAGAGCTTTGGGGATTACAAGGAGGAGTTGGATCCCAAGTACGAGCCGAGAGGGAAGTAAATTCTTGATTATAAAATAAATGAAATGTAGGAAATCTTTTGTCTCCAGAACTACCTCAATCACACACTAAAGAAATTAAAGTCGCCAGTCGCCAAGTCACTATTCCCTTCCAGCAAGCTGGACCGCCTCGACGGCTTATCAGTTTGCGCAAAGCCACTCAGCTCCTGCTCTTTCATCTTGTATTCCTCCAAAATTGCATCAGAGCTTAGCTTCTCCAGAATTTTCTCTTTCTCTATCTCTATCTCTATCTCTATCTCATTCTCTTTCTCCTTCTCCTTCTTCCCCACCTGCCCCATCATGGAGAACCTCCTCAAAGCCTCAAGCTTGGTGCTCGTCTTCCCTTTCGGACTTTCGGATTGCTGCGCGCGGATGCGCTGTGCGACGTTCTTCAGCGAATGCCTTGGGGGCGTTTTGCTCCGCCCGTCGTTTGTATGTGTGTGCGTGTTTTGCTCTTTTTGGTCACTGTGGTCGCCCCAGCGGACGCTTGCGGGCTGGGAGTTGAGAAAGTCGTCGAACTTGAGGAAGTGGACTCGGGTCTCTTCTTTGTGGCGCCGGAACTGCGCGTTCCGAGCGAAACGAGGCGCGAAGCGAATTGAGTGGAATAATGTTAGATTACGCTCGCGGATCGCTTCGCTCGCTCGCCGCTCACCGCTCACCTCCGTCCACAAACTATCGATCTCCATCCTGTTCTCCCTCATCTTGTCAACCACGGGCCCCCTCATGTTCTCGATCGTTTTCTCTAGGTCCTCGAACTTCTTGCCAACCAAGTCTTCATTCTTCTGGAACTCCTCGAAGCCACCCTTGGCCGCAGCCCCCCCACCGCTGCTGTGGTGGCTATTGTTTCTTGGACTGCCAGAGCTTGGTGCTCCCCTGGGGCTGCCTCCTCCATGCCCATGCCCATGGGATGCCATGCTCCCGTCTTCCTTCATCTGATGTTTAATTTGATTGATTTGGTGGGCAAGCGACTTCCCGCTGTGGTCCATTTCGGTGATCTTGATGTTCTGTCCGCCCACGGTCTCTTCCAGCTCCTTCAACGAACCCACGCTGTTGCTCACCAACCCCACCAGCTTCTCGGCCAAAAGAGAGATCATCTTCTCGCTCGTTTCCATCTGCTGCTTGATGCTCGAGTGAGACTGCAAGATTGCGCCGTTCTCCTTCGTCACGCTGGTCACGAACTCCTCGAACAGAACGGCAACGTGGCGGGCGTTGGCACAGTCCTTCTGCGCCGCCACAGAGTTCCGCTCCAGCTCGTCTATCCTCTCATCCATTTTTATAGTTAATTTTGACAATTGCTCAACTTGGGTTTGCAGGATGTTGTTTGTGATTGAGAGGGAATGGGTGGATGCTGGAGTTGCCTTAGTGCCCACCATGGATGTATGCCTCCTCATGGCCTTCTATGGCCTATGCTCAAATATAAGAAAAAGGATTTTTTATTTTTTTTTAAATTTATTTCAGTTGCTTATGAGAAGTTTAAGTCAATCGTGACGAGCAATGGTAAGACGAATCGCGCCCGCCCACCCACACCCAAATCTTGACCCACTTTACCCCTCCCCAACTAACTCCTAATAACAGTCATTTCCGTTCCAAAAGGAGAATCAACGTCCAAACATCAAGAAGAAAATGATGCCCAAGAAGCTTGAGGATGCTTTGTCTGATGTGCCTCTGTACAACCCCTCCTCTACCCCACGCCCCTCGTTGGAAGATGACATTGACGCTGCGCGGGAGAATTTGAAAAAGGACCGTGCAAAGAAGAAAATGCTGGCTGAGGCTCCAAATGAAAATGACAACAAGCAAAAGAGGGTGCTTGCGACAGATCGGCACGCGACGGAGGCCGCCATGATGGACGAGATTTTCAGCAAGCCTGACGGCAACAAGCAGAAGCCGAGGCTCAACAGTAAAATGATCGGAGGCGGAGGCGGTCAGCGTCATGCTCGCCGTTCTCGAAATTTAGAGAAAAACACCATTGATGAAATCATCAAAAGTGTGCCCAAGCTCCCGATTGATAATAATTTGGACGACGACGACGTTTCCGTTGGCAGCGTGGCAAGTAGCGTCGGGGGGGGCAACGGTAGGAGAAAAACCAGTCCGAGGGTGCGAAACAACAACGATTCCACATCGGAAGCGGATTCCGCCTCGCTGCTCACTGCCATGACGTCACGCTTGACTAGACTGGAAATGACCACGAAGCGTCTCAAGGACGAAGCGTCAAAGAACACCCTTCTCATTAAGAAGCAAAAAAAGAAAATTCACGCGCTCGAGGAGGTTATAAAGAATGATCAGTTGGAACAGAGGGTGAACAAGCTGGAAGAGCTGGAGGACGAGAATGACGATTTGCAAGCTCAAATTGAAGACATGACCAGCTTTCTGAGCGACTACGGCTTGGTGTGGGTTGGTCAGAATGAGCACAACGATGCGTTGAAGAAGCAGAAGAATAAAGAAAGTGGGGAGCGGAAAGCTGCAGCAACTGAAACTGAAACAGCAAGCGCATCCACGTCCAAAACCACGTCCAAAACCACGTCCACAACTCAGTCCACACCCACACCCACACCCACACCCACACCCACACCCACACCCACACCCACACTCACACCCACACCCACACCCACACCCACACCCTCATTCGACAGGGACATCTTCGTGAAGCGAGTAAACGAGCTCAACACAATGATCCAGGCAGACAAGGCAAAAGTAGTCAAGGACGGGCAAAAAGCCAAGCTTCAGTACCAGAACGGCGTACCAATCATCTTGTACGCAGACGGGTTGGTGGTGAACAAGAGAAAGCTTCAAAAGTGGAAGGATGAGAAGTGTCAGAGGTGAGCGAGCGAGCGAACGAACAAGCGGATATTACCACTAATAAACTAACAATTTTCTGCGCAGGTTCGTGGCCGACATTATGGACGGGTTTTTCCCGCACGTGTTCAAGGACGAGTTCCCCGAGGGGGTCAAGCTGGATCTGGACGATCGGAGGGAGAGCGTGTGTGACAAGAACGGCGAGCAGGAAACGATATTTAGCGGGAAGGGGGAGCAGTGCGGAGCGGAGAAGAAGAAGAAGTTACACGGTTTGGCCAGCATTGGCGAGAGTGACATGCCCATGAAAAAGGATGACTTTTTGATGAAGTTGCCGGAGAAGGTGATTGGGGAGAGTGGGAATGTGATTGACATCAGGGGTGGCATTGAGGTGTTGCTGAATAATAAGAAAGATAATAATGATGGAATAGAGGAAACGGGGAAGGGGGTTCGGTTGGGAAGCAATGGAGAGACAACGCATGGTTGTGGGGACGATGATTATAACGAAAAAAGAGGGGCAGCGTACAAAGCCGCGGAGATGCGGAGAATGAGGGGGGATGTTGAGGTTGTTGGGGTCGAGGATGTTGTTGTCGTGGAAGATGCTGTTGTAATTGTAGAGGAAGAAGAAGAAGAAGAGATTCAAGTTGAAACGGTCAGCCAACTGTCGACGCTCAGAGTGCGGATCGACTGCGGACAAAGCAACTCGAAGACTTGTGTTTTGAAGATGAAGTACAACGCAACGATCGGAATGCTGAGGAGGGAGATCGAAACAAATTTGGACGGGACAGGGACTGGGAAAGCGACAGAGCTGAGAACCAGCTATCCGAACCGGGCGTTTGGAGCGGAAGAGGACGGAGTGTCGCTACTGGAGGCAGGGCTCGCACCCAACGGGACATTGATCTACAGATTTTGCACGCTCTAACTTAAAAAATGAAATTATGCAAATCTCAATACTGTTCAATGTAGTCCACACCGGACTTCGCGTTCGACCAGTGGTTATTGTTGAGCTTCACGTCGACTGTCATTCTACAGACCCTATTTTCCTCGCCGGGAAGGATACCGTCGCCCCCAAAGATTGCCTCCTTGCCCTCTACGTTGCCCACAATTTCATATACCAAATCCTTCAAGCCGTTCTCCCTCCACGTTGTGTCGTGCTCCTTCAAGTTCTCCCACTTGACCATGTTCTTCCATTCCTTCTTCCCCCTTAGAAGGTTTACCTTCTCCTCGATGTCCATGTTCTGCGCCGAGAGAGAGAAGAAGGGTGCGAGGCGAATTGAGTGAAATTTAAATAACGGTTAGTTCAGTGATGGCTCGTTTCGTCTTCCTCAAGGCTCGCTCGCTTCGCTCACTCACCTCCAAATCCTCAATACTACCCTCCGTCGCTCCAACCCATTTGATCCCACACTGCGCATGGGGAGGGGTTAGGGGTTGGGGGGGGAAACGCATATTGTTGTGCAATTTCGACTCACCTTCTCGCAGCGCAGCTAATAATGTAGATTAGTAACGGTGCAGGCCTTTAAATTTCATTTCGCGCGACGCACTCACCTGCAGCTCGTCGTCCTCCCCACCCCAGCCCCAGAAGTTGTTAGGGAAACCGTTGAGCTTCTCGAAGGAGTCGCCGGAGAAGGAGACGATGCCACCAAAGTATTTGGCGTTGTTGGAGTAACGCGACCAGACTCTGGCAATGTGGATCGGATTGGGCGGGGCGGGGGTTGTATAGGAAGGAAGGAGCTCTGGTGAGGGCAGCAGGTCAACGTCGTGGAAAATGAAGGTGTTGAAACCTGCGCGAGAGTGGATGTTTTGGTTAGTTGAGAAAAAAAAGCAAAAAAGCAAAAAAGACGTTCCACTAGATCGACCGTAACTCCAGCGTATGGAGGTTTTAGACGCGATGAATTGGACACGGTGGTGGGTTTTGCAAGGTGCATCTTTTTGTGCGAGGGAAGGGGGAGGGCGGGGGTGGGTGTTGTTCAGGGACGGGCATCTGTAACTAAAAAAAGGCACTGAATCAGCCGTAACTCCAGCATATGGAGATTTTAGACGCGATGAATTGGACACGGTGGCGGTTTAGGCCAAACGCATCTTTTTGTGCAAAAGCGATGGTTCAGGGACGATCCAAAAGATGTCATCAAAGCGCGCCGCGCCGCTCACCTTGCTTTTTGGCTTCGACGTAGCCCACGTTGAGAAGCTTGCCCCTGTTGAATTTTCGGGAGTCGTTGGACTGCTCGATTATGAAGAGCTTGTACTTGTACTGGTCCGACGACAATGATGATGATGATGATTTCGAGGAAAGGAAGGTGACCAGGTGGGGAGCAAATCGCTTTAGGTGCGATTTGCGGTTCTGCTCAATGTGGAGGTCACGGAACGGGACAATCACGGCCACTTTGGCCGCCACTTTTGCTTGTGGGGTGATTTTGGGCTTTTGGGAGGAGGACGATGACGATGACGACGAGGAAGAAGAGGAGCCTTCATCTCTAGGTCGCTTCTTCGTAGTGGTGGATTGCTGCTGCTGCCGCTGCTGCTGCTGCTGCTGCCGCTGCTGCTGCTGCTCTAATTTGGCTTTCTCGAGCGCGTTAGCCCGAGCAAGGTGGGGGTCTGCAGCGTCTTGGGCGCTAGGGGGATGCCATTGGGAGGCTTTTGATTCGGCATGATACCAATAACTGCGTTTTTGGGAGTTTGAGTAGAGTTTTTGCCATTTTGGCGGAAGTGGGTCATCTGTGGATGACATTGGATCGTTAGTTTAAAGGACAATTAGATCTTTATGGGAGCACGAGAAGGCTCTCTAAATTTGGAAACCACAAAATCAATAAGTTTTCATAGGTCTTATCACCACGCCAATAATTAAACGCGCACTATGAGTGTCCGCAAAAAGCTAGACAGTCGCATCCGGACGCTAATTGAAGCCTCCACGACGAAGTCCCACCGTTCTCTGTTCATTTTGGTTGGTGATCATGGGAAAGATCAAGTTCCCAACCTCCATTACCTCCTCTCTAAATCCTCCATTCGTTCCCGCCCCTCTGTCCTGTGGATGTACAAGAAGGAGCTTGGATTTTCCACGCATCGGAAAAAGCGAATGAAGAAGATCAAGCGAGACAAGAAGCAGGGAACTTCGAAGGTTGGAGAGAATTCGACCGCTAATGTTGACGAGACTGTGGACAACTTTGAGCTCTTCATCTCTGGCACGGAAATCAATTGGTGCTACTACAAGGATTCCCACCGAGCGCTTGGCCAGACGTTTGGCATGCTCGTGCTGCAGGACTTTGAGACCATGACCCCCAATCTTCTTGCTCGAACGGTCGAGACTGTGGAAGGTGGTGGCATGGTGGTGTTGCTCATGCGATCAGTCAAATCGCTCAAGCAGCTCTACTCAATGTCCATGGACGTCCACTCCCGCTACCGAACGGAAGGCAGTGGCGATGTTGTCCCTCGGTTCAACGAGCGCTTTATTTTGACGCTAGGGAGAACTAGTAGCTGCTTGGTCTGCGACGACGAGCTCAACATTCTTCCCATCAGTAAGTCGGCTTTGAAGCAATTGTCGAATCCAGACAATTCTGTATCGAGGGGTGAAGCTGGTGAAGTTTTGACTCCCCGGAGTAGTGATGATATCGATTTAGAGGTGAGCGGGCTGCAGAAGCGAGCGGCGAGCGTAGCGTAGCGTAGCGTAGCGAGCCACTACTAACCCCTTCGCACCTTCTTCGCTCGGCGCAGGATCTGAAAATCTCCCTGGCGGAAACTCCCAATGTTGGGGTTATTGTCAACCTTGCCAAGGTGAGCGGCGAACGAAGCGAGCCAGCAACAATGCTGAAACTAACAACAACCCCACGCGCCACGCGCCACCCCACACCCACACGACGCAGACTCTCGACCAGGCCCGAGCAATCCTCACCTTCCTCGAGGCCTGCTCCGAGAAGACCAACAAGTCGACCGTTGCTCTCACCGCCGGTCGCGGTCGCGGAAAGTCCGCGGCCATCGGCCTCTGCTTGGCCGGCGCGATTTCGTTCGGCTACTCGAACATATTCGTCACGGCTCCGGAGCCTGAGAACTTGGTGGCGGTGTTTGACTTCATCAGGCGAGGGTTGAAGGCGTTGAAATACCAGGAGCATTTGGATTTCACTGTTGTGTACGAGACTGAAAATAACAAAAACAACAACGAAGGCGCCACGAAAACGGTCGTGAGCATCGAAATTCACCGGGACCACCGGCAGATTATCAAGTACATCAAGCCGAACGAGATCGACAAGTTCAGCAACGCTGAGCTCGTGGCCATTGACGAGGCTGCCGCAATTCCCCTCCCCACCGTAAAAAAACTCATTGGCAACCACTTGACCTTTATGTCGAGTACTATCAACGGGTACGAGGGGACGGGGCGCGCACTGAGCTTGAAGCTCATCAAGGAGCTGCGACAGCGCGGAAGGGAGGTGAGCGGACTGTAGAAGCGAGCGGCGAGCGAAGCGGAGAGTGTGAAGCGACTAACCCACTCCTAACCCACTCTCACTCTCGGCGCAGGAGGGCCGAAACGCCGCCCAAACACTGGGCGAGAACGTTGCTGGAAGCAAGCACAAGAAGGGCGAGTTCAAGGTCCACGAGCAGCGCTGGGCCGCAGAGGCTAAAGCTGCGGAGAACCTAATGAACGTCACCTCCCCTTTGAAGGAAATCGAGCTCACCACCCCGGTGAGCGAGTCGCAAGCGAAGCGAGCGGCGAGCGAAGCGAGCTAGTCATTACTAAACTAACAATATTCGGTGCAGATTCGTTACGCGGCCAAGGATCCGATCGAGCTTTGGCTCAACAACTTGCTTTGCTTGGACTCTTCTAATGCCAAGAATTTGAAACTCAACAACGGCGCTCCGGCCCCTTCCAACTGCGAGCTCTACTCGGTCGACAGGGACGCGCTGTTCAGCTACCACAAGCTGTCGGAGGCGTTTCTGCAGAAAATGATGTGCCTCTACACCTCTGCCCACTACAAGAACTCCCCCAATGATTTACAAATGCTCTCGGATGCTCCAGCCCACAAGATCTTCGTGTTGTTGAGCCCCTCTGCCGAAGACGACAGTGGAAATCTCCCAGACATTCTAGCCGTGGTGCAGGTGGCGCTGGAGGGGAAGATCGGGCGCAAGGCCGTGGAAGCGCAGGTGAGCGAGCTTTGAGGAAGACGAGAATACGAGCCCCTCACCAAACTAACATTATTCCACTCGCTCCATTACAGCTTTCCCGAGGCCAGCGAGCGTCCGGAGATTTGATTCCCTGGACCGTGGCTCAGCAGTTTGGCGACTCTGCCTTTGCCGGGTTGTCGGGAGCGCGCATCGTTCGTGTTGCGGTGAATCCCACTGTGCAGGGGATGGGCTACGGCAGTCGAGCCGTTGAGCTCCTGTACCGTTTCTACAACGGCGACATGATCGACTTGGGAATGGGTGAGAAGAATGGGGATGGGGAAAACAGTAGCGACGAGGAGGGTGAGGGGAACGACTCGGACTCGGACTCGGACTCCGACTCCGACTCCGACTCCGACAACAACGACAACGACAACGACAGCTCAACTGGAGCACTCACCACCCTAATGAAAGAAAAACTCAAACCCCGAAAAAAGCTCCCACCTCTCCTCCTCCCCCTTTCGGAGGTCTCCACGCCCAAGCTAGACTGGATCGGGACGTCATTCGGCTTAACCAACCAGCTCCACAAATTCTGGCGCCGCTCGGGATTGAAGCTCCTATATTTGCGGCAGACGGCCAACGAGCTGACAGGCGAGCACAGCTCCATCATGGTCAGGACGCTGCCAAACAGAACCAACTTCGACGACTCGTGGCTGCCTGCGTTCGTGACCGATGCTCGTCGTCGGTTCTTGTCCTTGCTGAGTGGAACGTTCAGCACGATGGAAATACGCTCCGCGAGCGCGTTGCTCGAGGACGTTGACGTCTACGCGGACAAGGACAGCAAGAACAATTTGGCAGCGAGGAGCAATGGAAGGAGGGGGGGAGAGAGGAGCGCGGGGGGCGTTGGACTCATTGGGGCTGAAGAGCTGGGGTTCCACTTGACCCACCACGATATCAAGAGGATCGAGCAGTACGGGAGGAACTTGTGCGACCACCATTTGGTTACTGATTTGATTATTGTTATTAGCAAGCTCTACTTCATGGGAAGGTTTGGGAAGAAGTGCATCCTGAGTAGCGTCCAGTGCGCGCTCTTGACCGGGATGGGACTCCAGCACAAGGGGGTGGAGGAGATGGGGGCGGAGCTGAGGTTGCCGGTGGCGCAAGTGTTGGCCATGTTCAACAAGGCCGTGAGGAAGATTTCGCTGTCTATAGCTGAAATTCTAGAGGCGGAGGAGAAGGGCGCGTTGTTCGGACTTGAGGAGGGTGGAGCGGTGGCGAAGGGGGTGGCGAGGGGCTTGGAACAGATGGGAAA
>Ga0302116_1000872_pt1 | contig 18195 bp, 17 predicted proteins | sample AG5_SCM_MG_FD_203124 | JGI IMG/M metagenome (GOLD analysis project Ga0302116, IMG submission 203124) | Marine microbial communities from Western Arctic Ocean, Canada - AG5_SCM | ecosystem: Environmental > Aquatic > Marine > Oceanic | place: Canada: Western Arctic Ocean | collected 2017-10-01 | reverse complement strand
GGAAGCCGCGGCGAGGGCGGAGGCGCGCGTGGAGGAGATTTACGACGACGCGGACTTTTACGAGCAGGTGCTCAAGGAATTTTTGGAATCGGCCGGCGCCGCCGCCGGTCTGGCGGCGGCGGCGTCGAAGCCCGCGAAGCGCCGCAAGGTTGTGGACAGGCGCGCAAGCAAGGGACGTAAGTTGAGGTACCACGTGCAGCAGAAGCTGGTGAACTTTTGCGCGCCGGTGGAGCTGGAGGTGCCGCAGTGGGCGGAGAAGATCTTCGGGCAGCTGTTCGCTTCGAGCGCTTAGAGTGTGAGAGATTGAGCGGGAGCGTTTGTTTGGTAATGCAAAACTACGCGAGTTCGCCGCCGTTCTCGGACGGAACACGTTGAGCTACACTGAAAGCACCTTTCAGTGTTTTTCTTGCAGAAGGTGCTTACTGTGCATGGCTCAACGTGTCGGAAAAGAAACGCCTGGTGAGACATTCCACGGCTCTCGTACAGTGCACCGCGTGGCAAAGAAACAAGCTCTACTGTACGAGAGCCGTAGAGAAAATACTTCTGCTCACCAGGCGTTTCCATGAGCTCGTCAGTAACCCGCATCAGCCTCGTCCTCCCATTTTCCAATCGTATTTCTTGCGTTCATTCATTCTTTCGTTCGTTCGTTCGTCATCGCCATCCCGTGGCGGCATCGTATAGTCTTTTCTCCCGTCGTCGCGGTCCTTTTGTCGGTCTCACATCTCGGGCATGCATCCAGAGACCAAGAGGCACTCGAACAGCTTCGAGGACACGTCGCTGCGGTTCTCGAGGACGCAGTCGAGCGAGCACGCGCGGCTGTCGTCGTCGCCGCCGAATCCGCAGCCTTTCGTGAGGGTCGTCGCCGAAAATAGCCAAAAGTGTGAGTTGTTTTTTTCTTGGTTTCAACGAAAGGGAACGCCGGGGAAAGACGTGTGGCTGGGAAGAGACGGGCGCCGAAAGCCCTGAAGGGACGCGACGCGGGAACCCGGAAAGCGCGCGGGACGGGTCCTCACCGACGGCGCACTTGACGCCCTGGCGGCAGGTCATATCGAAGCGGCACTTCTGAAGTTCCATGCCGCACTCGCGGAGCATGCACTTGGCAGCCCTGATGCCCTGGCCGTTGCCGAAGGTGCGTCCGGAGGTGCGCATCTTCCAGCCGCCGTGGCGGCTCATGTGCTTACCCCACCAGGACTCCCTGCGCCAGCTCTTGGAGTGCCACCAGTCCTGGGAATCGTCGCTGTCGTCGTCGGTGTCCATGTGGGACATGTCGCCCTGGTGCTTGCCGCCGCCGCTGCTGTCGCCGCCGTGGCTCTTGGAGTCGCCGTGGTGCATGCCGCCGCTGCCGCTGCTGTCGTGGCTCTTGGAGCCGCCGTGCTGCATGCCGCCGCTGCCGCTGTCGCCGCCGTGGCTCTTGGAGTCGCCGCCGCCGCTGTCGCCGCCGTGGTTCTTGGAGTCGCCGTGGTGCATGCCGCCGCCGCTGCTGTCGCCGCCGTGGCTCTTGGAGTCGCCGTGGTTCTTGGAGTCGCCGTGGTTCTTGGAGCCGCCGTGCTGCATGCCGCCGCCGCTGCTGTCGCCGCCGTGGCTCTTGGAGTCGCCGCCGCTGCTGTCGCCGCCGTGGCTCTTGGAGTCGTCGTGGTGCATGCCGCCGCCGCTGCTGTCGCCGCCGTGGCTCTTGGAGTCGCCGGACCAGCCGCCGGACTTGGTGGCGGCCACGCCGCCGGAGCGACCGTGGTGGCCGCCGTGGCTCTTGCCCCAGTGCTTCCAGAGGAGGAGCTTGCCGAGCTTGCCGGCCTCGGCGCCGGGGGTGAGCGCGAGGAGGAGGCCGAGGAGGAGCAGGAGGACGGGGGAACGCATGGTCGAGGGTACGAGGTTGGGAAGGCGGGGAGGTAGTTCGTGCGTCGCGTGTGCGTGCGAGTGACGAACGCGTGGGCGCCCCACGCTCGGAAACGGATTCTCGTGACCTCGTTCGACCAATGATATTCGCGTCGTCCGAGGGAAAGCCTCGTTGTCGTCGTATCGCCTTTCGACGTTTCCGAGAGTATCGGTTTTTTTTTGTCATATCGGAGCGCGAGGAGGTTTGTGCGCACGAGGGCGAGTGCGCGTCGACGCGGCGAGGCCGCGCGAGGCTCGGGCGGGTTTGCACCAACGATGGGGTCCGAGCGTGTGACCCATCGCGGGTTCCCATGCACGAACGCCTCACGACGCGCGCCCCACCGGCCACTTACACACGCACCGCCGTCGCCGCCGCAGCGTTCACCCCTCTAACCGCGACCGACAGTCACGCACGCACAACATGCGCGCCATCACCGCCGTCCTCCTCGTCGCGCTCGTCGCGCTCGCGACGCTCGCGCCGTCCGCGTCAGCCGCCGACGCGCAGACCCTCTCCGCCTCGTCGCAGCGACGAAGGCTCCAAACCATCGGCCAACACAAACCCCAACACATGTCCTCGGGCACCGGCACCTACGTCGGCGACATGGTCAACAAACTCCAACGTACGCACCAGGACAACGTGGCGAAGATCGAGGACGCCACGCGCGCCGCGCAGGCGTCCGTGCAGGCTGCGCACGACGCCAACATGCAGGAAATCGCAGACACCACCGCCAAAGTGACCCTCTCGCGCGACGAAGCCCGCGACCGCACCTTGCAGCTCATGTCGTCCGCCGAGGAACGCTTCTCCGCCGCGATGACCGCGGCGATCGCGGCGCTCTCCAACGCCGCCGAGGCGTGGCGCGACCACCTCCGCGAATCCTCCGCCAGGTACAAGGCGCGCGTCGAGCAGTTCCAGGACAGGCAGTTGTCAAACGTCGGTAAAATCGCCGGCGTCGCCGCGGGCGTCAAAGACTTCGGCAGGCAAAAGGTCGACGAAGCGTACGACGCGCACAGGCAGCGCGTCGCGAGCATGGTCTCCGAGATCGGCGACAAGCTCGGCGACACCGCGGACAAGCTTACAGGCGGACACAGCGGCCGCAGGCTCCTCGACGGCCACGAGGACGGCGAGGACGAGGACGAGGATCAGCTCTGGCCGAACTTCCGCATGAACCAGGAGCCCTTCGAGCGCGTTCGCAAGGGCTGGTCCAGCTGGGGTAAGCACCGACGTGACCGCTGGAAGAAGCACCACCAGCCGGTGAGCTCGGGCACCGGCACGCTCGTGGGCGATGCGCTTCATAACATGCGCAAGAACAACCAGGTGAGCTCGGGAACCGGCACGCTCATCGGCGATCATCTTCACAACATGCGTAAGAACAACAACATGCACCACGGTCAGGTGAGCTCGGGCACGGGTACGCTCGTGGGTGACGCCCTTCATAACATGCGCAGGAACGCGAGGAGCGACGACGAAGATAAGTGAGCGTGACGAGTGAGCGGCCGAGGTGGACGAGCAGCGCGGAAACGCCTGATGAGTCTTGTCCACTCTGCTTTCGATGGCTTTCGTTTTGCCTTCTTCTTAATCATGTCACCATACTGCAAAACGAGAGCCATGGAAGCCACATCAGGCGTTTCTTTCCCGACGCATAGATCATGAAGCACCATCACAACATGATCTCTGCGCCGGGAGCACAGCTCGGCTCCGAGGCTGACAACCCCATCTCACGCTTATAAATACGACGTTCACCGTACTTTCATTCTACACGCTAAGCCGAAACCTACAGATTCCCGTCGAAATCAAACGACCCCGAGTCGTTATCGTCCTCCTCCTCCTCCTCCACCTCCACCCTCCGTCGCGGTGGAGGCGTCGACGCCGAGCGCGGCGACCTACCACCCGACCCGCGCTCGTACTCCACGAGCCACGACTCATCCCCCGTCGGCCCTCCGCTTCGCCGTCGATTGAAACTCGAAGCCGATTCGTGACCCGGGCCCCCCGCCTCCGCCACCCACCGCTCCGTCGCCGGGTACGCGACGATCGCGTCCCCACCCCCGTCGCCCCTCGCGGCGGCCACCGCGCTCGCGCCGCCTTGCCTCGCCGCCTCCGCCGCGTTCGCATCCGACGTGGACGCCACGCAGCAAATCGCGTGCGCGCACTTGGACACGACGTCGGCGTCCGCCGGGTGTGAACGCATCGACCTCGCGAGCGCCGACACGGCTTCGTGTTCGAGGAGCTTCGCGGCGACGGACCCGCCGCCGTGGTGCGCCGCCGCCCACGTCGCATCCGCGGCGGCCGCGCACACACCCGCGTCGCCCTCGTGCCTGCGAAGCGCGTTGACGATAGCGACGCCGGGACCCGGCGATGCGTTGTTGTTGTTTCTGTGAGTGGCTGTTTCGGTGAACTGTTTGGCGACGGCGGCGGCGGCTTTGCGCGCGGACCCGGCGAGTCCCCGCAGCACGCTGGGCTCCCCGCCCCTGGCCAGCGTCGCGATGAGCTCGCACGCGTGTGTCGCGACCTGTGCGTCCTTGCCGTGCGTCTCCATCGCGGCGGCGGCGTGTCGGGGTACTCCGTTCGTCGCGAGAATCAAAGCGGAGTCGCCTCGTTTATTAGACGCCAAGGTTGCGAGCGCTGGCAACGCTGCGACGACGGCGTTTGGATCCGCCTGGGACACGTTCGCGCACGCGCGCGTCACCAGGAGCACGTCGCGGCACAGCTGTCTCGACGTTTCCAGTTCCTCGACCAGAGCGTTCGAGCCGTCTCCGGACGCCGCCCGGAGTCTCTCCGCGGCGGCTTCCGCGTCGATTCGCATCCTCCGCTCCTCCTCGAACCGCGACTCCGCGGCGTCGTGCGCGCTCCTCGCGACGCGCGCGAGCCGCGCGAGCCGTTGTTCCAGCTCCACCACCTCACGTCGCAGCCGCGCGTTATCGGCGACGACCTCACCTTCTTTCTCCAGTCGCCGCTGTTCGCGGTCGCCGACGAAGCCCACCCGCGGGGACGCGTCGGGGTGGCGTACGTACGCGCCGCGCGCCGACGGTTTCTCCACGATGGACGTCTTCGCCTTGGAGCGCATCGCGGACGGTGTCCCGTGCCGGTTCATATCCCCCGCGTCGCTGTCGTCTTCGTTGGGATGGCCCTTCTCGCCGGTCCACGCTCGTCGCATGAACGCCTTGACGTTTCCCAGCGCTCCTTTCATCTCATCTCCGAGCCGGTCCGCTTCGTCCATGACCCCCGCGTGCGTCGAGGACGCGCGTTCTCGTTGTGTCTCGGCGTCGCGTTCGTCGCGTTCGTTGAGCGCAGCCTCGGCGGCGGCGAGCTTGACCTTGAGGCCCTCCACCTGCGCTGATTTGGCCTCGAGCGCGAGTCGGGCATTTTCTGCGAGCTGGAATCGGTCGGAATCGGCTCGCGACGGGGACGGCGGGGGTAGCGTGGAGTTGCCGGAATCGCGCGGCGGGCGCGCGGGGGAGCCGATCGCGGACATGCCGCCTGTGCCCGCGATGGGTGCCCTGCCGGTGGTGCCTGCGCGAGGGAGAATCGAGGGAGAATGGACGGGTGAGTCGGGGCGCCGGGATCCTATCGCGAGGAGACGGCACGATGGGATTGTAAATTGGCGGGGTTCCGATTAACGCGGGGAGGCGTGGTACGAACTGACCTCTGCGCATCCACGAGCCGGTGCTGCTGTCGGTCCGGCCGGACTCGCTGATCGGCGCCTGTCCTCCACCCCGGGCGTGCGGCGGGGACGTGGGCGGATCCCTCATCCGCTCGATCGCGGACGGCCTGTTGACGCTCCACGACCTCTTGGAGCTGCCCCCGGACGTCACGCTCGCCCCGTCGCCATCTTCGTGCGCCGAGTCGAAGTTGCCTCGGCGCATCGGAGCTGCCGGCGCTGCCACACGGACGACGGCAGCGTGGTCAGTACGACGGGCTCTGCGAGGTCGTGTGCGGTGAGGCGGGAGGCCTCGCAGAATGGTGGGTGTTGGCAAATTATTGGGAGAGTTGAGAGGCGACGCGAGTTTTGGAGTGCAAGAATTTACTCGGGGCGCGTGTGGACTTCGAGGGGTGCGTTGCGCTGTGTGTGTGTGCCATGGCGCTCGTGTCGATGGATCAAATCGTTCCCAATACATAAAAGAATGTTCGGCCGTGTCGTCCACGTGCACGTGAATGCGAATGGACGGCGTGCTCTCAGTCCCAGAGAGGTCGGGTCGCGGGGAGAATTACCTTTAGTAGAGCGGGGTCCCCTTGACCATGCCCTTCTTGAGGCAGATGCAGAACGGCTGCTCGTCCTTGAGAGCCTCCGCCTCGCGCTTCATCCTCGCCGACTGGTTGGCTCGGACCATCTGCATGCGGGCCTCCTTGGCCTGCCTCTCCTCCATGAGCTCCTCGTCGGATTTCTTAGCCTCGGCGGAGGCGAGCTTTTTCGCCTTCTCCTCGCGCTCCTTGTTGCGCTTGGCGTCCTCCTCCTGGCGCTTCTTCTCGGCCGCCTCGACAGCCTTCTGGGCCTCGGCAGCCTCCTTCTCGGCAGCCTTGATGGCATCCTTGTCGGCGGCAGCCTTGGCCTCCTCGATCGCGGCCTGCTTCTTGTCGCGCTCCTCCTTTTGGAAATCCTCAACGCCGAGGCGGTACATGTCCATGAGGTTGCCGATGCACTTGCCCCAGGCTTCGTGGTGGGCGACGGTCCAGCCGGATCCGTGGCCGAGCTCGAAGGCGGCGAGCATGGCGTCGCCGTAGGCGTCGAAGTTAGCCTTGGTCGCACCTCGGGTCGCGAGCACGTAGCCGTTCTGGCGTTTGGCCTTGATGATCTTGTTGGGCTCGAGGAAGCGATCGACGGCGTCGCCGATGTCGTCGAGGATGGCGTCAGCGAGGCCGTCGACGGTGGGCTTGATGTCGGCGATCTTGTCGTTGAAGAGGCCGGGGATGGCCATGGGGTGGATCTCGTTGGCGTGCTCGCGGATCCCCTGGATGGACTCCTGGATGATGCAGAACTTGTCCTCGTCGTCGGTGCCGGGGAGGTAGCGAAGGATCTCGACGCGGCTCTGAAAAAAGAGGCCAAACTCGTCAAAGTCGAGCTCGTCGGAGCCGTCGATGTCGACCGCCTCGAAGACCTCGCGGAGCTTGGCCTTGTTGCCGGGCATCGCGGCGATCGGGTCGATGCCGAGGATGCGGCAGAGATCCTTGTCGGAGGCGAGGGCGCGGCCGAGCTCGTCGAGAGACACGGTGCCTCCCTTATCGGCGTCGCACTGATCGAACAGTTTCCTGATCTTGGCCTTGTCCTTGTCGTTCCACTCGGGAGCGCGCGCGGCGGGGGCGACCATGTCGAATTCCATGAGGGTTCTTACGGGGAAGGCGACGAAATCGTCTGGGTGAGTATCGATGCACGGGCGACGAAAAGTCGGCCGGCCGGCGGGCGCGTGCGGGATGTGATCACGGTCCACCTCGGTGACATCCAAAACACCCGGTTTTTTCACGACGGTCGGAGATTGCGCCATCTCAGCGGCAAGTGACTCCGATTGGCCCAGTTCAGGAACCCTGAACGCTGGTGTGTTGAACGCCACAGATCTGAACGCGCGCCGCATTTCGTGGGTAACCGTAATTGTTCAGATGCCATCAGACTACTTCACTGTCGAGTGTTGGACATCGATGGCGATGGCGATGGCGGGAAGCACCTTTTTTACAACCGGAATGCAGTCTGACATGGTGCGGGCTCCGTTTGATTCCGTTTGAGGTTGCCGAGCAGAGCGGTCTCGACATCGATCTGTTCTCGGAGATGCTCTCGTCCGCGGAAGCTCAGAGACTGCACTAACAATCGATGATTCTTCACTCGTGATGTACGCTGTTGGACGCACGCTCGTTCCAAGCTCCGCCGTCCGACGCGGCGCGCTTCACAGACGAACTCCTCCCCGCACCTCCCACCGCCCTAACCGCGCGGTCGTGACGCACGCATCCGCGGACATGAAGACGGTGCGCGCGCGCGACCCTTCCATCCCAAAGTCCGAGTCATCGTCATCACCCCTGCTCGCGTGTTACCCTAGCACCGAGGAGATCGATACCTAGGACCCGCGCCGCCCATCCGGCGGACCCAACACCGTCCCGACATGCGACTGATCCCCACACGCGTTCCCGTCGATCGTCTCGCAGGTACCCCTCCACATCGGCTTCGTCGGCACCGGCCTCATCGGCAAGGTGACCGTCAAGCAGGTGGGCGCGCACGCCCCCGCGTTGCTCGCCGACAGCGGCCTCGACCTACGCATCGCCGCGTGCGCCGACTCCAGGCACATGATCCTCGCCGCGGGGGCCGACGGCATGGAACATAAGGCGATAGACGCCGCCATCGGCGATCGCGCGGTCGCGGACTGGGACGTCGCGGCGCTCAACGCGGACGCCCCGACCGCCGCGGACCTCGACGCCCTCGTGGCCAAATTAAAAACCAACGCCGCGAACACCGGCGGCGCCGCGGTGGTCGTCGACAACACATCCTCCGAATTCGTCGCCGGTAAATACGGCGACTGGCTCGGCGCGGGGGTCCACGTGGTGACCCCGAACAAGAAGGCCAACTCCGGCGACCTCGCACGCTTCAAGAACTTCACGAAGGCTGCGGCGGAGGGGAATGCTCATTGGTTTTACGAGGGAACCATCGGCGCGGGTCTCCCGGTGGTGTCCACGCTGCGTACCCTCCGCGCGTCCGGCGACGCGGTACGGTCCGTGCAAGGGATCTTCTCCGGGACGATGAGCTTTCTGTTCAACTCGTGGGACGCGAGCGGGGGCCAGCCGTTCAGCGAGGTGGTCTTGGCGGCGAAAGCCGCGGGGTACACGGAACCGGATCCTCGGGACGACCTCAACGGCCTGGACGTCGCGCGTAAGGTGGTGATCGCCGCGCGCGAGAGCGGCGTGGACTTGGCGCTCGATGACGTGGACGTCCAGTCGCTCGTGCCCGCCGAGCTCGAGGACTGCGACGCGGACACGTACGTTAAACGCTTGCCCGAGTTTGACTCTGTCATCGCGGCGCAGGCCGCAGAGGCGGAGGCGGAGGGGAAGGTTTTGCGCTTCGTCGGCAAGGTGGACGCCGTCAAGGGCACGGGCACCGTGGAGCTCGCCAAGTTTGACAAGTCCCACCCGTTCGCGGGTCTCCAGGGTGCGGACAACATCCTTGAGATTCAGTCGATGAGGTACAGCGATGAGATGGCGAGCACGCCGCTGATCATCCGGGGGCCCGGCGCGGGGGCGCAGGTGACCGCGGGTGGGGTGTTCGGGGACCTGTGCAAGCTGGGCGCGGTGCTGGGGGCGCGCGTGCCGGTGTGAGTGACGATTGATTTGATTTAAGAGGGGGGGATTGGATGGACGACGGCGGCGGTTCCCACCCGTGGTGCGGTTGTGCGAGAACTCCTCGCAACTTTTAATACACCACACCTATTTCTTGGACTCTGTGTGGCGTGTTGACACCAAGCCCCGATATGGTCCGATATGGCTATGGATATCCCGTGAGTGTTGTCTTTCCGTCGTTTCGGGAACAGAGCGTCGCGCGCCTCCCTCCTCCTACCCTCCCAACATGTGCCCCCTCAGACCTTGCTCCCTGCCCACCACCACCGGCGTGTTCGTGCGAGACACCGCGGAGTGGCTCGCGTATTCGCCCGCGGTGACGGCCAAGATACTGGAGAGCTACGGGCTCTCCGTCTCGGACCTGACCGCCACGGGCGACGCCGTGAAGGAGGACAGGCCCGGCAGCCCCCGCAGCGTCCTCGGCGGCGCGCCCTCGGCGTCCGTGAGCCCCGATCGCGGGACGCTCGACCTCGGCTCGTTCGGCCTCGGCGGCGGCGCCTACACGCTCGATACGGGAACGGGGTTGCAGGTCAGCCCGCGGGGTTTCTCCAGGCCGATATTGTTCGTTTTTGCCGATACGGCCTCCAGGGACCGCTTCGCGCGGACCCTCAGCGCGTGCGACATGAAGTGCGAGACCGCGGTCGCGCAGGGCGTGACCACTCGCTCCACAGGCAAGGTCATCACACGCATTCTTCTCGCCCCCGTGCACGTTGTTTCCCGGGTTTTACCGATTCGGTTGTTATGTACTCGTATCGGGGGCGGTGGGAAAGCAGCCTCCGAGGAAACCAACTCCGCCGACTCAGCCGAGCAAGAGGCTGAAAGGGTCGCCTTACACTTCCAACTCGCAGTCAAACGTTGGAAGGAGGAGGAGGAGGCAGCTAAGGAGGCTGAGACGGCCAGGCGCCAGAAGGTGAAGGAGAAGAAGGCGAAGAAGGCGAAGGAGAAGAAGGAGAAAGAGAAGAAGGAGAAGGCCGCGGCCAAGCGGCGGAGGGAGGAGGCGGTAGCCAAGCGGAAGAGGGAGAGGGAGGACATGAGGAAGAAGGCGAAGTTGGAGAAGGAGGAGGAGGAGGCAGCTAAGGTGATCCGTGATGTCGAGAAGATTCTGAAGACTAACAGGAAGGCGATCGACGCGGTGACCAAGGCATACCACCGCGCTGAGCTTGTCAACGAGCCGAAGCTGGACCCCAAGCTTCCGCACGTCGAGAGGTTCGTCAAGAAGGTGGCGTCCAAGTCTTCGGAGATCCTGCTCGGCTACCACGGAACTTCCGCCGCCAACGCAACAGCCATCATGGCTGGTGGCTTCTGCCCCATGAAGCGCATGTCATCTCGCGGAGCTTACTTCAGCGGCAACCACATGACCTCCTATGAATACGCAGCTGGGAAAAGCTCGTTCATAGGCGGCGGCAGTATCCTTCTCGTCGCGCTCGCCCGCGAGTATTACCTCGGCAATGCTAACTCAACGCTATCGTGCTCCCCTGACAATCTCAACAGGCGAGTAGACGGAGACCTCATGGAACACAACATTGTCGTCTTCGAGGAGTACGCATGCCTCCCCATCGCACACATCCGCGGAGTGTGCTAGGACGGGGAGACGGCACCGCCTCGCTCAACTCCAAACCAAAAAACCAAACAAACGACGCAACGACGCGACACCGAGAGACGCACGATTCACCCTTTGAACGCGACAAGCCTACGGAGTGAACGATACGAGAGAGTCCGCGATACCCATTAGCGGCGAACGTGGTTGAATACGACACAAAAAAATCAAGAAGAAACCCCTCCCGCTCCTCTGCGACCCGTCATCATCAGTCTAACACCTAAGTTTTGTTACACATCTGGTTTTGGCTACAGCTCTACCGAATGCCCGACCGGGACTTCCTCGTGCGACATCACCCGGCGCCGGGTTTACCGTCGATTCGAGCGTATATCCCCGCCACGCCGCCACGCGCTCGCCTCGATGCGGAACCCGCCGGTTCAGGACCCCCACGCGCCTCGTCGCGACTCCCTTTCGCCCCCGATTTCTCCCCACCACCACTCATTTCCAGCTCTTGACGAAGAGCTCGTCCAGCTCGGCGCTTCCCTTCTCTATCCTCTCCAGCGCCTCACGCTGCAACTTAGCCGCCACCTTCTTGGCGTCCTCGCTGATGCGCAGCGTCGGCTCCGGCTGGGGAGCCGGCGCGGGAACGTTCGCGGGCGGAGGCATCTCGCGCCCCGAGATCTGAAATCCATCTACGAGATTTGGCAAAAAATACTTTTACATTTCGGTTTGAACGCTTAGCTCGATTACAACTCTCTCATCATCACCACACTATCACGTCAGGTCATCCTCCTCCTCCTCGATCGCCTTGGCCATGTGTTTCTTCGCCCGAAGCAGCATCTTGGTCTTCCAAGGATCGAGCCGCGACATGGAGTCGTACTCGGCCAACGCGCCCGTGAACGCATCCGCGTCTCCCTCCTCCGCCGCGCTTGCAAGATCCCCGAGCAGCTTGTGCTCCCGCGACCCGCCGAAGCTCGGGTCGATGTCCTCGTACCTCTCCATCGCGTTCTTCACCCCGTGCGGCTCCTGGTAGCACAGACGCGTGATACCCGCGCAGAGCAAATATCCCTTGACGCTGAACCGTAGCAAGTTGTTATCCATCGACGCCTTTGCGACCTCTTCGTAGCACTCCACCGCGAGCGGGTATCGCTCCAGCACGGCGGCGATCTCTGCCACCTTGAGCTTGCACGAGTTGGCGGTGCTGCTGGATTCCTCCGCGGCGTAGATGTCCGCCGCCTGCGTGTACGCGTCGAGCGCGCCCTCGAGTTTGTCCGCCTTTTCGAACGTCTCTCCGATGTCTTTGAGATGCTTGGCTGAGATTGAGAGCCGGCCCATGTCTTGGAACATGCTCACGGCGACGCGCAGGGAGGCGACGGCGGCGTCGACGTCGATCTTCTTCAGCGCGTTGGCGGCGTCGACGTGCGCGGTCGCCGCGTCGTGCTTGCTGTCGGACTTGTCGTGGCAGTCGGCGAGGAGCGCGAAGCCGTCCGCGGCCTCCCTCCACATCTTGGCGAGCTTGTAGTTGTTGCAAGCCTTCTCGAGGAGCTCGGCGGCTTCCTCGTACTTGCTGGAGGACGAGAACATGGCCATGAAGGAGCTCGTCTGCGTCGGGTACGAATCGAAGGGTGGATCGGTCAGATACGGCCTGGGGTCTGGGTGCGAACCGGGCGTAGGGATCGACGGACCAGGGCTGAGATTTGTTCACTCGCGCGGCACCCGGCAAGGGCGGGAGGCGTGAATGGCGGGACGCGCGGGTCGGGATCGTACCGCGAGCTTCTTCCGAGCCTTGTCCATGAGGTCGTTAGCCTTCCCGGCGTAGTCCATGGCGACGGATCGGCGTGGGGGGTGGGGCGACCTACGCGCGACGGGCAGCGGTGGCGCCAGATCTGACGCTCAGCCGAGAAACTTGCGAGCAGATGTCTGTCCATGGTTGGAGTTTACATTTTTTAACAAGGGCTACGACGGACGCGGACGTGGTGGGTTCGTTCCACCCGATGGTCCTTAATCCGCCCTCGCACGACATGCTTGAATACACATACACGTGGTGTAAAAGTAGTATCACCACGTGACGGTCGCGATGTCGTGCGAGGGAGGACAGAAGCTTTCCATCGGGTGGAACGATGATCAAAAATAGACAGACAGGCCCCACAACGTCCGTGTCGTGTCCGCGCGCGATGACCCTCCGTCCACCCTCGCACATCATCAACACGAAAATCCAGTTCCGCAACTTGCAAGTAGTACGTTCGAATATCCGCAAACGCTACTACTTGGAGGTCGCGATGATGTGCGAGGGAGGAAGGAGGTGGAGAGACCCACGCCGAGGAACTGGGTCTCATCGCGCGCGGCGTTTCAGAAGTTGTTTCGTCGACCGAACCCCGCGGGTGCCGCGCCGCCTCGAGGTCGTATCGGAGGGTCGTGAAGTGTCGAACCCCCTGGTGCTGCATACACAGCTCTCGTGCTCGCCGTCAGGCGTGAGCGTCGCAAATACAGGTTCGCCGAACGAGAGCTGTGTCAGGTAATAGTTGGTGAGGCAGCGCCAGGGGATTCGTGCAGTCTAGTCGACCAATTTCACGACCCGTCGACACGACGCCGGGGCTGCTCACGCGCTCACCCCCACAGCCTCCCTCCCGTCGCCGTTCGTGACCTTACCCCCGACGGTCCCGTCCACGGTCTGTGTCGTACCCTCCGCGGTCGATATAACAGCCGTATCCGATGTTTTCTTCTTTACACCGTCGGCGTCTACTCGCTCCGGCCTGACCATCACCAGCGGCGCTTCGCATCGGTGCAGACAGTGGTTACACACGCTCCCGACGAAGAACTCCTTCATCCGGCCCTTACCGTGCGGCGCCATGACCACCGCGGTGGCCTTGAGCATCTTCGCGTGGTTACAGACGATCTCACCCACGCTCCAGTTGTTGGTATCGCCCCTGGTCACGTCGATGACGAACTTGACGCCGGCCTTTTGAAGTATCGGCTCGAAGCGCTTGGCGATGAAAGCGCGAGCGTTGGCTCTGTCCGTGGCGTGCCGCCGGCGCTCGTCCGCCTCGATCTGCTGCCAGAACGTTGGGCCCGGTGTGGCCATGGACGCGTGGTAGGGCTGCGAACGATGTGTACGGGCAAACGGTCAGTAAGTCGCTAACTCGTCGGGTCTGAGACTCTAAACTCTGACGAGAAAAAGCCACGACGTGCGGTCCGAGAAAAGCCAAAGAAGAGAAGAGTTTTTTGAGGTCGTATCGGGGCGTGTGTCGCGGGCTTAGCGGGTAGTGTGGTCACCGCGTAGATTGATTGGGCGAATATCGAGAGATCCTCCAGCATTACCATCGGTCCGCCGTAGGCCATGGCGGTGGACGCGTGCACGGCGGGAACGACGTGCAGCAGGTGAAGGGTGTCGCCGTCGGGGCCGCCTCGGAGCAGGTGCTGGCACGCCCACGCCACCGCGCGGGCGGCGTGGTCGCTGTCGTCGACGGGCGCGAGGACGACGCGGGGTGCGCCGTCGCTCGGCGGTGGATGCGCCCGCTGCTCGGGAGGGTCGTCCCAGAAGTCGACGTCCGGCATCTCGGGGGCGGGTGCAGTGCGAGAGCGCGGGTGGGAGTGAGGGAAAAGTTTGGCGAGGAAAGCCCAAGAAATTAACTGAACCGTCTGACGCCTGAACGGCCGAAGCAGAGGAGGACTCGTGCCCCTTCGCGCCTGCCACACCGACCCGCGCGCGTTCGCACGAAAGTCACCGATCGGAAGCCATGCCTAACCCCACCGCCACCTTCAACACATCCGAGGTGCGAACCCGGCCCTAAACAACCCATCCGCGCATCACCCACGGGCCGATCCCGCGCGCATAACATAACGCTACTGCCGAGATCCGTCCCGCTTTTGCCAAATTGCATGCGCCTCCGTCCCGTGACGACTGACCCCTCCCCTCGCGGCTCCATCCACAGGGCGCGTTCACCGCGGAGCTCTACATGGACAAGCTGCCCATCACCGCCAGTAACTTCATCGACCTCGCGAACACCGGCTTCTACAACGGCGTCCACTTCCACCGCGTGATCGACGGGTGAGCGTCCAGCGCCGATCCTTCCGATCCCACGTGTTTGGTCCCGCCGCGACAGAGATATTTGTCACGGGATTTCACGACTTGACACCCACACCAAACGACTGACCGATGCGTTCGTTCGATCACCTCCACACGCAGGTTCATGCTCCAGTTCGGCTGCCCGCACGCCAAGGACCCCAAGTCCCGCCAGGCCGGCACCGGCAACCCCCCGGGCGGCTCGTCCTTCACGTGCAACGGCAAAACCATCGCGCGCGACGCCGGCGGTGAGTCTATTTTTATTTTCGTACGGGCAATTGGAATGACGGCGTGTTTTATTTAACACTCACAGGCAACATCCCCGACGAGCTCGTCGATAAGACCTCCAACGAGCCCGGCACCCTCTCCATGGCCAACACCGGCCAGCCCAACAGCGGCGGATCCCAGTTCTTCGTCAACACCGTGCACAACGACTTTTTGGACTGGTGGAGGTCCGACCTGAGCCCAAGCCAGCACCCCGTCTTCGGCAAGGTTGTCTCTGGTGAGTGTATTTTTAATTCCCGTATGGGCGATTAGACTGACGGGTAAGTGTTTTGTGTACAGGCATGGACGTGGTGAACAAGATCGGCAAGATGCCCACCGACCCCGGAGACGCACCGATCAAGCCCGTGATGATGAACTCCGTCGTCATCAAGTCCTAAGCTCGTGTTGTTGTACGATGCGTGATGACCGAGGGAGGAGCAGCCGCGTTCATTCGGAGATGCGTGAAATCGTGCGCCGAGGACGCCGCGGCGAGAGCCTCCCTTTCGAGTCGGGTGTTTTCATCGGAACTCGTCGGTGAAGCGTCATCTTAAGAGTAGAAGAGTTGAAAGAATTGAAAAATTAAATGTTACGTGGCGTCCCCGGCTGTCTCTCGGTTTCAGGACTACCGGGTCCCATAGCTGGGCACATCGTGTCTGCCCGCGGGTGGCGTGATTTCAGCCCCGGCAAGAAATTATAATATTTTTGACCCGCCACACCCGCCTCGACTTCACGCCGCCGTCCACCCGAACAGGCGGGTCGTCGAGCAGGTCAGGCCGCAATTCAAAGTCCTCGCGATTAACACAAAGACGTCGTCCACTCAGGACTTCTCTGTTCACACCCGGGCCGCCGCCAAGGCGACGGCCTTTTTGCGTTTACGTTCGCGGTCCGCGAGCGCCATGCGTCCGTACGCGAGTAGGTTGCGATACCCTCCGTACGCCCACACGGTGGCAAAGACGTAGAGCAACGCAAACAGCGGGTAATGCCATTCACCGCCGTGCAGAGCGGCGGATTCGATGTGCCACGCGATGGACCACAGCAGGAACGAGAAGAGTACCACCATTCGGGTGAAGAACCAGACGTTTCTCCAGAAGATCTTCCGTTTGTCCGCCGTCTCCGTGAGCGGACCGGCGTCGAAGCCCCCTTGCGCCGCGACGCGCTCCCGATACGCCTGCACGATCTCCGCGGACCACGCGTCTCCGATGTACATGGTTTGCGAGGCGTTGAAGCAGTTGACTGGCGTTGGATCGCGATCGCCATCGGGCGCCTCTGTCTCCGGGAAAAAGACCTCGACGGCGCCCTGCATCGGCGAAGTAACCTTTCGTTCCCCGTCGCTCATCATGTCGTCGACTCGTCTCGGTTCGGGCATGGACACGGGCACGGACGGTGATGACCCGCCCCCGCCGGCCAATCGTTGTCGAAGCGCCTCGTTCTCCGCGCGAAGCGCCTCGTTCTCGATGCGCAGCTCGGCGGGGAGCCATTCGCGCCTCGAGCGGTTTCCTCCTCGCCCGGCGGCTGAATCGTCTTCGACTGTTGGATCGTCGAAGACCATTGAATCGTCGAAGACCATTGAATCGTCGATGTCGGGAACCCGTCGATCGTCGTCGACGGCGTCGTCGTGGTCACCCGATCGGTCCGGTGCGCTGTCCTCGGCGGAGGCTCCTTGGTTCGTTTCAGTCGGCGCTCCGGACCCATCCGCCGCGTTGAGCGCGGTGGATGAGCCGACGGTGTGTTGGCGCTTCTCTCTGCGGGAGTCGCGGAGGGACCTGGTGTGGCAGAGCATCGGCCCTCCCGTGCACATGCACATCTCGGTGCACTGTCGGGACGGAGGTGAGCGTCGGTGAGCGTCAAAGCGTTGGTGGAATCGGGAAAAATGGTTCGGGAGAAGAAAAGCCCGCGATATAAAAAGCTCGGCGAATGTTTGGGGATGCGGGTGTAGAACACGGGCCCCGGACGGGTCGATACGCGGAGTATCGAGGGTGGGAAGACGCTCACCCTGGGGCACTGATCGAAGTCCGTGAACCCAGCGTCTCTGCGCCTGTTTCCGCAGTCGTAGGCGTGGTAACGGGCGCTGCACTTCCCGCACTGCCTGGCAGATTCCGGGGTACGACTCAGCATTCCTCCGCAGCAGTGACAGGACCCGGTGGCGGCGTCCCGGCCTTCGATGTCGAGTCCGACGGGCGGCGGCTGGGCGGCGCGCCTCTTCGGGCGACCGGACGCGGTCGTCTCCTCGGGGGCAGACATGTCAAATCGGACGCGGGTGGTGGAGGACACCCAAACACAAGTGCCAATGATGTCGCAAGACGGTTGGAAGAACTGAAAAGTCGCGGCTTCTTTCCAGTTCTGTGTTTCCAGTTTGTTGCTCGAATTTCTCACTTTTGGAAGACTGACACCCATACGACGCGATGACCGCCAAAGTTACTACTTTTATATCCTGAATGTTGAGTTATTTTCGCCATACAAAGGCAGATCACAGATTTTCGCGCGCTCGATCGATATCCCGCCAACCACTGTGTCCCGCCCGAACCGCTCTCGGAAGCGCGTGTGGATCCACCAACGGGCCGTCCCGCGGGCATGTCCGCCTCGTCGATGGCCATCGGCGCGCGCCCGGCGCCCGTCGCCGGCGCCGCCCGCGGCCGCGCTCCCAACGCGCGCGCGCGATCACTCACATCCGCTTCCCGGGTGATCACGACCTCCAAGCGTCGGCTCGCGCGCGCCGACACGCACGTCGTGTTCGCCGCCGCGGACTCACCCACCGGCGAGGCCGGCAAGGATGCGGTCGACAAGACCACCAACGAGGACGGCAGCGTGGTCTACTCCTTCGGCGACGACGTCATCGCTCGCGTGGACACCAAGACGTCCTTCGACCTGCCCCCGGTCGACGAGAAAGATGAGAAAGTTGAGAAAGAGCCGGTGACCACGGGCGAGGCCCCCGCGTCGAACGCGGTGTGGAAGCGCAAGGACGAACCCGCGCCCGCGCCCGCCGCGGCCACTCCCCCGCCGCCGCCGCCGCCGCCGCGCGTCAACCCCAAAGCGGGCCCCGCGGCGCCCAAGTTCAACCTCACCCCCAAGAAAGCATCCCAACCCGTCGCCGACGTCCAAGCGAAGACTTCCACACCATCACCGTCTCCGCCTCCCCCCGCCTCCGATGCGTACGAC
>Ga0302116_1000866_pt1 | contig 18252 bp, 13 predicted proteins | sample AG5_SCM_MG_FD_203124 | JGI IMG/M metagenome (GOLD analysis project Ga0302116, IMG submission 203124) | Marine microbial communities from Western Arctic Ocean, Canada - AG5_SCM | ecosystem: Environmental > Aquatic > Marine > Oceanic | place: Canada: Western Arctic Ocean | collected 2017-10-01 | reverse complement strand
TACTGCTGGAGGGGCGGTGAGCGGTCCATGTCCTTGGCGCACGTTCTGTCCAGGGTCGGGTTCAAGGTTGGCCTCGTGCCGGGCGGGTACAAGCGGTACAGAGCCGGAGTTTTGGATTTCTTGCGAACGATGGATGGATTCAGGTACCACCTCGTCGCGGGGAAGACTGGGTGCGCCAAGGGCAAGATGCTGGACCAGCTCGCGGCGCAGGGTGCGCAGGTGCTGGACCTGGAGGTTATGGCGCAGCACCGCGGGAGCGTCCTCGGGGAGGACCCGGCGTGGAACAACAAGCAACCGAGCCAGAAGTTTTTCGACACCAGAATCTGGGAGCAGGCTAGGGGCTTTGACCGATCGAGGCCCATCTTCGTGGAGGGCGAATCGTCGATGATCGGCCGGCTGCAGATCCCGAAGAACACGTGGGCGGGCATGAAGGCGGGCGTCGTGACGCTCCTGGAGGTCCCGATGCCGAGCAGGGTGGCGTGGATCCGCGGCGGGTACAAGCACTTCGAGACAACCGACGTGCCGAGGCTGGTGGAGAAGCTCCAGAAGCTCGTTCCCAAATGCGGGAAGAAGAAGGTGGCGGAGTGGGAAGCGTGGATCGCCGCCGAGCGGTGGGACGAGTTCGTGAAGGACATACTGTTGAACCACTACGACAGCGCGTACGCCGAGGCGGCGAAGCGGAGCGGCCGCGACGACGAAAACGCAGAGTTTCTCATGCTGCCAAACACCGACGATGAAACCTACGCAAAGGCAGCCGCGGAGCTCATCGCCAAGTACGACGTGAGCAAACCGCCGATCGTCGTCGAGGAGACGGAGGCTACGAAGACGGAGGTGGCGGTGTAGAGAGTGCGAGATCATTAATGTTGTAACCGAGTCGTAAAGTCGCACGTGATGATATGCTCTCGTTGTATATCCGTCGCACGGCGCAATTTCGCCGACCGCTATAGCGCTATTTTCTCTCAGTCGCACCCACCCCCACCCTCTCCTTAATCGTCGCCCATGTCCACCTGGTTCGCCGGGATCATGCCCGGGACGGCATCGATACGCGCGCGCTCCTGCACCTGTCTCGCCGCCTGCTCCTCCGCGAACATCGCGCTGTTGTCGCTGCTCTTGAACTGCTTCGTCTGCACCAAAAAGTCGCGAAGGTGGTTCTTGAACATCGTCAAATCAGCCTTGTAGTCGAACATACCCTGGATCAGCACCTGAACCTCCGCCGGGCCCATGTTAGGGAACGAGGTGGCCAGGAGCTTCGACACGTGCTCCTTGACGAACGCCGCGTTGTTGGGATACGCGCCGGGTCCCACAGCGTTCGCGTCCCACAGCGGCGCCGAGAGCTGGTCGCTCTCGGCGATGCAAAATAAATTCTGAAGCAGCAGCGCGTGAAGCTTGAACCCCGGCTTGTGGAAGCCGTCCGTCATCACCGCGAAGATCTCCTGGACCAAGGACAGGTAGAAGCTCTGATGGAACTGGTTGCAAAACTCGGAAACCTGAAAGTACTTGGTCATCTCCAGCAGTAGGTTGAGACCCGTCTCCGCGATGTTGCGCTCGGTGTGCCTAAACGCCCATACGATGGAGTCGACGACGAGCTTCAGCTGCGCCGGCTGAAGCACGAAGAGCGCCCGGAAGCAGTGGTTGGTGATCGCCCTGAGCAGCGAGAAGAACTTGAGCCTGTGGTCGGGGTAATCCTCAAAGTTCGCGGTGATCATGGTGAGCGTGCACTCGAAGCACGCCTCGAAAATCTTGGGCACCTCGTCAATCATCGCGCCCTCGACTTTGTTGATGATGGCGGCGAATAGCGAAAGAACCTCGGCGTCCCTCGCGTCCGGCACGTTCCGCGCGTAGTCGCCCAGCACCGGGTCCATCATCTGCGGCACGAGCTGCTGCGCCACGAGGTGCGGGTCCTCGCATCGCTCCACGAACGTCTCAATCAGCCGAAGAACCTCGCGCTTCACCGTTCGCATCGCCTTGACCAACGAAGACCGCGACGCGTACGGACCACCCTCCGCGATGGACGCGCTGATGAGCTCAGAGTACAGCTTGTACACGTTCAGGACATCGGCGTAGATGTTGGACATCTGGTTCTGGAACGGTTGGCCCAAAGACGTACACGCGCTGGTGTTCGTCTTGAGGATGTTCGCGATGTTACGGATGATATCCTGCGGCTTGAGGCACTCGGCGCCCTGAGCCTTGGCCTGCGCCATGATCTGGTTCCACGTGCCGTTGGGCGGGTCCATCAGCCGCTGGACGTACTCCTCCCGCGTCGCCGGGTTGACCTCGCTGGAGATCATGTGCCCGACAGCCTCGTAGAAGGTGTGAATCTGATGCTCCTGTAAGTCGCGGATGGTGTCCGGCAAGGAACGGAGAAGTTCGTTGACGAACGGCTCGTGCTCGCCGACTTGCATGATGACAAACTTGCGCTTGCACTTGATGGAGATCTTCAAAAAGGTGTCGCACGCCATGTCCTGGACGCCCGGGTGCGTCTCGTGCATGAACTCGAACAGCTTGTTCACGACAGTCTTCAAAAACTTCCAGTGCAGGCGAAGAAACCGGGGGTACTGGCCGACGACGTACATGATGTTGGACGCGATGACAGCCTTGTGGTCTTTACCCCGCGTGATCTCGCAGAGGTTCAGGAGGTCGCGGATGGCGGTGACTAGGAACCTGTTCTCCTGGTCCTCCGCCATGCTGCCCGAGATACTCCCGATGGCCCAGCACAGGGTGTTCAAAACGTTCCAGCTGTACTCCTTGCCGTTGAGCTGGTTCGCCAGTTTGTCGAGCATCTGAGTCTCGGTATCCTTGTGGTCGAGGTGCGCCAGGTAGATGAGCGTCTCTCTCATGATCTTGTACTGCACGAGCACGTCGTTGTCCTTGAGGGTCTCGCGGACGATGTTCCCGTTCTCATCCTCCACGATCAGCACCTCCTCGGGCTTCGCCATGCGCGAGACCATCAGCAGACGAAGCTGCGACATCGATCCCGAGTAGAGCATGCGCCGGTTGCCGCCCGATCCGCTCGAGGGCGTATTCGGCGCGAAGGAAAACTCAGCCATCCCGCCGCCCGCCGCGCCGTCGCCGTCGCTCTGGTACAGGTCACACACCAGCACGTGCCAGTAGTCCAGGCACACTTTGAAAACCTCCGGCTCGTCCGTGTACGAGATGTTGAGGAGGTATTCCAGCCCGATGAGTAAGTGCGCTTGATACTCGGGCGTCTTCTCGAGCAGCCCGATGTGGTGCTTGAAAAACTGCGTGAGGAATATCGCGAGGTTCTGGATGTACGCCTGCTCGTCGTCGCTGCCGTTGGCGTACGCCTCGGCGATCTTCACGCTCCGCGGCAGGATCTGCTGCAGCTGCTCCACGACGGCGACGTACAGCTTGACGAAATGTTGATCGTACTTTTGGTCAACCGCCAGCCCTCCGATCTCGCCGAGGCACTGGATGGCGACGTTGCGGAACTGAGGGTTCGGCGAGAGCTTGAGCAGGGTATCGAGCAGCGTGGACTCGAAGATGTACCCGAGCGGGATCCACGACAGAAACGCGTGCAGCGTCTGCAGCGTCAGCTGGATCAGCGCCGGCTTCTGCGAGTGCGTGAGGACGAATTCGATGAGCTCGTGAATCTGCGGAAAGTCCGTGTTGAGCGCGTTCTTGAGCTCCATGATCTTCGCCTGCGTCAACTCCCCGCGGCTGAAGTCGAACACCTCCTCGCTCAGCAGCTTCAAGATGTTCATGCAGTTCTCGCACAGCGACTCGGATTGTTTCGCGGCGCCGACGAGATCTGGGATGAACGACGCCCACCGCGCCGGCCAGTCGTGCTTGAGTATCTGCACCAGGACGCTGTTGATCTTGGAGATGAAGGCTCGTTGCCCGCGGAAAGACGCGTCGTCGGTGGAGAGCTTGATGATGAGGTTGGAGATGAAGTTCTTGATGCCCTCCCTTTGATCGTCGGGGAGGGCGTTCCATCGGTACTTGATCACCGCGTCGAGAACCTGCAGGGCGAAGAACTTGGTGTTTGGGTTCTGGCTCTGTTCCAGGATGGCATCCGCGCGTGTCCACATCATCTCGTTCTCCTGCAGCCCCGTCATGATCTTCTCCGCCTCGGCGCGCTGCGGGTTCGGGGGGGGGAGGCGGGGGAACGATCGGGTCAGCGAACGAAGGGAAAGGAAAAGAACATCTCCGAGTCAGCGTCGCTCGATGGGGGGGCGGTGGGGCGGGGACGCACCATGGCCGGGTCGCCGCCCGGGGCGTAGAAGGCGTTCACGATCTGGTCGAGGAGCGGGACATCGAAGGGCTGGTTGTAGTCGAGGAGCTTCTCGGCTCCGACGAACGCCATGGCGACCGACGAACCGCACCCACCCGATCCGGCGGGGTGCGGCGAAGCCTCGGCGAAGTTTCAAACGACGGCCGGCGTGGGTCGCCTACGGTCGATCGGTGGGTCCTGTCGCGGCGTGGGTGACGTGTGACGTGTGACTCGTCGGCGGGCACCTCAACGCGTCCTCCGATCCGTGACACCACGTGTTCACCGACGTCGCTCGGCAGGTTTCGGGCGTCCTGCGATGTGCCTCGAGCCGCGTCGGGGGCGGGCAACCCTCCAGGGTTAGTTCCTCCTTCTTCTCAACGTCTTCCCCCTGGCTTGGGAAACCTGAGTTTTATTTTCAATCCCGAGAGCGAATTCAGTAACAAAACCCATACGAGGTTAAAAGTTTAACCATAAATACCGCGAAAAAGCACACGAAACGTCGTGGAAAATATCCAAGATCCAAAAAGTACAAGTCTTCACTTTGCGCGAAAAGCGGCACCAATCGAGGACAATTAACGAACCCGCGAGCGGGCACAACTCAGGACACCACCCTTCGCATCCAGGGTTCACGTCCACCTTCGTCGACACTCCGGTTCACGTCCACGCCGCATCGACGATATGGAGTCCGTCCCCGTGCCCGCGGGCGAGGGTGACCTCGCGGTAGCCGCCAAGTTCGCGCTCGAGTCGATCGAGGTGGCCGATTCAGCCGCCGGGTTGGAACGTCGTACCAATCGGAAGAAGGGCGACCGCAGCGACAGCTCAGACGCCGGGTCCTCCTCCGACGACGACTCCGACGACGACGACGATGCACCGGACGATGCACCCAACGCCCGTCCATCGACGGAGGGTGCCGAATACGAGTTCAGCGACGGCGAAGGAACCGCGCCCAACTACCCGGCGATCATCCGCGACGGAGACGATTCCAGCGAGTGGTCCGACAGCAGCGACGAGGACGTCGAGGCGCTGGACATGGACAACATGCCGCGTTGGCTCGAGGATATCAAGAACGGCGTGGACCGCGACCTCGACGACGACGCGTGCCACGCCGAACCACCGAGGACCAAAAACGAGATCCCGGCGGAGACGCGACCGCCGCCGCCGCCGCCGCCGCCAGTCGCGCCGGACGAAGCCATCGTGCCCATCGGCGACGTCGTCAGCGTCGTGGGCGACGTCGTCGTGGTGCAGTCGCTGCCGAACACCCCGCCGCTGGACGAGGAATCCATCCTATGCCTCGAGACACGCCAAGGGCTCGCCGCGATTGAGGAAGTTTTCGGGCCAGTCGCCGCGCCTCTCTACGCGTTCCGCGCGCCCTCCGAGGTGAGCGGGGAGGTGCCTGCCGAAGGGGGTGCCGAGGGGGGTGCCGACACAGCTGTGTTACCGGACGACGTCAAGGTGGGCACGCGCATCTACGTCGTGGAGGGCAGGTCGCGGGTCATACAGACCGCCGGGCTGTACTCGAAGGGATACGACAACAGCGGCCAAAACGACGAGGAGGTGGACGACGAAGAGTACTCCGACGATGAGAAGGAGGCGGAGGCGAAGAAGCAACGGAAGCAGAAGAAACGCGGCGCGGACGGGGTTGGCAAGGGAGGCGGGCCAAGCGCGATGCGCGACGGGGGACTCGCCGCCGCAGCCGCCGCCGCGGGGATGGGCGCGGGGATGCCGCATTACGGGAACGGTCCGAGTCGGTTCCAGCCCAAGGTTCCGCCCGCCGTGCAGATGGCGCACATGGGCATCGGGGGAACGCCGGGCGTCGCTCATCATCCTTACGCGCAGGCGCCGCAGGGTGCGCCGATGATGATGCAGACACCCGCGGGGATGGTTCCCATGATGCCGGGTCATCAGGCGGGTGGGTACGTGCAGACGCCTCAAGGGCTGGTGCAGATGGTGCCGATGATGATGCAGCCGCCGGGTGCGCCGGGGCAGTCGTACTATCAGGCGCCGGGGCAGACCAACCCGCCGCCGCCTCCGCCGCAGTAAAAGTTTTAAACATCGAACACGTAAATCGAATCTCACACGACGGACGTTGACCGACCGATCCGCTCCCGCGCCGTGACATTTTTGGCAACGACGTCAATACGAGTATTCCCAGATTTCAGAGGAGGAGGCGCGAGAGGAGGCCGGGGGCGCCATGGGGTCGGAGCCGGACGACGACGCGCGGTCCTTCGGGTCCGAGCCCGACTTTGCCGCCATGTCCTCCCTGCGCATCGCGAGCGAGACGGACGCCGGCCCGTCACCGACCGGGCACGTCTTCGACGAGCTCCTCGAAGATCCCCCGCGACCATTCGACCACGACCTGCGCGAAGCGGAGGCGACGTCGCTGCAGGCGCTGCTGGATGGGTTCGACACGCTCCTGCGCCGCGAGGACGACGACGAGGAGGACGACGACGAGGGTGAGGGACGGGCGGGTGAGACGACGGGCGTGAGGGACGCGTCGAGGCCGCGGCGGGTCCGCTCGGACCGGCAAAACGAGATGATTCCCGTCCCCGAACTCGCGCGACGTTGGCGACGCATCACGCGCCGCGATGCCCTCAACGACGCGGGTTCATCCCGGGGGGCAACATCCGGGCAAGTGTCGGGTGTCGTGTGGGTGCCCGCGCCGCCGGTAACGGACGCGGCATCGACATCGGGCCCCGGGGATGACGGAGTCGTCGCGACTTCATCGTCGTCGCCGTGGATCGACGCGATGGCCGGTCCCGCGGGGGAATGGTGGTGCTCCGCGACGGACGCGCCGGGGTTCTTCACGGTGACTGGACACGCGCGTGACGTGCACAGCTGTGTCCCCTACCTCGGGGGAGACACGGATGCGGACGATGGGGACGATGTAGAGACGTTCGTGACAGACGCGGGTTCCGAGTCGAACGACGAGTTTTTGGAGTCGAGGCGATGGAGCCGCGGGGTGCCGTCGATTGACCCAAAGTCGGTCATCGCGCTGGACATCGCGTTCATGCGAGGTGAGGTGCGCGCTGGGGAGGTGGAGCCCAGGCCAGCTGCGATGCGCCACACGACACACGACGTCGTGGTCTTCGACGACGACGGCGCCATGAAGAATCTTTGGGGCACCGCGCCCAAGGAGACGTGGAGCGAGTGCTCCGAGTTTAGCGAGGCGGGATCCGACGAGTTGCGTGTGTACGGGCTCGACTCGCAGGGCTCGTAATGTAGAGATTGTCGACACGTCATTAGACTAGTGACTCGATGAGAGGTTGGTCATCTGAGTTGTATTAAGTTAGTTGTACATCTGGTCCGTCTTGCCGGAAACCTCGTCGGGTTGCCAAACGTAATTAGCACTCAGACCCGCCGAGTCATAGACGCATCCGAGCCCCTTCGCCAGTGCCTCGCCGAGCCTGTCCGCCACCTCCCCCGCGTCCGACGCCGCGTCCGACACGAGCTTGGCCACCCTGTACCCGTGCGTGAAGGCGCACACGGTGGGCACGCCGGAGTACCTCAGCGCGTGTACGCACGCGGCGATTGTCCCATCCGCGATGGTCAGATTCCCCGGCAGGTCCCTACTCTCTGTTTGCCCGAGCTCCAACGACGCCGCGCCGTTGATGGCGTGCTGGAACACGTTACCCTCGCCCCGGACGTTGAGCCGGAGCGCCCCCGCGACGATGCACGTCTCGCAGCCGCGCGAGGCGACGAGGGATGCGAGCGCGTGCGCGAATGGCGCCTCCTCGGCGACGGTCAGCGGGCGATTGACCGCGACGAGTGATACTCCGGGCGCCGGCTGGACGAGGCAGAGCGCGGGGACGTCGTCCCCGAACGTCGGCCCGACGCCGTCCTCGCCGGAACCGCTCGGTTTACCCACCCCGGTGAGCTCCAGCTCGAGCGCCGCGGTGCCCGGGGCGCGCATCCCCAGCACAGCGCGCGCTCCCGCGCCGGCGATGTCCACGACGCCCACCGCCACCACGTCCCCGGCGGCGATGGGAACCTCCCCGCCGCCCTTGACCCTGAGCTCCGCCATCGTTGGATCGATCGACCTGTCCACGCGTCCACGGTCCACGGTCGCCGCGATCTTGTGGATGGACCCGGAGCGATCAGATGCCCTAAAAATACTCGGAAAACCCCGGAGCGTTTTCGTGCGAGCGTTATCGTGTGTGAATGCACCCGCTCACACCGGCCCACCGCGCACACACCGCGCACCACACACCATGTACAGCTGGGAGCGTCGCGGGGGTACGCTCCCCGATCGCCACAAGGAACCGATCACGCAGGATGAGGTCCTTGCCGACCTGGCACGCACGCGCGACCTTCTGACCGGCACGCACCTCGATCCGACGAAGAAGAAGGAGGATCCCGAGGATCTCACCTCGACGACCGGGATGCTCGCGGCGCCCGAGCTCGAGGAGACCCTCGATACCTCCGCGTACGACACGTGGACCGACGCCAAGTCCGACGCCGCGGAGTCGTACGCGCGCGGGGATTTCGTCGCCGCCGCCGGTCGCTTCGCGGCGGCGGCGGCCATGCTCGATCCGACCGAGGACAAAAACGGCATTCACGCCGCGGCGCTTCAGAGCAACCGGTCCTCCGCGCTCCTCGCCGCGGGTCGACCCGCGGACGCGCTCCTCGCCGCGGACGCGTGCGTCGCGACCCGCCCGAGCTGGCACAAGGCACGGTTCAGGCGCGCCGAGGCGCTCTTCGCCATGCGCCGGTTCACGGACGCCGCGGATGACTTTCGAGAGGCGACGCGACTCTCCGGAGACGGCCCGGAGAGTCCAGGCCCGGACCCCATCTTGGCCAAACGCCTCGCCGAGTGCGACGCCGCGCTCGCGCTCATCGTCGACCTGACCACGATGGAGACGAAGGAGGTGGAGGAGAAGGAAGAGGCTGAACGTAAGGCTAAGAACGAGGAGCAGGAGCAACGGGATAAACAAATCGCCGAGCTCACCGCCGCCGCCGAGGAACGCGAACGCGATCCGCGGGTCAAAGCGCTCTTCACCCAGCTCGAAAAGACGTTCAGCGACGCCAAAAACGCCGGTTCCACCACCGGGCCGGACCCGTACGTCTGCGTGGACATCTTAAACCGCATTCTGGAGATCGAGCCGGACTTCACGGCGTGTTCCTTTCAACTCGCGCTGACTCAGCGAAGGCTGGGTAAACACGCGGCCGCCGTCGAGACCATGCGAACGTGCCTTCGAACCGGCCAAGGGTTCATGACTGGTTACATGCAGTTCGGCCAGATGCTCGAGCTGATCCACGGGAAAGAGTGCCGCGGGTTCCAAGAGGCGGAGGTGCTGTACGCGCACATCGTGCAGAGGTTCTTCGATCACCCCGACGCGTGGATAGCGCTGTCCACTTTGTTGATTCGCACCGGCAAGTTTATTTTTTGTTTGGTATGTGCAATTAGTCTGACATCATTTTTTTACAGGCCGCGTCAACGAAGCCGTCGGCGTCATCCGCGCCGCTCAGACCGGCGGCCCGGAGGGCAAGTTCGTCAAGCCGAGGCAGGACGGCGGCGTGCTCATGACGCTGGCGTTCGCGCAGCACATGCGGGGGCACACGGCGGAACCCACGAGTTTGTACATGCTCTCCGCGAACAGCGGCGGCGGCGCGGCGGCTATGTTTTTGTTGAAGCGCATCTTCGAGGATGGCGGCGACGACGAAAACGCGGAGACGTACGCGACTGCGCTGATGCAGGTCAAGGTGGACGTCCCCGAGCAGCTGTGGGTATCGTTCGAGGCGATCAACTGGTACTACGCCGCGCCGCACTGGGTTCCGTTGATTGGAAAGGTTGGATTCGCGGCGCGAGCGAGGGAAACCGGGCTGGAGGGTGTTTTCGTGCCGTATTCGCTCGACGTGTTCGAGGGAAAAGACTCGGCGGTGGGGACTTCGGACTTTATCCCCGGGGATTACATCGCGAAGGGCAAGCACAGGGTGTACGAGGGTACCCAAGAGGGTACACCCCGCGTGCGTCACTGTGTGTGCGTGGAGGATATCGTGAATTTCTTGGGCGACGACGCCGAGTGTTTGCTTGCGCAGCGGTGCGTGAAAGATCCGGCGCTGATTGACGGCGGGCGAAAGTATTCGCTCCACTTTTACGTCGTCGTCTTCGCCGTCGATGAAACGGCTGAAACGGCCGTCGATGAGGGCGAAACGGATGGCCCTAAACCCACGGGGGTCATCGTGGACGCGAGCGTGACGCGGGGGTTCAAGCTGTGCGTCGCGCCCGAGCCTTACGTCGAAGGCTGCGAGGACGACGACTCGCACTTGACCAACCGGGGCGCATTCGGCGACGGCGGAACCGTAAACTTCACCGAGGTTGACGATTTAAACGCGTTCGCCCTGCGTTCGGGGCTGGACTGGGACGGCGTCGTGTGGCCGGCGATCACGAACGCACTGCGCGAGACGCTGCGCGCGCTGTGCGGGGGTATGGTAGGCGACGGCGACGCCATCGGTGACTTCTCGATGCGGGCGCACCAGTCGATGCGAATTCCAAAAATCGTCGAGGCGACGTTCGTGCTCGACGCGGCGAGTGCGCCCTGGCTCGTCGACCTGAGCCAGCCGGATTGCGTCAACCCACGTGCGAAGACGCTGCACGGCGCGGTGGAGGAGGCGATGGGCTGTCGCGGCGACGGTGAATCTGCGCTAATCCCTCTCTTTTGATTCATTCCCTCTCGGCGACGTAAAAGTTTCGCTACTCACTGCATCCCCCCCTCCCACATGTCGCCGGTTACTCGTACACTCCCTTCATTCACCGCTATTCATCACCGCGTTTCACCGTGGCCCGGCGCTAGCCTTGGGGATGACGACGGTGACGGTCCTCCCGGCTGGGGCGCCGGACCTCCCGCGGCCGCCGCGGGACCTAGACCCGCGCCTGGCTCCGCCCGAGGAGCCTTTGCCGTTCTCGGCGGCGGCGGTGGATGGAGCGGGAATCGCGGTGTCGGCCATGTTGCGCTTCCTGCCGGCGACCGCCGCGTTCCTGCAGATCGCCGCGAGGGGTGCCACCTTGGGCGCCGGGACCTCCTTCTGTGCGTTTCGAGCATGGATCTCCTTATCGACGGCGGTGGGGCCGAAACCGGGCGGGTACTGGTTCTCTCGATCGGACGATTTGTACATTTCGAGCCTCGGCGGCGGGATGGCGAACCCGACCTTCTTCTCGGTCTTCGGTGGCACCGGTTGATGGTTGGTGGTCTCCGTGGCAGCCTCGGCGTCGATATCTTTCGCGCTTCTCATCGCGGGTGGTACGTAGAGTCCCAGATTGTTCATCGACTTCATCATGGTCAGCGGCGTCTTGGACCTGAGATTGTACCTCGACTCCTGTGTTTGTGTTTGCGGGGGGTATCGGGGGTATCGTCAGGCACGGGACGCGAGTGGACGCGAGTGGGTGCGTGACGGAGCGGAAAACAGCGATGGACACGCATGCGGTGTTGAGTAGATCGAGCGCGTACCTCATCGTCGTTTTCATCGGTCATGGGGCGCTGTTGGTATCGAGTTGGGTCGGGGGGAGGTCGTCAGCGCCAAAGCCAATCGGTCGCGGAAAGCGAAACTCGCGTCTCGTCATCGAATGTCGCAGAGTGGGTCGGGGGTTTGATCGTACCGTCTTGACCGCGGTCCTCGGTGTCTTGGCGTAGCGGTACGTCTCCGCGTCGCCGCCGTCTTCGACGCTCCTGAACGGCTGTTATATGGAGAGGTGGGGGACATCGGTCAGCGAGGGTCGGGGGTGGGTTAAAAGCATTTGTGCGTGAGATGTGTCTCGGACGGGGCGAGAGGCGAATCGGCAGACGGGGAAGCATCTCGACCGCGCGTCGCTCGTACCTCCGCGGCTCTCTTCAGGCCGAGCACGCGCTCGGGAGACACCATGAAGAGGGAGTAGGGCTTCTCCCCCGAGGCCCTAGCCTCGGCCGCCTGCGACCGCAGGTACGCGAGCGCGCTCATATCGTTCTGGCCGCTGAAATGGCGAGTCATCACTTCGTGACCGGTGACGGTTGCGTCCCCCTTCGGAAATTCAAGTTGACCAGGGTGCCGATGAACGAGAAAAAAGCCGAGCCGAGGCGCGGCGCCGCCCCACAAACACGCCCAAAGGAGCGCACCCGAGTCTAACACCACACGACATGGTGCGTCCCACGATCGTGTCGTCCCACGCGCGCGCATCCGTCGCGCCGATATCGCGCCCGAACCCCCTTCCCGACCCGCGATCTAAACCCGCCGTCCCCGATCTCTCCGTCCAAACTCTCACAGGATCCGACGCTGGAAGCCATCAAGCAGAAGCGCCTGGCCGAGCTCGGCGCCCAGGAGGGCGGCATGCCCCAGAACCCCGATGACGCCCAGGCGGCGCAGGAACGCGCCGAGGCCATGCAGGAGCAGCGAGGCGCCGCGCTCGCCTCGCTGATGGACCCCAAGGCGAGGGAACGCCTCGCCCGCATCGCGCTCGTCAAGCCGGAGAAGGCGCAGGCGCTCGAGAACATGCTCCTTCAGGCGGCGCAGCGGGGGCAGCTCGGCGGCAAGGTGACGGAGGATGCGCTCATCGGCATGCTCGAGAAGATCAACGGGGGATCGGGCGAGGGTGGCGGCCGCGGCGGGCCCAAGATCGAGATGCGCAGAAGGAACGTCATGGACGACGACGACTGGTAAACGACTGGTAAACAGGGGGGGATGAGGAGGAGAGGGGAGCTCATCGTGGCGAGCCCCCTCCGTGATGTATTTCCCCAAACGCGTCAAGCCGGAGCGGTGAGCGGTGCATCGTTGTTACTCGTATTATACATAGCACCTAACGTGGTACCTTCGAAGGTAACAGACAACGCGGGCTCGCCGCGAAGACCGGTGGTTAAAAAGTAAACATCACATCACTCAACACTCGAAGCGCGTGGCTCACTGGTACCTCTTTGGGGTCCTGGACTTGCGGCCGCTTCGGGTCTTGACCGGGGCGCCGGTGAGCTTATCGACGAAGGGTCGCCAGACGGGCGAGAGGAGCCCGAGCGCGGCGGCTCCGTGGAAGATCATGCCCACGGGGTAGACCCCGGCGACTCCCTTTGAGGGGTCGAGAATTCCACAGAACAGTGCGATGAGGAGCTGCGTGAGGCCGAAGGAGAGGGCGTACCACTTGGGCGCCTTTCCGCCCTCGTTCTTGAGGATGAGAGCACTGGCGAGGCCGTTGCCGAAGTGCACGGCGCCGTACCAGGCGAGGAGCGTCGCGCCCCCCGCGGAGGACGCGACGCCTTGAATCCAGGGCAAATCGGTCACCGGAGGGACTAGCGGGATGAAGCTTAATTGGGGAACCGCGACGGCCCACCATTGGAGCGCGAACACCATCTCCAGGGAGTTGAGGTAGAGACCGATCTTGAAGAGGTCGACGGCCATGGCGAGTGTATCCGGTTGGTTCGCTCGGGTGAGTGCTGAGCGCGGACAGTTGTGGCGGGGGTTAGGATTATCGGAAACGGTTTTTTGGCAATTTTGGTGCTCGAGCCACGAACTCGAAATCAGAGATCTCGGCGCGCCTTCAGAAGGGCGCCGGCCGACATGGGGCCTAACCCTATCCGCCTCATCGGCGCCCTCTGCATGATCCTCACGATCCCCTCAGTGGGTGCGAGGGCGCCGGCGATCCTCCCCGACGCCGACGGCCGCACCTCGGACGGCCCGACCGACGGCAGCTGCCACGGCCCGCACATCGAGCTGAACGTCGGGGTCGGGTGCGACTTCTCCGGCTTCTTCACCGAGGCGCTGGGGCTGCACGTCGCGCTCGCGGACGCGGGCACTTGCGTCAGGACCCCGACGCTGAGCCGGTGCGAGCCCGTGCTGCGCGGGCTGCTCAACCCGCACGAGCGCGAGGCGGCGTCCTCCGCGGGGAGGTTCCAGAACGAAGATCGAAAATACCCCGACGTGGACGTGCGATGGCACAACGGCGAGGACGCGCCGTGCCCGTGGGAAAAGGACTCGGTTCGCACCGCGGAGACCCACGGGACCCTCGCGGTGCTCAGGAGCATGACCGAGAAGGTGGTGCTGAGCGACACCCTCCGGCGGTGCTGCGCCCTGGTCCACGAGACATGGGTGCCCACCGAGTGGCACAGAAAACTGTACCGACGCGAAGGCTGTCCAAACGCGAAGGCGCTCCCGGAGGCTGTGGACACGCGAACCTTCCGACCGGGTGGTGAAATCCCCGGGGATGGCACCCAGGGTGCCGACTCCTCCAGGGGTACCGACGACGTCAAAACCAAGGGCACCACGGTGTTCCTGAGCGTGTTCCAGTGGCAGCAGCGCAAGGGACCGGACGTGTTATTGAAAGCGTATTGGAACGCGTTTCGTAAAGATGACGACGTGGTGCTCCGCGTCCGCGCCAAGGTCCCGGGCTGGGGCGGTAACCCGTTCAAGACGGCGCAGGGCGGTGTGAAGCACTGGGCGAGGGCGCTGTGGAACACGTCACCGGATCAACTCGCCAAGGTGGAGGTGGTGACGGCGCGGGACGGTGAGGACGCGACTCGCGAGGACATGGCTGGTGAGTCTATTTTTTTATCTTCGTACGGGCAATTGTACTGACCTGACGATGTGTTTTGTTTACAGCCATGTACAGAAGCGCGGACGCATTCGTGTTGCCGTCGAGGGGGGAAGGGTGGTGTTTGCCGTGCGCCGAGGCGATGGCGAGCGGGACGTTGCTCATCGCCAGTGACTTCAGCGGTACCACCGCGTTCGCGGATTCGACCAACTCGCTCCCGGTGCAGTGCAAGGTGATCGACTCGGCTAAAGGGTGCGAGCCGGATGTTGAGGTGCATTCATTTTTATTTATTTCCGTATAGGCAATTTGAATGACGGCGTGTTTTTTAATGATACAGGGGTTGGCTTGGCGACTGCGGTGGACGCACGACCACGGGTCTGAGGCGCGTGCGTTGGGGACGAAGGGCGCGAGGGACATACGGGAGAGGTTTGGGATGGCGCGCGTGGCTGAGCTGTGGGCGGAGGAAGGGAGGAGGGGCCTCGGGAGGTTTAAGACGAAGCGTGAGGACACCAGGCTTCTCGACGTGGACTGAGACCGAAGCTTTTGTTAGTTTTAGCATCCCCGTATAAATTAGACTGGCCATTCATGAGTCATTTTTCTTGCCAGCCTGGTTTTGCACCGCAATCGTATGCGAAGCAGTCACACGAATCCTCGAGTGTTCAAAAACAGCTCCAGTCGCCCGCCCACCCATCCGCACAACTCGGCGAGCCTGCGAGGCGACGCCGGGAAGAGGCCGATTCGTCTCGATTCGCGACCGATCGTGGCACGCGCGGAGCGGCTCGGACTCGGCCCCCGGAGACGGACATGCGACGGTCGACGGGCATCTCGCCCCGGCTCTTGGGAGCGTCGGGTTCGATGAAGGCTCGATGGGCGAGGCCGGCGCTGGCCGTGCTCGCCTTCATCGCGCTCTTCGCCGGCGCTGCTGTGGCGGGTACGTCCCACGTCCCATCGGAACATCCCGGATCGAACGAACCCCGACCCGTGGGCCCCTACCGTGCATCGCGGCGGGGTCCTCGCGCGCATCTATCGCATCGCCCCTATATCCCCACGGGCATCCCCCGCGAACGTTCGCTGACCCACATACCCGTACCCCCGACCCACCCGCAGACTCCACCGAGCCGCTGTTCCACTCCGGCTACCCCACGACGACCAGCGTGACCGGCTCCCAGTTCGACCTGGACGTCAAGGTACGCGCACGGACCGCACCGGACCCAACCCCGGCGCCCCTTCAAAAAAGCAAATTCACCAACGGACCAGCCCGCGATCCCCTTTTTTCTCCCGATTGTCCTGACACTCGCCCCCACGAACTAACCCCCACAGCTCAACGAGGGAGGGACGGTGTACTACTACGTGGTCAGGAGCGCGACAGCCGCGACACCCACCGCGTCGCAGGTTGAATCCCTCTACGACTCCTACGTCGTCGACGGGGTCTCCTACGACGTGCACAAGAACGGAACCATCGACGTCACGGCTGACACGGAGGCTTCGGTTACTTTAACCGGCTACAACGACAACGAGGCGCTCAGCGTGTTCCTCGTCGCGGTGGACTCCAACGGCAACTTACAGACGCTCACCACGGAGCTGGACGTGGTGATGGGTGACGATAACCCGCCAACCTTCGCGGCGGGGTACCCTTACGCGGGGACCATCGCGGCGGATTCTTTCGATTTCGCCGTCGTGTTGAACGAAGCGGGTACCGTCCACTTCGCCGTGCTTCCCAAGGGCAGCACGGCGCCCACGACGGTGGCGGAGATCACGGGATGCACCAACGCCGACGCGGTGGCGTGCTCACCGGGCGGCGGCGTCTACGTCCCGGCTAGGCCGTACTACCTGTCCTCGTCCTTGTACCACGTCTCGTTTAACCTGCGATCCGTCGCGGATCTATCGACGTGTACATCCACCTGGAACAGCAACGCGGCCGGAACCACGAACACGTCCCTGGCGCAGGCGTGCCCCAAGCTCGACGCCGCCGGGGCGACCGAGTACGACGTCTGGTACGTCGCCGAGGATGACAACGCGCAGGCGGGGTACGGACGGACCAACAACGTTCAATCCGCGTCGGACCTCGCGTCGCAGAAGCTCGAGGTGACCACCGCCGACGTCACCGCACCAACCAAAGCGTCCGGTTTCCCCAAAGCCAAGAACCTCGCGGCGACCTCCGTGGAGCTCTCCGTGAACATGGGCGAAACCGGTAAGGCTTGGTATCTCGTCGTCCCCGACGCCGCCAATGCCCCGACGGCGCAGCAAGTGATCGACCAGGTGTCCATCTACAGCGCCCTCGACGAGGTGACCGTCCTCACGAAAGGCTCCTGGCTCGTCACAGTCGCCGACACGGACACGGAGGTTTCAATCACCGGGCTGGACGACGAGACTGCGTACAGCGCCTACGTGGTTGTTCAGGACGAGGGCGACGACGACACCGCGACTAACAAGTACCACTCGAATTCACCGACGGCGGAGACTACGGTGTCGCGCGTGCAGTTCACCACGCTCGACGGCACAGCCCCGGTGTACAGAGGGACGTACACGCCGACGGTGTCTGACATCGACAGCGCGTCGTTTTCGCTGGATGCGCAGCTCGACGAGGTTGGCAAGGTTTACTACCTCGTCGTGAAGAGGACCACGGACTCCGCGCCGACGCCGCCGACGGTGACGCAGGTGCTGAGCGGCACGTTCTCCGGCACGGTGGCGTGCGGCCACGTGGACATCACCTCCGCGGACACCAACACCAGCGTGGTGATTCAGGATACCGCCGACAAGCTCACCGTGAGCGCGTGCCAGGACCCGGGAGATTCCGCGTTGCTCGCGCTGCCCGGAGAGGGAACCGGCGGCGCCACCACCGGCAGCTGCGCGTCCTGCCCGACGATCGACGCGAATTCGCGGTACTGGGTGTACATCGCCGGTCAGGATGACGATTTGAACAACATGACGACGGTGCGCACCATCACGGTTGAAACAACCGACGAGACGGCGCCGTCGTTCGTGGACCACTCGGCGAAAACTACGCCGTATCTCAGCGGTAACGCTCCATCCGTCGCTGTCCCGGGCAAGAGCAACGACGGCGTCACGCTCAGCGTCACGTTCGCGCTCGACGAGATCGGCGCCGCGTACTTTATGGTGGTTGACGCGTCCAAGACGGCGCCCACACCGGCGCAAATTCGAACTTGCGGTTCCGCTTCCGACGGTACCCTCGTCGGCACGTCCTCCAACACCTACACCGCGGGCGACGCCACGACTCCCACCGCGTTCGTCTGCGGCGTGAAGAACGTCCCGGTCAAGGACACCGGGTACGTGATGGATCTCAAGTTTCTCCCGTCGGGAACGGCGGTGAAGGTGTACGTCGCCGCGGAGGATCTCGAAAAGAACCGAATCGGCCACCCGGGTCTCAAGGTGGACCCGCCCGTGAGCAACCTGCAGTCCACCGCCACGGGCATCTCCGTCACCACCGCGGACATCTACCCGCCCACGTGGCCGTCCATCGCGGGGCTTCAGTACCCGCGCGTTCCATTCACGGAGGATACCGACATAACGGAAGACG
>Ga0302116_1000862_pt1 | contig 18260 bp, 11 predicted proteins | sample AG5_SCM_MG_FD_203124 | JGI IMG/M metagenome (GOLD analysis project Ga0302116, IMG submission 203124) | Marine microbial communities from Western Arctic Ocean, Canada - AG5_SCM | ecosystem: Environmental > Aquatic > Marine > Oceanic | place: Canada: Western Arctic Ocean | collected 2017-10-01 | reverse complement strand
AGCCTTGAGCACGTGGGGGCAATCCGCCGGGCAGCACTTATTCGCGGCGTCCGATACGTAAGGCCCCGCGAGGCTGGAACCGGCGTACACGGCCGACGCCGCAGCCTTGACGCTCGCGGTGAGACTTGCGTACTGCCCCGCGGCGGCGACGATCGCCGCGTGCGCCTCGTCGTCGGCATCCGGGTCGTGTAACTCGTCGATGACGGATTGACACGTCTCGCCAACCTCGCAAACGCCGTTGCCGCACGCGCCGGCTCTCGCCAATCCCATCACCCTGGACGCGCGCGTCGCCCACAGCACGTCGCTCATGTTTCCCCTCGTCTCCACCGGCTTGCCGCTTCGCGACGCGAGCTGGTCGATCATGCCGAGAACCTCGATCGACGGGTCAACCCCGGCTTTGAACGGGATCCGAACCGGGATACTCACGGCGACTCCGTTCGGGTCCATCGTCTGTAGCAGCTTCCTACGACCGCTCGCGGGGGGCGGGGGCTTGGGCGGCGGGGGCGGGGGCGTGTACATCACCGTCGCGCCCAGCATCGCGCCGCTCTCCGCGGTCCCGGCGATGATGCTCTCGCTCGTGTTGAGCGCGATGGTGAACCATTCCAGGGCGTGCGCGTTGAACGCGTCGGTTCCCTCGTCGATTATCGACTGCGGGAACCACGCTTTGACCTCGAGCCACACCGGGCACGTGCTCCCGTCACCCTCGCACACCCCACACGCGTCGAACACCCCGGTGGCGCAGCAAAATCCGCCGGCGTCGAGCTTACCCGGGCAGCACTCGCCCCTGACGTCGACGGTCCTTGCCTCGCCGTCGCACTCGCCGCAGGCGTCAACCTTGCCGCTGTAGCAACAGTTCCCGTCGCCGTCGATGACCGCGGGGGTGTCAGGGAGGTGGGTGGGGCAGCACATGCCCACGGCGTCGATGGTCCCCGCGCAGCACCGCCCGTCCAGGGTTCCCAAACGGTCGAACCCGCACACCCGCGAAACGTCGCAAAATAAACCAATCACAGTCGGGCCGCAGTCGCAAACCCCTTCCTCGCACGTGCCCTTGTACGAGCACGTCTCGCGCTCGCAGAAATCGCACTTGTGCGTGTTGCACGGGACCTCATCCTCGGGCGCGGGCGCAGGGCACTTCGATTCGTCGGTATCCACCTCGGCGCCGACGCCCCCCTCGACGCACCGCACCGATCGCTTCATGACCCCCCCGTCGCACTCCTTGTCGCACCTTCCCTCATCCTCCCACTCCCCGACCAGCCACCTCGGGCCGTCGACGCACGCCTGCGTGTGGCATTCGCCGTACTCCGCGGGCGGATCGCCGATGAAGTCCTGATACGCGTAGCACTTAGCCACGTCCGTGTCCGCCTTCTCGGTGCCCCGCTCCACGACGCCGTCCGCGGCGGCGCCCCCCGTGGCGTTGGACCCGCCGCCCTGGCCGCTCGGGTTGAGCGGGTCCGCGTTGTGAGCCGTCATCTCCTCCCACATGTCGTCCCGCACGGCGCAGGTCACGTTCCTCCATCGCTGACCCCCGCCGCACGTCACCGAGCACCGTTCCCACGGCCCCGCCTCCCAGTGATGGTACGTGCACGGCCGGAAGTTACACCTCTCCGTAAACGTCGGTACGCTCGCGGAGGTGTTCGCTAAACACAGCGCGTCCGGCACCACCCTCCCTCCAACCGTCACGTTATCCCCGATCCCCACGACGCGAACCGTCGTGGTCGGGTCCACGCTCTTGCACTGCACGAGCCGGCGCCTGAACCCGACCCCGCCGCAAGTCGCGTTGCAATCGCTCCACTCCCCTTCGTCCCACCGGTACACCGGGCACGCGTTCCAGTTGCACTCGCGGAACCCCTCCGGCGCAACATCCGTGCCGCCGCACTCGTTGAAGTCCACGGGCCCGCCGCTCGGTCCACCCGCGCATATCACGGAGCGTTCCTGCGTCCCGCCGCCGCACGGCGCTGTGCATTCCGTCCACCGCGACGTCACCCACCTGAACGGCGGTCCGAGCGGCGGTGGGCTCGGCGGCGGGGGCGGCGGCGCCGGTGGACTCGGAGGCGGCGGCGCCGCGGGCGGGGACGGGACCGGCGGCGGCGATGGAAGCGGCGGCGGGCTCGGCGTCGGCGGCGGGCTCGGCGGCGAAGGCGGGTTGGGGTACGGCGGCGGGCTCGGCGGCGACGGGGGATTGGGCACCGGCGGCGGGGCCGGGTTGGCCGGCGGCGACGGCGGCGGCGGCGGGGGTACCCTGTACACGTTGACCACGTACTCGCCCGTGGTCAGGCCGTCCTCGGCGGTGATCACGACGCGTATGACGTTCGCGGCGACGTCGCTATACGTCGGAACCGCGACGTTGAGCTTGGATTGCCCCGAGACGTGCGACTCCCCGTCGACGGTCATCGTGCACTTGGACGCGAACGCCGCGGTTGGGGTGATGGACACGGCGGTTACCGTGTAGTCCACGGTGACGTCGTACGAGCGCGTGAGCGCGTGGAAGCCTTGTCCACCGAGTGGCACCGCAGTTGAGCCGATGTTGAGCGCCAGGCCTTGGAGGGAGACGTGCGAGTCCAGGGAGTAGCTCGTGACTCGCACCGCGTACGTCGTCGCCGCGGCGTCGGATGTCCGCGTGACCGTCAGGGATATGTCGTTGTGCCCCGGGGATATGGCCAGCGCCGACGTGGTGGCCAGCAGGGCTCTTCGTTTGCCGCTCGGCTGCGCGACGGTCGTGGCCACCGTGAAGGTTTCATCGGTCTCGGGTAGGACGGTGTAGTCGAGCTGCAGGGACGTGCGGTCCGTGCTGACGTTCGCGTTGTACGAGAGCGTGTCCGGGTCGAACGTCGGGCTCAGCGTCGCCACGTCCCCGTTGAACGATAGCGTGGAGAGCTTCGGCGACGCCCCGACCTCGGCGACGCGGCACGCTACGAAGATGCCGACCAGCAGAGCTGAGCTCGCGTGATGCCAACGCCCCAGGCTGGCACCTCCCATCGGGGGTCGACGATGCCTCACTCGCCGCCCCGCGCCGGCCCCGACATCGTCGTCGCACTCTCCCCACGAAACCATGTCGTGATCCTGGCGATGCGCGCCTCTGCCGCGCACGCTCCTATGTCGGAGGAGCCTTCTGATGAGATTTACCAACGTATTTCCGAGAGAAAACGGCAAATGGGGACATTTGGCAACATTAGACCAAGAATGAGGATTCAAGTTAACTCGCCATCGAGGGTCTATTTGCTCTATTTTCGGCGGCGGCGTCCAAAGTGTCGGCGGTGGTTGCCCCAGTCTCCATTGCGAGACGCGTACCCTTTCGCCGGTTGGGTCACGTATCGACGGCGAGAAGAATGGGTCGCACGCTCGCCAAGAAGGGCGGGAGCGCCAAGAAGAAGGGCGGCCACGAGGAGTGGATGGATGACGAGATTGACGACGCCAACCGCCTGCGCTCCAAGGACAAAATCGGCTTCGACGCCTCCGACTCGGAGGAGGAGGACCCGGACGCGCACATGGACACCGAGGGCGTCATGGGCATCGGCGCCGACGACTCCGAGGATGACTCCGACCTCGACTCCGATGAGGAAGAGGAGGAAGAGGACGGAGAGGAGGACGAGGACGAAGATGACGACGACGACGACGACGACGACGACCTCGGTTCGGACGAGGACGAGGATGAGGCGGCGCTGATCCGCGCGATGAAGGCGCAGCAGAAGAAGCTCGCCTCCAAGGGCGTCAAGCGCGCGGACCAGGACGACTCATCCTCTGACGAGGAAGAGGAGTCCGAGGACGACGGTCTGCGCATCAAGGGCCGCAAGAAGTCCGACTTCTACGGCGACGAGGAGGTGGACCACGAGGGGATGAGCGACGAGGACGAGCGTCGCGACGAGGAGAGGGAGGCCAGGCGGCTGCAGCAGGCGCGCGCCGCGGGCATGAGCGCCGCGGACTTCGGACTCTCCGACGAGGACGACTCCGACGCGGACGAATCCGACTCCGAACCCGAGGAGGAGGCCACGCTCGGCGCCAAGGCCGCCAAGCTCAGCGCCAAGGGCAAGAAGGCTGAGAAGGAATCGCTAAAGAAGAAATCCAAAAAATCCGCGTCGCTCGGCGCGGCGGTGGAGTCCCTGGGCGGTGACGAGCTCAAGGCGGCCGACGGCGCGGACGCGGAGACCGGGGAGTCCCCCGAGGTCACCGCGCTGGCCAAGGAGCTCACCAAAAACCTGGACGAGGTGCGGAACACGATCGAGCCGCTGTGCAGATACGTCCGCGAGGGCAACATGGTGACCAAGGAGGGAATCTCCTACCTGGACACCAAGCACCTGCTGATGCTCTCCTACTGCGTCAACATCACGTTCTACATGCTTCTCAAGGCGGAGGGTAAGCCGGTGAAGGACCACCCCGTGGTGTTGAGGCTCGTGGAGATCAGGACCTACCTCGAGAAGCTCAGGCCCATCGACAAGAAGCTCAAGTACCAGATCGACAAGCTCCTCAAGATGGCCAAGGACGGCGTGGACGGCGAGGAGGAGGATCCCACCGCCAACGGCGCCGGCGAGGACCCACTGCAGTTCAGGCCCAACCCCGACGCCCTCGTCAGCAAGGTGGACGAGGATGCCGAGGAGGGCGCGGAGGGTGGCGTGTACCGCCCCCCCAAGATGATGCCAACCGCCATGGAGGAATTCGAGGAGGGGGGCAAGAGCTCCAAGCAGAAGCGCGCGGAGAAAGAGGCGAGACGACGGGCGCAGCGCTCATCCCTCATCAAGGTGCGCACCGATTGTTTCCCGGTTGATTGTTTCCCGCGTTCAGTTTCCCGATTGTTTCACCCGTTTTCATCACCGCCATTCGCTTCCTCGGTCTCCGATGGAACTTTCGTCGGTTCCGGACTCGTGGAGATGAGAGGCGACCGGTCGCGAGACCACATGGCGTACACAAACCGTACCACACCTTGGGCAGGGTACCGCTCAAATGCCATGAGCGGAGCTTTCCCAATCAAGGGATGGACATTCATCATTCACCCGGACTAAAACCGCCGTCGACTACTATTTACCTACCCTCGACGCTGACCCACCGATCCACGACGCGCTCTTCACGAAACGCAGGAACTCGCTCAAGAGCTCGGGGAGGCTCCCGAGGAGCTCGGCGGCGACGAGGGCGACATGCAGAGCGCCTTTGCCAAGCGCGAATTCGCCCGCATGGAGGCCCGCGCCAAGATTGAGGAGGACATGTTCACGCGCGTGCCCCTCTCCAAGACGGAGCGGCGGCGCCAGAAGGCGACGACTCGGTCCGTCAACTCGCTGTCGCAGGTTGGCGACTTTGGCGACGACGTGGCTGACCTCGTGGAGGTTGCCGAGGAGCTCGAGACCAAGAAGCGCACCAGACTCGTGGATACCGTGACGCAGCTGGGCGCCAAGCCCAAGAAGGCCAAGGCGGCTACCGGCGACGAGGACCTGCCCATGCGCGATACCCTCGGGGATCGCCGCGACAAGTACGAACGCGGCGTTACCAGGAAGATGGCCGCCAAGGCCAGGGAGGAGGAAGAAGAGGCTGACCGGGAGGCTGCCCGCGAACGGCGCCGACCCGTGGATGAGGACGAGGAGTACGAGGGCGCCGCGACGCTTCGCGACCGCAAGCGCGCCGCCAAGGAGGAAAAGTACCGCCGCAAGGCTGGCATCATCGCGCGTCCCGAGGAGGAAATGGGCGCCGCCGACAAGCGCAACGTGGGCAAGAAGATCATGGACAACCGCGGTCTCACCCCGCACAGGAACAAGGACCACAAGAACCCACGGAAGAGGCTTCGCGACAAGTACGCCAAGGCGCAGATCCGCCGCAAAGGACAGGTGCGGTCCATGCGCGAGGACGGCGGCGGCTACGCGGGCGAGGTCACGGGTATCAAGACCTCCGTCTCCAAGTCCAGGAGGTTCGGGAAGTGAGCGGGCGCGTAGTATACGATACGACTATGAATTTCATTTTAACGCCAAACGCTGTCTTCTTCAACCGCGCGTCTTTGAATCAATCACAGCCTACGCGACAATCTTGGAGCTCTTCGCCATGAGCGAGTCCACGACGCGGTCCATGTTCGAGATGGTCTCCAGCGTCGCCTTGTACATGGTGTTGGGCGCGCCGTCGTCGTACACGATGAGGCAGCCCGCGCCCTGGTCCAGGATCCCCTCAAACTTCCCGTCCAATATCATCTGCGAGAGCTTCGTCTCAACCTCCGAGAGGGGCAGGTCAATCAGCTTCGCGACGTGCGCAATCTCCACCGTGCTGAACGGCTCGATCACCCGCAGCAGGTTCTGCTCCATCAGCGAGTCCTGCAGCGCGCCCAGGTGCGCGGCGATGATCGGATCATCCCCGAGTTGCGCCTCGTAAGACGTCAAAGTCGCCTGGAGATCCTTCAGCGAACGCTTGGTGTACGCCGCCGCGACAGCCTTCATCGCGTCCAAAGTCTCACCCTGGTGCTTCAAACCACCCTTCGAGGAGATCAACGACGCGACGTCCTCCGCCTGGTTGCACATCACCTTGCACATGAGCATGTACTTGAGCGCCGCCACCGCTCGAGCCGAATCGTCGAGGTTGTTGAGCTGCTCGAAAGCCTCGAAGAAGTAAGAGTACGCCGTCTTGTAGTCCTTCTCCTCCGCGTGGAGGATACCGGACTGGAGGTCGATGACGCACTGCAGCGAGGGGGGAACGTAGATCGCGTTCGCGTTGGTCCGGGCCGCGGTCAACGCCGCCTTGGCCTTGGGCATGTTTCGCAGCGCGTAGTGGATCTTAGACTCGAGGAGGTGAATGTCCACGAGCAGGAGCTTATCGTCGAGCTTCTTGACCTCGAACGCCAGGTGTCCGATGAGCTTGAGCGCGTCCTGGAAGGCTTTCATGTCGAGGTAGAGGCCGGAGAGCCTCAGCTCGACGCGGTGCCGGAGGAAGGTTCGCTTCTCCGCCCTGGCCCACGCCACCTGTTCTTTGCACAGCTCCACCTGGAGATCGTCAAAGCCCGGAACGCCGGCGAGGATGTCGATGATGTTCCGGACGATCTTAGCCGTCTTCGCCTTGGGAACCGTGGCGAACAACGGGCGGAGCTCGGTGAGCAGCGTCCTGAGCGCGGGCGCATCTTCGAGCTTGGCGTAGAGCTTTGAGAGCTTATCGATCGCGGACTCCTTCGCCTTGATGCTGTCGCCGTCGGAGCCGCCCGCCCCGAAGATCACGTCGCGGTACGTCGCCACCGCCTCCTGGGGCTTCGAATCCTCGAGCTCGGCCCCGGCCTCCACCTTCTTCACCAGTTCCTCCGCGCTCGCCATCTCTCCCCGCACCGAAACCTAGATCGCAACGGATCTGAGTTTTTTAGTTTTTGAAGTGCCGAGGCCCTCCTCGAGTGTTCCGCGACGCCGCGATGGGTCGATAGACGCCTGGGTCCGATCGAGACGCTCTCGCTGTCCCTGATGAAACGCTCTCGCTCGCCTCCGAGCGACGCGCCGTTCGTTGTGACCCCACCGCGCCCAGATCGCGCGCCTCTGTTGCCCCTCGCAGAAAAGATCAGGGTCGCTTTGGACTTGATTGGAGCCGTTGCGACACTTCGACGGTGTGCTCCCCTTTTGGCTACAGGGTTCGCCGCACTGTTCGGACGCGCCGGCACGACCAGCCGACACATTCCGCCCTAGCGTAGCTCGACATGTCCGAGGAAGCCCCCGTCAATCCCCCCGCCGAGGCTCCCCCCGCCGAGGTCCGTCCCGAGCGCGCGCCCCGGCTCCCCATCGAGCGCGAACCAAATGTCCGATGACTCACCCAATCAATCCCCCGCGAAACGCAGGAGGCCGCACCCGCCGAGGAAGCCCCTCCCGCCGAGGAAGCAGCACCCGCCGAGGAAGCAGCACCCGCCGAGGAGCCCGCACCCGCCGAGGAGCCCGCACCCGCCGAAGAAGCCGCACCCGCTGAGGAGCCCGCGCCCGCCGAGGAGCCCGCCCCCGCCGAACCCGAAGCCCCCGCAGGTGCGAACAACCCAAAAGGAACATCCCATCGATGCACTTCGACTCCGACTCCACCACCCCCGACTGACCAATTCACATCCCCAAACGTCCACCGCAGACCCCGAGCCCGCGGCCGCCCCCGAGCCCGAACCCGAGCCCGAACCCGAGGCGGCCCCGGCGCCCGTGCCAGATGCGAACTCGTCCCCGTCCCCGGCGAAGGGCGCGGGCAAACCCGTGAGGCAGTACCTAGACGACACGGTGGTTCCCGTGCTGCGTAAGGGACTGCGTGAGCTGGTGAAGCAGCGACCGGAGGACCCGTTCGAGTTCCTCGCGGAGTTCATCAAGAGCAACAAACCCAAGACGTCCGATTGAACGTCGCGGGTAGGGGGTGACGATAAACAATTGTAAACTAACGCGAACTCACCATGAAATATTTCACCCAGTCGCGTCGCTAACGTACTACAATGCTAGTCCCCTCGGGAGTTATCCTCGCGCAGGGTCTGCCTGTCCGGCAAACCTTGCTTGTTCCTGACCAACTGATTGAAGTGACTCCGCTCGCCGGACTTGAACGCCGGGTACCGCCGCGGCACGTCCGCGTTGACAACGGCGTGTCCAATGTCTTGGCAATCGATCAATGCGTCGTAGTCCGGAGCGTGAAAGAACACGAGCGACAGCCTGTCATCCGTCTCCTGGTTCCCTTCGTTCCCCTCACCTTCATTCCGCGGTGTGCACGTCACCCTGTGCCGCGTGGATCTCCACGCGTCGTTCGTCCAGAACCGCGTCACGTCCCCGAGGTTGACCAGCAGTGAGTTTGGCACAGCCGGCACGTCGATCCAGTCGCCGGCTCCGTCCGGGAGCACCTGCAGCCCGTCGGGCCCGTGTTCGAACGCCAAGATGGTGACGTCGGTCGGGTCCGTGTGCGGTTTGACCCGCTCCGTGGTGCCGTCGTCGTCTGGGTGAAGCGGTGGGTACCGCAGCGCGACGAGGTTGGATACGTGTCGACGGCATCTGTCGACGAAGAAGTCGTCGCCCCCTTTCGCGTCCAACGCCCTCGCGAATATGCGAAGGAGCCTCCGCGTGAGCGACTCCATCGCGACGTAGTACGTCTCCCACGCGTGTCTGAACCCGCCGGGCGCATCCGGCCATCGGTTGTCTTCGCCAAAGTACAGCTCAGCCTGGGCGGAAGCGCTGGGATCGTAGTACGGGTCCGAGACATCGATGGCATCGAGGTCGACGCGTGAGCACGAGAACTTCTCGTGGAGGCTCGTGGGCCGCACCGCGTTGTCGCATCCGTCGACGGGGATGTACCCTTTCCGCAGGCTCGCCACCCGCATCTTCTCCTCCAGCGGCCGCTCGAAGAAACCCCTGGACGCGCCGAGCGCGCCGGCGACGAGATCTTCGGGCACCCCACCGCGGTCGGCGAGCAGGAAGAACCCGACGGTCTCGCACGCCGCCCTCACCGCATCCACCACCCGGGCGGACGCCGCCGGGTCATCGCCGTCGAAGGCCGATATGTCTATCGTCGGCACCTCGAACCCGGTCGACATGTCGCGCGCGTGACGAGCTACTGCGGCGTTCGCGTCTTTCGCTTTCGGCTGCTTTTTGATGCGTGATGATAAAACTGAGTTGATAACCCGTGTGGGAAGCTAAGTGTTACGAGGGTTAGCGTCGGTCGGTCTTTCCGTTGCCGCGCTTCCCCGAGAAGAGGTGCTTGGGCATCTTGGTGATGATCACGCGGTCCGCCTCGCCCGTCTTGGCGCGCTTGTTCATCTTCCGTTGCGCCTTGTCCGCCATCTTCTGCGCTCGCATCACTTCCGTCTCGTCCTTGAGACCCGCCCCCTTGCTCTTGGACGTCCTCCTCGCCACCGACACGGACCTGCTCTTGGAGGAGTGCGTCCTCGGCTTGTCCTCCCCGTCCGCGTCCATCGCGTCCATGTCCTCGTCGCCGCCGTTGCCCGCGAGCGAGCGCGAGCGCTTGCGACCCTCCCGCACCGCGCTCGCGGATCTCGCCCTCGCGACGGCCAGGGTGGTGTCGATACCCATGGCGCCGAGCGACTCCTTCATCCGTCGTGTGGTGAGCCGCTTCTCCGGGTCGCTCGTGCGGTCGCGGCGCATCGTCGGAGTGTTGTTCCCCACCGCCTTCTTCCGCCTGTGATCGGAGACGAGCTTGGCGCGTCTGGCGCGAACTTGCCCGAGGAGCTCCTTCTCCTCGTCGTCCAAATCGGGCTCCAGCTCCATCTCCGCCTGCGCCTGCTCGCCCTGGAACTTCGCCTCGAGCTCCTCCTCTTCGCGCTCGAGCTCCGCGAGGCGCTCGTCGATCTCCGGGTCGATGAAGTCAGCGACGTTCTTGCCGTTGAAAATCTCGGGCATGATGTCGTACTTCCAGTTGTCGTCGTCGAGCATGTAGTTCTTGCGAAGGTCCGCGTTGTAGACACCCGCGCCGCCGTTCTCCTCCTGCATCTGCTTCTCGGTGACGATCTTGAGCTCGCCGCTGGCCTTCTTGGCCTTGTTGATGGCGACGGAGTGGGGGATGACGGCGGGCCTGGAGACGTTATCCCTCGGCTTGGGCTGCGCGACGTGCAATCGGTTGAGCACCTCACCCGCGCGTCGGCTCGCCAGCTTCTGCTCGACGCGCGCGGCGAGCAGCTTATCGCAGCACACCCTCTTCACCTCCATCACGCCCTCCTCCGACAGCGTGGACATGCACGGAAGTTCCTCCTCCTCGCCCAGGGTCAGAGCGGCGGGCCCTCGCGTCGCCGCCCTCATCCCCGCAATGAGCGCCGCATCCTCCGGCTTGAGATCCTCGAGCTTGCGCTGGTCAACCTTGTTAATCGCAATCACCAACGGCTTGTTCGCGAAGAGCGCCTTGATCGAGTGGAAGAGGTCAGCCTGCTGCTTGATGGTGTACCCGCACTGTTCGCTCGCGTCCACGATGTACAGCACGACGGCTCGGAGATGCGCCATGGCGGTGATGGACTGCATCTCGATCGTGTTGCGTTCCTCGAGGGGCCTGTCCAGGATACCCGGGGTATCCAACACCTGCCATCGGAGGTACTTGTAGTCGGTGTGGCCCACGTAGATGGACTTGGTGGTGAACGCGTAAGGCTGAACCTCGACGTCGGCGCGGGTCACCTTGTTCATGAAGGACGACTTGCCGACGTTGGGGTAGCCGCAGACGAGGATGGTGCGTGTGTTTGGGTCGATGGAGGGGAGGCGGGACATGTGCTGCCTGACCTGCTCGAGGTACGCGAGTGACGCGGCGTGCTTCTTCATGATGGTGCACATGCGTCCCAAGGCGGCTCGCTTCAGCTGCTTGCATCGGTAGAGTGAGTCGCCGTACTTGAGGAGCTTGACGTAGTCCTTGGCGATCTTGTCGATGATGTTCTTGGCGGTGTTGAGCTGGCCGAGGGCGAGCTTGTAGTGGTCCTTGTCGTACAGGACGTTGAGGAGGTCGCTGTAGAACGGGTGGATGTCATCGACGCGGGGGAAGTCCTCGAGGATCTTGGAGAGCTTCTCGTTCCACGAGGTCTGGGTGTACTTGACCTTGCGCATGTAGAACTGGCGGATGCGGGTGATGGCGTAGCCGCGGTGGACCACCGTGGGGGTCTGGCGCTGCGTGCGGGACAGGACGACGTCGATGAAGTCCTTCGCCTTGGGCACCTGGGAGACGGAAGGGGGGGCGTTGCGGTGAGCGGAAAAGTCTCGGAGAGTTTTTCAGTGGCGGCGGCGGCCGGAACGGCGAAGTGCACTAGATGCGGGGCCACGCGGGGTCGAGCGCGCACCGTGGTGATCTTCTTGAAGTTATACTGCATGGTGGTCATTTTGAAAGAGGTTCGCGCGGCAAACGCGGTCTCCTTTCAGATGGGACGCAGCGACGACCGTCTGGCGCGCCGAGTGTCTGAAGTGCAAATGTAAGTCGGCGCCGTTTTTTAGCGGCCGGGCTTTATTTTTCGTATGAAGATTAGTTGCAATCACTGCTATTTTTCCCCAATTGTTCCCAACTTTCTTCGTCGCCGTATGAATATTATCTCATCCAAACCTGCACAAATACCTATTGCCGTTTGTTTACAACACAGCCGTGAGCGCCACGACCGCGACGGCCGCCACCAAGAGACCCAGCGACGCCCAGTTCGCCACCCTCGCCTCCCAACTCGCACTGGCCCATTCCCCCAACACCAACGACCACACCTGCGCCGTGAACACCGTCGACGACATCACCAGAGGCCACGCGAACACCGCGCCCGACGAACCCATCTTCGCGGCTCCGAGCCCGTAGAGGTGGATGTGCGCCGTGAACGCCACCGCGATGAGCGCGCACATCACCGACCCGTGCGCCCAGTCCCGGTACGTCGTCGACCGGAACTTACGCCACGTGTCGTTCGTGGTCAAGAGCCGCGAGGCGTACCCGACGTGACCGACGGAGTTGAACAGAAAGCACAGCATCCACACCGGCATGGCGGCGGCCTCCTTCGATACCCCCGCTTCCTCCGCGTCGTCCACGAGCCCGCCGCCGAACACGAACGCGAACTGCAGCATGGATGAGAGCACGCCCCCCGCCACGCACCACGCCATGGACTCCACGAACGTCGAACGAGACGACGAACCCTTCGCCGCGCACTCTACATCGGCGACTCTCACTTCATCACTCTTCACCTCCATCACGCCCTCCACGTCCGCCGACGCCGCCGTGGACGTCTCGCCGCCCGCGTCCCGGAGCAAACCCGCCCTGGAGGACATCGCGAACCCCGCGCACGCGAGCAGGACCCCGGCGACCGACCCGACGATCTCCTGGCTGGACATGTCGCCGGCTTCCAGGGCGAGGACGAGGGGGAGGAGGGTGCCGATGCACACGATCTGGGCCATGACTATGGAGGTCCCGAGCGCCATGCCCACCCTCTTGATGGCCTGACCGTAGCCAACCCCGCCGAACCCCCAGAGCAGGGAGAAGGCACATATCGACCCGAGCTCGCCGACGCTCGCCCCGCCGTAGACGTCCCCCAGGGTCGACGCGCCGACCACGCCGAGAACGAGAAACGTGTTGAAGACGACGATGAGGACGTTGGCCACCAGCCATATCTGCTCCCACTCCCAGTACATCGCGGCGTTGACGAGGCGCGGCGCATCGGGCTTCGTCGGCAGATTCCAACTCCCATTCAGAAGCCCGGCCGCTACCGCCGCTACGGCCCCGACCGCCGCCATAAAAGCGCGTGAAAAAGTGAGGTGTTTGTTCATTTGTGGACAAGCCAAGAGGAAAAGCGTTCGAGTGCTCTTACGAAGGCACGACGGAGATCTCAAGGTACGACGGTAACATTAACATTAACTCTTACTCACTGCCCAGAGCCGAATATCAGGCCCTTGAGCCGACCCAACACCCGCGTCGTCGTCTTCTCCGCGTGTCTCGTCCGCGTCTTCTCCTCCACCCGGCTTAGTTCGGGGTTCCACTCCGCCGAACCGACCCCGCCCCGCCTCGGCTTCCCATCGCCGCTCGCCCTCTTCACCGACTCCTTGCGCTCCCCCGACAACTTCCGCGGCGCTTTACGTCCCTCCTTGTCCCCCACACGTGTCAGCCTTGTCCCCCGCACTTTTGAGTCTCTGTCCACGAGCATTTCCTTGCTCGCTTCCTTGCTCGACGACCGGCGCTCCCGGTCGGCGTCGGGCCTCCTCTTCACACCCCAAGGAGGCGGCGACCCGCGCTCCTTCCTTTTTTCCCGGAGAGCCGCGAAATAACCGCTCCTATCCTTGGTATCACGCCCCGACTTGTCACCCCCGGCCGTGAGCGCGCCACCGCCCTTGAACTTGGCCGTGAACTTGACCGTCCCGTAGATTCCATCCTCGTCCGACTGCTTGTACCCAAATCCAGCCGCCGCGAGCCTCTCCTCCTCAGCCTTGACCAAATCCACGCACTCCCTCAGCCGCGACTTGTCGACGTACCCGACGTCATCGCCGCCCTTGCGCCGCTCGTCCCACTCGCGCTCCATCACGCGGCTGGAGGACCGCTGGAGGCCGAGCTCGATCGCGGCGGCGCACGTCTGCCGAAGCGCCTGCGCCAAGTCGCGCTCCGGAAACGCATCCGGATGTCGCATGGAGAACCAGAGGTAAAGGTCGTACGCCGCGTGCGCCTGTTCCAGCACGTTCAGCTCCCCTTGGGTCTCCGGCGCTCGATGCGGCGGCCGGGCGATGATCCTGACGCCGACGCGGCCCCGCTTGGCGTAGGTATCGGCGAAGGTCAACAACGCTTTGGCGCCCTCGCCGCCGTCTTCGACGTTCGCGGGCGCGACCGCGAACATCCAGTGGTCCTCGACGGACAACGGGAGCTTCTCCACGAGCTTCGCGGCGGCGATCATGCCGTCGCAGGTGGCCATGAAGTAGTGCGGCGCGAGGGACGCGTCGCGCAGCAGAGCGGCGAGCGCCTCGACGAGAGTAGCGCCCGGCACAGCCTCCAGGTAGCACTCCACCTGCTCCAGCGTGGGCGCCACGGAGCACTTCGTCAGGTCCACGACGGGCGCGTCGATCGCGTCGCGGAGGATGGGGAGCTGGTCGTTCACCATCGTCGTCGCACCGCCCTCACCGAAACCCTGCCCGTAGCGACCCGCTCTGCCGGCGATCTGTTTCACCTCGGGGGGTTCCAACAAACGCATCTGCTCACCGTCGAATTTGCGTACGGTGGTGAACACGACCCGCTTGATGCTCAGGTTCAGCCCCATGCCGATGGCGTCCGAGGCGATCAGGACGTCGTACCCGGTGCTGGCCCTGTCGTTGAACAGCTCAGCCTGCCTGGCGCGAGCCTCGGGGGGTAAGCTACCGTATATGACGCAGGCCCGCAAGCCGGCTTCCTTCTCGACGTCCCTCTTGAGCTGATGCACAGCCTTACGACTGAACGCCACGAGGCAGTCCCCGCTGCGTACGTTCTTGATGCTGCGAAGGGGTTTATCAAGCACCTTCAGCGGCTGCAGCCGCGTGTACCTGTGCACTGTGAGCTCGTCCCCGACCTCCTCTATGACCTTTTGCACCAGCGGGACCATCGCAGGGTCGCCGCACAGGTGAAGCTCCTTCGCGGGCAGACCGAGGATCGCCCTGGTGAACGCGTACCCGCGGTCCGGGTCCCCCATCAGGTGCGCCTCGTCGATGACGGCGACGTCCACCACACGTCTCGTATCCGCCATCTCCACCGTGCACGCCACGTGCCTGGCGCCACTCACCGGCTTCTTCTCCTGCCCCGTGATCATGTCGCACGGCACGCCGTGTTCGTTGTTGAGCCCCTCGGCCACCTCCCACGCGAGCAGCCGCAGGGGCGAGCAGTACACGCCGCTCTCGGACGCCTTGAGGCGCTGGATGGCGGAGTAGGTCTTGCCGCTGTTGGTGGGTCCGACGTGGAGGTGGACCTCGCGTCGCATGCCCCGCGCGAGCGAATACCACTGTCCGGGCTCGCGCATGTCCATCAGCACCTCCACCGGATCCTCATCGGATACCGCCGTGGCGCCGGCTGTGACGCTCGGTTCGTGATCGGTCGGGGATTCATCGAGGCTCGGCGTCGGCGCCGCGTCGTGCCCACCGCCGGTGGGCATCATCGCCTCGCGGACCGCCGCGACGAGCTCCGCCTTCTTCGCCGACCTCTTGAGCCCCTCCGGCCAGGCGCCCGCGGCGTCGAGGATCTCCTTCAGCTTCACCATCGTGAGCTTCTCGGGATCCGCGGTGGGCGACGCCCGCGTAGCGAGCGAGCGCCATCGCACAGCCCCCGGACGCCGCTGTTGTTGTAATCCCGCGTCGAAATCGCCCCAACCGCCGACGCTCGCGTGGCGAACCCAACGCGCCGCCGCGGTCCTCGCCTCGAACCCTCGTCGCCCGAGGAGTAGCGCCACGAGACGCATCCCGCCGACTCAACCTCTATTCGTCTCAGCCCTGTGGCCCCCCACCGACCGCGCCGGGTCAAATGAGCCACGCGCTAATCCAGATGAGGTGGGATCTGCGTGGCAGTCTGCTCGGCACTTCGGAACGCGCGATAGATAAGATGGCGTGCGCCTCCCTCGTGACCACGGTCGTGCCCAAGACCCGCGCGCGATGCCCCGCTAGGTCCGCGCGACTCTCCCGGGTCGTACGCGCCGCCGCGCGCCGCCCGAGCGAATCCACCGACCTCAGTCGCCGCGATGCGGTGGTGGGCGTCGGGTCGCTGCTCATGCTTTCGACGCGCGTCGCGCCCGCGATGGCGGAGGACGAAGCCTCGGAAGCTACGGCCGCCGAGGCCCCCGCGGTTCCCAAGTACAGCAAACCCCGCGTCGTCATCACCGGCAGCAACTCGGGCATCGGGTTCGACGCCGCGAAGAAGCTCGCGAAGAGCGGAGACTGGTCCGTGGTCCTCGCGTGCCGCACCGTCGCCAAGGCTGAGCAGGCGAAGGCTTCCATGCGAGCCGAGTTTCCATCCATCGACACCAACGACGTCCAGTGCTACGCGTGCGACCTCGGGAACATGGCCTCGGTCAGGGCGTTCGCCAATGACGTCGCCAACGACGGGCCCATCGACGCCCTCTGCCTCAACGCCGGCCTCGAGTACAGCGGAGACCCCACCGTGTACCGCACCAAAGACGGCTTCGAGGAAACCATCGGAGTCAACCACCTCGGGCACTTCCTCCTCGCCAACCTCCTCCTCGATTCGCTGGAACGCAGTACGAAGCTGAGCCACCCGAGGATCGTGGTCACCGCGTCGGAGGTGCACGATCCCGCGTCCGCGGGGGGCAGCGTCGGCAAGGGCGCCACCCTCGGCGACCTCGCCGGGTTAGAACGCGACGGCGTCAATTTTGAGATGGTTTCAGGTGAACCCTACGACGCCGACAAGGCTTACAAGGACAGCAAGCTGTGCAACATGCTCTTCTCGTATGAACTGGAGCGGAGGTTGACGTCGAGTGGGAGCAAGGTGACCGTGAACGCGTTCGGCCCGGGTCTGATCACCCGCACCGGCCTATTCCGCCACCAGCAGCCGCTGTTCGTGAAGGCTTTCGATCTCATCACGAACACGTTCAACGTGGCAGAGTCGGTGGACGGCGGGGGAAATACCCTGCTGTACATGCTGAACGACGCCTCGCTCGAAGGCGTGGGTGGGACGTACTACAACAACACGATCTCGCCCGGTTCGTCCGCGACGGGACACGCGTTCGTGGTTGGGGATTCGAGCGAGGAGTCGATGAACATCGAGGAGGCGAAAAAATTGTGGAGCTTGTCTGAGAAGCTGACGGGCTTGGCGTGAAGTTCCTTCGAGGGTAAACATGAAGTGTGTGGATGTTGTGAAAGTGTTTTGCCTCCTCATCACAAATGCGCGTGGCTAATCCCGCGCGCCGCCGTCATCTAATAAGTCAATCGGCGCTCGTGCACATCCCGTCAATCGAGCGCCCCCGCCTCCGTCAATGATCTTCGATACCCGTCATCGATAGTAGTTGTTGTTTGGGTCATTCAGATCACACGTCGCTCACATCCCGACGCGCATTTGGATCTTCCCCTTGGCCCACTGCGCCGTGTCCCTGAGCTGCTGATCCTGGTACTGGTCCTCGCACTCCCGGATGAGCTCCACCCAGAACGTGTGCTGCTTGAACAGCTCGCCGACCCCGTCCATGGTGTCCGCCATGTCGCCCATCACGCCGACCATGGCGCGAGTCACCGCCTCGTCCCTGTCCCCATCCTTGGCAACCTCCGCGATGAACTGCAGGACGTACACGGCGTGGGACTTGAGCGTCTCAACCTTGCTCTTGTCATCCTTGAAGCCCTGGAGGAGGCCGGCGTACGCTTCAAAGATCCCGTTGCGGAGCATGTTGTTGTAGTCAATCATCTCCTCGTCATCCTTGGGCGTCTGCAGCGAGAGCTGCTGGGCGCTCTGGAGCATGGGCACCACGTAGCCGACGTACTTCTCGAACGCGGGTCCGACGGCGAGCGCGATGTCGCCAAAGCAGGACAGAATCGGGGGCTTCACCGAGCGGTGCAGCGCCGTGGACTGAAGATCCTGCAGCAGCTGGTACACGATGCCGTCGCAAAAGGGCAGAATCTTGGCATCCAGCGCGCGGCAGAGGTCGCCCACGACGCCCACGGTGACGTTGCACACCTCGTATTCCTCGTGGTTCTTGAGGCCAACCTCGATGAAGGGGTAGAGCGCCTGCATGTACTTTTCAAACTGTTCACCCGTGGCGTACGCGAGGGCGCCGACGCAGAGCATAGCCTCCTCGTGCACTGTGGCGGACCTCGCGCCCAGCACGCGCAGGAGCATCTGCATGATCTGATCGCTGAACTGCAGGATCATCATCTTGGTGGCGTCCTCTCCGGAGAGCTTCTGGACGATGGTCTGGAGGG